>WBZQ01000647.1_pt1 | contig 26463 bp, 16 predicted proteins | sample 5204251 | NCBI WGS metagenome assembly WBZQ01 (sample SAMN12412402, study PRJNA552823) | activated sludge metagenome | isolation source: activated sludge from nitrification reactor of wastewater treatment plant... | place: USA: Virginia | collected 2017-09
TCTACAATACCTTCTTTTTCTGACTGATTCCCAAACCTCATATTAGTATCTTTTTAAAATTCAAACAGCCTCTAAGATTGCTGGACATTATTTCTTCACCAGCCTCCCCACCCCCACAACTGCTCCCCGCTCATCGTACAAGCGCACCGCATACACCCCCGCCGCCAGTCCCTCCAGCGGAATGGTCCACTTTGAAGCCCCGCTATCCACCAGCGACAACACCCGCACCTGCCGACCGGCCGCGTCGAACAACGCCAGGCGGCTGGCCCGGAACGTCGTTTCCAATGTGGCCGCCGCGCCGGCCGGGTTGGGATAGAGCAGCAGAACCGCCGTCTCACCGGCCTCGCCGGCATCCAGCACAAACTTTACCTCGAAGGTCTCCGTTGCCGTGCAGCCCCGCTCGTCGGTCACGGTGAGGGTGTAGAAACCCGGCAGCAGGCCGCTGAGCAGGTCTTCCATGCTGCCGCCCGGCTGCCAGAGGTAGTAGTAGGGCGGCGTGCCGCCTGTCACCGCGTTCACCAGGATGCTGCCGTCGGCCGACTGGGCGTTAGAGGCGTCCTGCACCGTGGCGGCAAATTGGAGGCTGTCCGGCTGGGTCACGTCGTAGGAAAAAGTGGCCGTGCAGCCCCAGTCGTCGGTCACGGTGACCGATACCGGGCCCGGGCCGAGGCCGGTGGCCAGGCTGTCCGTGGCGCCCGTGGGCAACCACAGATAGGCGAACGGCGGCTGCCCGGTGAGCGGGCTGACCGACAGCGTGGCGTCGGCAGCGCCGAAGCAGGAGACCGGTGTGCCGCCGGCCTGCAGCATAGGAGGGTCGGCGGCGGGCACAAAGGCGCCGAAGACCAGGCTGCGGCCCCGGGCGTCGGTCACGGTGAACTGGTAGGGGCCGGCGGCGAGGCTGTCCAGCATGTGGCCCGAGAGCGGGCCTGACTGCCAGGTAACGTCCAAGGGTTCGCAGGCGCTAACTAAGGGCACACTGACGGCGCCGTTGGGCAGGTCCGCGCAGGCGGGTTTGACGACCGGTTCGGCGGCCAGGCCGAAGGCGGGCGATTCGTAGGCGCCGATGTCGACCGTGCCACCTTGAATGCGGGGTGTGCCGGCAATGTCGGTGGGGATGCCGGCGGCGTAGGCGTTGTTGCCGGCATCGATGAGGGGGGAGCAAGGGTGAAGGGAATAGTCGCCGTTAGCGGTGTCACGGAACATTGGGCTGCCCCCAAGGATAAGACCAGGATTACAAGTGATGTTCCACGGAGGAAAAGTAAGGCAATCAATACTGTCCAAATAAGAATAGCCAACTTCACTATGCTGAGTGGCGGCTAAAAAAAACTTTATTCTGTTTATATCAGACAATATAGAGTTGTATGTGTAAAGATATTTAACTGCTAATGATTGTGGATCCGTATATCCTGTTACATCGTTTTTTGAAAAAGTGCAATTTTGTATTTTAATAGTATCTAAATTATTATTATTTCTATAGAGATAATCTTCATTTGCGTTGTTATCATTTATTATGCTATTTTCAAGTTCTAATGTTTTTGTTGCATCTACCTGGATTACATAATTAGAAGTATTGCTTTCAAATGAACTGCCCGTTGTTAGTGTTTTTTTTGAGTCTGAAAGAAATAAAATGGAGCCTGTTGCTGAGTTGTTTAAAAACTTAGTGTTGATAACATCGAATGATACCTCATTCCATATCAGACTAAATACGTTCTGCCAATCATGGTTATCGTGCAAAACGCTTCTGGATAACCTTCCTTTTGAGCCGGCCATTCCAAACAGGTCGGTTACCAGTGCATCGGATTGAGAGGACATTAACCCAGCTGCGACAAACCGGTTATCGCTAAAATCGCAACTGTCAATCACCAACATTCGGGTAGGCAAAAAATTGGAGGGGAACAACCTTAATGCTCCTCCTTCCTGGGCAGCGTTTTCGATAAAGTCAACTCCGGTGATCGCGCAACGGGCGCCATTGGCACGCCCGGTCGCCAGGTAAGCCCCGCCACCGCGCGCCGCCTGGTTTTTCAGGAACCGGCAGTGCCGGATGTCCAATTGGTCGGCGCCTTCCGAGTCCGAGTAATAAAGACCGCCGCCGCGGCTGCCGGCCCGGTTTTGCAGAAAATGGCATTTTTCAAACTCAATCCCGCGGTCTATCCAACTGCCGCCGAAACGGGCCATGCCGCCTCCACTATTGAGGGCGTGATTTTGCTCAAAACGGCAATTCAGGAAGCGCGGGGCTGCCGAGCCGTCGCCACCACCGTTCACTATGACCGCAGCTCCAAAATTACGCGCGGTATTACGCACGAACACGCAGTTACGGACCTCAGGGTAAGCATCGGCGTCCTCGCTCATGATATACAATCCGCCACCGCATTTGCGACGGTCGCGCCCGGCAGTGAGGCTGTCAAAATTAGCCGTGCCGTCGCGGATGAAAAAACCGTCAAGCAGGGTGCTGCTGTCGGGCTGAAAAAGATACACTACATTGTACGAATTGTCAATACTGTCTCCTGCTGTGCCAATATCGCCGCTTAGTACGGCCGGGTGCGCTTCCCAATCGCGCTCACTAAGGTTGGATTCCGCGCCTTCAAACCCTCCGTAGAGGCGCACCCCGCTTTCCGGCTCAAAAGAACGGGTACGGTCAGCCGTTTGGGTCGGCAGGTAGATACCTTCGGCTACCCATACCTCGTCGCCCGGTTGAGCGATTTGGAGAGCGGTCTGCAGATCGGTAAAAGCGTTCGCCCAGGAGGAGCCGTTGCTGGCGCCATTGGCAGCCTGGTCAACGTAAATGCGTTTTTGGGCAGGCACCTGAAAGGCCAGTCCCCAAGCAAATATAAAGAGAAGTAAACGTCTCATAATAAGCACTCTTACGTTTAAAATCATTTTCAGACGCCCCATAGTCAGGCGGCAACGGCAGTCGCCGCCTGACCGGGTATGATATAAGTTGGCTCGATTGCCTATTGTTTTACAAGATGCCCCTGTGCTTTTTCGCCATTGACATAAACCTTCCAGATATAGATGCCGGCAGGCAACTGTGCCACTTCCGGCACTGAGAATTCCTGTTCGCCGACATCGAGCCTTACGTCGCGGATAAAAATACGGCTGCCGAACGGCCCAAAAAGGGCGATGCGCCCTTTGCCTGCCTGGGCTGCCTGTACTTTAAAAACTGCTGCGCCGGAGGCAGGATTGGGTTGGACGGAAGCCCGTAATAATGTTGTCGCTTGCGGCGACTCCCTGTGCTCCAGGTGGAGCGGTTCCTGTCCTATGACATATTCTGTACCGTCGGATTTCCAGGCCGCATTGGCCAGCACTGCATCATCCAACCAAAGGGGCAGGCTGGTTTCCGGCAGTGCCTCCAACACCTGAAAAGTGAGGTGGAACAACACGGCCCCCGGTGCTATGCGGAATTTCGGGTCGTCCGGGTCGGAGGCGAGCCACAGGGTGCGTATCTCGCCTTCCTGGGCCTTTGTCAATCCAAAGTTGTCGGCATGGTAGCCCGGTAAATTTCCTTGGGAAGGACCGAGCAACCGCAGTTTGGCAGGGTCGAAGCGCAGCCCCAGTTGAATTGCCTCCAGGGGTTCCAGGCCGGAATAAATAATTGGCACAGTGACCGTGCTCCCCAATTCTGCCCGTTGAGCAGCCCAGGTGAGCGTGGCCACCGGCCGCTCGCCGGGCCTGTTGGGGATTGCCGTATCGTTCACGTCGCCAATTTTAACACCGACAAAATTGACTTTACCGGGATTTTGCGCATCAATGTTTTTCCTGTTTTCAGGGAATGTTGTTTGAAACGGATTACTTGGATTGGGGAAAGAAAAATCTGCGTCCACAAACCGCCACGAAGTATTGGCCGGGAACTGGCTGGAAATACCGAGGATGAGTTTGCGTATCTCCGTGATGTCAAACGTGGTGACGGAATTCGACTTGTTGGCATCCGCCGCGATCATTTTGTAGGGGCTGCCCAAAGACTGTATGCCAAGAATGTGTTTGCTGATGAGCACGAGGTCGAAAGTAGAGACACCGTTGAGCGGGTTGTCATTCTTGGCCGGCGTTACAATGAAGCAATTGCATTCTTCACAAGTGCAAAAACCGTAGTCGCCGGTGTTGGCAGTAAATCCTGTTTGCTGGCTACAGGTAGAAGGAGGGGAAGAACCGGCACAAATGGGATCCTGCTGACACGAGGTTGGGTTAGTATGTAAAGAGAGTGCAACGTTCACATCTTCTACTCCTACACTGGTTTCGGTAGCAATAGTGCCTTTTATTTGCGGAGGGCAATCGGATATGCCATTAGCCAGTGTATTTTCAATCAAAGGAATACACGGTGTTCCCCCGTACATTGTCAGTTCCAAATGCTTTATCGTAGCCTTTGTAATGCACCCGGGAGCATTGTTGAATTGGATATTAATAAATGCACTCGTTCCAAAAGTGATTGGATTGGCGCCTAAAGTCACAAAACAAAATTTAATGACGTTGCTCCCGACAATATCATAGCAAGGATCGTCGGACCCTGGTGGCACACAACTACTCAATTGGGTTGGGCAGGTCCAACCGGATAGCCAATCGTCAAAGTTGATGCCCGAGATTGCCAGGCTTCCGGTCAATTCGAACTCGATTTCACAAGAAAACCTGGAAATATTCATTTGACCCGAAGGCACTTCCAGCCCTGCCTGCACTATGGCAGGTGTCGCGGCACAGGGGTCAAAAACGCCGTCTTTTGCCCTTACCTTAAAAACCGGAGAATTCGTACAAAGGGCGGTGCCTGAAGTAGTATAACTATTTGAAACAGGAATCTGGGGAGCGGGCAGTCTGGTACAGGCGGTGGTTGTTTTCAGTCTTGATTTATTTTCATCCGACCAGGTCACCGTGACGGTCCAACCCTGGTTGATTGGGTTTGGCGGCCCTACTTCTATGGTGCCTACCGCATAAGTTTGCCCCGCACCGACAGTAATGCCGTTGGCAATTGAAGCCATGTAGTGAATATAACGGTCATTACCTGCCACTTTCGGGTCGCGCGGCAAATGATTGCCGGAAAACGAAAGGGATATAGCCTTGCTGGAAGACGCTTTGATGAGAAATTCCAGGTAGGAAATAGTTAAAGCCTGTGTGCCGTTGTTACGAATCCGCACCTCGAAATATTGCTTTCCATTTACAGTTGTGGGATTGGGTAACTCAAGTGCCATGTTTGTATTGTTGGTTCCGGTCGGATCAGCAGCCGGAGAAGTAGTTAGCCAAGTTATTCCATTATAACTAATGTTACCGTTCTCAACCGGAACAGGGTTACATACTTGTTGCCCTTCATCCGGATCCGGCGGATAAAACTCGGAAACCTGGGGTCTGACCCTGATACTTTCCTCGGGGTAGGCATTTACAATAATTGTGAACAATTCTGCATAAGCACACCCGTATTGCGACGGGCAATTTTGGACGCTGATTCCCTGAGGAGCCCCCCAGTTGAACAAAATGGCATCTTGACCCGGTGTCCCACAAGGAAGGCCCGGAGACTCATTCATAAAGTCAATCTCAACAGTCTGTTGGTCTTCATTTATTTTAAAGATAACTTTATTATCATCCCAGTTGGCGCCGGGGCCGCCGACATAGCAGTCTTTTGTGGCGCTTACGTCGATATGCGAGTAGGTAACGCCACTTGAACTGGACATATCTAAACCTGCAACTATTTTAAGGCTTCCGTATTGCAGGTAAAAGGGTGATTGCACCGTTGAAGTTTCAGGCGTGTATCTCAGGTAAACCTTGTAGATCATCTGCCTGAATTTATCCATATTTCCGCAGAGTATATCTGTTGGGCAGGTAGGGCCCGCCGAAACGTTCTGGTATTGTCGCACGACTTCTACTTTCAAAGTTGTCGCGCAGTTGGATATTGGATCTTCCTGGCAGATTTGTCCTTTTGCCTTAGGAGAATATCCCAATATCATCAGAAGCAAGATTGCAAGGTGAATCTTGATTTTAAGGCTACAGTATCTTTGAAAAAAATCTGGGGGGGGGGGCTGGAGTAGCGGTGCAATGGTTAGCAGAAGGACTGTTGGGAAAGGTGTCATGTTTCATTGTAAAAAGATTTGGGTCAGCACCGAGATGGTGCTGCGGGTTTTGAAATGAGCCATACGTTTGCAAATGTCGGCCACGATGGACGCCAGGTACAGCAAAAACAAGAAAGGATGAAATCCGCCTGCACAGCGAACGAGGTAAGATTAAAGCGTGTACACCAAATAAATATGGCAAGCCCGGATTAAGTCTCACTTCGGAGCACTTTTGGGGCGAATGTGAGACAGGCAACAAAAATAAAACATTACCTCTCCGTAAACAAGTTCAGTAAAGAAATTTAACACGTCGGCCAAGTCCCCCCGCCAGCCCCCCCAAAAGAATTTACCCGCTTCCGCCATACGTTCCTTTTTCCCTACCTTCGCCGGTCTTTTGAAATCGATCGATATGGCAAAATCCGGCAAACCCAGGTCCAGTAAAGCAGTTGGCAGTAGCAGTGGCAGTAGGCAGTCGCCCACAGCAGCAGTCAGAACTCAGAGCCCGCCCCGCGACTGGCTGGAGCGATCCGAAACGGAATCTTCGGCCGATCCACTGCTGCGTAAGGCATTCTGGGGCGTGGCCGTCTTCGGCTTCCTGCTGCTGGTCGGGCTTTCGTTCGGCTCCGGCATCAACGCCGACGACAAGTTCCAGGTCGACTACTCGCAAAAACTGGTCAACTACTACGGCACCTTCGGGCAGGACACCACGGCGCTGAACATCCCCGACGGCAACATGCACCTGTACGGCGGCTTTTTCGAGGTGGTGACCGGTTTCGTCAGCAAAGCCCTCGGCTTTCAGCCTACCGACCTGGCCTACCACAACGTCCGCCACGCCACAAGCGCCATGCTGGGCTGGGTGGCGATCCTTTGCGCGGCCCTGCTGGCCCGGCTCATCGCCGGCTGGCGCGCCGGGCTCATTACCCTGGTCATCATGCTCCTGTCGCCGCGTTTTGTCGGCGACTCCCTCATGAACCCCAAGGACATCCCCTTTGCCGCGGGCTACATGCTGGCGCTCTACAACATGGCCGCGGTGCTCGACCGGATGCCCACCCCCCGGCGCTGGAACCTGGCGGGGCTGGTCGGGGGGCTTGGCCTGGCGCTGGCCATCCGGGCCGGAGGTCTGCTGCCGTTCGGCTTCCTGGTAATGTTCGGCGGCCTGCATTTTCTGCTCAAAAACGGTGGCCTGAGCGCCTTTTCCAACGGCACGGCTCTGAAAAAATACCTGCTGGTGATCGCCGGCACTGCGGTGGCCGGCTACGTGCTGGCCCTGCTGTTCTGGCCATTCGCCCTGCAGGCGCCGCTGCGCAACCCCTTCGTGGCCCTGTCCAAATTCGCCGACCTGGAGGTCAAGATCCGCGTATTGTACGAGGGCATCAACGTCATGTCCGACCAGACGCCCTGGCACTATCCGCTCAAATGGATGTTTTACACCATCCCGCTGGCCGCCATCGCCGGGTTCTTCGGCAGCCTGGCGCTGCTGCCGCGCCTGCTCAAAAAATACAACCCGCTGTGGGTATCGATGGTGCTGTTCACCGCGATTTTCCCGGTGTTTTACGTCATCTATAAAAACTCGGTGATCCACGACGGCTGGCGCCACCTCACCTTCGCCTACCCGCCCATGGCGGTGGCGGCCGGGCTGTTCTGGCACGAACTCGCCGCAATGTTCACCGAAAAACGCCCGGTGCAGTGGGCCGTCTACGGCGCGATGGGCCTGCTGCTGGCCGACGCCGGGGCATATATCGCCGCCAACCCGAAATTCCCCTACACCTACTTCAACCCCATCGTGGGCGGCACCCAGGGCGCCTACGGCCGGTTCGAGACCGACTACTGGGGCATCAGCGTCCGCCAGGGCATCGAGTGGCTGGAGCAGCAGGGCGTCCTGCGGCCCGACATGCCGGAAATGGTGGTCATTGCCACCAACATGTACTACCCGGCGCGGCAGTTCACCGCCAAGTACGGCGACAAGGTGAAACTCAAATACCTGAAGTGGGAAAAACGCTGCGACGACGCCTGGGACTACGCCCTCTACCCCACCCGCTTCCTCGATGGCGCCACCCTGCAAAAGGGCTTCTGGCCCCCGGACAACACCGTACACCTGGTGACGGCCGGCGGCGCACCGCTGTTGGCAGTGTTGAAGGATACCGGCAAAAACTGCGCGCTCGGCATCGCCGCCTCCAAGATCGGTGACTTCCCCACCGCCATCGAACGCCTGAAGGCCGAGGTGGCCAACGTGCCGGACAACGACGTGGCCTGGGCCAACCTGGCGCAGAACTACCTGAACAACGACCAACTGGAAGAAGCCAAAGCCGCCGCCGAAAAAGCGCTGGAGATCAGCCCCGACGACGTGCAGGCCAACAACCTGATCGGGATGTACTGGATGTACAAAAACGACGGGGCCAAGGCCAAGGCGCAGTTCGAAGCGGCGCTGAAAAAGGAACCCAGCAACCCCGCAGCCTGGTACTACCTGGCTACCATCGCGCGCAGCCAGGGCGACAACCAGACGGCGCTCAACAACCTGATGTCGGCCATCAAAATTGCGCCCAATTTCCGGCCGGCCTACGAACTGTCGGCCCAGATCTACGAATCCACTGGCAATGCGCAGGCGGCCCAGCAGTTCCGGGCAGCGCTGGGGCAGATGAAATAAACGATTTACGACTGACGACCTGCGACTTACGACTTTGGAAGGCTCATGAACTTTAAATTTCTTTTTCCCACTTTCCGGAACCGCTACCTGTTCGTCCGCGAACGGTTGAAAAAATTCGCGTCCTTTCCTTCAGCCAGTCAACCAATCACCGGATTGAACCTCGGTACCGGCGAAGGCGACTACGACCGCATGATCGCCGCCTACTGCACCGAACTGATTGGCTGCGACGTGAACGAGGAAGACCTCGCCCACGCCCGCGCCCTCAACCGGGAAGTGGCCAACCTGCGCTACGAACCGAACAACGCCCTGGCCCTGACTTATCCCGACAATTCCTTCGACCTGATCGTGTCCTGCGAGGTGATCGAGCACGTGGGCCGGCCCGAACAGATGGTGCGCGAAATGTACCGGGTGATGAAACCCGGCGGCGTGGCGATCATGACCTTTCCCAGCCGCGAATTCCCGGTGACCTACGACCCCGTCAACCGCATCTGGCAACTGACGCGCGGCGACGGCAGCCGGGAGTACGCCATTTCGCAGGGCGCCTACGCCTTCGGCCACGAGTACCTGATCGGTTCGGCCGATTTCAAAAAATGGGCCACCGGCGCCGGCTTCGAGATCGTGGAGTTCCAGGGACTGAGCCGCCACCTGGTCGGCCTGCTGGAGGTGTACTGGACGGGCATCGCCCAAAGCATTTTCAAGAAAAATGCCCGCAACGTGACCACCGACTCCGGTACGGGGCTGACCGTTCGCCCCGCCTCCACCAAAGAACCGGCCCTGGTGTTTGTCACGGATTTTATCCTGTGGCTGGACCGGGCGTTGTTCGGGTGGACGAACCGGAGCGTGGGCAAGGGAGTGGTATTGAAAAAGCCGCAGTAATGCCCAACGCTCCGAAAGTTTAAAACTTTCGGAGCGTTCAGATCCTCTTTGAAATTGTCTGAAGAGGTGTCATCCCGTTTTACGGGACAGGTACTGCGCGGCACGAGCAGGTGACATCTCTTGAAGCAGACCTCAAGATAGCCGCCTGGAGGTGTGGAGGTGTCACCTCTTCCTGCGTCAGAGATGACACCTCCACACCTCCAGGCGGCTTGATCGGCAGTAACTTAAACCAGAACACACATGGAAAAAGCACCCATCCGCATCGCAACCGCTCAATTCGAGAACCGCAGCGGCGACAAGGACTACAACCTCGGCGTCATCCGCGACCTGGCAGCCGTTGCGGCCGGTCAGGGAGCGAATGCGGTGGCTTTCCACGAATGTTCGGTCACCGGTTATACCTTTGCCCGCCACCTGAGCCGCGAGCAGATGTTCGACCTGGCGGAGCCCATTCCCGGCGGGGAAAGCCTTGGCCGGTTGCAGGAGATCGCCCGGGAATTCGACCTGGCCGTGCTGGCCGGTTTGTTCGAAAAAGACGCGCAGGACAGACTGTTCAAGGCGTATGTTTGCGTGGGCAAAAACGGCCTGGTAGCCAAACACCGGAAGATACACCCCTTTATCAACCCCCATCTGCTGCCTGGCACGGAATACGTGGTGTTCGACCTGCACGGCTGGAAATGCAGTATGCTCATTTGCTATGACAACAACGTGATCGAGAACGTGCGCGCCGTGACGCTGCTGGGGGCGGAGATCGTGTTCATGCCGCACGTGACCATGTGCACGCCCTCGCCGCGCCCGGGAGCCGGTTTTGTGGACCCGGCGCTCTGGCACAACCGCGAACAAGACCCGACCTCGTTGCGGCTCGAATTCGACGGCATGAAAGGCCGGGCCTGGCTGATGAAATGGCTGCCCGCCCGGGCTTATGACAACGGCATCTACGCCGTTTTCGCCAACCCCATCGGCATGGACGACGACCAACTGAAAAACGGCTGCTCGATGATCCTCGACCCCTACGGAGACGTTTTGACCGAGTGCCGCGAACTGGGCAACCAGGTGGTCACCGCCAACCTGACGCCCGACAAGTTGGAACTGGCCGGCGGAAGGCGGTATATAAAAGCCAGAAAACCGGAACTGTACGGACATATTGTGGGCCAATCGCACGCTTCCGAGCAAAAGGTGGTGTGGTTGGGCGAAAATGGGGTTGATAAAAGTTGATGAGGTTGATAAGGTTGATAACGTAGAGTACGCCGCATCATCAATCTTATCAACCCCCATCAACCCTTATCAACCCCCATCAACCCTTATCAACCCCATCAACCCCTATCAACCCTTATCAACCCCTATCAACCCTCAAAACATGGATCAGCAACTACAAACTCTTCAGACGAAACTCGCCGAGGCCAAACTCGGCGGCGGCCAGGCCCGCATCGATGCCCAGCACAAAAAAGGCAAACTCACCGCCCGGGAACGTGTCCATTTCCTGCTCGACGAAGACTCCTTCGAGGAGATCGGCGCGCTGGTGACCCACCGCAGCCACGACTTCGGCATGGCCGAGCAACAGTTTCTCGGCGACGGCGTGGTAACCGGTTACGGCACCATCGGCGGGCGGCTGGTCTATGTCTTCGCCCAGGATTTCACCATATTCGGGGGCTCGCTGTCGGAAACACACGCCGAGAAGATCTGCAAGGTCATGGACCTGGCTATGAAAAACGGCGCTCCGCTCATCGGCCTCAACGACTCCGGCGGCGCGCGCATCCAGGAGGGCGTGAATTCGCTGGGCGGCTACGCGGACATCTTCTACCGCAACGTGCAGGCCAGCGGCGTGATCCCGCAGATCTCGGCCATCCTCGGCCCCTGTGCCGGCGGGGCGGTATATAGCCCGGCCATGACCGATTTTATCGTGATGGTGGAAGGCAGTTCGTATATGTTCGTGACCGGCCCCAACGTGGTAAAAACGGTGACCAACGAGGAAGTGAGTTCCGAAGAACTGGGCGGCGCGGCTACCCACGCCAGCAAATCCGGCGTGACCCATCTCGTGGCTACCAACGACGTGGACTGCATGCACAAGATCAAACGCCTGCTGTCGTACATCCCGCAGAACTGCGAGGACAAAACGCCGATGCTGCCCTACACCCTCGGCGACGAGTACCGCGAAGAACTGACCGGCATCATCCCGGACAACGCCAACCAGCCCTACGACATGCGCGAGGTCATCACCGGCATCGTCGATACGGAAACGTTCTTCGAAATTCATGAATCATACGCGGAGAACATCGTGGTCGGCTTCGCCCGGCTGGCCGGCCGCAGCATCGGCATCGTGGCCAACCAGCCCATGAACCTGGCCGGCGTGCTCGACGTGAATTCCTCCAAAAAAGCCGCCCGCTTCGTGCGTTTCTGCGACTGCTTCAACATCCCCCTGCTGGTGCTGGAGGATGTGCCCGGCTTCCTGCCCGGCACCGACCAGGAATGGAACGCCATCATTACCAACGGCGCCAAACTGCTGTACGCTTTTTCGGAAGCCACCGTGCCGCGCATCACCGTCATCACCCGCAAGGCCTACGGCGGCGCCTACGATGTGATGAACTCCAAGCACATCGGCGCCGACATGAACTTCGCCTGGCCCACCGCCGAGATCGCGGTGATGGGCGCCAAGGGCGCCTCGGAGATCATTTTCAAAAAGGAGATCGATGCGGCGGAAGACCCCGCCGCCAAGCTAGCCGAAAAGGAACGCGCCTACGCCGACACCTTCGCCAACCCTTACCGCGCCGCGGCCCGGGGCTTCATCGACGAGGTGATCCATCCGCGCGAAACGCGGCGCAAACTCATCAAGGCGTTTGCGATGCTGGAGCACAAGGCGGTGAGTAGGGCGAAAAGGAAGCATGGGAATGTGCCGTTGTAAAAATCAACGGTTGTTTTTCCGCTTCCACCAGGTTTCCAGTTGGTCCCAGCGGGATATTTGTTCGCTAAACATGGCTTCGGTCGGGGCATTTTCCCAAACCGGATCCGGATGCAGTAAAAACTTCTTGATTAGTGCATCCTTGTCCCGCCTGCTCAATTTTGGGTTGTGGTCATACACTTCCGACGGATTGAGGTTCTCAAGCACAACCGTGTTGATCCTAATCTCGCCCGGCTCAAATTCCACGACGAACTTACCAACCGCCAATACCACATCCTTGAGCCGGTTGCGGTTCATGTTGAGGAAAAAACAACCGACGCGTTTTTCTTCTTTTTGGTTTTCCAATGCATCTTTCAATTTGGTTTGGAGGAACAGGCAACTGTTGCCCTCCAGCATTTCGATGATGGAGCCGTGAAAATCAATTTTGTGGTGCGTTCCTTGAAAAAGAGCCTCATAGTTTACGGAATTGAAGGAAAGAGTGCGTACGGTTTTGACTCCATTCCGAAAGAAGTGGCAATCAAAAGTAACATCGAAGTTCTTCTTCTCCGCGTCTTTCCACAGCTCCGCGAAATGTTCATTGATATCCTCCAGCATTGGATTGGGCGAGTCTTTATGGAATTCAAGGTATGCTCCGTTTTGAGCCAGTTTCTGGTACCATTGAAAGCCGACAAAGATCCTGCTGTCCAGTTGCAGCATGGTAAATGAGGGTAGTTCGTTGATGGTTTGAAATTTGAACTGCCTGGGAAATTTTTCAGCCAATTGGCTCAACACTTTGTAGTTGCTGACAACCAACCCCTCTACATCTTCTCCCCGGCTATTCTTGCACAGCCCCTTGGCACGCAGGCGAATGACCTCCGAGTAAGGTTCCAGCAACAAAATTTCAAATTTGCATCCGTTTTCAATGGCCTCCCTGGCACTGTCTTGAAACAGGCCGGAGTCCCGCATATACGTCTGGAGGATCCGCACAAATTTAGCCTTCCTGATCTGGTTATACAGGTTGGTATAATTCAGTCCATCGTGTATTATCACCGCGGAGTCTGCCGGTTTTTCTTCTCCAAAATCGGGATATTCGGAAAGCAGTCTTCCCCATTGCCTTTCATCCTCGTTGAGGGTTCCGCAGAAATAGCCATTCAAGAGTTCTACTTTATGCTCTTTTTCCAGCAAGGCTTTCAAGCAGCCGGCCAATTTCTTCCGCTCCTTCGGAGTCTTGTACCGGGTACTTTTATCAGCATGAAAATCTCCGGCCCGCACGGTTACGAATCGGGCCTTGGACAAATCCGAGTCGGTTGTACTAAAACCATACTCGTTGGTGAGTTTCAAGGCTATCTCTCTGAGTGTCATAACGTCCGCAACCTCTCTGGTAAGAATATACAATGCCGTATCTATTTCTTGTATTGGCGTCTCCAGCGGACAATTCTTTGGCAATTCTGGCATGGTTAGGATATTGTTATAAGATCGGCCACAATAGTCCAAATTTTTTTAAAATCGTTTACGCCTTGCCGCCGATTTTTTACCTCTCCCCGGGCAAAATTTGACAAAGAAGGTTTTTCAGACCCCGTACTGCACGGCCTCCGGCACCATTACGGGATCCCGGTTCCGGCCGGGCAACGGTAATCTGCGGCGGAAAAACAAATGCGTTTAAAAAGGTATCCGGATCCGGATGGTTTTGAAATTTTGAAATTTCAAGGCAATTGGAAAATTGAAACTTTTTTTTATAATCGCTTGAAAATCAAATTTTTTAGGTTAAACACAATGACCGAACGCCGAATCTTTGTGGTGAAAAGTTCATTTCACAACCAACACCACATTGCTTATGAACGACCAAACTTTGCTTTCAGGAAACCACGAAAGGCATACTGGTCACAAGGTAAAGTACCTGACCAAAATCGAACAAATCACCCAGTTGACGCCGGATGAGATAAAGGATTTGGCGGCAGTGGAAGACAAATTTGCCTTCCGCGTTACGGATTACTACAGCCGGCTGATCGACTGGAACGACCCCGACGATCCCCTGCGGAAACTGGTGGTACCCGATGCCGAAGAGTTGGTGGATTGGGGCAAACTGGATGCTTCGGACGAGGCGTATTTCACCGCCATTCCCGGTCTTGAGCACAAGTACCAGGACACCGCACTGTTGCTTTGCAACGATGTATGCGGTGCGTTTTGCCGGTATTGCTTTCGCAAACGGCTATTCATGCCGGAAAACACCGAGACGGTTAAAGACGTCTCCGCAGCGCTGCACTACATCCGGCAGCATACCGAGATCAACAACGTAATTCTATCGGGAGGCGATCCGATGATCATGTCCACGCACAAACTGGACCGGATCATCGCGCCCTTAATGGAAATACCCCATCTCAAAATCGTTCGCATCGGCACAAAAATGCTGGCTTTCAACCCATACCGCGTTCTTGACGACCCCGATCTTCTCCTGATGCTGAAAAAATACAATGATGGAAGCGGCAAGAAGATCTACGTCATGACCCACTTCACCCATCCTCGGGAATTAACGGCTGAAGCCGTTTCAGCGGTAAAACGGCTCCAGAATGCGGGCTGCACATTGCTCAATCAGACCCCGTTACTGAAGGGCATCAACGATACTCCGGACATCGTTGCCGATTTGTGTAATCAACTGGCCAGTATTGGTATTCCGCCTTACTACCTGATCATTTGCCGCCCTACCCTCGGTAACAAACCCTACGTTCTGCCCATCGAAGAAGCCTATCGGACCTTCATCGAGTCGAAACGCCATTTATCGGGCCTGGCCCGTACGGCACGCCTCATCATGTCGCCAAAAGTGGGCAAACTGGAGATCATCGGCCTCCATGCCGGCCAGATCCTGTTCCGCTACCACCGGGCGGCCAAAAAGGATAACGAGGGGGAGATCTTCGCTTTCGGGCAAAATCCCGAAGCGTACTGGTTTGCTGATTATCAGGAAGTTAAAAGCGAAACTTATTCCATAACCCAAAATCTCTAACGCCATGAAAGTAATGATCATAGATCCTATCCAGCCCCGGGTTCACCGGGGCTGGGGCAATGATTCGGTCGTGGCCGCAGTGGCCCGGTCGTTGCGGCTGGGAGGCTTCGAGGTCTGCACCGTTCAGGTCGGCAATGTCTCCGGCCTGCGCCACCAATTGAACGAGCAAATGCCGGACATGGCCTTTGTGAACGGGTACCGTTTAGTGGAAGAGCCCGGGCAGCCGTTCATTCATCGGGTACTGGATGAAATAGGCATCCCGTACGTGGGTTCGCCGCCGGAAACTCTTTCCTTTTTGGAAAGGAAATCCACCATGAAGTCCAAACTGGCCGAGCATGATCTGCCGACGCCCGGGTACCGGTTGTTTTCCGGAGACGCGACGGAGGCCGGGCTGGCAGAAGTCATCTATCCGGCGGTGGCCAAACTGGATTACGGCTGCGAGAGCATCGGCCTGCACAAGGCTGCCGACGCACCTGAATTAAAACGTATCCTTTCAGACTTGTGGGCCCAATATCAACAACCCATCCTGGTGGAAAACTGGTGCCGGGAACGGGAATATACCGTAGCCGTTCTGGGCAACAACGAGTCCCGGAAGATCATGCCGGTAGAGATCGTACTTCCGTTCGGGTATGAAATGCTCACCAGCCAGGTAAAAAGCACCTCATTGCGTAAAACCGTTCGCAAAATCGATGCGGAGAAATCGGAACAATTGACCGCACTGATCGAAAAAACCTGCTCCTGCCTTCAAATTCAGGACTGGACTCGCATCGAGGTGCTGGAGTGGAACGGGAGGTTTCACATAATTGACATCAATTCCACGGTGGGGTTAAAATTCGAGGAAGCGCACCCCAGTTATTTTCCCATTTGTACGCAACTGCATCTCGGGATCGATTATGCCGAAACGATCAATGCCCTGATGTATGAGTGTCTGGTCAGATGCCGGCTTCCCGTACCGGGAAAATTGCTGAAAATTTTGGATAAATACCCGGTCGACCTGCGAACGTCCAGTTCCTTTTCAGACTTTTTCCCCCCCTGGGTATAAAACCGGCATTCATCATTTTACACTTCTAATTTTCTTCGGCTTATGAAACGACAAACTGCCGCTTGGCTCGACGAACAATATCTGGAGTTAAACATCAAAGGCTGTGGTGCAAATGTTTCATTCTATGTCAGAGAAGGCATCTGCGCCCGGGAATTGGCGGTCCAACTGGAAAACGACCATAATATTCCCATGAAAAACAACATTTTCAACATCGAAGGTAAACGGGTTGCCGGTTACGCGGAGCAGGCATTACTAAAAAACCACTTTCCCGGCGACGAGGGCGTTTTTTTGATTATTGAAAGCGCTCCCTTGTCGGATTAGGGCCGGTTCCTGCCCATCAAAACAACTTCAAAATCCCTGTTTGCGGTGCGTGAGGTCCGGCTGAGCATTCGAATATTTCGGGGCCTGGCCGGATCACCCCGTCAGCGACACCCCGATCAACTTCCCGATCCCAAAGGTAATCGCCGCAGCCAGCAACCCGAAAACTACCTGCCGGAAACCGGAATACCACACGTTTTTGCCGGTGAACAGCGTAATGGCCGCGCCGATCACGAACAGCCCCACGGCACTCAGCCCGGCGCAGAAGAGAACGGCCTGCAAGCCCCCGGTAAAGAAAAACGGCAGGACGGGGATGATGGCCCCCACCGCGAACAGAATGAACGAAGCCACGGCCGCTTCCATGGCCGAGCCTTTCAGGTCTTCGGCATTGATGCCCAGCTCTTCTTTCACCAGGATCTCGTGGGCCTGGTCCTTGTTGGTGATAATCTCCCGGGCCATTTGGCGGGCCTGATCCTCCGGAATGCCCTTGGAGATATAGATCAGCGCCAGTTCCTTTTCCTCGCCTTCGGGGTTGGTTTCCAGTTCTTCCATTTCCAGTTGCATCTGGTTTTCGTAGAGTTCCTGCGAACTTTTGACCGAGATCCATTCGCCCAGCGACATGGACAGGGCTCCGGCCAGCAAACCGGCGATACCGGCCAGCAGGACTTCGCTTTGCCCGCTGGTGGCCCCGGCCACGCCCATGACCAGGCTGAAATTGGACACCAGTCCGTCGTTGCCGCCCAGCACCGCGGCGCGCAGGGCGTTGCCGCCGACCGAGCGGTGGCGTTTCTCGAAGCGGGCCAGGTTGGGGCCGGAAATGGTCTGGGAAGAATTCAGGATGTTTTTCAGGATGGTGACGTGCGCGGTATCGGACAGCGATACCGGGGCGTGGTACTTTTTCCGGGCATTCAGCACCGAAGAGGAGATGCTTTTTTCGGTGTCCAGCAGGACGCCCAGCACGTAGTCGTAGCCCAGTATTTTCCCGATGAAACGCAGTATTCTGGCCCGGTTGGAAGGGGGCGGCAGGCGGGACTCATCCAGGTTGTTCTTTCGGGCGAAAGCGACGGCGTGGCTGTGCTCTATTTCGCTCATTTCATAAAAAATTTTGGCCACGGTCGGGTCTTCTTCATTTTCAGCCAGGATGTTATACAGATAACTGGCATCGATCTCGGTCTGGATATGGTGCAGGTCAGCCATGATAAAAGGTCGCAGGTTTAGGCAGATGCAGCAGCCGGATGCGGCACCTGCGGTTTTGGAGGCAAACATAAAAGTTTAGCCGCAGCCCGGCGCTATTTTGCTAGTGGCCGGTTTGGTTCCCCGACCCCGCTCACCCCGTCATTGGTCGAAAAACAGCCTTTCGCCGGTAACAGCCCGGGTATTTTGCCTGGCCTTTTGGGGTACACTTTTCACAAAGTTATGAAAATGAGAATTTTACAATCCTTACTGTTGTTTTTTTCCCCTTATTTCCTGATTGCCCAAACCGCCGCCGTGCGCGGACAATTCCAGGGCGCCAACGGCGAGGCGGTCGCCTTTGCCAATGTAGCCCTGTTCAATGCTGCCGACAGCAGTTTGTACAAAGCCGGGAATACCGACGAGGCCGGCCGGTTCGACCTGAAGGGCCTCGGCGCCGGGGCATTTTTCCTGAAAGCCACGGGACTGGGTTTTGCGGATTTTCAAAAGGACGACATCCGGCTGGAAGACGGCAGCCAGGCGGACCTTGGCGTGCTGACCATGGCCGCCAAAGACCTGAACCTGGCCGAAGCCACGGTCACCGCCTCCCGGGTAATGGTGGAGATCAAGCCCGACCGTACCGTTTTCAACGTGGACGGCACCATCAACAGCGCCGGCTCCGACGCCATCTCGCTGCTGCGCAAGGCGCCCAACGTGACGGTGGACAACTACGACAACATCAATGTGCTGGGCCGGGCCGGGGTACTCCTCTACGTAGACGGCAAACGCCTGCCGCTGACCGGCGACGACCTGACCAACTACCTGCGCAACCTGCCGGCCGAACAGATCGACCGCATCGAGATCATTACCAACCCCGGCGCGAAATACGAGGCCGAAGGCAATGCCGGCATCATCGACATCCGGCTGAAAAGGGACAAGAGCCTGGGAGCCAACGGCTCGGTGAACGCCACCTACAGCCAGGGCCGCTACCACCGCGACAACCTCAGCGGCAGCGCCAACTACCGCAACAAAAGCCTGAACGCCTTCGCTACCGCCGGCGTCGGCGACTGGGGCGGGTATATGAACATGGACATCCTGAGTTACCTGAACGGCATGGTGCAGGACGAGGTCAACAACAACCGCAACCAGGGCGATTATTACAACTTCCGCGCCGGTACGGACTTCTTCCTTTCCGATCAGCATACCATCGGGTTCCTGGTCGGCGGCGGCGCCAGTACCCGGCAGCAAACTTCTTTCAACCGCATCACCCTGGCCCCGGAAAACACCCCCGCGGCGATCGACAGCATCCTGGTGGCCGACACCGAAACCGACCACGACCGCGGGCAGCAGACCTACAACCTCAACTACCGCTTCGACAACCGCAAAGGCCGCAGCCTGAACCTGGACCTCGACTACGGCCACTACAAAAACGGCAGCGAACGCTACCAGCCCAACCGCTACTACGACGCTTCGGAACAGGTGCTGCTTACGGAGATCGTCAACAGTTTCAACACGCCGACCGATATCGATATCATGACGGCGCAGACGGATTACGAAGACAACCTGTGGGGCGGCACGTTCGGCGCCGGCGCCAAACTGAGCCGGGTCGTATCGGACAACACCTTCCTGGTGTACGACGTGGAAAACGGACTGGCCGTGCAGGACGACCGGCGTTCCAACCGCTTCCGCTACGAGGAGAGCGTGTACGCCGGCTACGTCAACTACGCCCGCTCCATCTCGAAAAAATGGAAGTTCTCGGCCGGCCTGCGCGCCGAACAGACCGACGCCAGCGGCGACCTCCAGGCCTTTCTGCCGGAATTGCAGGAACCGCCGGTGCTGCTCAACTACCTGAGCTGGTTCCCCAGCGCCGGCCTTACCTGGGAACTATCGCCCAAACACACCCTGTCGCTGAACGGCGGCCGCCGTATCAACCGGCCCGACTACCAGGTGCTGAACCCGTTCAACAACCAGATCAGCCAGCTTTCCTACGAAAAAGGCAACCCGAATTTGCAGCCCGAGATCGTCAATAACCTGGAACTGGGCTATACCCTCGCCTCGCGCTACAACTTCAAACTGGCTTACAGCCGCACCACCGACCAGATCACCCGCCTCATCGCACCGGACGAAACCGACCCCCGGGCCGGATTTATCACCTGGGCCAACCTGGCCGACCAGACCATTTACAACCTGAACATCAGCGCGCCGGTGCAGATATGCAAATGGTGGAACGCCTATTTCAACGCCAATGCCTCCTACATGGACAACCAGGCCGATTACGGCGACGGCGCGGTGGTGGACGTACAGACCTACAACTATGTCATTTACCAGCAACACACCTTCGATTTGCCTTTCGGCCTCAAGGGCGAGATTTCCGGTTACTACTCCGGTCCGGGCGTGTGGGGCGGCGTGTTCCTGTACGACCCCAACTGGGGCCTCGACCTGGGCCTGCAACGCCGTTTTTTCCAAAACAAACTGAATGTGCGCTTGAGCGCCAACGACGTTTTTTACCAGACCGGCTGGAGCGGCTATTCCGATTTCGACGGACTGTACTCCATCGGCAGCGGGCGCTGGGACAGCCGCCGCATCGGCCTGAGCCTGGGCTACAATTTCGGGAACCAGAACGTGAAATCACGCCGGCGCAGCACCGGCATCGAAGCGGAAGCCGGCCGGGTGGGCAACGGCGACTGAATCCTTACGGCGTTTCGAGCAGGGCCAGGACCTCGGCCTTTTTCCGCAGGGATACCGGCACGATCTCGCCGTTTTTCAGGCGCAGGAAGCCGCCGTCTTTTTTGACGTAATCCCGGATACAGGCCAGGTTCAGCAGGTGCGACTGGTGCACCCGGACAAACTGATGCTGGGCCAGCAGTTGCTCGAACTGTTTGAGCGTACGGGTGACGAATATTTTTTCCCCCGAAGCCAGAACAAACCAGGTATTGTTGCCCTCGGCCTCACAGCGGACGATCTGATCGATGTCCACCACCGCGATGCGCTCCTGGGTATGGAGTGAAATGCGGCTGGGCAGGACATCGGGCCGGCGAATGGTTTCCCGGAGCAGGGCCATGCTTTCGGCCGGGTGAGCGAGCCGCGTTCTGGCGCGGTCTACTGCCTGGCGGAGTTGGGCGGGCGGTACGGGTTTGAGCAGATAGTCGACCGCTGCGAAGCGGAAGGCGCGCAGGGCGTACTCGTCGGAGGCCGTGACGAAAATGACGCGCGAAGGCAGGTTGGGAAAAATTTCCAGCAGATCGAAGCCCGTACCATCGCCGAGCAGAATATCCAGGAACAACAGGTCGGGGGTATGCTGACGCAGTTGCTTGGCCGCTTCCACGACGCTGTGCGCCGTGGCGGTCACCTGCACGTCCGGGCAGTATTCGGCCAGGTCGTTTTGCAGGACTTGCAGGGCCTGCGGCATATCTTCTACCAGGAGGGCGGTCATAATTGGAAATTAGAAATTAGAAATTAGAAATTAGAAATTAGAAATTGGAAATTGGAGATTGGAAATTGGAAATTGGTTAGGGTAAATATGCTAATCAAAAAACTATTTCAGCGGGCACCCGGACGACGACCCGGGTGCCGCCGATGGCACCGTTTTCATCGACAAGGTCGGTGATTTCCAGGGATGGAGGGGAATTTTCCCGGTGCAGGGCCTCCAGGCGTTCCTGGGTAACCTGCAGCGCCGCGGACTGATGCCCCGGTTTCTTTTCTTCCCGCAGGCGGGCGGCCCGCTCGCGTCCGATGCCGTTGTCACAGATTTCGCAGGTCAGCAGATCATCCTGCCAGGAAAAACGAATGGCGATGTGGCCGGGATAGGGCAAATGCGACACCCCGTGTACGACGGCATTTTCCACGAAAGGCTGTAACAGCATGGGCGGCAGGTTCAGTTCTCCGGCATCCAGGTCGGGCGGCAGTTCGATGGAGTAGTCGAATTTTTGCCGGTGGCAAAACTGTTCGATGCGCAGGTACTGGTCCAGCGTGTTGACTTCTTCCTGCAGGCTGATGGTCTGCCGGCGGGAATTGGCCAGGATGCTGCGCATCAGTTGAGCGAAACTGTTTATTTCCTGCCGGGCCTGCGGGTAGTCGTGCTCGGTGATCAGCGCCTGGATGCTGGTCAGCGCATTGAAAATAAAGTGCGGGTTCATCTGGAGTTGCAGGGCTTTTTGTTCCAGTTGCAGCAGCCGGTTGGCCACTTCCAGCCTTTCGCGGCGGGCCCGTTCCACGGTACGGATACGCCGCACCCAAAGCAGGGCGCCTACAGCGATCAAACCCAGTACGGCCAGGCCGGCAAGAACCTGGAACCACCACAATTGCCAGACCGGAGGCTGCACCACAAAACGTACGGACAGCGGTTCGCTGAAAGTTTCGCCGTCGGAGGTGGCCTGCACCTGAAAATGATAGGCGCCCGGGGCCAGCCTGGCGTAATTCACCTGTTCCTGGGCGGACAACGGAGACCAGGCTTCCTCGGCTCCGCCCAACCGCCAGCGGTAGCGGATATGCTCCGGATTGCCCAGGTCCACTGCCCGGAAAGAAAAACTGAGGTGATTTTGGTAATAAGGCAGTTCCAGGCCCTCGCGCAGCCCGCCTTCGGGCAGCACAAAGCCGGCGTAGGCGGTTTCAGCCAGCGGTTTGTAAAACAGCGAGATGGTTTCCAGGTGCAATACCGGCGGCACCGGCTTGTTTTCCAGCGTTGCCGGCACGTAGCGGACCAGGCCGTTCATCGTTCCGAACCACAATATTCCCTGGCGGTCTTCCAATACGGCATCGTGGCAGGTTTCAATACCCAGGAAACCTTCATTTTTCCCAAAATGTTGGATAGAACCGGCCGTGCCGGCCTCGCCGGCGAAGGTGATCTTATCGACCCCGGTTTCACTGCCGGCCCACAGGTTTCCGGCCGCATCAAAAGCAAGCAGGTAAATATTGGGGGAATGCAGGCGGGACGCTGCGTCGAGCGGTTGAAAACGCAGCGGTTTGGCCCCCGGGTCGGCCCAGAATATACCCGCGCCTTTGGTTCCGGCCCAGACCCGGCCCTGCCGGTCGAAAGCCAGCACCCGCACCGGCGCGCCGGGCAGGCCGTTTTTTTGGTCGAACATACCCCCGATCCGGTCCTGCTGAAACCAGCCGACCTGCCCCGAGAGGGTCGCCACCCAGACCCGGCCCGCCGGATCCACGGCCAGGGTTTGTACCTGTGGATCGGACAGCCCTTCCCGGGGGCCAATTTTCTTCACCTCGAAAGTACCGGGCGCCGTCCGATGGACCCGGGCGACACCGGCGGTCAGGGTAGCCACCCACATCCCGCCGTCCGTGCCGGCTACGATCTTTTGCACCAGGTCGCCGGGCAGGCCGTTTTCCCGGTTCAGCCGATGCATACCGGCGGAGTCGAACACCACCAGGCCTTTGCCTTCGGTACCTACCCAGAGGTTACCGGCGGTATCTTCCGCCAGTGTTTTGCATTTGACGTTCAGATAACCGCTGTCGCGTTCAAATGCATGAAATCCGCTAATATCCAGTACTTGCAGGCCGTTGTGCGATACGGCAAGCCACAACCTTCCGCCGCGGTCTTCGTGCAGGGCATAGATCCGGTTGCCGGAAAGGCCCGAGGTTTGGTCGAAATGACGGAACGGCTGGTTGGTCAGTTTGGCCAGGCCGCCGCCCGAAGTCCCGATCCACAACTGCCCGTCGGGGTCGTGCAGCAGGCAGCGCACGTGCGGATGCGGGAGACCGTCGCGCTCGGTCAGGGCCGTCCAGGTGGAATCGGCCGGATTGAACCGAAACAAGCCGCTGTTGAGTGTGCCGGCCCACATCTGCCCGTCCGCTCCGGCCTGCAGGCATAAGAAGGGCCGGCCCGGTCCGGGGTTGAGAAACACCGAGAGCGCCCGCTGCCGCGCGGCATTCAGCAAAACCAAACCATTCGCCGTAGCGATCCAGATCCGCTGCTCACTGTCTGTTGCAAAGGCATATATGGTTTGAGGCGGCACACCCTGTTTTTCACCCAGGCGCGTGGCTTGTTCTCCCAGAAACCAGGCTCCCCGGTTGGTCCCTATCCAAAGGCCCGTTCGCTCCGGCAGAAGCGCCGTAACCACCAAAGAAGTGGTTTGCCCGGCGAATGGCACCGGCTGAACGTTGCCGCTGTCGCGCCAGGAAAACAGCCCCCGGTCCGTACCGATCCACATCGTGGTTGGGGCGTTGAAAGCCAAAGCATACACCTCCGCCCCGGCCTCGCCCAGGCCCTGAACTGTCTCGAAACGGCGCCCGTCGAAGCGGCAAAGGCCGTGGTCGGTACCGATCCACAGGCGCTGCTGCCCGTCTTCAGCCAGTGCGCCGATGTAGTTGGAGGGCAAGCCGTCGGCCGTGGTGAAGGTTTCGAAACGCAATCCGTCGAAACGGCTCAGCCCCCCGCCCTGCGTTCCCAGCCAGAGGTAACCGCGGCTGTCGCGGCACATGGCAAAGACCTGGGATTGAGGCAAACCTTCACCCAGGGAATAGGTGACGAAGTTGTAGGGCTGAGCCTGGAGCGTTCCGCAGATCCAGCAGCATTGCAGCAGGCCGATGATCCGGTGTATCACGTTACTTAAGGTTAAAAAACTTCAGGGTGCGAATTTGACCTCCCGGGCAAAGCAGGAGAAGCCCCACAAATGAGCGGTATTTTTCCCATTCCCGGATAAAAAACCTGCAACGAGACCGGCATTAACAACAGTCATGGCGGTAAAAACAAACCTCCCGGAAAAAATGCCCCGGTTGGGCGGAGAAGGACAGTAACAGAACCACCCGTTCGCTGCCGGTTCGCTGCGACCAGGACAGGATCAGGTCGAGGCGTCCGTCGCCGTCCAGATCGCCCATCCAGCGGGGATAAATCCCGCCCTCATAACTGCCGTCCAGCCCTTTGTCCAGCGTAAGATTCAGATAGGTTTTTTGAAAACTACGGCCTTGCTCGTTTATGGAGACCTGTAAACCGAAGCCGGTCATTTGACTCTTGTCCGGCGAAGGCCGGCCGACCGTGGCAAGCCGGTAGGTCGCTTCGCCGGAGTGATAAACCGAAGACTTGCCTATTGAAAAGGCAGCCGGGTCGAGTCGTTGCCCGTTCACTATCCGGCCGGGCTTTAGTACCGGCAGGTTGGCAAAAAACGCTATCAGGCCGACCGTATCCAGCATTTTCGAAACCTGTTCCGGATTCGCACCCGGCCATTTTCCTGCGACCACCGTATCTTTGACAGCCATTTTTCTGAATTGAAACGAGCCGTTCGGCAGAGTATACAACCCGGTATACTCCCGGCCGCGTTCGAGCCAGATCTGTGGCGCAACCGGGTCAAACCAGTGCTCCAGCAGGCTAAACTGCGGCTTGGGCCGGAGCGTATCCAGGTAGCCTCCATAGGCATAGCCGCTTATATCGCCGTAGAATACCTGCAACCAGGGGGCGTAGCGCCCGTCGATGCTATCCCAGGCACAGTCCTCACAAGGATTATTGCACCCTAACACCACAGCATTATGCGGGACGGACCCAATTTTGCCGGCCCGCACGGCGGGTTGTTCGCGAAGATTCAGGCCGGAGGGGGCAGTTACCCGGAAATAACAACCTTCGCAACAACCAGGATAGATCTGGCTGTTCAAGGTCAATGGCAAAAGCCCAAAAACGAAAAAAAGGATTCTGTACATGTTGAATGTTTGAATTGTCCGGTAATGTTAAAATCGTGTGTCCTGGTGTTTACGGCCCGCAACACGCAACACACCGTGGTTTGTCCTTCTGCTACCATCGCCGGCTCCCGGGTGCCGTCTCCGAAGGTCAGGGTTTCAAGCCGGAAGGTCCAGCGGAACCGGTCGGCCGGGAGTCCCAGCCGGGCAATAGCGGCCAGCAACTCCGGCTGGGCGGCCAGCCAGCGCTGCTGGTCTTCCGGAGTGTTTAAGGCCGGGCGGGCACTGCTGTCCGGGTAGGTGACCGCCCAGTGCACCGGCACTACAATGGGTCGCCAGTAGGCATCGCCTGCCCAGCGGGGGCGGCGGCGGCTCAAAGCATCGGCCCAGGCGATATCCTGTTCCGGGTATTTTTCGGCCAGGGCCTCAGCCAGCCGGTCGGGAGCCGGACGCTGGTAAGTCGGATAGGTTGTATACCAGAATTCCGCCAGTCGCTGTTGCATTTCACCGTTTTCCGGCTCGTACTGGTTGAAAAGGCGCGTGGATACCACCCGCGGACAATTTTTATCGGCGCCGCCCAGTACCCGGCTCAGCGTATGCAGCAAGGCCGTATCGAGGCCGACCGCACAGGCCAGCAATTGGATCTCCGTATCCGCGTCGAGCACCCCGTCGGGCAGGGCGGGCAAGCGGCCGGCTCCCTGCGCGGCCAGCAGGGTTCCGGCGTCCGTCCGGCTGCTGTCGCCGGCCAGCACCGGGAAATCCATGCCGGTCCAGGCATTGCCGTGCACCACCAGGCGGATGGAGGCCGTCTCATAAGTTGAACTTATGAGGCGGTTTTATTTTGTAGTTCGGGATATCGAGCTATCTTTGGGTCATGGCCGAGACAAAAAAGAAAAAAGG
>WBZQ01000282.1_pt2 | contig 26413 bp, 40 predicted proteins | sample 5204251 | NCBI WGS metagenome assembly WBZQ01 (sample SAMN12412402, study PRJNA552823) | activated sludge metagenome | isolation source: activated sludge from nitrification reactor of wastewater treatment plant... | place: USA: Virginia | collected 2017-09
CCTGCTCGGCACGCATCGACGACTGGAAGGCCTGGGCCGCGCCCGGGCAGTAGCAACCGCGCTTTCGGCCCCCGGGCCTTCTTCTCACTTTCTGAACGGAGAAACCTTCAATGGTCGACGTAACACGCTGGGTAAATATGGACGTCGCGATCGAGTCGGCGCTCGGCTCGGACAAGAGCATCAGCGGCATCACGCTGGCGGATCCCGGTGTCGCGACCAGTGCCGGCCACGGGCTGTCCGATGGTGATTACCTGAAATACACCATCACGCAGGGCATGTCGAAGCTGAACGGGCGCGTGCTCCGCATCGACAACAAGACCACCGACACCTGGGAAATCGAAGGTGTCAAGACGACCAATTACACCGCGTTCGTCGCCGGTAAGGCGAACAAGGTGACTTTCGGCACCGAGTTCTCGACCCTGCTCGACATCTCGCCGTCGGGTGGCGACCAGCAGTTCATCACCTACCGCCTGCTGAACGAAGACCAGGAACGGCAGATCCCGAGCTACCGCACGCCGCAGGTCTACACCCTGCGCTCGCTGTGGGACCCGGCTGATGCTGCGCTAGTGCAGGCCGAGGAGGACGCCGACAACGCCGTCGAGCGAGCCATCAAGCTCACGTTCTCGAACAGCAAGATCTACGTCGTGAATGGCTACATCGGCTTCACCTTCCAGCCGCAGGGCTCCGCCGGCGAGCTGGTGGAATGCACGATGACCATCAGCGGCCAGGGTCGCGGCAAGGCCTATGCGAGCTGAGCAGGTCCACAAGTTCGCGCTGCCCGCGCCAGAGCAGCTGACGGTGCCAGAGCTCGGCGGCGACGGTGTCATCACCGTGCGCCCGCTGGGCTTCGGCGAGCGCATCGACCTGTTGCGCGGCGATCGTCCAGAGTCGCGCAGCGCGCGCCTCTGCGCGGCCGCCGTGGTCGATGACGATGGCGCACCTCTCATGGCGGCCGACAGCTGGGATGCGTTCGCCTACGCGCACGAGGACGCGTTCATTCCCGTGCTCAGGGCCGTCACGCGGCTCGCAGGCCTCGACGGAGACGCCGTAAAAAAAGCCTGAGCGAGAGCCCCGAGCTCCGGGCGGCCTGCGACCTGGTGTCCGTGCTCAGGATGCCTCTCGCCGCAATCCTCGAGATGCCGGCCCTACACGTTGAGTTCCTGCTGGCGCACTTCGCCCAGCCGACTGTTCCACCAACCCAAGAGACCCCACCCATGGCGCGCATGCACAGCACCGCCGCGCCTGCGGTGGCCTATCCCGCCTTCCTCGACCGGCTCTGCGAAGACTGATGGCACCACGCGCCCGCACCGAGTACGAGATCGGCATCAAGGACGACACCAGCCGCGCGCTCGCCAAGATTGATGCCGGTTTCACCAAGCTGAACGCGTCCGCGCTCGCGCTGGGTGCGGCCGGCGCCGGTGCCGCGGTGGGTGCCTTCCTCACTTCTCGCACGCTCGATGCCGTCAATCTCGCCGACCAGCTGAACAAGGCCTCGCAGCGCACCGGCGTGGCCGTCGAGGCGCTCTCCCAGTACCAGTACGCGGCCGAGCTGGCTGACGTCTCAAACGAGACCCTGACAGGCAGCCTGTCCAAGCTCGCGCGCAACATGGACGCCGCGGCGCAGGGCTCGAAAGAGCAGTCCGCCGCGTTCGATGCGATCGGCGTCTCGGTGAAGAACGCCGACGGTACGCTGCGCGCCACCCAGGACGTCTTCGACGACATCGCTGTCGCGCTGGCTCGCCTGCCGGACGGCGCCACCAAGACCGCGCTGGCCATGTCGCTCTTCGGCCGTGCCGGCGCCCAGCTCATCCCACTGCTGAACGGCAATGCAGACGGCTTCCGTGCGGTGCGGAAGGAAGCCGACGCCCTCGGCGTGACCTTCTCCAGCGACCTGGCTGCGCGCTCGGAAGAGCTGAAGGACAACCTGACGCGCCTCGACAAGGCCGGCAGCGCGCTCGGCATCACCCTCGCGTCGAACATCGTGCCCGGCCTGGCCGACTTCACCACCGAAGTGGTCAAGGCCTACGGCGAATCCGAAGGCCTGCTGCGCACGTTCGACGCGCTCGCCCAGGCGGCCTCACGCACGCTCCGCGGTTCAGATCAGCAGCGCCTCGGCGAGCTGCTGCTGCAGGAGACTGACCTCGAGACCAAGATCAACAAGCTCCAGGCCGACTTCAATCGCGGCGCCGAGGGCAAGCTGGTCTACACCGTCCGCATGCGCTCGCTGAAGGAAGAGCTCGAGGCCACCCGCAAGGAGGCTGAAGGCCTGCGCGCTGTGATGCAGCCGGAGGAGTTCGGCGGCGCGGCGAACAAGCCGAAGCCGGACAACAGCGCAGGGGAGGAAGAGCGCAGGCGTGAGGAAGCCCGCGTGCGTGCCGCGCTGGAGACCGCCGAGGCGGCCAAGAAGCGCACGCAGGAAGAAGAGCGCCTGGCGGAGGCCCAGGCGAAGTACTTGGACGGCCTGCGCCAGCAGTACATCACCCTCGACGACTCCAGCCAGAAGGCGAAGGTGCTGGCCGAGATCACGGCCGGCGCCGGCCGCGCCTACAGCGAAGAGACAAAGCAGCAGGCGCTGGCGCTCGCCGATGGCCTGGACTCCCTGAAAGAGACCACCGAGGTGCACGAATACCTGAACGGCCTGGTGCGCGAGCGCGCGCAGCTGGACGAGCAGGTCACCGCGCAGTTCGACCAGGAGCTCGCCAGCCGCAAGCAGGACATCATCGACTCCCTGCAGACCCCGCTCGAGAAGTACACCGAAAGCGTGAAGGAGCTGCTCGCGCTCGGATTTGAAGGTGAGCAGCTGCAGCGCGGCATCGAAAAGTACCGCGGCGAGCTGGAGAAAGCGGACGAGAAAGCGAACAAGCTGAAGGACACGGGCCGCGAGCTCGGGCTCACGTTCACCAGTGCCGCGGAAGACGCGTTGGTGAAGTGGGAGGGCTTCGGCAACCTGCTCGAAGGCCTCGCGGCGGACATCCAGCGCATCTTCATCCGCAAGACCTTCACCGAACCACTGGCTGACATCCTGGGGAATGCGTTCTCGGGCGGACTGAACGGCCTGTTCGACTTCGGCGGCGGTGGGAATGGCTTCAGCAATGCCGGAGGCCTGGGCCTTACGCCGAATGCCAGGGGCGGCCTCTATCGCGTTGGCGGCGCTGGCAGCGAGCACCCCGTCGCTTTCACCGCCAAGGCCGGTGAGTACGTCGCCGTCGGTACCAGGATGGAAGGCGGCGGCAGTGGTGGGGGCGCTCCCGTGATCAACATCTACAACCAGAACGGCTCCGACATCCAGACCCGCCCCAGCCCCGATGGCCGCGCCATCGAAGTGTTCGTGTCGAGCGCGCTTGAGCGAAACGTCAGCCGCGGCAACTCGCGCCTGGGCCTTCGCCCCCCGATGGCAACGCGCTGATGGCAACCTGGCCCGCCACGCTGCCGCAGCGTCCCAACGCGGACGGCTACCAAGAGCAGAAGGTCGACATTACGCTGCGCTCGCCCATGGACGCCGGGCCGCCCAAGAGCCGGCCGCTGTATAGCTCGGCGCCGACTGACCTGGTGCTGCCGATGATCCTGACCACCGCGCAGCGGGCCACCTTGGAGACGTTCTACGAGACCACCCTCGGCCTCGGCACGGCCTTCTTCGACTGGGCGCACCCGACGACGGAGGCCGCCGCATCGATGCAGTTCACCGCGCGCCCGGGCTACACGCCCTTCGCTCCGGGATACTGGCTGACCAACCTGCAGCTCCGGATCTGGCCGTGAGCCGCGACGTATCCCTCGCCGCGCGCGCGGCCCTCTACGCTCAGCAGACCAGCGTGGTCCCGCTGATGCTGCTCACCATCGACCACGACGACCTGGTGGCGCCTGTGCGCCTGGTGTCGGACTTGGTCAACCTCACCAGCCGCGGCAACACCTACAGCGCGTTTCCGTTCGAGCCCATGCTACCGCCCGCCGTGCAGGGCGAGCTGCCAAGACTGGATCTGGTGTTCCACGACGTCGAGCAGGAACTGGTCGCTATCGCGCGCAGCATTTCTACGCCCGCGACGGTGTCTATGGAGCTGGTCATGTCCACCTCGCCGGACACGGTCGAGGCCGGGCCGTGGCAGTACGACGTTACCAGCATTCAATACACCGCCGCCGAACTGCGCCTCGGCCTGACGGTTGAGCAACTGATAACGGAGCCCTATCCATACCGGCTTTTCAACCCCGTGGACTTTCCGCTGTTGTTCCGCGCGGTGCGCCGCTGATGGACTGGACTGGTCGGCCCTGGCAGCGTCCGCACGGCTGCTGGCGCTTGCTGTGCGCGTTCTACCTGGCCGAGTTCGGCATCGCGCTGCCCACCTACGACGACCAGGTCCCGGGTGACGACGGGGCGCAGCTCGCCGCGCTCATCGCTGACGAGCTGGGCGCCTGGCGCGAAGTGCCGCGCGGCGCCGAGCGCTACGGTGACGGAGTGTTGCTCCGCATTGCCGGCGCGCCCGCGCACATCGGTGTGGTGATGGGCCGGGGCCGCATGCTGCACGTGCTGATGGACGGCCACGATTCCTGCGTCGAGTCGTATCGCGTTCCGAAGTGGGCGCGACGCGTCGAGGGTTTCTACCGCCATCGGGATCTGGCCTGATGCTTCCCGTCCCCACTTTCCTGGTCCTGGCCCAGGCGCACCCGTTGCGCCCCGAGCGCGACGCGTTCGCCATGGGCGTCGGCTGCACGGTCGAGGACGCCATCGTCGAGGCCGCGCACCGCCGCGACGTGCCGCTCGAGCTGATGGCGGACACCGTGGTGGTGATCGGCGATCGCGTCATCGCGAAGGCCGACTGGTCGTGCACACGACCGCACGCCGGCCAGCAGGTCACGATGCGCGCGGTGCCGCAGGGCCCCTTCGCGCTGCTGATCCCCATAATCGCTAGCGCGGCCATCACCACGGCCATTCCGACCACGATCGGCGCCATTGCGGCAACGGTTGTCGGCTCCATGCTGACGCAAGCTCTCACGCCCACTCCACGCCAGTCCAGCAACTTCGGCGGCCGCGCCGACGAGGTGTCGCCGCTCCGAAGCCTTCAGGGCGTGCGCAACGAAGCGCGGCCCTACCAGCCCATCCCGCGCATCTTCGGCCGCGTGGTCAACTACGTGCCTCCGCGGGGCGTCGAGTACTACACCGAGCTTTCGCGCGGCACGTCCGATCAGTTCCTGCGCGTGGTGTTCGTGATCGGCGAGGGGCCGCTCAGCCTGTCGGCCTACAAGATCGGCGACACCCCGCTGGCCAACTTCGAAGACGTCACCGTCCGGACGCGAGAGGGCTACTCCACCGACGACGACCTCACGCTCTACCCCGCGCAGATCCGCGAGCAAACGCTGAACATCGAGCTCAAGCAGGCCAACGGCTACAGCCAGCGGCGCTCGGAGGTGTCGACCGACGAGATGTCGTTCGACATCGTGTTCCCGAACGGTCTGCAGCTGATCACGGGCCGCGGTCGCAAGTACCAGCTGCAGGTGCAGTTTCATGTGCAGTACAAGGCGGCCACCAGCGACGTCTGGCTGAACGCCGACATCAGCGACGATCGCGTGTCGGTCATCAAGGACGGGGCCGGCTACTTCACCATCCGCACGAACAGCAAGCAGGCCGTGCGCCGCACGATCCGCATCGAAGTGCCCGAGCGCGGCCAGTACGACCTGCGCATCAAGCGAGTGACCCAGGACGACCAGTCCGACAACGAGGGCGAAGACCAGACCGTCACCACGGAGCAGGCTTTCTGGACGGCGTTCCGGTCCTATCGCAACGACCCGCCCTTCAACGCCGCAAACCTGGCCACCGTCGAACTGCGGATCCGCGCTACCGACCAGCTGAACGGCGTTATCGATCAGTTCAACTGCACTGCGCAGGCCGTTCTGCCCGTGTGGACCGGTAGCGCCTGGGTGGAGCAGGCGACGCGCTCGCCGGCCTGGGCCTTCGCCGAGGTGTTGCGCGGCCGCTCGAACGCCAGGCCTGTTGCTGATAGTCGCATCGACCTCGACGCGCTGCTGGCCTGGGACGCGTCCGCCGACGCGCTGGGCCTCACGTTCGACGGCGTGTTCTTCGATTCAGGCGTGTCCGTGTGGGAGCGGCTGACCGACATCGCGGCCACCGCCAACGCCGCGCCGGCGATGCCGAACGGCGTTTACACCGTGGTGGTCGACGAGGCTAAGCCGACGGTGGTGCAGCATTTCACCGCGCGCAACCTGCGTGACGTCCGGGGCGAGAAATCGTTCGCGCCGCGCCCGCACGCGCTGCGCGTGCGCTGGCCCGACGAGCAGGCCCGCGGGCAGTGGTCTGAGCGCATCATCTACCGGACCGGCTACAACGCCACGACGGCCACCACCTTCGAGGTGTTGGATTTGCCGTACACCACCTCGGCGCGCGCCGCGGTGCTGCGCGCGCGGCGAATCCTGTGGCAGGCCGAGCTGCGGCCCGAGGTGTACTACGGCACGGTGGACTGGGAGCACCTGGTCTGCACGCCGGGCGATCGAGTGAAGGTCGCGCATCCCACTATGCTGTGGGCGGTCGGCAGCGCGCGAGTGCGGTCGCTGGCGACGTCGGGCGCGAACACCACCGGCGTGGTGCTGGACGCGCCGCTGCCCATGGACGGCGCCGAAAGCTACACGATGTACTTCCGCCTGGCGGACGGCACCGACGCGACCATCGCGGTCAACACCGTTGCCGGTGAGCAGACCGACTTCGAGTTCACCACACCGGTCACGACGGCGACCGGCCCGCAGGTCGGCGACCTGGTGACGCTGGGCGAACCCGTCGACCTGCTGGTGCGCAGTATCGAGCCGCAGGACAACCTGTCCGCGACCATCTCGTTCATCGACTACTCGTCGGCGATCTTCGACGCGGACGGCGGCGCCATAGACGAATGGGATCCGCAGATCACCCTGCCGCCAGTCGTAAACCGCGCCACGCCCAGCCCGCCGGCCATCGAGTCGGTTGATTCCGGCGAGGGCGTGCTGATCCGCGCAAGCGATGGAACCTTCACCAGCCGTATCGTGGTGGGCTTCACCATCGATCAGACGGCCACCGGCGTCGCGGCAGAGGTGGTCCAGGCGCGGTTCCGAGAGGACGGCTCGGTCGAGGACTGGCAGTGGGTCACGGTGGGCAATCCCACAGGCGGCCTGGTGTCGCTGGCGCCGGTCGAGGACGAGGCCACCTACGCCATCGAGCTTCGCTCGGTCTCGGCCGTCGGCGGGACGTCCGAGTGGGTGCGCATCTCGCACACCGTCATCGGCAAGACCAGCCTGCCGCCCGACGTCGAGCGCTTCTACCGCAGCGGCGACGCGCTCACCTGGCCGTATCCGAACCCGCCGGTCGACCTAGCCGGCTTCCTGCTGCGCGCGAATTACGGCACCAGCCAGGACTGGGGCGCGGCGCGCGCGCTGCACCAGGGCGTGGTCACTGCGCCGCCGTTCGACATCAGCGCGCTGCATGGCACGCAGACGATCCTGATAAAGGCCGTCGACACCAGCGGCAACGTCAGCGAGACCGCGGCCAGCGTCACCATCGACCTGGGCGACCTGCCGGTGGCGAACGTGCTGAACACGTACAGCGAAGCGCCAGGCTTCAGCGGGGTCATCACTGGCGGCTCTGTGTCGGGCGGCCAGCTCGAGGCCGACTTGCTGTCTTCGCCGCTGTTCTGGCGCGCGGACGCCGCGCTGTTCTGGCCGGTGACTGACAGTGACCCGTTCTGGCCCTCGAGCGTGTACGACGAGTTGAGCTACATCGCGGACTGGACGCCGCAGACCGACGAGCTCGACGACGGCATCTTGATGATCGACGCGGTCATCACCGGTGACTACTCGCTCGATTACCGCATCAGCACGTCGCCGGCGTTTTGGGGCTCGGCAGGCGACCCCTTCTGGGGGGCGGACGACGACTTGTTCTGGCCGGGTGAGACGGTCGGCTCGTGGGTGGCGTGGCCCGGCAAGCTGGGACCCTTTGATACCACCGCCGACACCTACCAGGTGCGCGCCACCGTGCTGGGCGGGCCCGTGCAGGGCGTGATCGAGCAGCTCGACCTGGTGCTCGACGTGCCGGACGTGGTCGAGGAGTTCGAGGACTTCGTCAGCGCAATCACGACCGGGACCAGGCTGACGCTCACAAAACCCTTCCGCGTCATCAAGACGATCCAAATCACTCGCCAGGACGACGGCGTGAGCACGGCGGTGCGCGTGGAGTGGGTAGATAAGCAAGCCAATCCAGGCGCCAACGGTGGCCCGCTCATCAAGGGACGAGACGCATCGTCGGCCGTCGTCCAAGCCACATCCGACGTCCGAGTCACGGGGTACTGATGGACATCACTTTCTCCCACCACCGCCCGCGCGTCGAGCGCTTGCGGCCTGACGTCGCCATCGGCTGGACGGTCCGCGTGACCATAAGTGACGGCGAAACGTCCATTTTCGACGACATCACGGTGACGTGTTCTGAGATGGCTCTCGACCCGCCACCCCGCCGTGTCGACGTCGACCGCGCGCTTCGTTACCGCCTCATCGCAGATCACGACACCGTGGTGAGGATTGATGGCCGCGAGATCCATTGCATGGCGGGCACGCCGTGCCACCCGCACCTGATGAAGCTGCGTGACCTCTTCGAAGATCGCCGCCGCTTCGCTGAAGTCATCAACTTCCCGCTAGCCGAGGATTGACCCATGGCACTGCCTGCCGCCGCCTATCTCTCCAACTCCAGCCGCACAGTGGCCGAAATGAAAACCGCCATGGAAGACCACCGCGACACGACGGCTCAGCTGCCGGGCGCGACCGCGCGCATCGAGCTGACCATCAGCGGCGGCGCCATTGTCCCGCCCGACGGTAGCGGCGGCGGCTTTTTTCGCGTCGACACGGAGGGTGATGCGGCCACCGATGACCTCACCAGCATCACCACCACCAACTGCTGGGACGGCATGCTGGTGTGGCTGGGCGCCGAAAACACCGGCCGCGTGGTCACCATCAAGCACGGCACCGGCAACATTCAGACGATCGACAGTCAGGACTTCGTGTTTGCTAGCCTGAACGAGTGGATTTGCTTCCAGCTCCGATCGTCGACCTGGGTCGAAGTCAACCGCCGCATCGACGACTGTTTGGTCCAGGTGACGCTTGGCACCCTGCAGAATCTCACCGCCAACACGCCCACCAAGGTGGCGTTCGACACTGAGGTCATTGATGCGAACGGTTGCTTTACCAGCAGCGCTGGCAACCACTACTTCACAGCGCCGGTGAAGGGCTGGTACTCCATCTCGGGCAGCATCGGCGTCGCGACGCAGTCGGTGGCCGATGGGGGTTACATGTACGCGGCGGCCTACAAAGACACCGGGTCGGGCTTCTCGCTCGTGCGCATTCAGGGAGCCATGCGAACCGGCGCAGCCGGCATGGCGCCGCGCAGCGTGCTGGCCGACGAGTTCCCGCTGAACGCGGGCGACAAATTGGCAATCTACGCCTACGTCAGTCAGTGGGTGACCGGCACGGGCCAGATCAGCACGGACAGCGTGCTGACGGTGAGGAGGACTCGATGAAGGACCTCGACGCGCGTCTGCGCGCTCTAGGGCACTCCCCGGCCGAATACATCCTCCAGGACGACGGCGCGGGCCAGTACATCAAGCGTTGGCTTTCGAACGCGCCGCTGCCCCAGCAGAGCGCGATCGAGAACGTCGCCGGCGCCGAGCTGCGCGCCGCTCAGGAGCAGCGGCTGGCCTATATCACGCTGGCCCGCAATGCCGCCATGGCGTCGCTCACCGTGGAGGTCGAGGGCGCGACCTACGACGCGGACGAGGCCTCGACCTACCGGATGACCGGCGCGCTGCAGATGTGGCGCCTGGCGCTCGAAACGCGCAACCCGCTGGCGCCGGCCTCGATCGTGTGGCTGGGGGCCGACAACGTAGCGCGCACGCTGTCCATCAACGGCCTAGCCGCGGTCGCCAATGCGGCCTGGCTGGCCCAGCAGGCGGTGTGGGCGCGGAACAGCGCTGCGAAGACGGCAGTCATGGCGGCCACGACGGTGGGCGAGGTGGCTTCGGTCGAGTTCTAGGCGCGGGCGGCGCCCGGAAGGGCAATCACAACCGCTTTGCGAGCAGGCCCGAAAATCGAGTATCCTTTGCGGCTCAGGGTATTCCGCTGGATGGCTTGGCAACTTGCCAAGGTTGGGGTCGCGAGTTCGAGTCTCGTTTCCCGCTCCATATCTTTCTCCTTTCTGTTCTGATACTTACCCACGGTTCCCATCGGTGAACAATTCGCCGGGTGGGTAAAATCGTGGGTCCTATTTTAAGCCCCAGTACTACCCACCACGCGGTGCTCACTCGCACCTATATGTGACCCGCCGCTTCACCATCCAGGCAGGCATGTTGGGGTTCGCTGACACGTCCTTCAGCTCGACCGCGGTCTGCTTGCCGGCCTCTCTGCAGGACTCGACGGCAGTCTTCAGCGCGCGCTCCTTCGACGACATCGACTGATCCCAGTCGACGGTCACCGTTTCGCCGTCGTTCGACAGGACGGTCGCGCAGCCGGCGATGGAAAGCATCGCCGCGGCCAACATGGTCGCGCGCAGTCTATAGCTCATGTTTACCCACCCTCACGAAACGAAAAACGTCGTAGCCGTCCCGACCGAAGTGTTGGATGGCCTTGTACAGCTGCCGCGCTTCTTCTGTCTCGTTCGCGGCCTCCTGGCACATGCGAATCATCTCCTGGCGCACTGCCCGCAGTCCCACTTCCAGTGTGTCGTGCCCGCCCTCGGCCATGGCAACCAGACCGGTCGCGTTGGTGAAAACCGCGCGAAGCCGTTCGATGCCGATTCTGGTGTCGTCGTCCATCACTTGCTCCTCAACGTCGCGAGGCTCAGCCCCGCCTCCACCTGGTGATAATGCGCGTCGGTCAGCTGTCCGCCCTCGAGGTAGATGGCGGTGGTCTTCTTGTCGGCGTGAGTCATGAGCGCCTGGATGTAGGCCTCGGGGTAGCCGGCGGCGCGGTAGGTGCGGGCGCCGAGGCTGCGGATCTCGTGGAAGGTCGGCCGCTGGCGGGCGGGGACGCCGTCCCAGCGCTTCGTGGCGTCGCGTACCGTGGCGAAGGCCTTGGTGAGGTACTCGGGCTCGACGGCGGTCCAGTGCCGCTTCCTGGCGCGCTGCTCGGGCTTCTGGCGCTCGGGCCGGCGGTGGACGAGCAGGGGGCTCGGCACGCCGTCGGACATCGCGCGGCGCTTGATGGCCTCGAGCTCGGGGGTGAGGGTAATTCGGATGAAGGCCATGTCGCTGTCGCCGGCGACCTTGTCTCTGATCACGAACAGGTAGCCATCGCGATAGTGCGCGAGCTCCATCGCGCACAGCTCGGCGCGGGCCTGGAGTGTGATCAGCGACTGCTCCATGGCCACCTGCAGGAACAGCGGGCAGGTGTCGTGGTCGTGGATGGCCCAGAAGTCGGCCAGCTCGAGCCGGCCGCGCTGGCGGCGATTCACCTCGAGCTTGGCCGAGGTCGAGCGCTTCATCACGGCCTCGGCCTCGTTGAAGTCCAGCCAGCGCTTCGAGATCCAGTAGCGCCAGAGGTCGACCAGTAGCGCGCGCCACTTGTTGTACAGGTCGCCGGCGCGCGCCTTGGCATGCAGCCACTCACCCAGGAACACGCGGTCGGTGGTGGCGATCATCCGGTCGCCCAGCTCGCGCTTGATGACGGCGAGCCGGTAGGCGTTGTTGCGCGCGGTGCCGGTGTCCCAGGGCTTGTGCGGCACGACGTTCTCGACGTACATGTCGACGCCGTGGCCGATGGTCGGCTGCGGGGCCGCCTGGCGCGCCAGGCGCCGCGCCTCGAGCACCAGGTTGGCCTTGATGGCGAGGGCAACGGCCTTCTCGCGATCGGTGCCGAGGCGGGTCTTCTCGCCCGTCACCGGGTGCACGTAGCGATAGCCGGGCCCGTCCGGATACAGGTTGTCCGGCAGCCCTTCCCCGACCGTGCGTTTTCTCCCCATGTCCATGAGCATACCTCTCACCCGACCAGGCGGGCGACGTCGTCATCCTGGAGCAGCTGCTCGGCCAGGGCCTGGATGGGCGCCACCGGCTGCCAGATGTCCATGTCGATGTACCAGCGGCCGCCGATCTTCTTCGCGCCCGGCCAGCCCTGCAGCGTGCGCAGCGAGGGCCGCGGCTCGACCAGGTGGTCGCGGTGGAAGTCGGTCAGGGCTTTCCAGCGCATGTCAGCTGCCGTTCCTGCACTTAACTGAATCGGTGAACTCGCGCACTTTCCGCGTCAGGTCGTAACCCGGCTCCAGCACTTCCTTGATGAGCTGATAGGTCTTCGGGGCTCGGTCGCTCTTGGACCATCCAAGGCCCACCTCGTCCAGATGCGAGCGCTCGATGTCGTCCCAGCGAATCACCAACAGCGCCCAGAACGGCGACACGTTGGCCATCTCCTTCAACCGGTCGCGCAGTCGCGGCGCGGCCTGCAGGAGACGGAGACAACGGTCAAAGTCGGCCGGGTCCAGCGGATGGCTTCTGTGCTTGGTCCGCTCGCCGAATGCCAGCCAAAGCGCCATCGTCTCCGAGCTCAGTCCGGTCTCCCCGGTGGCCAGCCAGTGGGCGACCTGGCGGTGAGTTGCAGTGAGGCGCGCCATCACCTCTTCCCCTTCTGCAGCGGATGCCGGCCGCCGCGCTCGTACCAGGCCTTGTAGCGCCGCCAAAAGTCCGCCGCGCGGGCGCGCGCCTTTCGCCAGCGTGCCCGGGTGGCCGTGTTCTCGGTACCGACGTAGAAAGTCACGCGCGTCGGCACGCCGTCGGCCGTCTGGCAGGGCACGGTGATCCGGTGCTCGAGCACGCCGTCGGCGCGTCGGCGTCGCGTCGTTGGCTGCGGGCCGCGGCTGCGCACCTTGAACTGCTTGCCCTTCAGCTGTTCCATCCGCCACCGCTGCGCCGCGCGGTGCGCCGCGAGCACGTCGCCGCGGTAGTCGGCGTAGCGGAACGTCTTGGCCTTGCGCTCCTTGTTCACCATGACGCGGGCCTGCAGGCTGGTGCTGCAGAAGTAGCTGATGCCTTCCCAAGGGCCGCGCACTTCGCGCGGGGCGTGCTGGGGGCGCTTCTTCCAGCGGGTGGCGGTCATGCTCTCATCTCCGGCCACTCGCGTACGCGCAGGTCGGCGGGCCATTCGGACGGGTCGCCGCCTTTGCGGTCGCGGAGCACCCATTCGTCTCGGCGGGCGGGGTGATCCTGAAGTGCCGGCAGCTTGCCAGCGCCCCAGTCGCCTTTCGGCCGCGCCCCGAGCTGCTTCACGAAACACGCAACCTCGGCCGCCTTGCACTGCTCGACGGTGCTGCGCGCCCACGCGACGTCGAACGGCCGCGCGCCGGGGCCGCTCTCGCCGCCGACGACGATCCAGTCGAGGGGTTTGTCGAACAGCTTCGGCCACCACTCATAGCGGTGGTCCCACCAGTGCGATCCCGTGAAATCCACCTGCCCCAGCGCCGGCTCGTAGGACACCCAGCGCAGCGCGGCCGGCGTCTCCAGCAGCAGCGGGATGCGCTCGTCGGCCGTGGCCTGGTCCTCGACGCTGACGCCGAGCCAGACGTTCCGCCACGGCCAGCCAGGACCGTCAGGCTTGCTCTGGCCTCTGAGCATCTCGATTCGCTGTGCCGCCGCAATGACGCGCGTCAGTACGTTGCCTGGGCCAGTCGTCCTCATCATGTAGTCGCGCATCCGCTCCGGCCGCTTCGTCAGCACCTGGAAAGTGTGCTGCGGGCACAGCGCCATCACCGCGAACACCTGATCGATGAACTTCTCGGGCACGTCCTCGTGGAACAGGTCCGACATGCTGTTGACGAAGATCATGCGCGGCTTCGTCCAGCGCAGCGGCTTCTCCAGCCGCTCCGGGTGCAGCGCGATGTCGACAAACTTCCGCCCGGTCTTGGCGTAGACGCGGGGGAAGTCGCGCTCGGCGTAACAGTGCTTGCAGCCCTGGCTGACCTTGGTGCAGCCCGTCACCGGGTTCCAGGTTTCGTTCGTCCACTGGATCTTGGTCATGCTGCCGCCTTCGCTCGCGCGATTTCGGCCAGCAGCACGCCGCGATGCCAACAATCCTCGGGATGCGGCATAGCCCTCACCAGGTCCTCGATGCGCGACAGGGCCGCCTTGTGGCTCTCCTGCTTCTGCTGGAGCTGCTTGCGGTAGTAGTGCTCGACGTCAGACGCGACGAAGTTCGAGTTGCTCATGCCGCCAACGCCTTCAGCTGGTCCAGGAAACCGAACACCAGCGTGTGCGTCCCGCTCAGCGTGAGATCGCCGGCAGGGCACCGCATGGTGATGCTAATGCCGCCGTAGGGAGTCGGCGCTGGTTTCGCCGGCGGCTCGTTCGCCTGGGCCTTGCGCTCGGCCGCGGCGGTCAGCCGTGCGGTCTTCGGCTGCGCACGTCGAGCGGCCTTCTTCTTGCGCGGTGCCTTGTCCGCCGCTGCCGCGCGCGGAGCGATCGGCGCGCTGCCCGCCAAGGTGTACGGGTCGAGCCGGTTGGCCGCCTTCAGCACCACGCCCGCGTCCACCAGCACGCGCGTGTGGTATGCGATGAGCGCCTTGTTGAACTTGCCCTTGAGCAGCGGGTGCTGTTCCATCTCGGCGATCCGCAGACCTTGGGGCAGCTCGGTGAGCGCCGCGACAATGGCCGCCGCGCATGGCGCCCGCTTCGTTTCGCCGATCGGCTCTTTCGCTTCAGTCCGCGGCTGGTTCGTCTCGCTGGCCGGTGTCTCCAGCTTGCCGGGCGCCTGCCCCGTCGCGCCGGTGATCGTCAGCGCCCAGCGGCCGGTCGTGGTGTTCTGTGTCACCTTGCCCGCGCGCTTCATCTGGCCCAGCACTGCGCGCAGCTGCGCAACAGACTCACACTCGTCGACCTTCCCGAGCAGCTCGGCATCCTTTAGGCCCTTGCCGCCGGCCGCCTTCTGCAGCGCCGCGGTGACGCCGTTGGCGATTGCCTCTTTCAGATCCTCATCCACGGGTAGCCTCCTTCGGCAGTCGCCCATACTTGATGGTCACGTAGCGCACGTAGGTGCCGGTGGCCTGGAGCTTGGCCAGCACGTTGTGCACGGTGTTGTCGCTGTAGCCCGCGGCGAGGCAGGCCTCCTTGATGTCGCGGACGTCGACGGCCTCGTCGCCGGCCAGCATCTGCTCGATGAGCTTCTGGCAGGTCATCACACCAGCCCTCGCGCATAGGCCGCGTCATGAGGTAGGGTGATCTCGATGACCTCGCGCGGCTCGCAGTGATCGAGCAGGCCGTCGTACTCGACGACGGCGCGCGGGATCCAGACTTCGAAGTCGTCGACCTCGATCAGCAGGCCAGCAGTGGTCACGCGCAGGAACGTGACCTTGACGGTGACGGGGGAGGGGCTCACTTCGCCCGCCCCGACATATCCCGCCAGACCTTCGCCAGCTCCTTCGGCACGCCGATGTCGCCACTGCGCGCGAGGCACCACTCGCGCATGTCGGCGAGCTTCACCTGGTCGGCCCAGCTCGCGCGCGCCTCGGCGCCGGCCTTGCCCTTGCACACCGTGTCGCGCACCAGGCGGTCGAGCGTGGCCTTGGTGTTCAGGTCAAGGAAGCCTTGGTCGATGACGTAGCACTTGTCGAAGTGCCAGTGGTTGTGGGTGACGATGTCGACGATCGCGCGCTTGCCCATGTGGGCCAGGATGCGGTCGAACAGCGCCAGGGCGTCGTCGTCCTCCAGCGGCGCGGCCAGGAACTTGGCCAGCGAGTCCCGCTTCAGTTCGCGCTGGGCGTCCACCTGAGCGACGCTGAGGTTGTCGTGCATGACGCTGTAGCCGAAGGTGACGTCGTGATTGCTGGGCGCGCCGGCGGCGGCCCACTCGATGACGGCACGAACCAGCGCCGGCGCGCGGGCGTGCAGGCTGATGTAGTGGATCCACCAGCCGTGCAGATAGTTCTCGACCGCCTGGACGTTCTTCACGTCGAGCAGCTTGTCCTTCGGCTTCTTCTCCGCCGCGGGCTTGCCGTCGGCGCCGATTTCACCGTCCGGGGTGAGGTGTTCGACGCTGCCGTCGTCGGACTGACCATGGATCTCAGGCTCGCGCGCGGCGGGACTGTTCGGGTGCGGCTTGGGGTGCTGCGCCTGCAGCGCTTCGTGCGCCAGCTGGTCGGTAATGAACGCGTGGCCGCCTATGACGCGCAATCCGACGGCGTCGGCGTGAGCCTCAACGTCGTAGTACGGCGCCCTCAAGCTGTGAGGCTGGTCGGCGCGGACGTAGACGTCGCTCGCCATCTGGAACACCAGGTCCTCGATCTCCTTCTCGCTAATGGGATCGCCGCCTGACTCGAAATCCATAATCCAGCTGCTGAGCTCATCTCTGAACCGCTCCATAGCCCGCTCAAGGTCGGCAATCTGCGCCACGTGCTTGGCCGCGCTCGCGGGGATGCGGCCGGCGCTGATGTGCACGGTGAACCACTCCGGCAGCGTGGTCATGCGGATGAGGTTGCTGATGTGCGGGCGCGACCAGTCGCCCAGACCCTTGGTGCGGCAGAAGTCCGGCAGCTCGCCGACGGGGATGCCGTGGTCGTCGCGCAACCGCCGCAGCAGCCGCGCCTTGTCCATCACCGTCAGCTCGGCGCGCTGAATGTTCTCGCGCGCCTGGTGGAGCAGGCGCTCGAGCGGCTCGCCCGGATCGTCGAAATGGTCGTTCGCCGCGTGCGGGCGGGCGGCCAGCGCGGGAACGGTGTCCAGGCCTGCGATGCGCGCTGCGCGGCAGCGCCGTTCGCCTGTCTCGATGACGTAGCGCCCGTCGACGCAGCGCACCTCGATCGGCTGGCGCACGCCGTGGTGCTTGATGTCCTCGGCGAGCTCGAGCAGCGCGACTTCATCGAACTCGGTGCGCGGCTGGGCGGGGTCGTTGTCGATGAGGTCGAGCGGCAGCTCGTGCACGAAGTTGGGGGGCAGCGATTCCTGAGCTTTATTCATGGCCGTTCTCCTCGATGGCGCGGATGACTCTGAGCAGCTTGTCGCGGCACTCGCGCAGCCGGTGCTCGACGCCCAGCAGGCACATGCGCACCTGCAGGCGGTCGTCATTGGTGGGTGGCGCTACGGACTGGCACAGTGCGGCCGCGTCGGTGCGCGCCTGGTCGACGGTGTCCAGCAGGCTGAGCGCGGCCTGCAGCGCGGAGGCGTTGGTGTCCGCCAGCACGATGGTCTTGTCCAGGCTCTGACGCTGAAACTCGAGCTCATCCTCGGCGCCGGCGCCGCGCACGTTGTCGAACGCTTGACGCAGCAGCGCCGTGCGTCCGGCGCGCTCTTCCACCAGCTTGTCCAGCAGAATGCCGAGCAGGCCTTCGAACACGGCCGCGGCGCGCGCCGGCTTGTCTATGTCATTGGCGACGTTCATCGCGTCACCTCAAACTCGAAGCGTTGGTAATAGGGGCTGAGGGGCTTCGCCGCCGCCGGCGGCTGATGCCATAGCACGTAGCCGACGATGATGCCGGTGGCCAGCGCCATGGCGACGTGGTTCAGGTCGACGTCCAGCACATTGCGGAAGGTGTTGTGCCGGCCGGCGAGGAGATCTGCCTTGGACGCGCGGGCATGATCGCGCATGACGGGAGAGCTCATGGTGTGATGACCTCCGGCGACTGTTCGAAGTAGCGCCCTTCGGGGCCACAACCGCGCTCGTCGCGGCGAGCGTCCGCGCAGAGCACCGCGACGATCACGCCATCGTGCGCGTGCGCCGCGCGCACCGTTGGCTGGGCGCAGGTATGGACGGCGAACCGCGGGCTGCTGTCGCCCTGGATGAGGTTGCGCGACCAGTGTCTGCATTCGTCGCACCAGCGTTTCATGCCGCCACCCCCGAGCAGCCGCTGCAGAGCCCATCGCGGCCGTTGGCCTCGACCGTCACCCAGGCGCACGGCCCCATGGGCGTGCTGCAGGCGTGGAAGTCGTCGCAGCCGCAGCGCACGCACGTGATGGTTTCTACAGAAACCAGGTCCCAGGCGTGCTCGAAGTAGCAGTAGGCGCCGTCGCTGAACCAGGAGGCCTCGACCCACACCGTGTGGCTGGTGACGCGGTCGACCAGCTCGATCTCGCCCTGCACGGGGCGAGGGTCGGAATCGCTGAGCGCCAGGTGGTCGACGTGCTTGACGCGGGCGCGGCGGCCGTCGCGGGTGCGCAAGATGAGGCGGTTCGCGGCGGCGACGTCCAGCGCCGCCAAGTCGAGGGCGGGACTCACCGGCTCCGGGTCGGCGTGAGCTTCGATGATTTTCCCGACCAGCGTCAGGTTGAGCGGTGCGACGGCGGGCTCGGGCAGCAGCGCCCGGAAGCGATCACGCAGGCGGGCGAGGAAGCCCGGCTGCCGGGCCGGACGCTGTGCGTCCAGCCGGGTCACGGTGGCGGTCATGGTGGTCTCCCATCGGGCCGGCAAGGGCCGGCGATGGGAGGAGCTTAGGCGTGCCTAAGCACAGCGTCAATAGGCGCGCCTAAGTTTTAACGTGACCAGTTAGCTGTGGTGCCACCAAATCCTGGCCTTCGTCGCAAGAAACAGAATCAGACCAGCGATTCCAATCCCTAGCCCCCAGGGCGTTAGGGTGGGGTCAAAGCTAAAAAGCATAAACATGCCGCCCCAGAACATGATCGAAGCGACGACGATGCGGCCTTTGAGGGCTTTCGCAGTGCCTTCGACTGTCTGAACAGCTACGCCAATAGCCTTGGCCTCCGCTGCCGCAGCGATGGGTGCACCACACTGCGGGCAGCTCGGGGCACGTTCGGAAACTTCACGTCTGCATTCTGGGCAGTTGATCAGCGCCATTGGTACCCCCAAGGTTTGCGGCACTACGAGACTGGCGGTTGGCCGCGATGCTGGCTCTGTATGCGTTCGACGATGCGGTTGAAACGAGTCTGATCGGCCAGTCTTGCGTTGGAATACAGGTCCCGTAATACCGGGTTCAGGTTTGCAATGTATTCATCGATAAGCAGTTTGAAGTGCCGCTGAATGCCTTCTGGAAGAATCGACCAGCCTTCGGCGACTGATAGAGCGTCTTCACTCAGGTTCAGCTGCTGAGCGAGTTGGGCGACGGCGCGGTCGTAGCGATCGGGCATTGTTGCCTCCTGCTTCTTGTTGCTTTTCTTTGGCGGCTACTCGTACCTGGTCGTAGGCATCGAGAGTGCGGAAGATGGCTTCGCGCTGGTCACCGTTCAGTTCCATCAGGCGCCTCGCCATATCGAGCACGCCCGGGGCGAGGTAGTCAGGCGAGGTTTCCGAAATGGCCGCCGGCACATTTCTCGCGCGAGGACCCTTCCCCGTCAATAACCATTCGGGGGTGGTATCGAGCGCCGTGGCAACTTTTAACAAGTTGGGGCCCTTGAGGCTCTTTGTGATCCCTTCTTCCCATTCGTAAACCGTCGGCTGGCGTACACCAGCACGACGTGCGAGCTCGGCCTGGCTCATCTTGAGTCCCTCGCGCGCCTCCTTCAGCCGTTGGTTCCATGTCTTCATGTAGGGAAGCCTAACGCGGGCGTTATTAGGCGTGCCTTGCAAAAAAACTTAGGTGTACCTATTATCGACGCATGACCGCGTCCGAAATCATCGATCGCTTGGGGGGCACCAATGAGGTGGCCCGGCTCTGCAACGTGCGTGCGCCCTCGGTCAGCCAGTGGCGCAAGGACGGCATTCCGCGCGCTCGCGAAATGTACTTGCGGGCGGTGAGGCCTGACGTCTTCGACGTTGCCGTAGGGGCAGCTGTGGGTCAGGGCGACGAAGTAGCTCATGGCGAATCCCGTGTGTGAAGCGCCAAAAAATTTTGCCCGGACAGGGATGTTCAACCGAATTCAACCGTGTTGAAGCAGGTGGAACATGGCCCAGCTCGCGATAGCGCTCAGTGAACCGGTCGACCAGGAAGTCGTGCGGCGGCTGCCCGGCATGATGGACGCCATCTCGCTCTGCATTACCGTCGCCGGCCGGGTGCCGAAAGAGGCCTACCTCGAGCTCGGCATCGACAAGGGGCACTGGTCGAAGATCCTCTCCGGCCAGAACGGCTTCCCCTGCGAGAAGCTCGAGCAGCTCTGCGACGTGATGGGGAACGACATCCCGCTGCAGTGGCTGGCCGCGCGCCGGGGCAAGGGCCTGCACCTCTTGGAGAGCGAGCAGCAACGCCAGCTACGCGAGCGCGACGAGCGCATCCGCCTGCTGGAGCTGCGCGAGCAGGTGTTGATGGAAGCGCTGCGCGGAGGGAAGGCGGCGTGAGCGGTCCGCCCCCTGCCGCGCTACACCCGGGTGAGCTTGACCTGGGTGCGCACGACGACCATCTGCCCGTTTTCGAGGTTCACGTGGTCGCCGCTGGGGTAAACCTTCAGGGTGCGCATCCCCGGTTCGGGTGTGGGCTGAGGGTCTGGGTGGATTGTCGTGACGTGCACGAATTCCGTGGACTCGACGACGGTGTAGGTCTGCCCATCACTGCCCAACGCGGTGAATCGATCGGTTTCCCTGTTGACGTACCGAACAGTCATGTTTTCCGGCTCCCTATGCTGGGTTCTTTGTTGGCACAGACAACCGTAGCACAGCGCGAGCCGGAGTCTATTCAACCTTCCCAGAGGAGTGCGGCATGAGACTCAAGCACGAACCGGCTCGTTGCTACGGCCTAGAGCTATGCCCGGACTGTGGGCAGAACAAGCCGTTGTCGCAGGAAGAAAGCGAGGAAATGAACAATCTCCTGCGCATCCGATGGCAGGAACTGACGCGTGACCAGCAGATGAGTGTGCTTCAAGACCGCATCCGCGCGGGCATGGAGGCCTACGAGCTGACGCCCGCCGAGGCGCATCGGGTGTGGGAGGCAGGACTCAGCGCGTTGATCTGTCTCCGGCCAACTGCGCTCGGGGAATACGAAGAGTGAGCGTTGCTTGGCTCCGCGCTCTTTGGTTCGACCCGCGGGCGTTCAACTTCCTGATCATGACTCTCTATGCCTGCAGCGCGCTGCGCTGGGCGTGCGCGGGGAAGTGGTGGGACGCGGCTTACTGGGTGTCGGCGCTGTCGATCACGGCGGTGGTGACGTTCGGATACAGGCATTGAGGAGATGGGAAGCATGACAACCGAAACACTTGTGACGGTGCACAACCACTGTGGCGCCGAAGTCACTGCGGAGAGGACCGCCTACGGCATCGATGTCACCGTTCGCTCTGCCAACGGACCGGAGCATCCGGTGCTCGAAACGGTGCGCCAAGCGATGCTGGCGCTGGCGATGCGGGCGCACCGCAACGAGGACGGCGCGCTCTCCTTGGCGGATCTCGAAACCGTCTCCGCGAACATCGTGACCGCCTACAAGGCGGCCGCGAAACGGCTCAGCGAAGCCGACTGATCGCGTCGCTGATATGCCGCAGGGTGTCCTCCATCTTCTTCAGCCGCTGGCTCTGGGCCTGCAGCTCCTGGCCGAGCGCATAGACCGTTTCGGACAGGGCCGAGAACAGGCGCTGGAAGTCCGGGTCGTCGCTGAGTTCGGCGGCGGTCTCGAACGCCCCGCCGGTCTGTTGAACTGACATGGTGGCTCTCCCGTGTTGTGGTTGCGGTTCGTGCGTCCGAACCATAGCACGGGCAGAGCTGCCGCCTTTTCGAGGGGGTCGTGGTGAGGCTTGACCGCACCAACGCCGGCCCTGGCTGGCGCGCCTGGCACGCGCTGCAGTGCCGCGAGCCGGTGCTGACCTTCGCCGACGACGAGACGCACCAGTACGGCGAGCCGCGCGTCGTGCTTGGGCCCGATGGGTTGCCGGCGCGGGTCATCGAGGTGCGCCGACAGGCGAAGTGCATTCGCATTCTGCCCGCGCAGCGCCTGGTGCTGATCAATCCCGTCGACGACGAAGAGGTCGATGCCATGTGCATCGCTGCGTGGGGCCAAGCATGGCTGCGTCGCAAGGGCGCACCAGCGCCCGACGAGATAAAGCTCGATATCGAATTCCCTTCTGGTCTGGAGCCCATTAGGCCGCGATGGTGGCAACGGTGGTTTGCATGGCTGCGTCGGTCGTGAATCCGGCCCGCGAGCTGCTGCCCGCGCCTACCAAGGGCGAGCTCTGGGCGGCCGGCGAGGACGTGGTGTGCGAGGTGGTGACCGCCTGGCGCCGGCGTGGCAACGCCGGCGTCGTGGTGCGGTGGCAGAGAGGCGGGGAGGGCCGGCGCGCGCTCTGGAACTACGCGGACTTCGTCCAGCGTTTCCAGCCGCTGCAGCCTGACCTGTTGGGACGGTCAAGGGTTGGGCACTAGGGGAACATGGAGAACTACGACTCAGCGCTCGAGCAACTGCGAGCGCACGGCCTGGTCGTCGAGAACATCGACACGTCGGGCCGCATTGTGCGCGTGGACTGCGAAGACAGGCCCGGCAAGAAGCACGGCTGGTATGTGGCCCACCTGTTCCGCACGGCGGAGGGCCGCGAGTTCATCGTCGGCGCCTACGGCGACTGGCGGGACTCGGACAAGGGCCGGAACATCGAGATCGGCTCGACGCGCGGGCTCAGCGACCAGGAACGTACCGAGCTCAAGCACCAGCGCGAGCTGCAGCGGCGTGCGACGGAGGCCGAGCGCCGCCTGGTGGCCGAAGAGGCCGCCGCGCGCGCGAGGCGCATCTGGGCGAAGCTTCCCGACAGCGGCACCTCGGAATACCTGCGCCGCAAGGGCGTGCGCGCCTGGGGGCTCAGGTTCAGCCGCGGCAGCGTGGTCGTGCCTCTGCACGACGAGCGCGGCGAGCTGGTCGGCCTGCAGTTCATCGACGGCGAGGGCACGAAGAAATTCCTCACGGGCACCGCGAAGCGCGGGGCCTGGCACTGGGTCGGCGATCCGGCCGAGCGTGGGCCGCTGGCGATCGCCGAGGGCTACGCTACCGCCGCCACCGTGCACGAGGCCACTGGCTGGCCCGTCGCGGTCGCGTTCGACGCCGGCAACCTCATGCCCGTGGCCGTCGCGGTGCGGCGGCGCTTTCCCGGTCGCCTGGTGGTGGTGTGCGCGGACAACGACCACGCCACCGCAGGCAATCCCGGCGTCACGAAGGCGACGCAGGCCTGCGAGCGCGTCGCTGGCGTGCTGGCGGTGCCAGCGTTCAACGAGCCCGACGGGCGGACAGACTGGAACGACCTGCAGGCCGAGCAGGGCGTCGACGTGGTGCGCACGCAGCTGCGCGCCGCCGTCGCGCAGCACGAAGCCTCACGCCAGGCCGTGGCTTCGGTCAACTTCGACCTCGAGCTGCTGCTCCGTGAGTTCATCGTGATCCACGGCACCACGTTCGTCTGGGACGGACGCCGCGGTCGGCTGATGCCGCTGGCGTCGCTGCGCGTTTCCGCCGGCGAGGCGCTGGTGAAGCAATGGCTCGCGCACCCGATGCGCCGCATGGTGGACGAGGAGGCGGTGGTCTTCGACCCAGGTGACCTCGATCCGCGCACGCCGAAGATCAATCTCTTCACCGGCATGGAAATGACGCCCGACCCGAGCGGGCGTTGCACGCTGCTGCTCGAGCACTTGTTCAAGCTCTGCGGCGCGCGCGAGCGGCTCTATGACTGGGTGCTGAAGTGGATCGCGCTGCCCCTGCAGCGGCTGGGCACGAAGATGCAGACGGCGGTCGTGATGTACGGCGCCGAGGGAACGGGCAAGAACCTGTTCTGGTCGGCGGTGCTGTCCATCTACGGCCGCTGGGGCGTGCTGGTCGGCCAGGCCGAGCTCGAGTCCACCTTCAACGGCTGGGAGAGCGCTAAGCTCTTCATGGTGGCCGACGAGGTGGTGCCCAGGAACGAGATGCGGCACATGAAGGGCCGGCTGAAGCAGCTGATCACGTCCGACCGGGTGATGGTCAACGAGAAGAACATGCCGCTGCGTGAAGAGCGGAATTGCCTCAACGGCGTGTTCCTGTCGAACGAGAACCAGCCGCTGCTGCTCGACCGCGGCGACCGTCGCTACTGCGGCATCCGCTGCGACGTGGTGGAGAGCATCGAGTACTTCCGCGCCATCGGCGCCGAGCTGCGCGCCGGCGGCGCGGAGGCGTTCTATCACTTCCTGCTGAGCTACGACCTCGAGGACTTCGACGAGCACACCAAGCCGTTCGAGACCGACGAGCGCGACGAGCTCATCGATGCGGCGGCGCCACCGTCGCTGCGTTTCTGGGAAGACTGGCGCGAGAACCAGTTGCCCGTGCCGTACTCGGCGTGCCGAGCCCAGGACCTCTACATGGCGTTCCGGGCCTGGTGCTCGCAGACCGGCGAGCGCTACGTGCCCAACGAAACCGCCTTCGGTCTCGCCCTTCGCTCGCAGGAAGGCTTGTGGTACCGGAAAGAGCGCCCGCGCATTCGAATCGACGACGTGGAAGCCCGGCCGAAGTGCTACGTATTGGTTGGCAGCGATGTTGCCGGCGGCGCCGAGCTGCCCATTCAAACTCAGGTGACGACCTTTCGCGACAAGGCGATCGAGTACCTGAAAGAGCAGCAGAAGGCCAAGCTGTGATGGCGGGTTTCTACAGAAACCGCCGAGCAGCGCGGCCGCTGGATCACAGTGGATCACAGTTTGGATCACAGTTCGGAGAGCAACTGTGATCCAGGCGACTCGTTACGCTTCAGCGCCTTACGTGCGCTTTTCGGCTTGGATCACAGTGGATCACAGTTGCCGGCCTACCTTACGTGCGCGCGCGTACACGCGCGCGCGCCTTGGCTGCTGTAGCGATGTAACTACTGTGATCCCTGTGATCACTGTGATCCAAGAGAGAACTAATTCTAGAAAAACAACCACTTCGCCTGGATCACAGTTTGGCCCGAACTGTGATCCATCTGTGTACCACCACTGAGGACCGCCACGATGCCGAGAAATTGCACCGTGCGTCGCGCCTTCACCGGGCATCGGATTGGGGAATCGCACCCTCGTGCCCAGCTCACCAGCGACGACGTCAAGTTGATGCGCCAACTGCACGAGGAACACAAAATTGGCTACGGCACGCTCGCGGACAAGTTCGACTGCTCGCCCTGGACGGCGCGCGACATCTGCAAGTACCGCACCCGCGTCTACGACTGAGAGCGATGGGCCGCGCTACACCGTCGTCAGCGGCGAGAGCCTCGACGCCTATCGCGAAGCGACTGCGCGGCGCAGCTCCGAGTACGCTTGGCTCGACGAGTATCTCGACCTCTGGGCGCGCTGGCATGCCGGTGAGTTCCGCAGCGGTCTCGGTGGAGGCGGTGGCATGCTGCCTGCCTACAACGAGAACCACGACATGCCCAGGTGCACGGTGAGCGACGTGAACGGCACCGCCTTCGACACGCTCATGCTGGACATCGAGGCGGCCTATTCGAAGCTGCCTGGGTTTCTGCAGCAGCCGGTGATGTACTTCTACCGCATGGACATGGGCCGAGCTGCAGCTGCGCAGGCCTGCAGGCTCAGCGTGCGCGGGTTCGACGGACGGTTGAACCTTGCCTACTTCCACATCGCGCGGCTGCTGAACACCAGGTGATCGGGTCTGTGTATGAGTCTGCAGATCAGGGCTATCTTTCCCCCACGCTGAGCGCACTGCGTTCGGTGACCAAGACAGCAATCGACCTCCCCTCGAGTGCGCCCTTGGGACCTCCCTATGACGCCCCGGTGCTCACCACGCCGGGGCGTTTTTATTTGGGGGCACCATGCAGCTCACGGTGAAAGGAACGATTGTCCCGCTGCTGCGCGACCTGGACCGCATCGCCAAGGCGGTGCCCCAGGTGGCGGTGACGGCCCTGAACAAGACGGCCTTCGAAGTGCGTGATGCGCTGAAGGGCCACATGAAGCAGGCCTTCGACAGGCCTACCCCGTACACGCTCAATTCGCTGTTCGTCATTAAGGCCGACACCCGCACCATGCGGGCCATCGTGCACCTGAAGGACGAGCGGGCCACTTCTGGTGGCATCCCAGCCAACACGTACCTGGCACCGCAGATAGACGGGGGAGGGCGTAGGCACAAGCGCTTCGAGAAAGCGCTCATCGCTGCGGGTTGGATGAAGGCCAGCCAGTACGCCATTCCAGCGCGTGGCGTGAAGCTGAACCAGTACGGCAACGTCAGCCAGGGGCTATTATACACCCAAGTGCTGTCGGCACTACGGGCCAGCCCTGACCCGCTGCAGAACGAGACCGAGCGCTCGAAGCAACGGCGCAAGCGGCGCGGTGGTTATCGCATCTTCCCCGTGCAGCGCAATGGCAGCTACATCGGGGTGGGCCGAGCAAAGGCTGGCAGCAACCAGATTGAGATGCTGTTCTTCTTCGGACGCCAGCCGGTGTACCGAGCGAGGCGCTTCAACTTCTACGGCGTGGCTGCACTGACTGCACGAGACCAGCTGCCGCGCAAGATTGAGCAGGCCTGGGCCAAGGTTCGGGCCGCATGAACTCCTGTGCCTGTCGACCGAGCGAAGCCCCACGCACCCACACGGGTGCGTGGGTCCTTCCAGCGCTCAGTGCCGCCCACGGGTGTTCGTAC
>WBZQ01000648.1_pt1 | contig 26384 bp, 17 predicted proteins | sample 5204251 | NCBI WGS metagenome assembly WBZQ01 (sample SAMN12412402, study PRJNA552823) | activated sludge metagenome | isolation source: activated sludge from nitrification reactor of wastewater treatment plant... | place: USA: Virginia | collected 2017-09
CGCGCGCCAGGGCCAGCAGACGCAGGCGCACGGGTCGCTCGCGCGGCACGCTCACGGGACGCTCGAGCCGCACGTCGCGGAACACGGGCGGCGTGTCGCGTCGCAGCAGGGCCATGGCCGCCTGCGCCAAGGCTTCGAGACCCATGACCGCCGGAAACAGTTGTTCGCCTTCGAACACGTGATCGGCCACGTACGGGTCGGTGGCGGTCGACAGCTCGGCCTCGACCAGCAGCTCGACGCCGGGATAGTGCACGCGCGGGCGCTCCAGGAAGCGTTGGAACGGCAGCGGCTCCTCGTCGGCGAAGGGCAAGGGCGGCTGCGCGCCGAGACGCCCGCTGAGCACGACCGTTGACGGCGCGCGCAGATCGAGCGCCAGGCGCGCGACGAGCGCGGCGCCCTCGGCCGGCGGGATGGCGGTGATGCCGTCGCGCAGCAGCAGGTCGAGGCGTCCCAGGCGCACGCCCATGCCCACTTCGGCCCACACCGAAGACTCGACGGCCAGGCAGCGGCAGGCCGGATGTTCGGCTTCGAAGGCCTGCAGCAGGCGCGTGAGATGCGCGTTGGCAAGCGCGTACTCGGCCTGCCCGCGCAACCCGAAGCGCCCGATGACCGAGCCCAGCGTGACCACGAGCCGCAGCGGCGCGTCCTGAAGCGCCGCGAGCAGGTGCTCGAAACCGCGCACCTTGGGCGCCCAGGTGCGCTCGAAGCCGAGCGCTTCGATCTCGCTCGCCAGGCGCGGCGTGTTGGCGCCGGCGGCGTGCAGCAGCGCCGTGATGGGTCCGAGCGCGGCCTGCACCTCGGCCAGGGCGCGGGGCAGCATCGGCGCTTGCGTGACGTCGCAGGCCACGTAGTGCGCGCGCAAGCCCGCGCGCGCGACGCGCTCCAGGTTGGCGCGCAGCTCGGCGTCGTCCTCCGGGCGTGCGCGGCCCAACAGGCCCAGCGCATAGCCGCCACGGCGGGCGAGTTCCAGGGCGCACTCGAGGCCGATGCCCTTGCCGCCGCCGCTGACCAACAGCACGCCACCCTCCGCGCGCGCCTCGTCGCGCTCGTCGTCCAACGCGACCAGGCGCAGGCACGGCTCGTGACGTGTGCCAGCGGCGTCGTAACGCGCCTGCGTGCAGCCACGCGCGGCCGCGATCTCGGCTTCCACGAGCTCCACGGCGTCGCCCGCGTCCGGCGGCTCGACCAGACAGCCCGTCACGTCGGGATCTTCGAGGGTCAACGTACGCACGAACGCCGCGGCGCAGGCGCTCTGCCGCACCACCACCAGATGGCGCGGACCGCGCTCGGCCAGCAGCAGCCGGCTGGCTTCGAGCAACGCGGCGAGCCCGGCGCCCGCTTCGCGCGGCAGGCAGACGATCACGCCCGCGCCCGCGCGCGCGGCGCTCCTTGCACGCAGCGCGAGCACCAGCGCCTCGTCGTCGCCCAGCACGCGCCAACCGAGCGGCGCCGGAGCGGCCGGACCGCGGGCGAGGCGCAAGGCGCGCGGGCGCGACTCGACCACGAACGCGCGCACCCATGCTTCGAGGCCGACCGGCAGGGCGTCGTCGTCCGCGGCCGCGGCCCCGCCCGTCGCGCGTTGCCGGTCGAAGGCCGCGGCCACCTCACGCAGCTCGGCGTCGGCATAGTCGAGCGGCGAGGCCGGTGGCCGCAGCCCGAGCTGACGTGCGGCGGCGCTCACCAGCTCGCCGGCGGCCAGCGAGCTCAGGTGCAGATCGCGCGCCAGGCGCAGCTCGCCGCCCAGTTCGGCCACGGGCAGTTCGGTCTTGCGCGCGACCAGCGCCTTGACCACGTCGAGCGACGTGGTCAAGGGCTCGCCGAGCGCGAGCTGCGGCTGCGCGCGCGCCGACTCGGCGCGCTCCGGCAGCTCCACGGCCGGTGCCGCAGCGACTCCATCGGACGGCGCCAGCTCGCAGGGATTGACCAGGAAGCGCAGCGGGCGGTCGAGGTCGAAGGGCCGCAGGAAGCGGTCGTCGAAGAGCGCCGCGGGCGTCCAGGCGACGCCCAGGGCGTGCGCGGCCGCGCACGCTTCGAGCAGGCCGCGCAGCGACGAGCCGCCACAGTCGAGCGCCACGACGCTCGCGCGGCCGGCGCCTGAAGCCAGACGCGTGAGCATCTGACCCGGGCCCACCTCGAAGGCCAACGCGACGCCTTCCAGGGCCGGGGCGAGCGCGTCGGCGAAGCGCACGGGCTGCGTGAGCTGACTCGCCAGCATCGCGCGCAGATCGTCGTGGCGCGCGATCTCGCGACCCGTGATGCTCGAGACGACGCGCCGCCGAGGAGCGCGCAACGTCAGGCTTTCGAGCTCACGACGCAGGCCGGTTTCGGCTGAGGCCATCAGCGGCGAGTGGAACGCGCCGGCCGCATCGAGCAGACGTGCCGACAAGCCGGCGGCATGCGCGCGACGCAGGCACTCGGCCACGGCCTCGCGCACGCCGGAGACGACGCACTGGCGCGGCCCGTTCAGGCAGCCGAGCACGACGCGCGCGTCGCCCATCTCCGCCAGCAGGCGCGCGACCGTGTCGGGATCGGCGCCGAGCGTGGCCATGGCTCCCGCGCCGGCGTCGGCGGCGGCCATCAGCTCGCCGCGCGTGCGACCCAGGGCCAGGAGCGTGCGCGCGTCGCAGGCGCCGGCCCAGTGCAGGGCCGCGAGCTCGCCCAGGCTGTGACCGAGCGCGACCTGGGCCTCGAACCCCAGGCGCGACAGCACGGCGAGCCCCATGACCTGCGCGGCCAGGATCGCTGGCTGGACGTACGCGGTGGAAGCGCGCGACAGGGCGGCGTCGGGCGCGTGACGACGCCAGGCGGCCTCCGCGTCGTCGAAACGCCGTGCCCAGGCGCCGCCGCTGTCCGGCACGGGCGCGCCCTGTCCGCAGAACAGCAACGCCAGGCGCGCGCGCGACACGCGCGGACCGGACGTCCACACGCCCGCCATCGGCGGCGCGCCGTCCATCAGCGTCGCGCGCAACGCGGTGAGGCGCTCGTGCAGCTCGTCGGGCGAGGCCGCGACGAGCGCCGCGCGCGCGGGCTGGGTCTCCGGCCGGCGCGCTGCCAACGCGCCGCTCAGGTCGCCCAGCTCGGCGCGCGACAGCGCGCCCGCCACGCGCAGCACGTGCTCGACCTGCGCCAGCAGCGCGGCGCCATGCGGCGCACCGAAGAGCAACAGCTCGGCATCCTGCGCCGAGCGCAGCAGCCGCTGCTCGCGCGCGTCGAGCCGCGTGCGACGCCGGCCGCGCGGCGCTTCGAGCGTCACGTGGGCGTTGATCCCTCCAAAGCCGAACGAGCTGACGCCGGCGCGCAGGCGCTGCTCGCGCGGCCACAGTCGCCCGCGCGCCAGCGTGCGCAGGCTGCTGCGGCCCTGTTCCAGCTCCTGGCGCGGCAAGTCGGCGCTCACGCTGGGAGGCTGCACCTGCTCGCGCACGGCCAGCACGGCCTTCAGCAGGCCGGCGATGCCTGCGGCGGCCTTGGTGTGACCGAAGAGCGCCTTGACCGAGCCGAGCGCCGCGCAGGCCGTCGGCCGGTCGCGTGCGGCCGCGCCGCGCGCGGCCAAGAGCGCGCTGACTTCCACCTCGTCGCCCACGGCGGTGCCCGTGCCGTGGCCTTCGAAGAGCGCCACGCTGTCGATGCCATACCCGGCTCGGCGATAGGCGCGCGCCAGCGCCAGCTCCTGGCCGGCGACTTCGGGGCGCGTGATGCCGCCGCCGCCGTCCGAGGAGAAGCCCCAGCCGCGCAGCAGCGCGTGCACCCGCAGCCCCTGCTGGCGCGCGTCCTCGGCGCGCATCAGCACGGCGAAACCACAACCCTCGCCGGGCGCGAAGCCGGCCGCGCGCCGGTCGTAGACGCGCATCTCGCCGCGCGCCAGGGCGCCGGCTTTGGCGAAGCCGACCAGCTCGAACGGGTCGAGGCTCAGGTCGACGCCGCCGCACAGCGCCACGTCGAGATCGCCGGCCTCGAGCGCCGAAGCGGCCTGACACACCGCCAGCAGCGACGAGCTGCAGGCGCCGTCCAGCGTGAAGCCGCCGCCGCGCAGGTGGAAGTGGTTGCAGATGCGTCCGGCGATCGTGTTCGACAGGCCACCCGCCAAGGTCTCGTCGCCCACGGGTTCGAAGGGCGCCTTGTAGAGCGTTTCGACGCGCGAGAGAAACGCGCCGCAGCGGGCCTCGTCCCAACCTTCCTCGCGCAGGCGCGCGCCCAGCACGCGGCGCACGTAGGGCCAGCGCAGGCGCATCAGGCCCGCGCGCGAGAACTCGCCCGTCAGCGTGTTGCCGACGAAGACGCCGGTGCTCTCGCGCGGCAGGCCCTCGCCCTCGGGAAAGCCGGCCGCGCGCAGGGCCTGATCGGCCACTTCGAGGGCCAACCAGTGGGCCAGGTCGGCCGCGCGGAAAGACGCGCCCCCGACGCGGAACGCGACGCGGTCGAACTCCCAGCCCTCGAGCACCGCGGCCTGACGCGCGTAGATCGCCTCGCGCGACGGGTCCTCGGAGAAGTAGTCGGCCGAGGAGAGACGCTCGTCGGGCAGACGCCGGAAGGCGCGCCGGCCGGACAGCGCGTTCTCCCACAACTCCTCGGGCGTGCGCGCGTCCGGGTAGCGGCACGCCAGGCCGACGATGGCGATGCCGGCGCTCATGTCGTGGGCAGCGCTTCGACGGCCACGGGCCGACGCGCCGCGACCCAGGCCGCCACGTGGAGCAGCACGCCGCGCGCCGCCGTGACCAGCGTGAGCGCGACGAACAACGTGTAGACCACGTGGTTGGCCACGAGCAGGCCGTAGGTCAGGGCAACCGACAGGCCAAAGGCCACCTGGCCGCGCGGGCTGGTCGGCGTGGTGGCCGGATCGGTGACCATGTAGAACGTGAACAGGATGAAGGCCACGCCGCTCATGGGCAGCAGCGCGCCCGAGAGCATCGTGCCCTCGAGCGAGGTGCGGATCACGGCCTGCGCCACGAAGCCGAAGAGCCAGGCGAAGATCAGCGGCAGCCGTTCGGTGAAGAGCGTGTTGAGCAGCGAACCCAGACAGATGATCACGCAGGGCAGCAGGAAGTCGCCGAGCCGGCCGAGGTTCTCCGTGAACTGATAGGGCGGCACCATGCCGACCCAGTCGAGCGTCAGCAGCGTGGCGGTGATGCCGAAGTTCGAAGGGTTCAGGAAGTGGCGCGTGCCACCCCCCGGCAGCGGCGCGCGGAAGACGTGCTTGGACGCGATCGCGGCCGTGGCGCCGAAGCACACCGCGCTCAGGTTCTCGTTCGTGAAGGTGAGCATCGCCACGGCCAACCCGGAGATGTGGGCCGAGAGCAGGAAATCGACGAAGCCTCCGAAGCCGACGCCCAGGAAGCGCGGACGGCGCCCGCGACTCCAGCACTCGACGGTTTCGAGCAGCAACTCGACGGCGTAGGCCGTGGCGACGGACACGAGCGGCACCACCCAGGCCTGCTCGAAGCCCAACCAGACGTGCCCGAAGACGTTGAGCGCGGTGATGGCCGCCGCGAACCGGCGCAGGCCACCCAGGCGCTTCTTCTCGTACCAGTTGTTCGTCGCCGCGCCGGACGGCTGGGTCGGGCGGACGACGGGCGCGGGCGCTCCCACGGCGCGCGGTTCCCTCGACGAGTGCGTGGCATCAGCCCACATGACAGTCCCCCTGCTCTCCACGGCCCAGGCGCACGCTGTGCCAGCCCGGTTGCAGCTTCAACCGCTCGCAGCGCGGCGAGCCGTCCGCGCCGCGCCAACGCAGCTCGACCTCGAGGGCGCGCTCGCGCGGCAGGCTGCCGAGGCCGAAGTGCAGCTCCGGGCTGCGCTTGCCCGAGTGGCCGTTGCCGCCGTCGACCTGCGCCACCAGACGCGTCAGGCGTGGCAGGAAGGGCGCCAGGCCGTGTCCGGCCGGCAGCAGCACGGCCACGCTCGCGCCGATGGCCGGCGTGCCGGGCAGATCCGCGGGCGCGAAGCCGTCGCGTGACTCGGTCGCGCCCTCCTGCGCGCCCGCCAGCGGGCGCAGCAGGCGCAGGTTCAGGAAGGCGTGCCGGGCCGGCGCGTCGTTGCGATAGAAGTACGAGGCGTCCCACTGGTTGCCGGCGACGAAGTCGAGATCGCCGTCGCCGTCCACGTCCGCCAAGGCCAACGCGCGCGTGACGCGCGGCGTGGCCAGGCCGAGTTCGGCTGCCACGTCGACGAAGCGGCCGCGCGCGTCACGCGTGAAGAAGGGGTTGTGCTCACGGCCCGACAGATCGTCGCCCGGCCGCACGCTCAGCCAGCTCTCGGGCCGATGCAGCAACTGATCGTTGCCCATGGCCATCTCCTGCAGCTCGGGCCAGCGGTCGGTCTCGCCCTTGACGAAGCCCGTGGCCTGCAGCGCCTCGAGCGCTCCGTCGTCGTCGAAGTCGGCCAGCCGCGCGTCCCACGACCAGCCCGAGCGCGCCACGCCCAGGCTCTCGCCGCGGTCGACGTAAGGCGCCACGCCGCGCCGCAGCAGGCCCACGTCGCCCTGCGACACGAACAGGTACTGGCTCTCCTGAAGCGCCCAACGCGACGTGATGTTGCTGACGTACAGGTCGGGTCGTCCGTCGCCGTTGACGTCGCCGAAATCGACGCCCATGCCTTTGTACGAGTCGCGCCCCAGCACGCGCGACGCGGGCGTGCCCCAACCGCGTTCGCCTTCGGCCAACGTGAAGCGCAACCGGCCGGGCGTCGAGCGGTTGACGAGCAGCCGGTCGGGTCCGAAGTCGTGCGCGCAATAGATCTCCGGCAACAGGTCGCCGTCGAGATCGGCGGCGCCCATCGCCAGCGTCCAGCCGTGCACCACGCGCGAGCGCAGCTCGGCATCGGCCACGTCCAGGAAGTCGTCCTGCGCGGCGCAGGCGAAGCCCGCCTCGCTCTGCGGGGCCGGGCGGCACAGGAACAGATGCTTGCGGCCGCCGTTGAAGGCGCGCGTCATGGAGTCCTGCATGACGTGCCGCACGCCGGGGTCGACGCCGGGCGGCACGAGCACGCGGGCGCCGTCCTGGAAATAGTTGCCGAAGGCCAGATCGACGTGTCCGTCGCCGTCGAGATCGGCGCGCGTGCCGGCGTTCGTGTACCAGGTCTCGGTGCGCGGGCCGAGCTCGACGGCCAGGAACGCGTCGGCCGCGAGCGTCGCTCCACGGCGCACGAAGGCGATCGGCGGACGGCCCCAGTAGTACACGATCACGTCGCTGCGACCGTCCTCGTCGAGGTCGGCGGGCAGGCAGCCCATCGGCGCCATCAAACCCGGGTCGTACATCGCCGCGGGGGGGCGCAGCGCGAACGGCGCATACTCGGCGGGGCGCGGGCGCGTCACGCCCGGCACCGGCAGCACGCGCACCTCGTCGCTGCGCGTCTCCACCAGGCACAGCTCATTCGCCAACCCGTCGCCGTCGAGATCGGCCAGGGCGGCGCCCGCGCCCACGGACGAGATCCAGGCCGAGATGTGCTCGATCTGCGGGTGCACCGCGCGCACGTGCCGCGCTTCGGCTGGACCGGGAAGCTCGATCTCGGCGAACCGGAAGCGCGCGGCGAGCGCCCGACGCAGGCCTTCGTCGGGCAAGGGTTGGCGCGTGAAGCCATACGCCCCGGCGATCAGCAGCAGACCCGTCAGGCGCGCGGCCTGCCGTCTCGCGAACGAGCGCTTGTCCTGCATCTCAGCCTCCCTGACGTAGAAAGCGACTCTGGATGCGGCGCCGGCAGTCTTCGTAACGCTCGCCGTCGTCGGCCCCACGCGCGTCGTGCAGCGCCTGGCTCGCGATCTGCGCCGCCTCCTCGGGCCCACGACCGCACAGCGCCAGACTGGCGCGCGCGCCGTGCGGGGCTGGATTGGCGGCGGTGTGACGCGTGAGGGCTGCGAAGCAGGCGCCCTGCGCGAGCTGCGGTCGACACGCGCCCGCGCGCTCCGCCAGCGCCTCGAGCGTGGCGGCGTCGACGCCGCAGGCGTAGGCCGCAGCCAGGCCCACGCCGGCCCACAGGTCGCCGCGCCGCTCGGCTGGCAAGGCTTCGATCGACGTCTCCACGCGCTCGGGATCGGCGCCGGCGACGAACCACAGGGCCCGCCCCATGCCCTGATCGAACACGCGCCGCGCATAGCCGCGCACGCGCGACGGCGGCGTTGCCGCGCGCAGGTAGCGGCGGGCGTGGAAATAGCCGTGGTAGAAGCCGAAGCCGTCCATGATCAGATACCGGCGGATACCGTCGTGGCGTTGCAACGAGCCGGCGATCGGCCCAGGCAGCGCAGCCCAGGCCCAGCCGATACCGATGTGGGCCATGTAGACATGAGGCTGCGCCGGGCCGTCGAGGAACTCGCGCAGCGCGCGGCGGCGCCAGGGGAAGAGCCGCGCCAGCAGCGCCAACCCCATGGCCGCGCCTTCGTACGCGAAGCCGCGCTCGTCGAGCGGCACGCCCTGGAGCGCGTCGGCCAGCTCGTGCGCACCGGGTGCGGCGAGCGCGGCGTGATAGCCGAGCAGCACCAGCGCGCCGACGTGCTCCAGCCAGGCCTGGGTCGCGGGGGGAGCAGACGCAAAGCCGCGCCGACGGAAGGTCGTGGCCGCGACCGGCAGGCCGAAGATCCTGCGCCGCAGCCGTGCGGCCGAGAGGCGCACGAGCGGGAAGGCGACAGCAGTGCTCATGCGCTCACCTGGCCTGCCTGTGCGAGCCTGCGGCGCGAACGACTACCAGATGTCGCACGGGAGTCGCGTAACGTAGGCATGGCACTGAACAGAGCTGTGCGCGATTTGCAGCCCCCGTCACCCAGGCAGCCCGGCAGCACCCGTCTCGAGCGCGCGGCACGGGACTCGGCGCCGTTTCGACCTGCCTGCCGAACCGCGCGTTCGGCGCGCGCCAAAGGCTCCTCCAGACTCGCGGGCCGCAGAAAGAGCGGCGGCTCGGTTGAACGAAACAAACGGTGCACTGGTGGAACAAGGCGGTAATCATCTCATGTTGACGGCACGGAGTGCCAAAACCCGATTGCGGGAGGCCAGCGGCGCGTCTCCGAAGGGGGCTGCCAGGCCATTCGCAGGCCTGGCGCGCCGCGCCCGTTGGGCGCTCGGCCCCCCGGTCCATGCGGGCGCGACCAGGGCCGCGGCCTCAGGAGTCGTCGGGCGCGCCTGGTAGGACAAGAGCGCGGCGGGCCGGCGGCTTGCTCAGCGCGCGCGGCGAAGCCGGCGACCTGGCGCCAGCAAGAGCGCCTTCAGACGCTGCGGAGCACGGCCGCCGCCAGGCCGCCCGCGCCGCATGAAGCGGGCTAGAATCGACGTGGACGAGGAGCGATGCCGATCTACGAGTTCTACTGCGCGGCCTGCCACCGCGTCTTCAACTTCCTGTCCCGCAGCGTCGATACGCGCCGTCAACCGGCCTGCCCGCGCTGCGCGGCGCCTGAGCTGACCCGCCGTCCGTCGCTGTTTGCCATCTCCAAGGGACGTCCCGAGCCGGCCGCCACGGGTTCGGACGAGGGCGACGGCGGGCCTGACCCGTTCGCGGGCGTGGACGAGTCGCGCCTGGAGCGGGCGATGGAGCAGGTCTCGGCCGAAGCGGAAGGCTTGGCCGACGACGACTCACGCGGCCAGGCGCGGCTCATGCGGCGGCTGTTCGATGCCGTCGGCGTGCCGGTGCAGGGCGGCATGCAGGAGGCCCTTCGCCGGCTGGAGGCGGGTGAGGACCCGGACGCCGTGGAAGCGGAGTTCGGCGACGCCTTCGAAGGGCTCGACACGACGGCGACGCCGGGCCGGGTGGGGCGCCTGCGACGACGCCTGCCGCCACAGGTCGACCCAACGCTTTACGAGCTATAGTCGGGCATGCGGTCAGCCTTCGTACGAGCGCTCCTGACGTTGGCGTGGGCGGCCTCGCCCGTCGTGCTGTCGGCCCAGGACCCCGAGCTCCCTGCCATCGAGCACCAGACGGTGCGCTGCATGCGCAGAGACCGCTTCCCGCTCGTCACGGCGGCCGTGCGGCCGGCGCAGCTCGTGACGCGCGCCCGGGCCTACTTCACGTCCTCCGTGGGCGACGAGTATTACGCCGTCGAGATGCGCGCGGTCGGCGAAGAGCAGTTCGAGGCACGCCTGCCCAAGCCGCGCGCGAAGGCTGGGCCGCTGCTCTACTTCCTCGAAGTGGTGTCGTCGGGCGGCGTGCTGCAACGCACGCCCGAAGCCAAAGTGGACGTCATCAAGGACGACGCGCCCTGTCCGGACGGCGGGCTGGTCGCATCCACGGGCTCGGGCGAGGACGTGGAGCTGCGCGCCACCACAGCACGGGTCGTCAAGCCCAAAGGCTTCACGGGCGTGGCGCGCGTGCTGGCGGCGGCCGAAGCCGTCGCGCCTCCAACCGAGAGCGCGCCGGCTGCCACGCCGCAGACCTCGCCCGCACCGATCGCGCCCACGGCCAGCGCGTCCGAAGCAGCGCCGCCGACAACGCCGGCGCCCGCCCCCGCGGCCGCCCCCGTCGAGTACGCGCTTGGCCCCGACGACATCGTCAAGGTGATCGTGGTCGGGCACGACGACCTGACCCAGACGCTGCTGGTCCAGTCCGACGGCACGTCCATCTTCCCGTTGATCGGGCGATTGAAGGTGGCCGAGCTGACTCCCAGCCAGCTCGAGGCCGAGCTCACGCGACGCCTGGCGCAGGGCTACATCCGCGCGCCGCAGGTTTCGGTCACCGTGCAGGAGTACCGCAGCAAGACGGTGATGGTGATGGGCGAAGTGGCGCGTCCCGGCCCCTACCCGCTGAGCAGCAACGTGCGCATCCTCGAGATGCTGGCCAAGGCGGGCATGAACGCCGGCGCCGGCTACGAGGTGCAGATCATCCGGCCTCTGACCCCCACCGACCGGCCGCTGCTGCCTGCCGAGGTAGTGGGCGGCGACGGCGCGGCGCCCACGGCAGACAAGCAGGCCGAGCTGATCAAGGTCGACCTGCGGCGCGTGCAGGCCGGCGACGTGGACCAGAACGTCGCCCTGCGTCCCAACGACACCGTCTACGTGCCGCCGGCCGCCAAGTTCTACGTCACCGGCGAAGCGCGCAGTCCGGGCGCGTACACGCTCACGCCCGGCCTCAGCGTGCGCGAGGCCGTGATCCTGGCAGGCGGCTTCGGCGAGAACGCCTCGGCCGGACGCACGCGCGTGATCCGCGAGGTCGACGGCCACAAGCGCGAGGTCAAGGTCCAACTCGACGAGCCCGTGCAGGCCGGCGACATCATCGTCGTCAAGGGCAAGTTGTTCTGATGCCCGCGGCCGCGGCGGGCGCGCATCCGTTCCCGCGCGCCCGTTGGGCGGCGCTCGTCTGGCTGCTCGTCTACGTCCCGAGCTACGCGCACGCGTACGGCCTGCTCAATTTCCTGTTCCTGTGCAACCTGGGCGTGATGCTCACGGCCTGGGGGCTGTGGCGTGGCAACGCCCTCTGGCTGTCGGCTCAGGCCCTGGCCGCGCCCGTGATCGGCTTCGTCTGGACGGCCGACGTGCTGGCGCGCATCGTGAGCGGACGTCACCTCTTCGGCGGCACGGCCTACATGTGGGACCCGCAGTTCCCGCTCTTCACGCGCCTGCTGTCGTGCTATCACGCGCTCTGGGCGCCGCTGCTGATCGCGGCCCTACGACGCAGCGGCTACGATCGCCGCGGGTTCGCCCTGCAACTCGCGCTGGCCTTGCTGGCGGTGGCGGCAGGTCGTCTGGCGCCCGTCGCAGCCAACGTCAACTACGCGCACGTCGACCCGTTCTTCCAGCGCGACCTCGGCGGTCCGTGCGCGCACGTCGCGCTCGTCGTGAGCGCGCTGGCCGTGGTCTACGCCGCGACGCACGCCGTGCTGAAGCGAGTGCTCCCGGCGCCGACAGCCCCGGCGGCCTGAGTCGGCGCCGGAACTGCCTGCGCAACGACGTCAGCGCGCGCGGCGCATCGGTCGGCGGGCCGGAGTTCGCCCAACAGCGAGGGCATCAGCACGGCGTGCGCGGCGCGCCCCAGCAGCATGCGTGCGCCAGGGCGCCGCCCAGTCGGCGTCTGCGTCGAGTCGCGTCGTTTCGACAAGGCACCATGGCGCTTGCGGAACGGCCCGCGTCAGCAATTGAAGCTGCGCTTGCCGATCACGATGCGCTGAAGCGTCGCGTGGCCCGGGAAATCCACGCTCATCACCACGCTGCCCTGCTCCGCGAACAGCTCGCCGGTCAAGCTGGCGCGGCCGACCTGCTCGCGCACTCGGCCGCCGCTGAAACGCACGGCGCCGGCTGCCGTCAGTTGGCCGTCGACGTACTGGCCGCGGTCGTTGCCCGCCGCGCTCTCGATCGTCAGGCGGCCGGCTTCGGACTTCGCGCCAACCGGCTCGCCCACGATCTTCAGGCCGACCAACCGAGCCTCGCCCGCGGCGTTGATGAACAGCGAGCCCGAGCCGTTGAGCAGGTACTCCGCCGTATTGCCGTGGCCATCGGACACCAGCGTCTTCGATGCAATGAAGACGACCGATTTGGCGTAGGGCAGCGCGAGCGCGGTGCGCGCGGCGTCAGTGGAGCGGCGGGCGGGCGATCCTGGAGTGATGCCTGCCAGTAGACCGGCGGTGCCGGCCAGCCCCATCTTCAACAGCGTGCGGCGGCCGCTCGAGTGGCCTTCGACGGACGGGTCGAGTTCGATCGCGTCGGCGACGGCTGGCTTGGTTTCTTCGTGCATGACTGCACCTCTTGAGGGTACGTCGTGTGGGTTGGACGACACCTTCCGAGCGAGTCTCGGGTGTGACGTCTCGTGGCGACGATGTCAGGCTCGGCCTTGCGACGACGAGCCATGCGCGACTTACATCAGGCATGGCCACTCCACGCCGGCAGCCCTGGCTCGGCGGCGCGCGCCGGCGGCCGCTTGGTCACCAGCTTGCGCGGCGACAAGATGAAGCGGCGCGCGGCCGCTTGGAAGTCGAACTCCGGATGCAAGCGCTTGATGAGTCCCTCGAGGACCAGGAACGCGACGATGGTCATCGTGAAGGCCGTCGAGCCGACGACACGCTGGCGCCGTTGCAGTTCGAACAGGTCGACGGCGAAATTGGCAACTTCGAAATCGCGCGCGTTCAGCTTGTGGTAACGCGCCACCAGCGCTTCCATGGCGTCGTAGAATCCGGCCTCCGAGAAGCCGTCGGGCAGGCGCGCGGCCGACTCCAACATCAGTCGCGCACAGCTCGAGCCGTTGCCGCTGGCCAAGGCCATGAAGAAGCCGGTGAACGCCACGCGCTCGGCCTCGTTCACTTCCGCCGCGAAACCGAAGTCGAGCAGGACCAACGTGCCGTCGGCGTGCACCGCGAGGTTGCCCGGGTGCAGGTCGCAGTGGATCAAGCCGTCGCGAAAGACCATTTGGAAGAGCAACACGCAGGCCAACTCGGCGGCATGCTCGCGCGCCGCGCGATCCAGTTCGGCTGCATTGCGCTGATCGAGGCGCTGCAACACCAGAAAGCGGGCCTCGGCGAGCAGCAACTCGGGGATGGCGACGTCCGGCAACCAGGCGAAGTTGGCCTTGAAGCGTCGCAGCGTCTCGGCCTCGAGCAGGAAGTCCAGTTGACGATGAATCGTGGCGTGCAACTCCGCGATCAGCTCGCGCACGGGCACGTCCTTGAACGGCGGCAAGGCCGCCAGCAGCCTGCCGAGCGTGGCGGCCAGGGCCAGGTCGGTCTCCAGCTTGCGAGCAGCCGTCGGCCGCTGGATCTTCACCACGACGTCGCGCTCGTCGAAGCGCGCCGCGTGGACCTGGGCGATGCTGGCCGCGGCGAACGGCACCGGGTCGAACTGGCTGAAGCGCGCGCGGGAGGCCCCGAGCAGCGCCTCGAGGTCGTTCTCCGAGAGGCGCTCCGAGAAAGGCGGCAAGCGGTCCTGCAGGTGCTGCAGGGGCTCGGCCACGGCCGCCGGCAAGACGTCGCCGCGCGTGCTGAGCAGTTGGCCGAACTTGGTGAACGCGCCCCCTAGGCGATCGATCGCGCGTGCCAACACGAGGCCGAGCGCCGTCTCGTGCGCTTGCCACAGGCGTCGCAGGGCGTACTCGGCCAGCGCCGCCGCGACCGTCACGACCAGCACCAGCGCGCGCCAGGCCACCCGCAGCGCGCTCACGCCGCAACTCCTCGGGCGCGGCGAAGCTCGGCAGTCATTGGCAGGCCGTGCCGGAAGCGCAACGTGAGCAGCGGATCGGCCACCACCGGGTGATCCGGCACGAGTCGCATGCGATAGTGCTGCACCACCATCGTGATGATGAGCAGCGCTTCCATCGTCGCGAGCGCGCTGCCGACGCAGACCCGCGGACCGGCGCCGAAGGGTAGATAGGCATAACGCGGCCGACGCGCCACCCGCTCGGGGGTGAAGCGCTCGGGCCGGAAGGCCTCCGGCTCGTCCCAATACTCCGGGTTGCGGTGCAGAACCCACGGGCTGACGAGCACGTCGGAGCGCGCCGGGACGTCGTACCCGGCGAGCTGGTCCGCGGCGACGGATCGGCGCGGGATGAGCCAGACTGGCGGGTAGAGGCGCAGCGCCTCCTCGTACACCATGCGCGTCCACTGCAGACGCGCGAGCACGTCGTGCGTCGGCACGCCGTCGCCGACCACGCGCTCGACTTCGGCCACGACGCCCGCCAGGGCCTCGGGGTTGCGGTCGAGCAGGTAGAGCGTCCAGGCGATGGAGCTCGCGGTGGTCTCGTGTCCCGCCAGCAGGATCGTCATGACCTGATCGCGTAGCTCGCCGTCTTCGAAGCCTGCCACCGAGGAGTCGCGCGCGTCGATCAGCGTTGCGAGCAGGTCCCGGTCGCTCGTCTGGGCCTGCCGGTGCTCGCGGATGATGCGCGTCACGATACCGTCGAGCACGCGCACGGCGCTCCGGAAGCGGCGCTTGCCGGGAAACGGCAGCCAGTCGGGCAACGCGACGACGGCCACCATGCGGTCCATCGCGTCGCGCAGGGCTGCGCTGAAAGCGGCGCCGACGTCGTTGCTTTCGCTCAGGTCGGCGCTGAACATGATGCGCGCGATCACCGTCAGCGTGAGACGCATCATCTCCGTGGCCACGTTCACCGGCGACCCGGCGGCGGCGGACGAGCGCCAACGAGCGAGCATGGCCGCCGTCGCCTGCGTCACGACCGGAGCGAAGCCTTCGAGTCGCTGCCTGTGGAAAGACGGTTGAATCAACTTGCGCTGGCGCGCCCAGGTCTCGCCTTCGCTCGTCACCAAGCCCTCGCCCAGCCAGAGCTTGGCCTGAGCCAGGCCGACGCCCTTGACGTAGTTGTCGGCGTTGTCCTGCAGGGCGTGACGGATGGCATCTGGCTGACTCACGAGGTGCAGCACCTGGTGCACCATCCGAAAGCGCACGATGGGGCCGTACTGTCGGGTGAGGGCGGTGACGAAGCCGAGCCGATCGGTGCGTACCTGCCACAGGCTGCCAAGCAGGACGTGGCCGCGCGGACCAGGAGCGATGTTGCGCGCGTTCCCCATCGCCTCCGTCTCCAAGCGCGGCCGGTTTCAGACTGGCCGCACGCGCCCCCAGGCCGCAACCACCATGGGCGCCTGCCAAACGAAGCTCGGATCTGCGAGCAGGCGCACGGTCTCGTCGATGGCGGCCGATTCCAGAAAGCCGCTGCGCGTCAACGGCAGGCGCAGGCCCTCCCAGGTGGCTTGCCAGAACCGGGCGGTCGCGTCGCCGCCGCGAACGACGGGCACGCGCCCCTCGGCGGAGACGTCCACCAGGCCTGCGCTCGTGAGGTGGCCGTGCAGCTTGCGGCCGAGTTGCAAATCGACGCCATGCGCGGTCAGCGCACCGACGAGCTTCGAAGAGCGCTCGAGAAAAGACGCGGCGCGCGGGTCGGACGTGTCGCCGACGACGACCGAGCAGATGTCTTGATCTTCGATCACCAGCACGCCACCCGGCTTCAGCGCGGCGCACAGATGGCCGATGGCGCGGTCCACGGCCGGGAGGTGCTCGAGGAGCAGACGCGCATGGACGACGTCGAAGGGGCCGGCCGGGGGCGGACCTTCGCGCAGGTCGTGTTGGAGCACCGTGACGTTGGCCTGCGTCCCACCTTGCAGGAAGCGCGTGTCGACGTCGCTCGCGACCACATGACCGGTCGGGCCCACACGGCCTGCCAGCCAAGCGGCCATCGAACCTGCGCCGGCACCTACCTCCAGGCAGTGCCAACCTGTGCCGACCCCCACGGCATCCAGACAGCGGATGCTGCCGGGGTCGGCCCAGTCCTCGAGCAAGCGTAGCCGGGCCAGCTCACGTTCTGCTGCGGCGTCGATGATGTAGTCGCTCATGGGCTGGCGTCTTCCAGATGCCCCGCTGGCTGTCGGCGATGCGTCACTCCGGCGCGCGCTGATGCAGTGCCAACATCGCGCCGGTTGGATCGAGAATCACGCTGAACTGCGACTGGTTGGGCAGACGGACGGGCTCCGTCACGACGGTGCCTCCCAGACTCCGTGCCAGAGCCGTGGTGGCCGCGATGTCGCGAACGACGACGTACGGCAGCCAGCGCGACGCGGTGCTCGGGTCGCGCTGGCCCACCATCCCGCCTCCGGTGCCTTCGCCCACGTTCAACTCCACGTATGGGCCGTAGGGAGTAGTACGCTCGTTGAACGACCACTCGAACAGCTTCTCGTAGAAGGCCTTGGCTTTTTCCAAGTCCTGCGTCTGCAATTGCACGTAGACGAATGGGTTACCCACGTCCGCCTCCAGTTTTCAGTGCCTAGGCGCAGCATAGAACGCGGCTTGGCGCTGGCGCAATGACATCGAGGGTAGCCTTTTCGCCCGGACCAGCTTGGTTGGACCCGATCAACCTCGCCAGGAAACGCTCTTCTCGACCAGGTCGAAGGCCTCGTCCCCGCGAATGTGGAGCTCGGTGTTGATGGTGTGCGTGAGACCCAGGACCACGCCCGAAGCCGGGGCTTCCCCGCCAGTGGCGGCCGCGCGGCGCAACTGGTCGGTCGAGTGCAAGGGGATCACGTCACTCGTCTGCACGTTCACGCCAACGGGCGGGAAGCGGTCGATGCGGCCGTAGGACAGCACGCCGTGTACCGCGCGCCACGCGCCGGCCTGGGTCTCGAGGACGCCGGTCGGGTCGAAGAACAAGCGCGCCGGGAAGCCCGAGTCGCCGAGCGACTGCGCAACGCCCAGAGACGGCAGGAACAGATCGGGATACTCGCGCTTGAGCGTCTCGCCGATGATGATGCGCACCGGTCCGATGGGCGTGTCGCCGCGTGCATCCAGGTCGATGATCTGCATCCAGATCACTTCCTTGCCGGGCTGGAAGTAGGGTTCCGGGAGCTGAGGGAAGTCGGCCTCGGTGAGCACGGGCTTCAGCGTCGATCGACGCGGCAGCGGCACCTCGACCTGCTGTCCCGCGCCTTGGTAGATGAACGGGTTCGAGCGCGCGACGGTCTGGATGGCGACCGGCAGCGTCAGGTTGATCGGCATGCCTTGCAGCGGCCCCTCGTTGAAGCGGGCGCTGAAGATGAACGAACTCAGAAACACGTCCGTGTCGGCCTTTGGAAAGGGAGACTCGCTGCTCATGGTTCGGCTCCTTCCGAATGGGTCAGATGTCCTGGCGGCGATCCTGGCAGAGTCACCCTAGCGCTTCGCGCTCGACACGTCTTGTTCCCGTTTGCGAAACCTGTGCGGCGCGCGACTGGACACGTCCGGGCTCGGTCGCGACCGGGTCTTCCGGCGCCGCGGCACTGACCGGGAGCGCGACGAGGATGGGCAGATCGGTCGGTTCCGGGGCGCGCAGGTCCACGTTCGTCGCGCCGCAGACGCGCCCGCCCGAGACCGTGACGGCCGACCCGCCCCCGCGGAGAGCACCTGCGGGCAGCAGATAGGCGGTGGCCGAACCGGCAGTGGCGGCGGCGTACAGATAGAAGACCCCTTCGGACGACACCGCGAGGCTGTAGTCGCCAGGGGCTTCCAGGATGTCACAGGCCACCGGCCATCCCTGGGGGATCGAGGTCTCGAACAGTCCGACGAAGATCGGCCCCGGCACGGTCTCGCTCGATGCGATGCGACCGCTGACGACGGCCCGGGTCGGCGAGTTCGCTGCCGGCGTGGAGCGCACCGGCCCCGGCCACGACTCCGGAGAGGCCGCCAGCGACCGCAGCCGGCGCGGGGACACTCCGACGGCCGAGCCGAAGCGCCGAACGAAGGTACTGAGGCTGCTGTAACCCACCTCGAGGCACACCTCGGTGATGCTGAGACGCGTGGTGAGCAGCAGGCGCTTGGCGGCCTCGAGCCGCACGGTGCCCAAGTAGGTGCACGGCGGCAGGCCGGTCAGCCGACGAAATGCCTGACTGAAGTGGAAACGACTCATGAGCGCAACCCGCGCCATCTCGTCGAGGTGGAATGGTTCGCTCAGGCGCTGCTGCATGGTCTCGATGACGCGCTCGACGGCGCGCCGGTGACGGCTGCGTGTGCTCGCTCCGCGTGGGGCACGCGCGGCAGCGCCATCGACACGCACCGGGACCTGCTGGGCGTTCACAAGCGTCTGCGTCTGCATGACGTCGCCTCTCATGTGAAGGTCGGCCCGGCGATCTCGACGCTGTGCGCCTTCGCTGCCGGGAGGACAACCGAGGGACTCGCGGGCCGGGCCGAGCGCGCGTGCGTCGATCGGCGCACGACCACCTGGGCGCCGAGCGCCAGGCCGCGCGCCGCCGTCGTGGCGCCCAACGCGAAGAAGAGACCGAAGACCACGTGCAGGTGCATGAGCGCGGCGTAGGAGCCCGCGACCGAGAGGCCAAAGGCGATCTGGCCCCGCGTGCCGCTCGGCGTGGTGGCTGGGTCGGTCACCATGTAGAACGTGAAGAGCAGGAACGCGACGCCCGTCATCGGCGCCAGGCGCGGGGCCACGGGTTCCGCCGCCAGCGCCGCGCGCAGGATGGCTTGCGCGGCGAACCCAGCGAGCCACGCGCCGATCAAGGGCAGCCGCTGCGTGTAGCGCGCGTTCAGCAGGCTGCCCGAGGCCAGCACGAACAGCGGCAGAATCCAGTCGCCTCCGGCGCTGGTCAGGTTGCGCGTGAACTGGTACGGCGGCGCGATGCTGACCCACGGGAAGAGGAGCAGCGTGAGACAGATGCCGGCATTGGACGGGTTGAGAAAATGCCGGCTGCCGCCGTGCTCCAACGGCACACGCAAGAGAGCTTTCGTGACTATGGCCGCGCTGGCGGCGAAGGCGATCACGGCCAGGCGTTCGTTGGCATAGAGCAGCATGCTCACGGCCAAGCCCGACACGTGCGCCGAAAGCAGGAAGTCCACGAGCGCGCGCGGACCCGACGAGAAGCGCGGCGCGCGGCGCTCGATGCGCGCGTCGACGCCCTCGATCAGCAACTCGGTGAGGTAGGCGCCCGCCAGCGCGACGAGCGGCTGGGCCCAGGACGACTCGAAGCCGAGCCAGGCGTGGCCCGCGCAGTTGAGCAGGGTGATGGCCGCCGCGAAGCGCCGCAGGCCGCCGAGCCGTCGCGCACCAGCCCAGTCCGGGGTCATCGCTCCAGCGTCCCCGGCGCGCGTGCGCTCAGCCGGACGACATAGGAGCCCGGTGTGAGCCGCAATTGGGAGTGGCCGCGGCTCCCATCGCTGCGTCGCCATGACAAGTCGACCGGCACGGCCTGGCTCCTGGGCCAGTCCCCGAGTCCGAAGTGCAATTCAGGGCTGCGCTTGCCGGAGTGCCCGTTGCCACCGTCGACTTGCGCGATCTGCGCACCCGAGGGCTCGTGGCCTGCGATGCGGGCACGAGCGCCGATGGCCGCCCAACAGGCCCGGCGACCCGCAGAGGATTCATGCTGGATGGCGGTCACCACGTCTGCTGGCTCGTTGCAGAGCAGCACCTGGAGCACCAGCGCCGAGGCCGACGGGGAGTCGTTGCGGTAGAAGAGCGAGCGTCCCCATTGCGTGGCCACCGCCAAGTCCAGATCGCCGTCTCCATCGACGTCGGCGGTTGCCAGACCACGCGTGACGCCGGCCGGTCGCAGCTCGAGTTGGTCCGCCAGATCGACGAAGCGGCCTTGCGGCCCGCGCGCGAAGAAGGCCAGCGTCGGACTCCCGCTCAGGTCGTCGCCCGGCTCGAAGCGCGGCCACATGCCCGGCCGCTTGACGAGCGCATCGTTGGCGAGGGCCAACTCGTGGACCTCCGGCCAGCGGTCGACGCTGCCGCGCATGAAACCCAGCGCCTGCGTGGCCTCCAGCACGCCGTCATTGTCGAAATCGTCGAGCCGCGCATCCCACCCCCAACTGCTGCGCGACAAACCCAGAGCCTCGCTGCGGTCGACGAACGGCGCGCGTCCGTCGCGCAGCAGCGCCGGGGTGCCGCTGGCAACGAACAGGAAGTGGCTTTCCTCCAGGGCGAAGGGCGCGGCGATGTTGCTGACGAACAGGTCGAAACGGCCGTCGCCGTCGACGTCGCCGAAGTCGGCCCCCATGCCCTTGAAGGAGTCATGGCCCAGGACCTTCGACGCGGGCGTGGTGAGCGTGCGCGCGCCACGCGCCAGAGCGAAGGCCACGTGGCCCGGCTCGGAGCGGTTGTGGAGCAGGTAGTCCGGACCGAAATCGTTGGCGAAATAGAGCTCCGGCAGCAGGTCGTCGTCGAGATCCGCAGCCGCGATGGCGAGCGTCCACGCGCGCGCCACGGGGAGACTGAATGCGGCGGACGCATCCCGGCAGCTCACTCGCCGGGCGGGGTCGGGCCGACACAGCAGCAGCCGATTGCGCCCGCCGTTCTGTGCGAGCGACCATGAGTCCTGCATCTCGCTCGACGTCGTGCGGTGCGCATCGAGCAAGCCGGCATCGTCCGGGAAGTAGTTGCCGATCACGAGGTCGGCGTGCCCATCGCCGTCGACGTCGGCACGCGTCAGGGCGTTGGTGTACCACTCGCCAGGTGCGACCAGCTCGTGGCGCTCGAAACTCTGCGGCCCGAGCGCCGGCTCTTGCGCGAGCCGCAGGAACGCCAGGGGCGGGCGCCCCCAGTAGTAGACGAGCACGTCCAGGGCACCGTCCTCGTCGAGGTCGGCGAGCAGACAACCCATCGGCGCGACCTCGGCTCGTCGGACGCTGGGTTCGAGCGTGAACGCTGCATAGCTGTGAGCGCGTGCTTGCGAGCCCGGCACGGGCAGCACGTTCACGCTGTCGTCACGCACGTCGACCAAGCAGGCGTCGTTGGGCAGGCCGTCCCCGTCGACGTCACCGAGCGCGACCGCGGCGCCGAACGCGGAAATCCAGGCCGACTGACGTGCCAGGTCGGGGCGCACCACGCGGCCGCGGCGCGTGCTCGACGCCGCGCCCGCGGACTCGGCGAAGGCCAACTGGGTGAAGCGGAACCGCGCGGCCAGCGCAGCGCGCTCACTGGCGCTGATCGGGGGTTGTCGCGCCAGGCCGTACAACACGCACGCCAGTGCCAGACCACTGAGCGCGCCGGCCTGACGGCCGACGCCGCGCGACGCGCTCGTCGTGGGCGGGGGTTGCATCTCAGGCCAGCGCCGCGACGCTCGACGTCTGCTCACGGACGCGGCGGCGCCACTCCTCGTACGCTCCCGTGTCGCCGGCGCGCGCGCGCTGGTCGAGACCGTCGCGCGTGTGGCGCGCGATCCCCGCTGCCGCGTCCACCGGATGGCCGCACAACACGTGACTCGCGAGCTCGGTGTGCGCGGTCGCGTTGCCGGCCAGGAGTCGCGCCTCCGCCGCGAACGCCGAGCCCTGAGCCAGATCGGCGACGTGATGCCCGGCACCGGCGCGCAGCGCGGCCAGACGCTCGCGGCCCACGGCGCCCGCGTAGGTCGCGGCCAAGCCGACGCCGCTCCACAGATCGCCGCGGCGCGCTTCGGCAAAAGCGGCGATGCGTTGCGCGACGCGCCCTGGATGGGCGCCCTCGACGAACCACATCGCGCGGCCCAAGCCCTGGTCGAAGGCGGAGCGGTCGTGGGCCTGCAGTGCGCGCGGCAGGTGCTGCGCGTCGACGTGCCGGCGCGGGTCGAAATAACCGCGGAAGAAGCCCAGACCATCGAAGGCCAGCGGGCGTAGCAGCGGATCGAGCCAGTCGAGCGCGCGCCTGGGCGGCCACGGCAAGGCGCCGAACGTCCATCCCGCACCCACGTGCGCCATGTACACGTGCGCGCGGGCGGGGCCGGCGATGAATTCCTCCCACAGCCGTCGCCGGCCGGGCGGCAGCCGGGCGACGAGCATCACGCCCATGGCTGCGCCCTCGTAGACGAACCCGCGCGTCTCGGAGGGGGTGGCTTCGCACGCCTCGCCCAGAGGCGCCGCACGGCCCGCCAGGTCGAGCGCAGCGTGGTAGCCGTGCAGGAACGACTCGCCGATGGCTTCGAAGCGGGCGCGCGGTGCGGCCTCGTCGCACCGGAAGCCGCGCCTCTCGACGCGCACTTCCGCGAGCGAGATGCCGAACAGGCGACGCAGCAGCGATCGTCGTTCCCCTCGCGTGGACGACATGGAGCCACCACCCACTTGTCTCGACTGCAAAATGTGCGGCCATGCTAGCACGCACCTTTCCAGGAAGCGAGCCTTTTCTGTCAAGCGGCGCGCGCCGAGTGGGGGCGCCGGCCGAGGAAAGGCGCAGTTGACACGTCTGCAGGCCGGGGCTAGCCTCGAAAGAGCGGCTGCACACGCCGCGCCCCGCTCCGCCCGTCGCCCCGGCCACGCCGGCCCGGGAAACACAGGCCAGCCAACGACGCCGCACGACCAAGCCTGGAGAGCGCACGCCATGTCCCAGCCGCTTTCGTCGCCGCCATCCGATCCCGCCTCGGTCGGCACGCAGCCCCTGACGCCGCCGCGCGCGCGCCGTGTCCCGAAGGTCGACGTCGTGCACGGCGACGAGCGTCACGACGACTACTTCTGGCTGCGCGACAAGGGCGCGCCCGAAGTGGCGGCTCACCTCGAGGCCGAGAACGCCTGGACTGACGCGCAGATGCGGCCGACGGAAGCGTTGCAGCAGACGCTCTACGAAGAACTCCTGGGCCGCATCCAGGAAACCGACGAGACAGTGCCTTTCCTGGAGCACGGCTACTACTACTCGACGCGCACGCAGGAGGGTCTGCAGTACTTCATCCTGTGCCGCCGGAAGGGCAGCCCGGACGCGCCGGCAGAGGTGATCCTCGACCTGAACGAGCTGGCCGAAGGGCAGCCGTTCATGGCGCTCGGAGCTGCCTCCGTCAGCGACGATGGCCGCTACCTCGCGTACGCCACCGACAATACTGGCTTTCGCCAGTACACGCTGCAAATAAAAGATTTACAGACAGGGGAGCACCTGGCGGCGCGCGTGGAGCGATGCGTCACGCTGGCCTGGGCGGCGGACCAGACGCTGTGCTACACGGTCGAGGACGATGCCAAGCGGTCCTACCGGCTCTACAGCCACACGCTGGGCAGCGACCGGCACGACTTGCTGTACGAGGAGGCCGACGAGCGCTTCAGCCTGAGCGTGACGCGCTCGCGCAGCGGCGAACTGCTGCTGCTCACGTCGGGCAGCCACACGACCACCGAAGTGCGCTTCGCATCCGCGGCGCGGCCCGCTGGCGAGTGGCGCGTCGTCGCGCCGCGCGAGCAGGACCACGAATACGAAGTCCAGCATCACGGCGCGCACCTCTATGTGCGCACCAACGACCGGGGGCGCACGTTCCGCGTGGTGCGCGCGCCGCTCGCGACGCCGGGGCGCGAGCACTGGCAGGAGGTCGTGGCGCATCGCCCCGAGGTCATGCTGGAGGCGCTCGACCTCTTCGCGCGCCACGCGGTGCTGCACGAATTGGAGGATGGACTGCCGCACCTGCGGGTCGTGGACCTGGCCAGCGGCGCAGACCACCGCATCAGCTTCCCCGAGCCGGCCTACGGGCTCATGCCCATAGACAACGCCGAGTTCGACAGCGACGTGTTCCGCTACCGCTACCAATCGCTGGTGACGCCGGCTTCGGTCTACGACTACGACATGCGCACGCGCGTGGCCACGCTGCGCAAGCGCACGCAGGTCAAGGGCGGCTACGACCCCGAGCGCTACGCCTGCGAACGCCTGCGCGTGACCACGAGCGACGGCGCGCAGGTGCCGGTCTCGCTCGTGTACCGGCGCGACTTCCCGCGCGACGGCAGCCGCCCGTTGCATCTCTACGGGTACGGCTCGTACGGCTACGTGTTGCCGATCGGCTTCTCGTCGCATCGCCTGAGCCTGCTCGAGCGCGGCTTCTGCTGCGCCCTCGCGCACGTGCGCGGTGGCGGCGAGTTGGGCAAGAGCTGGCACGACCAGGGCCGCATGCTCAACAAGCTCAACACCTTCACCGACTTCATCGCCGTGGCCGAAGAGCTCGTCGCGCGCCGCTACACGTCGCCGGAGCGTCTGGTGATCGAGGGCGGCAGCGCAGGCGGGCTGTTGATGGGCGCCGTCGTCAACCTGCGTCCCGACCTGTTCCGCGCGGTGATCTCGAAGGTGCCCTTCGTCGACGTGATCAACTCCATGCTCGACGAGACCCTGCCCCTGACCGTGGGCGAGTTCGAGGAGTGGGGCAATCCCAAGGTGCGCGCAGAGTACGAGTACATGAAGCACTATTGCCCCTACACCAACCTGCGCGCCGGCGCCTATCCGGCCATGCTGGTGAAGACGGCCTTCAACGACAGCCAGGTGATGTACTGGGAGCCGGCCAAGTACGTGGCGCGCCTGCGCACGCTGAAGACGGACGAGCGGGCGCTGCTGCTGAAGACGAACATGAACGCCGGTCACGGCGGCGCGTCGGGCCGTTACGACTACCTGCGCGAGATCGCCCTCGATTACGCCTTCATCCTCTGGCAGACCGGCGCGCAGGGCGTCTGAGCTGCGGCCGCGGGCTGGATTACGATGTGCCCACGAAATTGGGACGAGGAGCCATGGAGACACTGAAGAGCTACGTCGGAGGGCGCTGGGTGGCGGGCGAGGGCGCCCCGGAAACGCTTCTGAACCCGGCCACGGAGGAACCCCTGGCGCTCGCGGGCAGCGGCGGCGTCGACCGCGCCGCGGCTCTCGACCATGCGCGACAGGTGGGCGGGCCGGCCCTGCGCGCGTTGACTTTCGCCGAACGCGGCGCGCGCCTCAAGGCCTTCGCCGACGCGCTCGTGGCCCGGCGCGAGGAGCTGATCGAGCTCGGCGTGGCCAACGGCGGCAACACGCGCAGCGACGCCAAGTTCGACGTCGACGGGGCCACGTTCACGCTCGCGACCTACGCCGAGCTCGGGCAGCAGCTCGGCGAGCGCAAGCTGCTCACCGACGGCGACGGCGTGCAGCTCGGCCGCACCCCGCGCTTCCACGGCCAGCACGTGCTGGTCTCGCGGCAGGGCGTGGCGCTGCACGTCAACGCCTTCAACTTCCCCGCCTGGGGCCTGGCCGAGAAGGCCGCCTGCGCCCTGTTGGCCGGCATGCCCGTGCTGACCAAGCCGGCCACCAGCTCGTCGATGCTCGCGCAGCGCATGGTCGCGATCGCGATCGAGCAAGGCTTCTTTCCCGAGGGCGCGCTGGCGCTGTTGCTGGGCAGTGCCGGCGACCTGCTGACTCACGTCGGCCCACAGGACGTGGTCGCCTTCACCGGCTCGAGCGATACGGGCGCGCTGATCCGCGGCCTGCCCGCGGTGATCCGCCATTCGGTGCGCGTCAACGTCGAGGCCGACAGTCTCAACGCCGCGCTGCTCGGCCCCGACGTGGAGCTCGGCTCCGAGACCTGGGAGTTCTTCCTCAAAGACGTCCTGCGCGACATGACGCAGAAGGCCGGGCAGAAGTGCACGGCCATCCGGCGCGTGCTGGTGCCCGCGGCGCTGGCCGACACGCTGCGCGACGAGCTGGTCGCGCGCCTCGAGCGCGTCGTGGTCGGCAACCCCGCCCAGGAGGGCGTGCGCATGGGCCCGCTCGCCACGCGGCAGCAACGCGACGACGTGCGCGCGGGCATCGACCAACTGGCGCGCGATGGCCGGCTCGTGTGCGGCAACGCGGCGCTGCGTCCCGTCGGCGTGCCCGAGGGCAAGGGCTTCTTCGTGGGGCCGGTGCTGCTGGAGGTCGAGCCCGGCGCGGCGGCGCCCAACGTGCACGGACGCGAGGTCTTCGGCCCGGTGGCCACGCTCGTCCCGTACTCGGGCGACGCGCGCGAGGCGGCGGAGATCGTCGCCCGCGGCCAGGGCGGCCTGGTGTCGTCGGTCTACTCCGAGGACACGGCCTTCACCGGCGACGTCGTCATGGGGCTGGCGCCGTACCACGGGCGCATCTTCCTGGGCTCGGCCAAGATCGCCGAGCAATCGCCCGGACCGGGAACGGTGCTGCCGCACCTGATCCACGGCGGCCCGGGTCGCGCCGGCGGCGGCGAGGAACTCGGCGGTCTGCGCGGTCTGCACTTCTACATGCAGCGTGTGGCGCTCGAGGGCTCGCGGCCCGTGATCGCGAGCCTCGTGGGCGGCGCGGGCGCGTCCGGCGCGCGGGAA
>WBZQ01000649.1_pt1 | contig 26380 bp, 27 predicted proteins | sample 5204251 | NCBI WGS metagenome assembly WBZQ01 (sample SAMN12412402, study PRJNA552823) | activated sludge metagenome | isolation source: activated sludge from nitrification reactor of wastewater treatment plant... | place: USA: Virginia | collected 2017-09
ACACGATGGCGCTTGTCATCGAATCCTTTCCTGCCTCAGCTTCGAGACGTTACGCGCTGAGACCCGACAGCTGAATGCTATGTATCCGGGGCAATGATCAGGGGTGGTTTGTCGAATTTTGCCCGCATGGCGTTGATGGTGCTAAGGACCGTCGATTGCCCGACGATCTTGGCTTCCACTCGCCGCTTTCCGGGAAATTCGATCAGCGACAGGCCAATCAACATCGTCAACACCCCCTGCCCCGGGAGAAACAGCATGAGAAACCCTGCGAACAGGAAAATTGCCCCCACGACATTTTTCACAATATGCCCTAAGAGCCGAAGGATCGGGTGATGGTTTTCCATCCAGGGGCGCGGCTTGCGGACGTCGAAATAATCAGCGGGCAACCGCATGAGAATGACGGGAATCGCAATGAGGGTCCCGACGAACATGAATACCGAGGAGACAGCGAACCAAATCAGCACATTCGCCGGCACGTAGGATTCGATCTGCGCCAACACATCGGACATCACCCGCCCATCCTAGCACGGGGCTTTGCACGGCGGAAAGAGTGTCGGCAAGCTGGTTTACGTTCCCCACGCCGCCGGATATAATTCCCTCCATGCCGCCGCAACCATTTGATCCTTCGCCCTCGACGCACCACCGCGCTGCGGCATCGCTTTTGCCCCTCGCCGCCCTGCTGCTGTCACTGAGTCCGCTCCTTCACATGCCTCACGGGGCTCAGGCTGCGGATGCGCCCACTGAACTCGCAATCGAGATCACCAAAATCGGGCTCGGAAAGGAAGTCGTCATCACCCAGGGCGGGAAGGAATGGTTCATGCGGGTGGAGGTCACCCCGGAAAATTCCGTCGTAGTCCGGCAGGAAAAAGAAGGAACACGTTACCTGCTCGACGAAAGTGAGATGCACGACCGTGCCATGACGTCCGCCGAAGTAGATGCCGCCATTGCCGATTTTGTGAACAGCGTCAAATCTCGACAGAAAGTTAAATAGCCACCATGGCCGAGAAACCCAAATTTGTCATCTTCGCCCACAACGCCACGTACGACAAACTCCACCAGGTAGCTACCCTCGGGCTGACCGCCGCGGCCATGGGCAAAGACGTCATCGTGGTGCTGCTGTTCTGGACGATCAAAAAACTGGCAGAGGGCAAGATCGATCAGATCGACTTCCCTCAGGAGTATGCGGCGTCCGCCGAAGAAGTTACCCGCCTCTTGAAAGAAAAAAAGGTCCCCAAAATTTCCGAAATGTTTCACGAAGCTCGGCTGGTGGGCCAGTTCCGGCTCATCGCCTGCAGCGCGGGCCTGGAATACATGGGCGTTGACGCAGGTGCGGTTGAGCGAAACGTCGACGAAGTACTCGGCCTGCCCTCCATCCTATCACTGACGGCGCAGGCGGAAACCAAGCTGTTTATCTAGTCAGGCCTGCGGTTTCTCCCTCACAACGCGACCCACCGTCTCGGAGTTGCATCCCCACGTCTGGAAACCGGAGCCGCGCTCACCGGCTTTTCGTCACACCGACTCGATCACAATATTTCGCAATTTTGCATCGACTGCAGAAGGGTGACACGGGTTGGCACAGGTGCTGCCCGTACGGGACGAGCAGATCGTTGAAGGTGATCCAATATTGGCGGGGCAGTTTTTCACGGAGCGCCCGCTCCGTTTCATCAGGTGTGTTGGTCTTCACATAGCCCCACCGGTTGCTGATCCGGTGGACGTGAATATCGACGCAAATCCCCGGCTTCTCAAATCCGACCGTGACCACCAGGTTTGCCGTTTTTCGGCCGACACCCGGCAAGATCAACAGCTCGTCGATGGTATCCGGCACACGGCCCGCGTAGCATTCGAGCAGTTGAGTGCAAATCTGCTGGATCTGTTTCGCCTTAGTCCGGTAAAACCCGACGGGATAAATGGCCTGCTCTACCGTCTGTCGCGCAAGCTGCTGCATCGTGGCAGGCGTGGAGGCCAGCGCAAAGAGACGTGCACTGGCTTCGGCAGTCGTCTTGTCTTTGGTACGTAAACTGAGGAGGCAGGAAATCAGGACGAGGAACGGATCGCGGCCGCTTTCCTTGGCCACGACGCCGACCACCGGATCAGGCCAGCGGGCAATCTCCCGCTTGACCGTACGGATGGCGGCGTGGATCTGTTGCGCCTGCATGGATCTGCCGGAACGGGGAGTTCAGCTGGAGTGATCGACTCGGTCGTCTGAAGGAAGGAATACTCGACGACTATTCAGGCCGCCGCTTCGCGAGCCACTTTTGCCGGCGACGCTGCGCTTCACGCTCTTTCGCCTTCTTGCGGACACTCGGCTTTTCATAATACCGGCGGCGCTTGAGTTCACGGAACAATCCCTCGCCCGCCAACTTTTTCTTGGCGACCTTCAGGGCTTTTTCAACGTTGTTATTGAAAACCTTAATTTCCATCGTCTGCTACCTTCGACTCTCTTTCACCGAAGTTTCAGGATATTCAACATGTTTTGGGCCCACGAATCGAAGGGCGGAGTGTAGCATAGCGATTTCGCATCCACAAGCATTTGTTCCACGCGTGAAAATCGCTGCCGCATTGATTCGATAAGCTGCTGATTTGGTTGGGATTTCATATTTTCTTCAACCATCGACACGCACCCGTCAATGACCGCATCGGCAAGCCTCAGCGCCATCGTGAGATCCGGATGCACCTCTGGCTTCGCCTGGGCCATGAGGCCGCGCAGAAGGGGAATGAGCTCACAGGAGAGCTTCACAATTTCCAATGGGGTCTCGATTGCCCCCATGAGGCTGGACGAGAGGGCGATTGTACGATCGGGGTGATTAGGAAACAGCTTCTTCGCCTGAAGCACGCAGGCGTAGGCATCCCGATCCGCCTGCACCAGCTCCTGAAGACGCGCGGAAATCTCAGACAAACGCGTTTCTACCACGCGCGCACGATTCAACTTTGCCACCATGATCCCGAGGGCGGCAGCAGAGGCTGCTGCGCGGGCACCTACGCTGCCACCAGTCACCCCCTGCTCGGATGAACCCCTCGCCTCCGGCATCCCTGAACGAGCGGCTGGCGGCTGCTCCTTGGGGAGTGGTGATGCCGCCAGGCGCCCGATCGCCGATCGAGACTCGGCACTCTGCAAACGTACCTCGAGCACCTGCCGTCCCTCAAACCGATCTAGACAAAGCGCCTGCTGTGCCGTCTCAATGAGTGCCTGCTCGGGAACAAGCCCGATAATTTCCGTTCCGGCGACTTCCACCCCACGAGCCGCTGCCTCCTGCTGCACGACAGCAAACGCCTTGTGCAGCGGGGTTTCCTCATGGTTCGTCAGATTCATCGAGACCTGGACCAACCCCTGACTGCGCAGGTCGATCCCGATGGCTTTCACACAGGGCAATCCTCCGCTCGACTGACGGACAACCTTCGCAATCGCCTTGGCGACCGAAAGATCCTGACTGTTCAAATTCACGTTGAAGGCGATGAGCGGCCACCGCGCACCGACCACAGTGGCCCCGGCGGTGGGGTGCACCTGCTTCGGCCCGAAATCCGGGGCCCATCCAGGATCGGCGGCCATTCGGTCTGCCAATCCCTTGAGCCCTCCCTTGCGAATCCATTCCAACTGCTTCCGCTCAGGCTTGCTCGCCGCCTGCTCGTAGAGAAAGACGGGAATCTTCAGCTCGTTTCCAATCCGCTGCCCCACCATGCGAGCCAACTGCACGCAGTCCTGCATACTGATGTCTCGAATCGGCACGAAGGGCATTACATCCGTCGCCCCGACGCGCGGATGTTCGCCCTGGTGACTGCGCAGGTCGATCAATTGCAACGCGAGCCGTGCCATCTGAAAGGCGACTTCCGCCACGGCGTAGGGCCTCCCGGCAAAGGTGAGGACTGCCCGGTGGTGGTCCGGATCCTGTGTCTCGTCCAGCAAAGCCACGCCGGGAACCGAGCGAACAAGAGCCGCGAGCGCCTGAATCACTTCCGGATTCCGGCCCTCGCTGAAGTTCGGCACACATTCAACAATCTGACTCACTGCGCGGCTACTCCCGATTTCTCATCGCACGACACGTTCACCAGGGCTTTTCAACGCAAGAAAAAAGCCGGGGGGTGCGGCCATCCCCTCCGGCTTATCACATGTAACGGCCCCGCATGCGCGGCCTGTCGATGCCTCTTACTTGGCCTTCTTCACGAACGCCTTGTAAATTCGCTTGGAGGAACTCTGTTCCTCCTCCAGCCCCACCATTTGATGGCCGGTCGTCTCACACCAGGCCGGCATATCTTTCTTGATGCCCTCATCGTCCGAGACGACTTCGAGCACCTGGCCCATAGTCAGTTCCTTGATCTTCTTCGAGGTCAGAATGATCGGCATCGGGCAGAAATACCCAAGCGTATCGAGTTTCACATCGGCCTGTATCATGCGCCCCCTCAGCCCCGCTTAAATGAACAGATTCACGCTGCCCTGCTTGGCTTCCGCCAGGTAGGTGGTCACCCCGGCAAACTGATCCACTCCGTCGATCAGCGTGTCTTTCGTAATCCCCATCAATCCCATCGTGGTCGTACAGGCGATGAACCGGACCCCGAGGTCCAGTGCCATCTGCATGAGCTCCGGCACGCCGGGCATGCGATTCTGCTTCATCACCACTTGCATCATCCTCGTGCCCAATCCCCAGAAGTGGAAGCGCGAGAGCGGTAACGTGTCGGCGCCACCTTTATTCAAGAGGCCGAACATGCGGCGCAGCCAATCCGACGCGGAACTGCTGGCCCCCTTCTTGCGGATCGTGTTGAGCCCCCAGAATGTGAAGAACACCGTCACCTGCATACCCATGGCAGCGGCGCCGGTGGCAATAATAAACGCCGCCATCGCCTTATCCAGATCGCCGCTCAGAAGCACGATCGTCACACGATCTGCCTTGGAGTCACGGAGTTCCGCCAGGGCAGCTGTCGGCTCGATTTGTGCGGTAGTCATCGCATCCCTCGCCAGTGGAAACACAGGTCACACTAAGACAAACTGCTGAAATTGACTATAGTCTCCGCTTCTTTTTCTTGTCAAGAAATGGGGGCCCTGGCTCCTCACAGACCCCCACGGACATCGCCTCAAGGCGGCCGTCAACGGACACGGGCACTTGCTTGACCTGCCGCAGGCCCGCGGCTATAGTCCACTCGTCCAGTCAGCCTTGGAATCTTACCGGATCACGCATGAGCACAGACCTCATCACTGAACTCAAACCGACCAAAAGCGCCCCCCTGTTCGGCTTCTGGTACCCTGCGACGACCAGTGGGGCCCTGGCCGTCGGCCAGATGCAAACCCACGTCATGTTAGGACAACCGATTCTCGTGTGCCGGGACCGACAAGGTCGAGTGGCGGCGATGCGGGATATCTGTCCGCATCGCGGTATGCCCTTGTCGTTCGGCCACTTTGACGGAGAACGGGTCGAATGCGCCTATCACGGATGGCAATTTGATACAGGCGGTCGCTGTCGTCACATTCCGGCGCTTGTCGAAGGGTCGGCACTTCGACCCGAGAAGATTGGGATTACCTCCTACCCATGCCAGGAAGCAGACGGGTATGTGTGGGTCTATCTGCCCGATCCACAGCGGCCGGATCAGCCAGTGCCGGAACTTCCGCGCCTTCCCCTACCCTCCACACCCTATCGTATGGTCCAGATCTCCACAATCTTGGACTGCACCATCGACGACGGCATCGTCGGGCTCATGGATCCGGCACACGGCCCCTTCGTCCACCAAAGCTCGTGGTGGCGCACGCAAGCCAGCATGCACGACAAAGCGAAGACCTTCGAGCCGATCCCCAACGGGTTCCGGATGGTGCCGCACGCGCCCTCCAAGAACAGCGGGCCGTACAAGCTGCTCAACAAGCTCTATGGCGGACCGCTGACGACGACCATCGACTTCGTCCTGCCCAATCAACGGTTTGAGTTCGTGCAGTGCGGCTCGATGTTCGTCTCCTCACGCGCCACCGTAACGCCGGTGGGAGAGCAGCAATGCCGGATCGACTTTGCTGCTGCCTGGAACATCCTCCCCTGGCTTCCGTTCGCCAAGCCCCTGTTCCGGTATTTTGCCAATATCTTCATGAAGCAGGACAAGCAGGCGATGGAGCGGCAAGCAGTGGGGTTGAAGTACAAACCGGCCCTGATGCTGATCGACGACGCCGATACCCCCGCCAAGTGGTACTACAAGCTGAAGGCCGCCTACCTGACATCCGTGCAAACCGGAGCGCCGATAGACCATCCGCTGAAAGACCGCGTCACCCTTCGCTGGAGGAGTTAGGGGCAGGCGAGGCCGGACGAGCCCGAGGAGAGTCGTGCATCGCGTGACTGGTGCCGTGATTGGGCTCATTCAAGAGCGCCATGGCCCGGCGAATCTGCTCCCGGGATCCGAGCAACGTGACAACGTCACTTGCTTGAAGGCGGACGTGCTCCGACGGATTGGACTGCGTGACCTGACTCCGGGTCCAGGCGATCACCGAGGCCCCGGTCCGCGGACGAATGGACAGCTCTGCCAACGATTTCCCTACCGCCGGCGCTTCATCATCAATCCGGCAGGTCTCCACTTCGACATCGGTCAACGTCCCGCCGCGGAGATGATGAGCCAATTCCGGCATTTCGCTGCGCCGTAGCAAGGCGTACCCTTCTCGCCGGATCTGCTCAGCCTTACGCGCCACAAATTCCTGCGGCAGGCTGTAGGTACGCAACACCAGGGCAAAAATCTCGATCGAGGTTTCGAACTCCTCCGGCACCACGTCATCCGCACCCAGCTGATGCAGCTCTTCCAACTCTCGCAGGTATCGCGTCCGCACCACGATGTGCAGGTTGGCATTCAAGCCCTTCGCGACTTTCACCGTTCTCCGCGCCGTGAAGGGGTCGGACAGGGCGACCACGAGCACCTTGGCATCCTCGATCTTCATGTGCCGGAGCACATTGGCATTCGAGCCGTCGCCGTAATAGATCGGCACGCCATGACGCGCCTCGCGACGAACGGTTTCGCCATCCAGATCCAGGGCCACATGCGGAATTTCCGTTTCACCAAGGACACGAGCCAGGTTGCGACCATTGAGCCCATAGCCCACAATGATGACATGGTCTTTGATCCGAACCTGCGTTCCTTCCAATTGTTCGACGTGCGCGACCGTGCGCGTCGGCATCCACCCCCGAACCCGTTGCAACGCTTCGATCCGCCTCCCCAGATGAGGCGACCACTGCATCACGAAGGGCGTCACCACCATCGTCAGAACCGACACCGCGAGAAACAATTGATACTGATCTCCGGTGAAAAGGCCGGCGTCCTGCCCCTGCTGCGCCAGGATGAAGCTGAACTCCCCGACCTGCGCCAGCGCCACTCCCACCAGCACCGCCGATCTGGGAGGGGCCCCTGCCGCAACCATGGCACCGGCGCCGGTGAGTAACTTGCCGGCAATGACGGCCAGCAATAACCCCAAGACGATGAGGGGATGGTCCAGGACCACCCGGAGATCCATGAGGACTCCAATCGATACGAAAAACAAGCTATTGAAGCTGTCCCGAAACGGCAGGACCTCCGCCAGGGCCTGGTGGCTGTACTCCGATTCCGACATCACCAGCCCTGCGATGAAGGCACCCAGTGCCAGCGACAGTCCGCCCAGGGAGGTCAACCAGGCGATGCCCAGGCACAACACGATGATCGAAAGCAGGAACAGCTCACGGCTTCGGCTTCGCACGATATGCCGCAACAATCGCGGCACCAGATACCAGGCTGCCGCAACGATCAATCCGACCACGACCCCGGCCTTCACCAGCGTCATCAGCACCATCCCCATCGCACTGCCGCTGGGCGTAGCGAGGATCGGAGTGATGAGCATCATCGGCACGACGGCAAGGTCTTGGAAAATTAGAATCGCCACCGTCGCGCGCCCGTGGAAGGAATCGCTCTCGCCCTGCTCCGAGAGGGCTTTCAACACAATGGCTGTACTGCTGAGCGACAGGAGGAATCCCCAGAAAATTCCCTGCTGATAGGACAGTCCAACAGCCAAGGCACCGAGCAGCGCCAGGATGAGCACCCCGCCGGTCTGCACTGGGGCGGCCACCATCAACGTGCGGCGAGCCGCCGCAAAGTGTGCGGATGAAAATTCCATGCCGATCGTGAAGAGCAACAACACGATGCCGATTTCGGCGAGCACATGGACTTGTGAGACATCAGGGATGAGATGCAGCCCGTGCGGGCCGATCAGGGCACCGGCCACAAGAAACCCGGCAATCGACGGCAGGCGGAACTGGTGAAACGTGAAGACGACAGCAGTGGACACTGCATAGATGACCAATAGGTCGCCGAGAACTGCGTAATCACTCATAGGGGACGTACGGTCGGAACGCCGGGTCAATCGACTAGGACGCGAATTCGTGACGCAGCATACCGTAGCGACATCGCTGGAACAAGGCGTTCCATTTGTCCTACGCGTGTGGCTCGGCTAGAGTAGGCTCTGATCCGGATACTGTGACGAAGGAGGCTGCTCTGCGCGCAATCATTTTCGATTTTAATGGCGTCATTGCCGATGACGAAACCCCACACCTGGAATGTTTCCAGCGGGCACTTGCCGAATCCGGACTCTCGCTGAGTAAGGAGGAGTACTACGGCACCTATCTCGGGATGGATGAGCGGTCTTGCGCCGCCGCCTTGCTGGTCAAACGGGATGGCCACTGCGACCCTTCGATTCATACCCGGATCGCCGAACGCAAAGCGGCTCTCTTCCGTGACCATACTGCAACACAGAAGCCGGCGTTGTTTCCCTGGGTACCCGGATTTGTGGAACGAGCCGCGGGGCGATACCGGCTGGCCATCGCCTCGGGAGGTCGGCGGGAACAGATTCTCGCCGCCCTGGCAGGAACAGCCATCGAACAGAAATTTGAGCTCATCGTGTCCGCGGATGACTGTCCAGTCGGCAAGCCCGACCCCGCGATTTACGAATTCGCCCTCCGACAGCTCAACGCTCGCAGCCCCAGGCCACCTCTACTCCGGTCGAGCGAATGTCTGGTCATTGAAGATTCCCGCGCCGGAATTCAGGCAGCGCTCAAGGCCGGGATGCGGGTCCTCGCGATTGCGACTACCTATCCCGCCTCGCAACTGACCGAGGCGCATCTGGTGCTTCCTTCACTGGCTGACATCCAGCCTAGGGACTTGGCCGAGCGACTCTTTCCGGTTGGCAGTTGAGGGGCGCCATGGACGGGGGGAAGCAACGTGGGGGACTGGGATTAGAATGGAATGCGAATGCCCATCTGGAACTCATTCGGCATCATGCCTTTACCCATGGAATCGCCGAAGAGATTTTGCTGCGGCAGCACCGGCTGAAGGTTCAAGGCCCGATCACGCTCCGTCACGTAGCCCCCGCCAAAGCCCGCGCCGATATACGGCATCAACGTTTGTTCGCTGACACGCAGACGACCGGTCAACGTGGGCGCCTGGCGAAACAGGTCCGACCGCTGATCGCTTGCTGCTGGTGCCTGAGTGCCATCGCTCGACGTCTGAGTCCGCAACTCAGTCCAAGCCGCTGCATCAGTCGCGGAAGAATCCGCCTGTGCCGCAACCATCCCTCCGACATGCAGCAATCCTGTCACGAGTGCAGCGCACAGACTCAACATGTGCCGAACACCAATGGGTCTCATCAATGTCACTCTACTCCATCCAGCCTGTCGCAACAAGTCGAGTCTTCCCTCCATCCTTCGGTACCCGGCCATGCGCTATCGACCTAATGTACGAGTCCAAGACTCAGTCGATCTATCGTCTCCTCTGCGATCGAAAGCGGAAAATTCTCACTTGAGTTTTGCACGAACGCCCAACTCAACAAGATCACACATTGCGGATACGTATCTTCTTTGAGCCGATGTGGTGTCGGAGGAACAGGAGAGTGTTTCTACCCTTGCGAAGGAGTCACGCACCGGAAACCAATGGTTGCACACCGGTCTAAGCCCGGCCACATGAGAAGGAACTTCGCGGCGAAACCGGCTGGTTGAGGCCCACCATCCATATACCAATGAGACCCCTGTGCCGTGTAGTAGGAGCCACCACGAATCATACAAAATCGCGTACGTCCATCCGTACGTTCGCTCTCTGTCCATTCCCACACGTTACCGCACATGTCATAACACCCGAACGGAGATTGTCCTCTGGGGAATGCTCGCACACCCGTCGTCCCCCCAGACTCTCCCCCATTGCACCGGCCTGGCTCCATCGTGTTACCCCACGGGTACGTGAGCCCCTCCGGTCCTTGAGCCGCATACTGCCACTGCTCTTCGCTCGGAATAGCCTTCGCTGACCATCGCGCATACGCACGCGCATCGTCCAAACTCACATAGACCACCGGATGGTCTTCCTTACCAGCAGGCACAATCCCACCAATCCAATGCTTAAGAAAGTTTTCTTGAAAACGGGGCATATAACCAGTAGCCCGAATAAACTCTGCATACTGGGCATTGGTGACGGGGGTAAGGTCAATGGCATATGCTGGCACGACAACTTGGCGCTCGAATACCCGCGGCTGATTCAAATTCCCAAACAGTTCATCCTGCCTCAGTTCATTTCCGTAGAATCCGCATTCTCTCGTCCTGAGTTGCACTCGCATGGTGAAGCTCACTGGTGGAATCCTGACCATTTCTCTATGAGGAATCTCGGCCTCACCCGGAGGGGGCAACGGTCCACTGAGAAGCTTGACGGAGCGCTGTGGAAATTCCCCAGGCCAGTAGGCACTCGGCTGGTAATCTCGTTGTCCGGCCATCAGCTGCTCAAAGTCGGTTCCGAGCGATTCAGGCGTTCCTGTCACAAAACCACCGACCCCATGCGCCGCCAGCTTTCCATGGAGCAACACGTCTCCGTGCTCAACCGGAGGATCAAGCTTTTCGCCGGTCACCACATCGTAAAACGTTGCGCACTCCCTCACCGGCACCTTCATCAACAGCCCTGACACCGGCTGGTCTTTACGATTCACCAACGTCCACAGTCTTATGCCTCTTCCCTCCCAGAGCGTGGCATACACATTCGCTGCTTCCGTTTGAACAAGAGGCGTCCAGCCTTCTCCTGAAAAGAGGTTGGCAAAATGCCGCTGAATTGGGAGCATGACGCGCAAAATCCCCCGGTCTCGAGCCGACCACCCAACCCATGAACCAAACACAACCTCCCAAACGACCATCCCACTGCCATTCATCCACGCCGTTTGCAGCTGCCGATGACGATCCCGTTGCCATCGTGCCGTCTGATGCATCATATGTCGCCGCTCAAACCACCTGTTCCTCAGAATGCCAGGAATTTCGTCATCATCAAAGTGTTGCGCCCACGACATATGATGATCATGCACATGATTAAGCGGCAGCGCGCCCTCTCCTTCTAAAACGAGCCCCGAACCGAGTTCATCAAGAAGGGCACGCAGACCCTCGGGAGCTTCCGGCATCGTATCGAGATACACTCCGTCCGCCTCCGTTTCCTTCACCAGTATTGCTAACGCCTCGATGTCCGAAACGGTCTCGCGCCTGGTACCAACATCCCACGGTTTATATACGACGAGCGCCTTGACGCCCAGGCGATGGCATCGCCTGACGACATCTCGAATGCCCGCAAGCCCTCCGGGCATATCTCGATAAAAATCGAATTGATTGCGGTCATCCGCTCCGATTCTCGGATAGGCGTGCCAAAGAATCACATTATCGAAGCCGCCAAAATCATGCTGCGCCTGACTTAAAAACTCCTCCACGCGGTATTGGCTGTGCAACGGGTCAACTAATGTCTGATCGTACAGCATCAGAAAGCAACTGGAGAAGCTGGATGAGATCCAGGAAGAGGCTGATTCACGATACCGCGAATCATCATATCGCAAAGTTTGCCTTGCCCTCTCCCGCCACTCCTTCAGCCTCATTCTCCAAGCTTCTCGTTGCCGGAGTTCAGTTGGCGCATGGACCATTGGCGAAACGAAGTCGTCAGAGAGATCCGACGATTCCCTTGCCGAGAGCGCAATTTGGCTATGTGACACCACGCCGATTCCAAGCCCAAGCAATGCCTTCATAAGCTGCCGACGGGAGAAGGAGATTGTGCGACTCATGACAGAACCTCCAAGACCCCAAGGTGAGATACGTGTGGGACTACCAGCCCCACACACTCGCTCGAATCGGGATCACAGCCGAGATCTACCAAATCGGCAGCGTCTACTAATTGGATAGCTAGAAAGACAACCGTGGGGACGGCCAAACAACCCGTCTATACTCAGACCTTGTAGTACTCGCGGTACCACTGGACGAATCTGGCGATGCCGGTCTCGATCGACGTGGCGGGCTTGAAACCGGTGTCGCGCATCAAATCCGCGACATCAGCATAGGTTGCTGGCACATCGCCTGCCTGGAGAGGCAGGAAGTTTTTGACGGCCTTCTTTCCAAGGGTGTTCTCCAACACCTCGATAAATCGCAAGAGGTCTACCGGCTGGTTGTTGCCGATGTTGTAGAGGCGATACGGCGCCGAGCTGCTGCCAGGATCGGGCTGATCACTCGACCACTGCGGATCAGCCTGCGCGGGCCGGTCGAGCGTGCGCAGCACGCCCTCGGCGATATCGTCGACATAGGTAAAGTCGCGCTGCATCTTCCCGTGATTGAACACATCGATAGGTTTGCCTTCGAGAATCGCCTTCGTGAACAAGAACAACGCCATATCAGGACGACCCCAGGGCCCGTAGACCGTGAAGAACCGCAATCCGGTTATGGGATACCGATACAGGTGCGCATAACAGTGGGCCATCAGTTCGTTGGCCTTCTTCGTCGCGGCATAGAGCGAGACCGGATGGTCGACGTTGTCATGCACGGAAAACGGCATTTTCGTATGACCGCCATACACCGAGCTCGTCGACGCATAGACCAGATGCTCGACCTGATGATGCCGGCACCCTTCAAGAATGTTTAGAAACCCGTCGACGTTGCTCGCCGTGTAGGCGTGGGGGTTCACGAGCGAATAGCGAACCCCGGCCTGCGCCGCCAAATGCACCACCCGGCGGATGGACTGCTTCTCAAAGAGGGCAGCCATACCGGGCCGATCCGACACGTCCAGCTTCACGAATTGAAACTGCGGGTGCGTCTGGAGCCGCGCCAATCGGGCTTCCTTCAGACGGACGTCATAGTAATCGTTCAGGTTGTCCAGCCCCAGCACGGCATCCCCGCGATCTAACAATCGCCTGGCCACATGGGACCCGATGAACCCGGCGGCGCCGGTGACGAGTATGACTCCTTTCGCAGCTCCCATAACAGCACTCTCCTCTTGATAGGCAGTTCAACCAATCCGACTGGCACAGCCGCAGGACACACTTCATCGACACATCGACGCATGTCTCACGGAGACGTGGACTGGCGGCAACCCGTTGGCTTATCTTCCCCCGCGCTTCATGAACGCCGGGTCACCATGATCAACCCGGTACAGCGGCAGCGGGGACAGACTATCAGCCGCAGAGAGGACGTGTACCGATCCATCGCCGTGACTTCGAAACACATCCAGTGCGTGAGCGCGATGATACCGGCAATCGTGTTGCGCCAGAAGATCTTTCAGCTTTTCCGGCGGCTCCCAATGCGCAGTCAGCAGGGCCGTGCGAGCCGGATTGCGCTGGCTGAACATGAACGACAGATGATCCGGATACCAATCGGCGCCACCCGTGGCATAAGACACAAATAAGCGGGCTTGTGCCGTCACGCACAACTCATCCAGGTAGCGGTTGGTGAGGTATCCGTTCTCTCCCACCTCGAGCCACTGTCCGGGATGCGAAAATGGAGCGTGCGCGGCGTAACTACGAATCTCCTGCAGCTGCTGTTGGGAGGCCAGGACCAGTGACAGCGGACCGTACTTCTGGACCAACTGCTGGATGACCCCTTCCTGAATGGCCGATCGGCCGCTGTTCGTCGGACCGCTGTCTGCATGCACCAACACATTCTGCCCCCGATCGGTCACGAGGTAACAATTTCGCGGCATCTCCAGGTCGCACGGGTCCTCGCCATAGAACGGCACCGAGACCACGGCCCCGCCGTCAAAGTTCCAGGCCTCGCCGTGGGCGAGTTCGATGATATGGCTGAACCCTAACTCCCTGAGCAACGGAAGATAGTCGTAAAAGAACTTCTTGCGATTCCGTCGGCTGGGAATGACGATCGGCACATCCTTCGGCACGTGCAACAAGGTTCGAGGGTCCACATGGTCGTCATGGTCATGCGTCAGGAAGATCGCCGCCGGCTTTGGCAGTAACGATCCCCAGAGGCTCGGCACATTGGACTCCGCAAACCAGGGCAACAGCCAGGGGTCGAAGAGGAGAAATTGATCGCGCTGCCGGTAGAGCAATGCAGCATGGCCGAGGTGCACCATGTCCCGATCCTGTGTCTGCTCGAGCCACTGTGTGCGAATGGAAACCTGGCTCGTGGGCGCAAGGCACTCGTATTGGACAAACAATTCCATCAATTTTGTCAGCAGCCGCTCGCCGTCCCGTCCGGCCGTCGCCACAATGGTCCGAATCGCCCCGGCTTGCTGCGTGCCATCCAGCATGCCCAGCAATTTGCCGACCACCGGGCCCATAGGACGTTCGAAGGGCACCGGAATCGCCTGACGCTTCACGGCATTGAAGATGCGCAGCCCGGTGTTGACGACCGTGGCGGATTTTGTAGGATCAAACGGGTGCGACCAGTGAAATTGTCCGTCAGGTTGGCGACAGGCTGTGATGTGCTGACTCAATTGCTGGCGGGAATTGACCAGTTCGGCATAGGCATCCTCAATCCGCACGCGGGTCTGCGGATCGTCAAGGACGGCGCGCCGAGAAAAGACATCGCTGATGGCGGTTTCGATGCAGGCAAGAAACAGACTATGAGCCTCGTGCAAACTCGCCACGACCTCCGGCGCCACTCCGCCGACGAACGGAAAGGGCCCGGGGGACTGGCTGCTTTCAAGCTGCACCCAGACCCAAGGGGCTAACCCCACATACTGATCACGCGGCAATGCGTCCCAAAGTCCCATGCGTAGCAGGCGTAAGCCGTGGCCTTACCGCTTCAGTTCCATTCGGCTGATCGTCGGTTCGTACAACGCCTGAATCACGTTGCCGTCCGGGTCGGTGAAATAAAATGAGTAGCTGCCGTCGCGGTGCTGCTTGGGAGGCTTGGCAATCGTGGCCCCGTACAGTGCTCCTTCCTGCTGCACCTCGCGAAACATCTCATCAACGTGAGCAGGACTTTCCAGGATCACACCGAAGTGGTCGAGTAACTGCCCCCGCGGAGGCTGATACTGGGCCAGCTCGGTTGGGCCGATTTGATGCAAGGCGAGATTGTCAGACCCCGAACTGAAGTAGACATTCTCCGGATCCGGCTCCCACACCACCTTCATCCCGAGCAGCCGCTCGTAAAACGCGCGCGACCGAGTCAGGTTGGTGACCCGAAGGGCCAGATGTCGTAAGCCTCGGTGGGGTATCATGCCGCAATCTCCTCGCGCGTATACTAGGTGCGGGCCTACCATCGCGTCAATCCTCACCCGCCAGCATCAAACGGCCTGTCGGGATGCTGATTTTGCCTCGGCAAGTCATGTTTGAAACCTCCACGGCTGTGGTACGATCGGATATCGTTTGTTTCGAACCAAAGGAGCTTGGAGCTATGTTGGCACGATCCGTCCTCGCAGTCGTGGTGGCGCTCATCGGATTCAACGGCACGGGATCTCTCGCACTCGCCGCAGAGCAGGCCGCTCTGCCCAAAGAAATCACGGGCAAGGACGGGGCGCCGCTGGTGCTCATCCCGGCAGGCTCATACCCCATGGGGGTTCCGGCCGGCGACCGTGACGGCGGACGCGATGAATATCCTCGCCACGTGATTGAGGTCGACCCCTTTTACATCGACAAGTATGAGGTCACCAATGGGCGCTATTTGGACTTTGTGAAAGCGACCGATCACCGCGTTCCGCAAAATCCCCAGAATCCCACCAGGAATCTCTGGGAAGGCATTGGCATTCCCGCCTCACTGGCCGACCGCCCCGTGATCAATGTCGACTGGAGTGATGCAGACGCCTACTGCAAGTGGGCGGGCAGACGGTTGCCCCGCGAAGCGGAATGGGAGAAGGCTGCCAAAGGCAATAATGATTGGCGCTTTCCCTGGGGCAATGTCGAGCCCACGAACGGACATCTGAACTTCAATCAGAAGTGGATCGGGGAAAAGACACTCATGCCGGTGGGTACATACGAGAAAGGCAAGAGCCCCTACGGCGCCTACGACATGGCGGGCAATGTGTGGGAATGGGTCAACGACTGGTATGACCCGAAGTATTATGAAAAGAGTCCGGCCAAGAATCCGCCCGGCCCCGAGAGCGGCACGAAAAAAGTTATCCGCGGCGCCGGCTGGCAAAACGAAACCCCGACCGTCCGTATCTTCACCCGCGTAGAGAGCGACCCGACCATGAGAAATGAATCGACGGGGTTTCGCTGCGCCGCGGACGCGAAATAGCTGCGTCGGCGAAAGCCGGTGGCGAGGCATAGCGGGCAATGGCCACAGCAGGATTTCACGGATTGACGGTCGTCGCATTCGAGTCGCGCATGGCGGCGGAAATGACACGCCTGATTGAGCGCTACGGCGGGACACCGCTCGTGGCGCCGGCATTGCGCGAAATTCCGCTGGACAACAATTCAGCAGCGGTACAGTTTGGCGAACAGCTGATGAGGGACGGGCTCGACGTGCTGGTGCTCATGACCGGCGCCGGCACCACCGCCCTGTTTGAGCTGCTTAATAGTCGCTACACCACACACAATATTCTCGCAGCGTTGAAGAACACCGACCTGATCGCTCGCGGACCCAAACCGGTCGCCGCACTCAAGGCGCTGGGGCTCAAACCAACGTTAACCGTCCCTGAACCCAATACCTGGATGGATGTGATCTCCACCCTGGATGCCGCTCGGCCCGTCAACGGCTTGCGCGTGGCGGTGCAGGAATATGGAGTATCGAATCGCGATCTATTAGAAGCCCTGACGCAGCGGGGAGCACAGGTCACTCCCGTGCCCATCTATCGCTGGGCACTCCCGGAAGACACCGCACCGATGAAGGAGGCCTTACGTCGGATTTTGGCGGGAGAAGTCCAGGTGGTGCTGATCACCAACGCCGCCCAGTTTGATCACATGATGCAGCTGGCAGGACAGGAGAGACAAACCGAGCCGTTCAAACACGCCTGCAAGAGGCTGATCGTCGCCTCCATCGGCCCGACAGCCAGTGAGCGAATCCGCAGCCACGGACTCTCAGTCGATTTCGAACCTTCGCACGGCAAAATGGGCATTCTTGTGAAAGAAACGAGCGAGCAGGCTCAGCGTCTTTTAGCTGCGAAGCAAGCATCCTGAACGCCACACCCTTGGCAATCAGGCATCATTCCACACCTGCAGGGCATCCCATCCACCATTACTTGGCCTCGGTCGTTGGCCCTGCGGTCCCCTCGTTGGCATCCCGCGCGCAGCGAAATCCCATCCAGTTCATCTTGGTGTTGGGATCCGTTCCGTTGCGCTGCGCGACGCGGACGCTGGGCGTGCTGTCAATCCAGCCACCGCCCCGGAAGCTCCGCTGGCTGCCGGTCTCGGGACCTTTGGGATTTTTGTCAGGTCCGGTGCCGTAGTATTTCGGGTCATACCAATCCGCCACCCATTCGGCCACGTTCCCGGCCATCTGAAAGAGACCATAGGGACTCATGGCGTTGTCGTACTTATCCACCGAGATAATGGGTGGATACAGCAACAACCGTTCCGGACGATCCCGCACCGGCCCGGACAACCCGGTCCGCCCGAAGTTCGCGCGCGAGAGGCCCGCCATTTGATTGCCCCAGGGATAGATGCGACCATCTTCACCGCGAGCGGCCTTTTCCCATTCCGCTTCCGTCGGCAATCGTTTTCCCGCCCACTTGCAGTAGGCCTCTGCGTCGAACCAGGAGACGTGCATCACCGGATGGCTGACCATGGTCTCCTGAAAATTTCCACCGTCGTACTGCCAATCGATCAGGGGCGCGAGATTGTGGGCGAGCACATATTTCAAAAACTGCACGGTGGTTACTTCATACTTGTCGATGTCATAGGCATCCAAGTACACCTTCCGCTGGGGGAACTCGGCCAGGTAGGAGTTTTTGTCGACTTTTTTATCGCTCCCCATGAGAAATTCACCCGCTGGAATACGGATCATCTCGTCATGCGCCGGCAGCTTGGCACGCTCCATCGCGAGCTTTTTCCCGTCCGGCGTCCATTCCCTGACCACATCGGCGACATCGAGCGCATAGAGGGACCCACTCGTCCCGAGCAGCGCCACACAGAGCCCCCACACCACCATGCCTTGTTTACGCACCATGACGCTCCTTTATGTATTGATCACTCATTACATCGGCGGGTGATTCGGCTCCGCAGCCGCCGGCTGGTGATCAAATTCTTCCAATGGTTCGAAATTAAGCGGCAACTGAAACAGATAGTCGATCAGGGGCCGGAATTTCACATGTTGATACTCGACAATCCAACTCCCGTCCTTTTTGGCAAGCTTCATCGGGAAATGAATATCGGTGGCGAGCCACTGATAATACACCTCCGTCCGTTCACCGTCCTTCACCGTCACCTCATACAATATCGTCGGGTGTCCTTCGCGCGTTTCCGTCCCGATCTCCTCGCGCGACACTTCCCCCTCCAAATGCTCCGAGACTTTGAGATCCTGATCAGCCTTATACGGCACCGTCTTGAAGTGTTTCATCCGCGACAACAACAGCCAGACGACTTGCTTGTCTTTCCGCACGATGCTGACGTTGACCGGGCCCATCGTGTGATGCTCGATCCGCCACATGTTGTCGCGGTAGTAGATGTTGGACTTCTGGGTCCGGCCATTGATCTTGGTCACCTGGTCCGCCGTAAATTCCAACGCACCGGCATCCATGATGCCGACCGTCCACGACAACATCAGCGCCCCTGCCAGTTTCCACAACCACATGCCGCGTATCCTACCGATGACCTGCCCGAGTTTTCCAGCCTGCTTCGTGCCCATGACACTGTCCCCCTGATGATCCCCTACTCAGCCATTCATTCCCCTCCCGCGCATCACCCAGGGACGCGGGGAAACCGGCGCGCCAAGACCCGATCGCGAACAAGATGCCCAGGACATCCTCGCGACACGTCCACCAGCTGCGCTGTCTGCTTCGTTCGGCGTCACGAGATGGGAGCGGCCTGCATCTCTGGGTCAGAGATACCCCGCCACATGCGCCGTTGCTGGCTCAGCCTGCCCGACAGAAAGCCGGGCAGGCGCGTGGCCCCTTGGAGAGCGGGTGTTCGACTTACGATTTTGCCTTAATACATTCGATGTCGAGCTTAATGAAGACTTCGTCGCCGACGACCAATCCCCCGCTATCAAGCGCTTTATTCCACACCATGCCGAAGTCTTTGCGATTCACCTTTCCTTCGGCCGCAAATCCGGCGCGGGTATTGCCCCACGGATCCTTAGTCACGCCGTTAAACGTTCCCTCCAGCGTGATTTCCTTCGTGACCCCGTGCAGGGTCAGATCGCCGACTGCGAGATAGCCATCGCCGGCTTTCTTGTAGCTTTTCATCTTATAGGTGATGGTCGGATACTTCTCGACATCGAAAAAGTCCGGGTTCCGCAGATGCGCGTCACGCTTTTCATGATTCGTGGTCACCGACGCGGTCTTAATGGTCGCTTCGAGCGCCTTCACCGTTCCGGCCTCAGGGTCCATTTCGATGAATCCGGTGTAGTCCTTGAAATGCCCGGTCGTCTTGGACACCACCATGTGCGCCACCTTGAACTCCACAATCGAATGATCCAGGTCGACGTCATACCGGGCTGTCTCAGCCTGCACCGCCGTCGCTCCCAGCAACATCCCGGCTCCGAGGCACCATGCGGTGAGCACACGACCGATCGATTTCGTCATAGCTACTCCTTTGTAGAGCCGCTTGCCGCAGCTCCGTCTTTCGGGGTTGGGGATGGGGGCGGAGCAGACTTGGACGGCTTTTTTTCCACACCGATCTGCACATCTTGTGCGGCGACTTTCGCCCCCGTTCTCATTCGTACATGCACATCGACAACATCGCCACCCAAATCCGGTGGAATCGGAGGAAACGGCTGGGCATGGATGATGGTTTGTAAGCCCGCATCATTGACGTCTCGTGCCCCCGAACTCTTTTCCAGTTGAATCACCTGAGCCACGCCGCTGGCGTACATTTTAAAATGGACCCGGACCGTTTCGCTGCTGGGTGCGCGGCGGATTGAGCGTATTTGCCGGCTCCAATTCCGGCTGATCAAATCGCTGACCTGCTTCCAATAAGCTTTCGATTCGCCGGGTGGGGGCAGGGGCAGCAGATCTTCCTCGGCGATGGTCGCATTCACGGCGAGGACTTGCTCTGTCGCCTTTTGCACGGCCGCGGCATCGGCCTCGGAACTTTCAGCCACCGGTCCAGGCTGGACGTCGGCTTCGTTGTCACTGGGGGGCGGCTCACCAAGGGTGACATAGACATCACGCTTCAAGAACTCTTCCAGCCCGGTGATCTTCGCGCGTGCGAACGACACCCGAACACGTACGGCCTTCGGATGCACCGTGGTGCGGCTCTTCAGCGTCGAGTTCGGCTCGAGAATGACCGTGCCCTGGTACACCGCGGCCGTCGGCTCTTCACTCAAGGACACTGTCTGGCTTTGAAACCCGTTGGACTCGATCATCGCCATAACGGATTCCGTTCCAGGCGGCACACCGCCCAGCGTGATGCTCAGGACCACGTCTTTTCCGGCCTGGACTGATCCATCAGGCTCAGTGCTGACCAAGTCGAACTGGGCCCACCGCTTCGGCGCAGCCGGGGCCGGGTTAGCCGAAGGGCCGGCCAGGGCACTCACCACAGGCGCGCCGAGGCAGAGCATCAACGTGAACCCGCCAATCAGACTCCTGCAGAACGTGTAACACTGGTGCTGCATGCTGGCATCCTACCCAGGAGCCTGACCCAGTTCAACCCGTTTTTTCCCCAAACCACGACGCTCGCGGACAGCGTCCCAAGGCACAGGCCGGAAAGGAATCCGGCTCAGGACGGGCAGGCCCCGACACCCCGCAGAGTGATACCCCGGCTACAGCTACCGAATCCCCGCTGACAGATCACGGCGGCGGACCAAGCGACCAGCCCTTTTCACTCCTTGGCTAGGCATTTCCCACTGTCTTGCTATAATGAGCAGATGCGTGCGCTCGTCAAAACTGCCGCCCAACCTGGCCTCACGTATACCGAACGCCAAGAGCCGACGCCTGGCCCCAACGACGCCGTCATTCAGGTCAAGGCGACGTCCCTCTGTGGAACCGATGCCCATATCTACAATTGGGATGCCTGGGCTCACAGCCGGATTCACCCGCCACGTACCATCGGCCATGAAATGTGCGGTGAAGTGGTCGCGATCGGAGCAGACGTCAGTCTCGTCCGCGTCGGCGATTACGTCGCGGCGGAGTCACACCTCACCTGCGGCACCTGCTTTCAATGCCGCACCGGTCAAGCCCATGTCTGCAAGAACTACCGCATCCTCGGCGTTGACCTGGATGGCTCGTTCGCCGAATTTATCGTATTGCCCGAAACCGTCCTCTGGAAAACGTCGCCGGAGATTCCTCCGGAGCTGGCCTGCCTGCAGGAGCCGTTGGGAAACGCCGTCGATGCGGCGCTCGTCGAAGATCTGACCGGCCACACGGTCCTGATCACCGGCTGCGGGCCGACCGGCTTGTTTGCCGCTGCCGTCGCCCGCACAGCCGGAGCCGCGACCATCATCGCCACCGACGTCAGTGACTACCGCCTTGGCTTGGCCAAACAGGTGGGGGTGGATCACGTCCTGAACGCGGCGGCGGACAGCCCGGAAGCCATCGCAGCCGCCATTCAAGAGGTCACCAGCGGTGAGGGCGTCGATGCGTCATTGGAAATGTCGGGACACCCAACCGCGCTGCACCATGCCTTTCGATCCGTAAAAAACGGCGGGCGGGTCACCCTGTTCGGGATTCCCACCGGACCTGTCACCTTCGACCTCGCCAACGAAGTCATCTTCAAAGGCATTCGCGTCCACGGCATCACCGGCCGCCGCCTGTTCAGCACCTGGTATCGCCTGGCTGGGCTCTTCAAAGCCGGGCTCAACATCCGGCCAGTCCTGACCCACACCTTCCCCCTCAAGGATTTTGCCCAAGGATTTGAATTGATCAAGTCCGGCCAATGCGGCAAAGTAGTCCTGTTTCCATAAATCCGTTTCACCTGTTCCGTTACATCGTTCACGCGTTCTGCTTCACGATTCACGAGCACGATGGCCTACACATCCCTCAAGCAAGCCGCCGAACAGCAACTGGCAGAGATTCGCTCGGCAGGGCTCTATAAGACGGAGCGGCAGATCTTGAGCCCCCAGAGCACGGAGATTCGTGTGGCGCAGGGCGAGGTCATCAATCTCTGCGCCAACAACTATCTCGGCCTGGCCAACCATCCGGAAATCAAACAAGCGGCAGAGAACGGCCTCACGGAATTCGGCTACGGGATGGCTTCCGTGCGTTTCATCTGCGGGACGCAACAATTGCACAAGCGGTTGGAGCAGACCATCAGCACGTTTTTCGGTACGGCCGACAGCATCCTCTACAGCTCGTGCTTTGACGCTAACGGCGGACTGTTTGAAACGCTGCTCGACGAACGGGACACCATCATCAGCGATGCCTTGAACCACGCCAGCCTGATCGACGGCATTCGTCTCTGCAAGGCCCCCCGCCTGCGGTATGCCCACGCCGACATGACTGAACTCGAAGCACGATTGGCCGAGTCGGCAGCCAGCCGGGTGCGGATGATCGTCACGGACGGGGTGTTTTCGATGGACGGCGATCTCGCAAAACTGGATCGCATTGCGGACTTGGCGGATCGCTATGACGCCGCAGTGGTCGTGGACGACAGTCATGCCACAGGCGTGTTGGGCAAGGGTGGGCGTGGGACTCCCGACCATTTCGGGGTGGCCGAGCGAATCGACCTCATCACCAGCACCTTAGGGAAGGCATTGGGGGGCGCAGCCGGCGGTTTTACCACCGGCCGAAAGGAACTTATCGAACTCTTGCGGCAACGCTCACGCCCCTATCTCTTTTCAAACAGCCTCCCGCCGGTGATCGTGTCCGCTGCGCTGAAGGCCTTCGATTTGGTGGAGCACGGGGAACACCTGCGGGCCAGGCTGATGGAGCAGGCGCAGTGGCTCCGGACTCAGCTCACGGCCCTTGGCTTCACGCTCGTCCCGGGCCACCATCCAATCATTCCGGTCATGTTGGGAGACGCAACGGTCGCCACGAATATGGCAGACCATCTGCTGCGGGAAGGAATCTATGTCGTGGGATTTAGTTATCCGGTGGTGCCCAAAGGACAGGCACGGATTCGCTTGCAACTCTCGGCCGCCCATACCCGCGCACAGCTCGAACGGGCCGTCGCTGCATTCGCAACCGTAGGCCGAGCGCTCAGGGTCATTCGCTAGCCAGTTATTCCCGGATGGCGTTCCGCCGCTTCTGGATGTAGGCGTTTTTCACGGCCGTATACAAATCCAGTGTGGCTTCTTCCACGCCTTGAAACTTTTCCAGATTCAGCGACCGTTCATTGAGAATCTCTTCGACGCGGCCACCGATCTGCGCGATCGAGGAAGTAGTCCGGTTATGATGCGCAACCAGTGAAGGCACCCCGTTCACCTCGATGATGGGAAACACCATCCAGTTAATCGGATTCAGCGCGATGTCGCCGACGTATCCGACGAGATCTCGCAGGGTAAACGGCGGCAGGAACGGCAGCACAACGTAGGGGCCTGGCTTCACGCCGTAATACCCGAGCGTTTGACCGGTGTCTTCCTCCGGCGTCGTAATGTTCAAATACTTCGCCACATCCACTAATCCACCCAGGCCAAACGTGCTGTTCAACAGAAAGCGGCCGACTTCAGTCCCGGCGCCGGTGAGCTTGCCCTGCGCGAGGTTATTGATCAATCGCGACGGAAACCGGATGTTGTAGAACAGATTGCTGATGCCGATTTGCACGGGATTCGGCACCACTTTGTCATATCCTTGCGCGACCGGTTTGAGCACCCACCGGTCCACCTGGCGATTAAACTCGAACACTTTCGTGTTGAGCGGCTCCCAGGGATCGTACTCTTCCCCACCCGCTGGCTCATCGCTCTTTGCAAAGGGATCGTAGAACGGATCTTCGGGAGGCTCAGCGTCAGAAGCCTTTTTCTCCACCAAAGCAGGCGCGTTGGCAATCAACACCACCGGCGGGGACGCTACGTGCGACACAACAGACTCAGCCGCTTCAGTCCCGACGATCGATCGATCACGTTCTCCGACAAGCCGTGATTCCGAACCGGTATTCAACGTGGGTCGTGCCGGCCCGCCGGCACATCCCACCATCAACAACAACGCCACCACACTTGCGAACCCCGTCACGCCAAGGCCTGTCCGCTGCACCATGCCTCCTTGCACTACACCGCTCCCGTATCATCGCCGCACGCGAACATCGCGGCAAGCGGTCGCACTCTACCAGAATGTTCTTGCACTCGCCAGATGAGGAGTCGACTTCTGAACATCCGAGGCAGGGGGCACACCGCTCTACGTGATGCATCTTACCAGGCAATCCGCACATGAACAGGAAAAACACAGAAGCGGCAACGCAAAGAGTGGCTCATCATCGGCCGATCACTCCCGAAATAAATTCCGATAGTTTGGTGAAATAGGCCCGTCCTCCGACCGTCGGCACATCATTGTGATCGGCGCCATGTATGACATACCACTCCTTCGGCGCTTTTGCGGCGGCATAGGCTTGCTGTCCCAACGCAATCGGAATGATCTCATCACGATCGCCATGCACAAACAACTTCGGCAGGGAAAGATGGGGCAACCGGTCCTCCAGCCTGAACGCAGCCCCCAACAACCAATGGACGGGCAAGCCCAAGTAGTGGTGGCGCGCCACCGCTTCAATGGACGGGAAACAGGATTCCAGCACGAGCCCCATCGCCGGTCGCTGGCTCGCCAGTTCTCCAGCCACCGCCCCTCCCAAGGACCGGCCAAAAATCACCAACCGCTCAGGCCTCACGCGACGCACTCGAGTGAGGTAGTCGTAGGCACCGATGGCGTCCAGGTACAGCCCCTCCTCGGACGGTCGCCCCTGACTTTTTCCGTACCCGCGATAGTCGAATAGAAACACGGATAAACCGAGCCGGTGCAACGCGCGAAGATTCTCCAGCCGGTGGATCATATTGCCGGCATTGCCATGACACCAGAGCAACACCGCGGACGTGGCCGCATGCTCCGCATACCACCCGAAGAGTTGTGTGCCGTCGGCAGCCTGAAACCAGACATCCTCCAGCGGCACACCGCTGGCGGCGGACCAGTCACGCTCTTCCCAGGGATGCGGATGGTAGACGAAGAATTGATCGAGCAAGCTCATGAGGCCTCAGAAGCGTAGTCCCGCCCCGAACAACCCATAGTGCGCCCGAAAGTCCAAGGCGAGGCCGTCCCAATGGTAGTTCGCGGAAAAATATCGGTACTCGCCGAATACGAATACCCTGGGGCTCACCATGATCTGCGCGCCGGCCAGGTACTGATGGCCGAAGGCACGGGCAGAATCAAAATCTTTGTCGTTCCGGCCAATGATGTTGGGATTGAGCAGCGTCCCGTGCGACCAGCCGCCCCCGATGCCGATGTAGGGAGTCACCACCTCACCGGGATACCTGAGCACCAGATTGAACATGGTATTCAGCACCAGGAGATTCGAGCGCCCGGTTCCGTTGTGCTGGCCGTTCGCGTTATTCGGAAATGACAGCGCACCGCCGTGCGCGGACGAATCGATCTCGATGCCGAGCATCCGCTGTGTGGCGTGGGGAAACACACCGATTTTCAGGCCCGCGCCAAAGCCCTGCCGGATCGAACCTGATACGGTGCTGCCTTGATTGAAGATCGGCTGATCCTGCGGCCAGCTTCCCAACAGATACGCGCCTAGATCAATTTCCCCGAATTCGGCGCTCCTGACTGACACCGGATGCCAGAGAGAAGCGATGAGCAGGATGAGCAGGATGGGAACCCACATAGTACGCCTACCGTACCATGCAGAACGCGACGGGGCGAAGAACGAAAAAAGGGTCTTCGGGAAAGACTCCCGAAGACCCTTTCCTCAGAGGGACAACGAACCAGATCAGCTGCCCTTAACGATCGTGCACCATTCGCCAAGGATGCCGAGAATGTTCTTTGCTGAGTGATCCACCGACGCCACAGTCGTGATTCCGCCGGCCGCTTTCGCCGCCGAGACGCTGGCATCACCCGTCGCCACCCACCCGAGGATGGACGTACCACAGGCCTTGCCTTCCTTCGTCGCGCTGTTGTGGGTCGTGGCCACATCGCCGTACTTCGTTTCGTTGTAGATTCCACC
>WBZQ01000650.1_pt1 | contig 26373 bp, 16 predicted proteins | sample 5204251 | NCBI WGS metagenome assembly WBZQ01 (sample SAMN12412402, study PRJNA552823) | activated sludge metagenome | isolation source: activated sludge from nitrification reactor of wastewater treatment plant... | place: USA: Virginia | collected 2017-09
AGTACCTCGTATTTGCACACGCTCACTCGAGAGTTCCCCCACCCCTTCACCAAGGATGAAACACTCACGAGCATCGACCATGACTTCATTCGGGAGCTTCATGAGATCCCGAACGACCATCAACACGGGATAGGGACTGTTTTGTGAGGCTCCACCAGCACCGGCCCCACTCGCAGTTTTCGCGGGGGCATCCATCCCGGACAACAATTTGACCGGGATAATCGCGCCGGTGTTCAACCACAGTTTCTTCTCAGAGGCTTTCTTCACCGTCGCAGGATCAGTCTTAAAGAGCACACGGATCCCATCTTGTGGAAGGTCAACGGCCCCACCGGCCTGAACACCCGTTGCGCCCGGACGCCCTACTGGAAGTGCACCAGGTACACCACCCTTCGGAAGAGGAAAGGCCGCTGGCTGTGCAGACGCCCCACCAGGGGCCAATGGAGGCGGCAGCGGAGGCATGCCGGACGGCCGAGCGCCCTTACCATCGCCGGGCGCGAATGTCACTCCGCCGGAACGCTGGACACTCCCGATCTGCTTTGATAAATCAGAGATCTGTTTTCTGATCTCATCTTGAGTTTTATGGTCAAGATCCAGTGTTCGACGCAGCACATCATTCTCTACTTCCAACGCCTCAATCCGGGAACCGGCCTGTTTGAGGAAGATCTCCTTGTCAACCTTTTCAGTATCAATAGAGATCGTCTTTGGTGCCTTTGTCGCGACTACAGCATCGGGCGGAGTACGAAATTGACTCAGTACGATCGCCAGGGCAACAAATCCGATCACCACAGCCGCGGTCACTAAAGTTTTCGACGATGGGGTCGTCTTTTCCGCTTTGATGGGATCGCCCGGCTGTAACACTGGGCCAGACTGTCCGGATAAGGTCGTCATGGTGCAAATCTCCCCCCTACTCCCAAACTAGTTCTTGGAATCTGGATCGATCTTCGGTGCCGCCTTTTCTCGAATAGGAGGCGTATCATCGGTAATCAGAATCTCAACACGCTCACCCGGTTCGACAACCTGACGATCAAGCGCAATGGCTTTTTGACGACCGGTGTAGAATTCAGGCTGACGAATCGTGTACTTGGTCTGCGCGATGTTCTCGAGCACATAGACGGTGACACGGTACTTCGGCCCTCTGTACTCGACCGCATTCAACACTTTGAGTTCGAGCCACTTGGGATAAAATTCTTGAGGGATCGTCGAGGCAAAGTAACCTTTTGGAATCGAACCCTTCGCCACAAGGTTAATGACTTCGAGTAACCCATCTTGGTAGTCAGCTGCATGTCGGATCGGATCCGCGTCACGATCCATAGCGGCACCGCGAAAGTCATCGATATTGATCATCTGCGCGCTCAGCGCAGGCCGAACGGTGATTTCAAACACGTAGGTGAGGGAACCTGCCGTGATGATTAAATCGGCAGGCCCGGTTCGCGCACGGACGATCACATTCCGACCATCTTTGTCGGCCTGGAGGTCCGTCTTTGAGGTCACAGCGCTCGTGACCTGGCTGGGAAACACAAGCACGTTCAGATCACGACTGGAGAGGACGATCTGCTGCGGACTGTCACCCGTTATGACCAGCCTCTGACTCGCCAGACTTTCCATCGGCGTTGTTAGTGCGATCCAGATGGATACCACGCACAGCAACAACCCACGGCTTCCAGTCTTGAAAACGCAGCTTGATGTGATATTCACGTTCTTCCTCTTGGGTTTCAGTTTTGCCAACAAACCGGCGCTCCATTCCCTGAATGATGATTTCGTCTCCGCTCACCCGAGTCGCTGTTGGGAAAAACACTCGGTTCAAGTTATGTTTCTTCACATACACCGCTTCAGCTCCGAGCGACTCTCCCATGACCCCGTACAAATCTGGAGGGACATAACTCATGAACAATTTATGGGTGTATTCGACTGACGCGGGAGTGACATTGGCAATCCATGGCAATAGCGAGAGCGCGATGGCCTTCCGATACTGTTCATCCCCATCCATGGCACTCGCCGAGTACGCCTGCTGAATCTGCATCGGCACGATGTGAAGCACTTCATGGCTTCGAAAGATGCCGTTGGTTACCAACGCACCAGACAATAGAAGGATGATCAACGCCATAAACACGATGAGCATCTGCCTGGTATGCAACAATGATTTCCACAGTTCGATTTTCATCACAGTCTCCTACTCAACGAACTCCCGAATCGCCCCTGAAGGCACGCCTTTGATCGCAAAAGACGGAACGCCATACCAATAGGCCAAATGAAAAATAAAGCCATCACTCTTGCCGTTCTTGAGCTTCGCAAGAATGAATGTGCTAATGACACCGACGATCAAGAGCGTGGTGAGCTGGCGTGTAATCAGACCGAGGAAAAAAGACAGAAAGAGAATCACCAGTTCATCCAACTCCCACCAAAGAATTTGGGGAAGCGCATCCATGTATCTCGGGATAAAGGTACCCACAGCAGTCCCTCCTTGGGAAGAAAGATGGGGCGGCCCGGCCGCCCCATCTCAATACCGGCTATAGCAATCCCGTCACGATGGTCGGAATGATCGTCGGAACGTAGAAGAATCCGGCTCCCACGCCAAACCCGGCGAACATTTCGCCCCAGCGGCCGGCGATGGCCGACACCAGCCCATAGGTGGCCGCCACAAGGGCGAGCAACAAACCGAGTGAACCCTGCATATAATTGGTGATCAACGTCACCAGCGGCGTGAATGTGGCATCCGCACCGGCATGAGCCGGGATTGCCAGCACCACGAAGCTGGCGAACATGACCATGCCGAGAACTATCGCCATCGACGCGAATTTCTGTACATGCTTGCTGATCGTTTTCATGAACGTCCTCCCCAGACGCACGTATCGGTTTGAAGTGCAGTTATCGTTGACCCAGCGATCCGGTGTCTCCACCGTAGCGAGAAACCAGGCGGCGAGCAGCCGCCCCATCTCAGCGAACCCTTACAGCAATCCCGTCACGATGGTCGGAAGGATCGTCGGAACGTAGAAGAATCCCGCTCCTACGCCGAACCCACCGAACATGGCGCCCCAGCGGCCGGCGATGGCCGACACCAGCCCATAGGTGGCCGCCGCAAGGGCGAGCAACAGGCCAAGCGAACCCTGCATGTAGTTGGTCACCAACGTCACCAGCGGCGTGAATGTGGCATCCGCACCGGCATGAGCCGGGATTGCCAGCACCACGAAGCTGGCGAACATGACCATGCCGAGAACCATTGCCACTGACCCAACTTTTTTTGCGTACTTGCTGATCGTTTTCATGGATGTCCTCCTTAGACGTACTTCTCCATTTGGTGTGGAGCGTTTCGGATTATGTATGTCTTCACGGGCACCAAACCAAATGGGAAGCGCACGCCTGCTACTTGGCCATAGAAGGAGTCCCCCCTTTATGCTCAATCGATGACACGATATTCGTCGGCTTCACGGACGGAACAGACGTGATCAATGGCTGACAAGGCTTCCATATGACACCTGTCACTTCCACCCGCCGCGTTGTGGCGTCGGTCGATTTGTGACAGCAGCCAGCACGGCCATTGACCTCGATGCGCATTTGCTTCCCCACGACTTCGGATAAGGCGCGTGAAACCCCTCGTGCTCGTTCCATCGCCAGCGCCTCATTCATCGCCACGGATCCGGTTGGATCAGTGAACCCTTCAAGATGGAAATACGAGACAGGGATTCCATGAAATCGGGCAAGTTTGGCGCGTTCAGACTCAGTCATCACGTTCGACCCCAGAGCAAACTGAATCACCTCACGCACAACCTCGCTGCCATTTTCACAAGTACGCATCGATGGACCCTGTCCACCACCCATAGGAGCCAGGGGTTGCTGGACAGGACCGGGGAGGACAGGAGCCACAACGGCAATACCCGCGGCAGGGATACTTTGTCCTGGCGGAACAAAACGAGGCAGCCCCTGAAGAACGCCCATCACGACCGTCTTGATTGGAGCTAATTCTTTTTTCTTCATAGCCTCACCTCGTGGTTGTGGCTGAGGACTCAACACAGGGTGATCGACACAGGTACGCGGTTCCGTAATCAGCCACTGGGGCTGCTTTTCGACCGTGACCACCGTCGCCTTCGCTTCATACTGTTGCCCGCACACATTGATCCGATCAGCCAAGTCACTCCTGGTGGGAGCGAGACAAGAAGTCAGAGAGAGTACCGCACACACTCCTGCAACCATCCAAATAGCCTGTCCAACGGAATAGTGGGAACTCATTGTCGACATAGTCCCTCTCAGCACCCCCTGAGCCGATGATCGCTCTGATGAATTTGCCGAATAACAGCAGCGCTTATAGTCACACTGAAGTTATACGGATTGGGACCTACGACAACGGGAACATCGAAAGCAGAAAACTAAAGAGCGCAGTGAATGACCGATGGAGCAGGGATGTGAGAAGGAGATGGCAACTCGCGAAACAGTCCGCTGTGACGATGAAGAGACTCAGGGTTCTTTACTGCAACATGAAAGGCCTTAGTGAGCCTATAGAGACAAACCGTTCCTTCGCCCTGGTAATCGCAGCGTATAACACCTCCCGTCGTAGCATCGGAAACTGTATCAGACATGACGTTCACCATGTAAAGGTTAGACCCGCCATTCCACGGACAATGGCCTGACCTGTCGTTCCCAGAAAGTCTCGATTCACCCCCAAGCTAAGCTGCCACTTCTTGTCCAGAGCCACCAGGTACCCCAGTTCGGGAGCGACTATCATCGAATCTGTTTTGAGCGGATCCTGCATGACGCGGACATTAAGAACGACAGCTGAAGACTCATCGAGAGCTTTGACGGCCCCCAGATTGACGCCAAAGAGGCTCGTTCTAGCAGGAATCCATTGACCAGGTTGGAATGAAGGAACGACTTCATACCAAACATTCCCGCTAATCCACCAGTTGTTGCGTACATTCCAGGAGGTCACAAGAGTGCCTCTCAAAGTGGGGTTCTTTCGATCACCCTGAAAAGGAATAGAGCTCGACACTCGAATCGCGGTACTCGGCTTCCAATCTCCTGGCTCTGGTTGTTTGTAAAAGCGAACCATTGTTCCTAAGCTAAAGGAGCGCGGATCCTCAACCGTCGCAGGATTCAAAGACCCTCGCAATGATGTTCCACCTGCCGTAAACTCAATATCTTCCGCCACACTCAGGCGGATATCATGCGTGGCCCGTAATCGTCCTACTTCGGTACCAACTGCGTTCTCCGTGAGGTCGGTCCGAAGAGCCGATTGCACGGCAAACGTTCCCTTTGGAACCGGATACGCGTCATCCAGACTCGTCCCATAGCCTGAATTCAAATTCACAATAGATAAACTCCATGCCGGAGAAGGGACACTCGCTGTAGTCAGCAACACGGCAAACAGCACAACAACAGACAATGTCTGTTTCATCAAACCCTCAGCCGGAAATGATAAAAGAGAATCGATCTATTGAGGTAATACGGACGAGCCGAGGAAGGCGAACAGTGAAGTACTACAGATCCGTTACTTCAGGACGAGTATGGGCACATCACGCTGAGGGTCAATCACCTCACACCGCAGCGACCAGGAGGCCGGAAGGATCATCACACGCACACGAGGGCGTCACGGTCTGAGGACGCCGCTTTCCACATCACATTCACCGGGCAGCGATCATTCAGCAAGACCCGTGATCGCTCCAATAAGTGCCAGAGCGCGTCCTCAATTCCCGGCACATCACGAGTGAGCAGATCGCCGAACACATATTCCACTTCCACGGTCACCAAATTATTGTTCGGCATACGCCTGCGAGCGGTGCGACCAAAACAAGAAAGTGTCAAGTCGCATCGAAGATCTCCACGTTGATGCCTAACGCTCAGCATCAGCGGCGGAGCGCAGCGCCATCCGCTGCATGGCTGTTGTTAGGCGCGGCCCATTGACGGGCTCTGCGCCTCGGCACTCGCCATCTTAACATTCACGATCGTTTGCATGCGCTGCTCTTGATCGTCAGATACGCACGAACTCATCAGTTTGGGCCGGGCGTTACGAAGTCATCTCGCATTCGAAACGCCGCTGACGAGCCGTTCTCGACGAGGGTGTCGAGTATGAAGAGGACCGCTTCACGGATTGCACGGTCGCGCTTCAGCTCCAGCGGCCTTCCGTAGACATGGCGCAAAAGCAGCACTTCGAGGAGGAACACGGTGTTTCTCTCTTGGAGCATCGCCTGCGCGTCTCCGCATCTGAGCGAATTGGCAACGCGGACGAAGGCCTCCGGAAGTGATCGCTCGCCAATGTGATAGAGGAAGCGCACGTAGTTATCCAGCACAATCGCCGAGGGCGGTAGTGCCTCGAGAAGAGCATGGACGTGGTGCGCATAGCCCTCCAGACTTCTCCAATGCCTGACGTTCTCCTTCCACCATGACGTAAGAAAAATAGCGGAAAGCATTTCACTGCCCCACGGGTGCTTATCATCTAGCCCACCGAGCCATTTCGCACGCTTGACTCGGTCGGCAAAGAGCCCCCACAGAAACCAGTACTGTGACGTATTCGGTCTGCTGTCTTCGATTGCCGTCATGCCCTCAACGATCGAGTGGACTTCGCGCGGATGACGGTCGATCGCGTTGAGCACCGGCTTTAGCACCTGCAGTGCGGACGCCGATGTGGTTTGCATCACGAACTGCTGCAGACGTTGGGAGATGGCAGCTTCCGTATGGAAATTTCGGTCGCGTCGGCGCTCTCTGTCTTCGGCAGCGTCCCACCAATCCACGAGGGTTCGGCTAGCGCGAGCAAAGGCTTCCACGGCGGTAGGGTCGCTCTGTATTTGGCCGAGGATCGTGAGCATTCTGGCGCACGCCTCGGCCCCGAACGCTTCCGAGATGTCTACCGTGCTGTGCGCATCGTCTGCGATGGCGCCTGCCTGCCAGAAACGCTGCCGGACGGCCGTGGCAGCTTCCTCGCTTATCTCGGCAAGTTGGCGCCGCTCGTTGTACGGCCGACTTTCTTCTGCCTCCCACGCCTGGTCGATGAGGGCGGCCTCCGTCGCGATCGCGTTCACGCAGCGCATTGCCACTGCTCGGTCTGCAGCCCAGAACTGTTGGTCGATGCCCCATGTGGCATTCCACCGCACCTCTTCGATGGGGTGCGTGAGGGCTGCTGCGAATGCCCGCTCGACACGCCTCCTATGTGCTTCTGATAGCGCCTTACCAAGCAGCAATGAAACGACCGAAGCGCTAGGGCGATCGGCCGCCATGGAGAACCGCTGCATTCGCTCGACTTGGATCCACTGGTCGGATCGCCTCAAGATCTCCGAACAGATGGTGTCGATGCACCAATCCCGCTGATCGCCAGACATCTCGTCCCAATGGTCGCGGACGCAGACAGCGGCGACAAAGCCGGGACCGTGATGGCTGCCGTCAGGCTGCTCAGCGTCGCGGTCCATTGTCCGCGCCTCTTTTAACTTTTCGCGCCACTGGGACGAGTCGTGGTGTCCGTTTTCGCGCTTGAAGGTCTGAAGTCCCCACATTAGGATGCCGAGCCTGGCGTTCATCGCGCTGTATTGGGCCGCACTCTCGTCGACCATCGCCTGCACGTCCGTATCAGGGGTCTTTGGCTCGAGCCTGACATAGTGCTTAGCAGGCTCGCCGGTGTTGGCGTCAGGAATCTCTGCTTCGGTCCTGTCAGAGATTGTGTACTGCCGGAGGTCCATGCGGTGGATCGCGAGCCGCCACATCAGGTCAGACTTGTCCTGTTTTGACTTCGGCGGCAGCGCAGCGAGGTGACGGTCGAGGATGGCGTGTACGCGCGGGGTAAGCGGTCCCAACTGAAGATTGGCAATTGCGGCCTCCAAGTCCTGGCCACGGTGCGGCAGACGGTTCGACTCCTTCCGCTCCTCCTCGTAGACTTTGTTATCGGCCTGGAGCTGAGGGAGCATTCCCGACAATGCCGAGGCGTGAGACTCGCCCCCCATACGGCCACGGTCAAACGCGATGTAGTCTGCCGCGCTGAGGAGAACCAGAAGGGCTTCGCCGGATGCATGGGGGTGTGCGGTCGCGACGCTGGCGACGACTGCAGCCAATGCGGCCGAGTCGATCCGGCGCAGGATATCCACTAGCACGCCATCCAGCTGCTGCGGGTACTGGCCTGCGAAATCGAGCAGCCACTTCTCGAGAGCCATCAACAGGGACTGGAGGACATAGGGACCGACCGATGTCCCTCGGTACAGATTCCAGAGCCGCGGATTGCCCCACTGCTTCTTTTGCGTGGTTCCATCCGCGAAGGTCAGCTCAATCTCCCAAGCAGGCTCAAGCGGGTCATGCACGCGGGGATGGGTGTACCAGTCAGTGCTGTGGTTGAAGACCTTGATGAAGAAGTCGAGCGCTTGACGAGGGTGATGTCGCAGGAGAGGAATCCATGGGCCGCGAATCGCGCTCGCCGGGAAGAAGTCATCCCGCAGGCCTTCCCTGATCCCGAAATGCGTCTCAAGGTCAAGGGAGCTTCGCGAGTAGCGATCTCTCCGAAGCTCTTCTTCGGAGGCGAGAAAATGGGCGGCTGCTACCGACACGACGAGGTCCGGCAGGTCCCGTGCTGCCGGCATGCCGTCCAACCCTGAGAAAATGATCTCGCGGAAATCCTCGGCGATGCGGTCCCGCCGTTCGCCTTCCTTTACGGTGCCGCGTAGAACAACCTCGAAGCGATCTGCATCCGCCTTGGGAATCTTTGCGATCACCTGCAGGATGCGCTTGCGCGACTCTTCCGAGTAGTAGTTGTCGTAGCTCGCGAGGAGCCAATGGCTAATGCCGGCAACGAATTCCGCACCGTCGAGTTCCGGCGCCCACCAACTCACGTTGCGGACGGCATCTTCGATCAGCCCGAGAAGGAGCGGACGCTCTTGTGGCGTGAAGCTGTCAATGTTGCGATGTACCAGCCCCAGGACCGCTGCCCATGCCGGCCCGTCCGGCACATTCAATATCGATCCGTGACCTCTCGCGCTTGCCAGCCAAGCAGGGGTTGTCACGCACGCGACCCGAAGCAGGTGAATCACCCGCTTAAGGAGGGCCCTGTCGTTAGCCAGGAGCTGGGCTTCATGCCGGACGAGAAAATCCGGTGACGATGGCGCTTTGAGAAGGGATACGAGCGTGTCGTCCCGGAATTGCGCGCTGATGTCGGTCTCGGTGACCGCGGCGCTAAAGAGACGGTCTGCGGCAGCGGGCTCACGCTCGACGAGTTCGGCGACCCATTTGCGGTAGGAGCGCCTGACGGCCGGATGAGTGCCGATTGCGACGGACAGGTCTTTGAACGATCCCTCTCCGGTAAGGTGCTGTTCTTCTATCCACTGCAGGATGGCCCAATCTTCCAGTACGTCATGCGCCGGCGCCACCATCGACGGGTTTTCATCGGACGAGACGATGAGAGAGTCTTGTCTCAGAGCCGCTACGATCGTAGGGTCCAGGTCATTACATATGACATAGGTGGAGAGTGCACGCGCACGCCGAACCGCAATTTCCCGAAAGACTTCTTCGCGCCGCCGCACCATGCTTACTGGGACGCGGTGGTCAGCGCGCACGATTTCACGCCAAAAGAGCGCCCGGAATTCGCGCTCGCTTTCCGGAATGGGACGCTCCGCCGACCACGAAATCTCGAGCGCCTTGTCGAGGAAGTAGGGGTTGCGCAGGATGTTGCGCAACGCCGGATGCTTCAATGGATACGCCAGTGCCGGAAGGGCCGCTTCGACCTCCGTCAGCTCCGCATCGTCGAGCGGGGGCACGGTGACAACGGCGTGCGTAATACCTGTAGGCTGCAGGAAGCTCACGCGTACCTGATCGATCGAATAGTCGCGGCATGTGAGGATGATGCGCATGCCGCGGTCAGCCGTGGCCAGCGTCATGAGGTCGCTGAACGCGTCGCGCGTGGTCTTCTCGAGCAGGCGCTCGACGCTTTCCACGAGGACGACTTTCCGGTCCTGCGCTGCGATGATTGCGCCCAGCGTGGTTCCGTTCGCCGGAATCTGTCCGGCATGCAGCGTCGCGTCGAAATGCGGCTGTGCGAATTCCTCAACACGGAAGCCGAACGCGAAGTGGTCCTGCAAGAGCAGCGAGACAGCATCCTTTCCGATCGCGGACTTTCCGCTGCCCGCGGGCCCCGACACGAGTACGACCTGGGCCGTCTCCAGTTCGCCAAGCACCTTCTGCACGAGAGCGGAGCGTTGCAGATGAAAGTCCTTGCCGATGGTCGAGCGGATTCCGCGAAGGATGAGGCCGGTGTGATCCTTCAGGGCGCGGAGGACCCGCTGTTCGTTCGCGCCGATCGACACATGGCGCTCCTGTAGTTCCTGCGGCAGGTCGGATCGGCGCACGCTGCGTGCCTCGGACATGGCAGTACTGGCGAGAGCGAGCAAGGCGTTCCAGGAGGCGCCCGTCGCCCCAGCGGGATGACCCTCTGCTGCGGTGTACGCCAAGAGGCTCTTGATGTGGGCTTCCGTCTGTCGCGTGGAGGTATCAAGGTCCAGGCTCAGCACATGCAGCACGCGAAGGAACGGCCAGATGTCGGCCTGCGTGACGGGCTGTCCCTCGACGTCGCCGATGATTTTCTGCAGTTCGCCGCAATACTGGACGGCCTTGTTAGAGATCAAGCCTTTTGTCGCCAGCCGGTGCTCGAACTCGGCACCGTCGCGGGCGGCACGGGCGCAGTCCAAGAGACCCACAAAATTCCTGAGGAGCGTTTCGGTGCCGCGCAGCGTGACAAGAACAAGGCGGTCATCCGCCGGAGAGAACCGGTCATGGCTTTTGAAGTCTTTCCAGAAGTCCTGAATCGTCTTCTTGCATTCGTCGTCTCCAGCGCTGACCGTGAAACTGCGCTTGACCTGCCCGACGAGTTTCTGTGCTGTTGCTCCAGGGCGTTCACACAGAATCAGGAAGTCATCCGTCTGCCACCCGAGGCGCTCTGTCTGAAAGTGGACCTCCGCCACCGAAGTATCGATGAGGATCGGCGGAACGCCGCGCACGAGCAATTGGGCCAACCAATATGCCGCGACGTGCTGTTCGAAGAACGTGCCCGCTCCCCCGGTGGCGGCCGGGCTTGAAACGCGGCCTGTATTTGACAGACTGCCGGCTGAGGCCTGGTTCTGCTGCAATGTCATTGCCTCGGCTCACTCCCTAGGTGGGCTCTGTCGATTCTAGCCTTAAATTCGCGCGAGAGCGTCTAACTATGTATTATCTGGTTCCGTATAAGATCCCCATCGTCGTGCGACGCTCGATAAGACCCGAACGATATTCTGGCAGAATGAGAGCATAAGTCCAAGATCGTTCTCAGGGATTCGCCTTTGCCTCCTTCGCCCGTGGAGTCTTATACGCAACTGTACTGCCCCACTAACTTTGTGGACAGTTTCTTGGTCATTGCTAACCACCAATTCTACAGAGAATCCAGCCCTCTTCCTGTATCCACTTCTCAAGGGACAGCCTGGTGCACTCGCTTGTTCCTCTGATGAGAGATCTTCGGCTATCTTCTGCGGCAATGGGTCTTGAATAAATTCAGCGGGTTTCCTGCACCCGACAGACTTAGTTGCCTGTCCACATTTTGAGCGGGGCAGTACAATCCTACGGTAGCAGAGAAACTGGAGAGGGTTTCTTCCTCCCTTCGCAGAAATACAGCGCCTTGAATCGCTCCATCTGCTTGATTTTGTCAACGAGTCCCCGTTCCTGATCGGAGCTGGCAACATTGCGCACAAGCGTTTTGGCATCCGCCTCGTTCAGCCTTAGGACTAGGTAGTTTGCGATCGCGGAGAAGAGTGAAATGTTGAAATCCTTCGCCTCCTGTGACGCCAACACAAGAGAAATGCCATACTTTCGACATTCCTTAGCCATGGTCGGAATCAGGCGTAGTCGAGCGGCACGATGCGCCTCGTCAAAAATCACCGCGTGCGTGATCCGTTGCCGAATACCACGGCGAAACATGTCCTTGTAAAGACCGAAAAAGACCAGGGATGCAAACGCCTTTTGGAGATTGTCATTTTGCGTTGTGTGGATGCGAATGACGATTGGATACTCGCTGTCCCACAAGCTCTCGGAGGATTCAATAGTATTGAAGAAGCCGTAGTCCCCGAGTTCCTCCAGCCGCCCCAAGAGCGTGCGCAGACCACGGTCTGGTTTAGGATCAGCGCGGAGAATTTCCACAAATCTCCCAAACGTTGGCACCAAAAGATTCGCTAGATCCGCGTTCAGATCGCCCCATCCCTGTTCGATGAAGCTCTCCTTGATCGCCTTGCGGATCCGTTCACCTTGAATGTCGCCAAGCTCAGGATAAATAGCGACAAAGATATCACGCAGAGCGCCAGCCACATCGAGATATGCCATCCTCGAATGCCGGTCGATAACCTGTAACGGGTTAAATCCCAATCCGTGAAAATCAAGAAAACGGACAGTGGCGACGAGGCGTTTCAGCCGCTCATCAATATCCTGGTGATACGAAAAGACAATCGGTCGAACACCTACGTCCAGCATCTGTTTGCACAGATTCAACAGAAAGGTTGTCTTGCCCATTCCTGGAAGACCAGCGACCAGAAGGTGAGGATTGCCCTTGACCGTCAGGCGCCATCGGACGTCTGAGCCCGTGAACAAATCTGTACCAAGACATACGGAACTCTCGTGATCGTCGGCATGGGTCTCCGCATTCGGTAAGCCGTCAGGTTCTGCTTGCGACGGTTTCTCAGAGCCTTCGTTCCCAGCCTCTGTCTGAATCTCAACCTTACTCATCAACAATGGAAGGGCTGGTTTCGGGGAAACGCTAGTGTACAACTGTTGCGGAGCGCCGGAGGGCACAGTCGAGTTCTCAAATTCTTCGGCATGCGATGTTACAGTAACGACCTCACCGTTTTGCCCAGCAGCTACTGGCCCATTGAGCGTTTCTTGTCTGAAGATCGAATCGGGAATTAGGGCGGGACCGAAAAGGAAAATCCGCGTTTCCCAGCCGGCTGGCGAGACTTCCAGCGGTACAGCTCCGTCATATTCCGGGCAAAACACCCAGCCACGATCAGCCTTGTCGGTCTCCGCAAACGAGTATTCAGTTCCCTTCTCGATCATACGGTCAATCTCAGCAACAATGTTCTCATGCAGGTCCTTTGTAACGGAGTGCCGCCTTGCTTTGTCTGCATAGAAACGCAACACGCGAGCCAGCTTGGCACGCCGTACGGCCCGGAATGAAGAACACACATCTGCTGTCACGTACCACTCATCCCAGCGCTCGCGCAATGACTGTACCTGCTGGCGAATGCCTTCCAAGACATCCGGGCTTCGAGTGGCTCGCAGATGTCGACGGTATTTGACTTCGATGAACCGAAAGGAGAGCCCCTTACGCGGAACGGCTGATACATAAATCAGATCTGGACGTGCTCTGCCTGTTGAAAGGCCAGACCCAAGCGTTTCCTCTTCAATTAATCTGGTTGACAAGGGCGGGATCAAATCCAACACGTCGTCAACAGGAATCAGAAAGCCTGTATCAAGCGATGTCCAGCATTCACTCTCCTCGTGTACTTGTCGACAGTTTGCATGGCACACTGCCAGTGCAATTAGTTCTGAGGTAGGGGCCTTCTGACCGGTGAGACGGATCGCCAGGCGTCCGCTGAGGGCCTTAAGGTGAGCCATGAGGAACTCAGCGTTTCGCCGACTACGGCTTAGCCCCATTTGATCCAGCGCGCTATCTAGCAGATTACGGACTTCTTCGAGGTTGCTTGTAGAAGTTATCAACTGCAAACAGCCAAGATCTTCACGTTCAGGGACGCAGTCGATCACGTAAGCGTCGTAGATTTCTCTATTGTCTCGCGGTGAATCGAAATACTCGATGCCCGCGTTCCGGTCAAGCGTGATGACCCAATCACACAATCGATGCAATTCACGCAGGCTATATGCCTTCTCGGGTGAAATCTCCGTTCTCAGGATCGGCGGCAAATCGTCGGTAGTGAGACTACGCGCGACGCATCGTCCGATAGTTTGCTGTAGACGGATCAATCGCTCCGTGTGTGTTCGGTCCGAAGGATGTTTCTCTCCGTCTGTGGACGCCAAAATGCTACTGCGCCACAACGGAGAAGGGGTGCTTGTGTATTCACGCTCGAAGAAAGACAGCAGGCCATATACGAACAGAGGCTTGGGGTGTTGAGAAGAATGGTCAGGTACAACCCGCGACTCGAAAGTATCGAATGCCACAGCAAGATGAGCAGGTGTCTTGGGGTCCTGCACACCTTTGCGAGCCCAGCGAAGTTTGGGTAGATTTATACCTCCGGGCAGGGTCAGGGACTCCAACATCCAGCGATCTTCAGGAGCCGACACGCCTGCGCCTGCACGTCGTTTCTCTCGGGCCTCCGCGATAAACCGTCCCGCTACACCGCGCTGCTCCTCAGACGGATAAAGTTCTAACACGAACGCTGGCGCTATGTTGCGCTCATCTTCGTCAAGGTCTTCCTCCTGTGTGGCCTGCCGAAACCGCTCCTGAACGTGGCTAAGTGATCGTGCCACGGTGAGGCCATCTCCCGGTCGAAGCGCGTGAATATGAAGGATCTTTGAAGTATCGTGACACTCGATGTAATTAAGGATCTCCTTTCCCAAAACCTGCGCACTCTGTTTGCCCACCGTCGGCACGGTATCAGAGGTTTCGCTTTCACCCAACGCTCGGGCCAGCATTGCCACAGCAGCCTTTGGTTCCTTGTCATGATCGGGAACCATGCCCACGGCGTGGAAGCCGAGGGTGTCGGCAAAGACAAATGAGACACCGGCGTTCAGGCCAGGTAGAAACGCGGGAAACATTGCACCATCCAACATTAAGAACTCGTTTCTAATGTCCTTCGGCGCAGCACTTTGTTCGAAAGCGGTATGGAGTACAAGGTTGTCGTATGCAACATGCCATGCCACCCGCAAAGGATAGCTTGGCAGGACGATCAACCCAATAGTCCGACCCGACAGGGTTTGGACTTCGACCGTATTTGCCAGAGCCAGCGCTGGGTCTCCCACTTCCAGCAGCGCTGCCCAGGCCAACAAATATTCCTTGACAACTGTATCGAAAGTTTTGGATTTGTCGTCGTAAATCTGACCCACCCCGCTGCAAGCTGCCAATCGTTCTGCCATTCGTCGGCTGACATTGCTGACCCGATCCCACAGTAAGGTCAAATCTGAGCAGGATTCATGAAGTGAAAACGGAACAAACTCCGGCTCCTCTGCCCTCGCGCCAGAGGCCCGCACCCTGACACGCCAACGCCCTATAGCTCCCGAACGCGCGGCCCATTGCTGCTCCACCTCACGGAACAAGGACGGCCGAAACACCCGGAAGCTCTTCCCACGTTGAGGCGTACGCATTAACACGAAGCCCTTAGAATCTACCGGCAATGTCTCTGTGGATGAGGCGAGAGCCGACACATCCGTGCGGCTATCCAGATCAATCAGTCCCTCGCTAAACGTCCGTACCTTCTTGGCAACGCCGGCCGGCTCGTGCTCCGGCGGTTTGCCAAATCGTATAATGAATTCCTCACTCTCCCGTTGCTCCACTTGACCATTTTCGATCACTGAAACAACCACTTTGGCACCGATCAGCGCGTCGTCACTCAGCTGGGAAAAATCATCATTCGTAAATCGGTGCTTTTCTTCCTTCTTGCCCGCATGAGGACCCTCCCACGAAGCAAGTTCCTCGTCCATATCGGTCACAACCACAATACGGTACTCAACAGCACCAGGTGCTAGGTTGTCGGGACGAGCCTTCCATCGAACTTCGAGTTTGGAGTAGTCGCCTGTCTTATCGGCGTCGGGATTCAAGACGAGCACAGGGGGATCGCCGACATCAGTTCCATCAATCAACCCAGACCATTTGGCAATTCGTCCGTTGTTTGTTCGCCACGACACAATCTCGATGCCTTGAATGTTCTGAGCTTCCTGCTCAATCCTTAAGGCATTGACCCAGAGGTCTGTCTTGTCGGCAAGTTCGGCTAACGCGGAAAGGAGCGGCTTGGTGGCCGCGAACCGCAAGAAGCGTTCCAAGTTCGTTTTCTGATCTTCGGAAGGATTAACTAACTTTAATGCTTCGATGCGTTGTGCAGGAGTCAAACCCGCCACTCCCGTTCCCAGCAAGCGATCCACGAAACGGTTAGAGACATTTAGTCCAAGATCCAAATCCGTTTCATCAACCTCTTTCACGGGCCATAGACCGAGGAGATATAAAAGCTCCCCTGGGTGCCGTCGATCAGCGGCAATGCGAACCAGGAAGTCGAACTCGGTCCAGGGCGAAACACTGAAGCGGTGGCCGAATCTCCGCGCCATTTTTATCGCTTGCTCTGCATGTTCTCTCGTCATACGCGACAGGTTGCCAGTCACCTCTTTCCCGGCCAGACGCAGCGCCTGATGGAACAGATTGGTTTCATCCACTTCCCGAGCTGCGCTGTAGATACCGTCCATACCGGCGCCAGCCCGGATTGTATCAACCAAGAGCAGCACGGGCTCACCTTTGGATTCACGCAACTCCACTGCGCGATCGGCTGTGATGGTCCGTACCTGCGCATCCTCCACCTCCGCCACTCGCCAGAATTTCCAAGTCGACAATGCGAATGTGGCATTACTGGCAAGCGCTTTGACCACGTCCGGCGTGAGGCACCGTGCGAATGCCATGGTTCCCTGGTCAGCCTTGCCAAGCGCTTTTTCGAAAGCAGCAGCAAGGAGCCGCGCATGAAGTTCAGTCAGCAACATCCCCACACTCCCTCTGGCGCTCGAACCGAGGCCTCAAGTGTTTCATCGCCTCGGCGTCGTTCACGCCCACGAGCAAACCCAGATCCCGCAGCCTCCGCTCGAGAACGACACGATTCAGCCGCAGCAGCTCGTTGGAGATCGTCATTCCCGGTGGCGCCTGATCGACACAAAAACCATACCTCTCATGAAGAATCATCACGAACTGTTTGAACGACAAAGGCCGAAACCCCTCCCTGTTGCCAGTTGGTAAAACGTGAAGATGCACAAGATAGTCCAGCACTGAATCAGTGAAAACTAACGAGCGAAGCTCGCTCCTCTTTTTGCCGTCACTGATGGCACTCTTTCGCATGACCGCCCGCTTCGCAGCCAGACCATTCGGGCGGCCAATCAGTAGGGCTGAGTCTAGAAGTGAAACGAGATTGGTTTGTGTGTTCTTCCGTCCTTGCAAGAATGTAAGCGATTCCGCTAGGCGCCAGACCGGATTGGGTTGGGCGCGGATGTTTTGAAGCATCTCAGCGATCTCGAGATAATCCTCTTGCAGGCGGTCAGCCAGCTCTGCCGCCTTACGTTCCAGATCGTAGAGGATCGCGTGCGCATCCTCTCGACGCTGGAGCAGCAGATCTCCCAGCAAGTTCAGCCATTCAGTGGCGTATGGCCTTGTTTGGATGTCCAGCTTTTTGAGTTTAGAGTCATATCGTGCACCATAGTCCAGCAGCCGCAGCGCCATGAGGACAACGGGAAAGCGTTCTATTCGCCGCATGAAGTCGTCCATTGATTGCTCTGCCAGCGTCCGTAGGCTGCGATCCACTCCGTTCGAGCAATCCACGAATAATCGCGTCGGCTGCTGTTCGCACTTCTTGCTGACTTGCCCTGTGCCGACCCACTCGAAGAGGAGCTGGATTATACTTGTGACGATCGTCGTCAGCCCGATCGCCATACACGACTCCAGCAGCTCGACGAAGGCATGGCGGGGGATATTAACCGCGTAGGCGCGAACAAAGCGCCGGATGTCTTCAGAGAAATGTCGGGCAGCTAGCTCGGCAATCGGACGCTGATTCGAAATTCGCTCACCTTCGCTTCCACGCAGCTTATCGGGCGCCGCACCCAGTTGCTGTGCAAGTCGGATCATCAAAAGCTGGTCTAGGCCAACGGGAGTGTTTTCCTGAAAACGATCGGCTGTGCGGTCCCCTAAAGGTTCTTCGCTCTCCACCCCTTGATGAAATGCCTTGAGCAAAACATTTTTTTCAAAGCCTCGCCCCACGGCGAACCAGGTGACATCCCCATCGTGATTCTGCTGTACGTTCTGCTCTTTCTGATCTGCCAGCATCGCCACGATCATCTCGGGGACATAACGAAGGTGGGCCACTGAGTCAGGAAGATCGACCCAGCTTGCCATGTAATGCGCTGGGGCCACGCGCTGCACCTGTTCTTGTCTTCCCAGCGCTCGCTTACTGTTCTCCAAACAGAAGCACAGAAGCAGGTCTCCGAGAATGGCCCGGGCAGTCCCGTCTTGGAGGCCTTCAAACGACTCACTCTCTGCCAATTTGACCACCACGCGTTCGATTGTGGCCGCCCTTCTGCGTTCTTTTATCGTTCCGGCTTCGCTACCGAAGATTTCGAGAAACTTGCCTTTCCCGCGGCGCTGGCCAAACCGAAACATGTAGAACACAGGTGGAAGAACGGCAGTGAGATCGAAAGCCTGAACAGAGATCGGCAGAGCTTTCTCGTAATTGCCCGTCCAGATCTCGCGGGTCATAGCGCGACCGAATACATCATCTACAATGGACCTGGCCGTAGTGGGTGTCTTGGTGGCGCTCATGTCGAACTTCCTGACTTAAGAGCTGTGATGATCATCCGCTGTTGTGGGGAGTTTTCCGTTTCATGGATAACCGCAGAGACCTGGTAGATCAACTCATCCTGCATCGGGTTCCACGCCAACAGTTCGCGTTCATCTTCACGAACAAGACGCTGCACAAAAATGGATAGGTGGGCAAAGGTGTCGTCCGTCGAAACGTCTCCCAACTGGTATCCGTCGGCCAGTTCCAATAGTAGATGGAACAGCTCTGCGCCCAACCGGAGGCGTTCTTCGTCGCGGCCATTGCGATAGCGATATACCAAAAATGCCTGCCTATGTAGCTGCTCGACCCCTTCCGTATGATGCGGAAGGTCCGCTTTGAGTCGAAAGCTACTTAACGGCTTCTCCACCCAAAATGCTGTCTCCGTGGGTGTCCGAGGTGTGACGCGCAACGGAACTACACCAGGTCGGTCCAGCGCCTGAGGCGGCAGATCCTCCAGTCTTGAAATGCCCCTGCATAGACGCTCGCAAACCTCAGCCAATTCACGCTCATTAGCTAGCGGCAGGTTGCGGAACTGGCGCAGATGCCGACCTCGCGCGAGGTCCAGCGCATCGGGAACCTCTGCGATCTGCTCGATGTTTAGAACAGTCCATTCGAAGAACGCCCGTCGCCGGGCGGATTCTAATGTGAGCTGGGGGTAATGCGGAGTAGTTTTAGCACTGTCCGCGACGGGAGTGCTCAGCAGGTACCGATCAATCTGGGGATGCGCCTCAAGAGCCGGATCAAATCGAGCAAGTTCGCCCAGCACTTCGCCCTGCCTCGCCGGCGAATTCGCCGAGAAGACACGATCCCAGTATGGAAGCATGCTGGTCGGCGATTCTGCGTGATAGTCGTCGCAGAAGTGGACACCGAATAATATATAGACGAGGACGGCCCGCAATTCTCGTACGGTGATATGCGTTTCACCGCGCAAATGGACAGCTTGCAACGCTTCGAATAACCTCTGGCGGGCATGCAAGCGAACGTCGGATTCCAATGGCACGGGAAGGGTGTTCGGACCAAACAGCCGAGCCGCCCGGAAAACTTCGCATCGATCCTTTGCCGAGCAGGACTGGCAGGGCATCCAAATCTTGGCCGCGTGTTCCCCGCCATATAGATGATCCAGAAGGCGTTCCAGAAAGTCCGTCTGGATTTTTTCGCCATTAGGAGTAACGCCGCCGACAAGTGACCGTTGATTGAGACTTATGAAGCGTATGTGCGATTCCGGTGTGGCGGCTTCCTGCTGGAGCAATTTGTAAAGTTCAGCTGTCAGCGCGGTTTCATTGCCTCCACGTCGATGTTCGACGCCTTCGATCCATTCCAGCAGCCTGCCGTCGTTGATAGCCAGCAGATGCACGATGTCTAGATTTGGCGTCCCATCCTGGAACGGTTCGAGGAATTCGTCGAGAATCTCGTCAGCGGAACGTCCCCGCCAAGACGCTGAGCCATCTAGATTCATGCGAACCAACGGACCATTGGGAACGCGCCCTTCAAGGATTCGCTCAGCCGACCGATGCTTGCCAAGCCCAAGGCAAGCCGCGAGATGCTGAAGCAGAGCCGTCTTCCCGTCACCAGCATTTCCGCAGAGGATCACAAGGCGAACCCGTCGCTCCTGGATATCGCGAACCAGTGTTTCCTCCAGTGCCGTCTTCACATAGGTTTGGGCGGCGAAATCCGTGTCGAGCCCGCGCGTTTCGCGATTCCCCCAGCGTGATCCTGGATAGGACTGCAAGAGAGAAAGTAACCACTCAACCCGCTGCTCGCGTAATTCCGGTTGTGAGACTTGGGGTTCGGGATGCTCCAAAGCCCCAGCTATTAGGGGCAGTTCCGTTCTAACTTCCTGGACCAGTGTGGATATTTCCATTGGCTCTTGCATTTTGGTTATGGCGGCGAGTGCGTCCACCACGTTGCCGAACCGTAACTGAGGATCAGGGTGCGTTGCCTTGTCGAGAAATCCCGCCAGGGCGGGGCATTCCTCACGCCTCACCCCTTCCCAATTAAGGCCTCGCTTTTTATCAAGTTCACCACCATAGCGAAACGGCTCTTTTGCGAATATGACGTGAAAGAATGTGGCCGCCAGCGCATAGATGTCGTCCGAAGGAGAAGCAGGCCGTCTTTCCTGATAGGAGGATGAGCAATAAAGAATCGTGCCGGGGGCTGCCAGCAGCTCCCCAATCTTGCCGACGAAATCGTAGTCAGTCAGCACTACCTCGCTTCCTGAAACGATTAGATTGCGCGGGCTGATATCCCCATGGATAAGGCCGTTGCGATGGAGCACGTCGAGGGCTTCGTAGATTATGCGTAACCACCGTAAGGCCAGTGCCTCGCTCGAAGTTTCCTGTTGCTCTTCTGCGAGCAGGGGGAACACACCAGTGAATTCTCCCAGCGGCGCGCCGGAAACCCAGGTCATCAGTGCAATGATCTCGTTTTCCTGCCACTCCCTGGCTACTTCGAAAATTGTGGATAACGCCGTGTGTCTCAGGTGGGACCGCACAAGGCTATATGCCTTAAGGACGCGTTGCCCAGTTTCTCCTTCGTGCGCGACTTTGGCCACGTAGGTCCCCAGATCCTCTCCTGTGGATCGGTCGATCTCCACTACCTTGAAAGTCGTCCCTACGCCGCCCGATCCCAGACGTGAAAGGATCCGATAGTCGTGGTCACGAAATCGGATTACCTGATCTTCAGTCCAGAATCGGGCTGGTGGAGGAGCCGGTGGCTGGGCTGATTCGCCAAGAAGCTCTGAGAGGGCCGAATCCAGATCCTGCAATGTGCAGCGCTGCTCCGGTGTCAGTGTCAAACCACGCGCGAACACCCCCATTACTCGCGGGCTCAGCTCATCGGTCCGTCCTTGAAACAATTGGCTCAGACAGGCGCAAAGAGCATAGAGATCTGAGCGGTGATCGGCGACAACCAAACCCTGTGTTTGTACCTCTGGTGCCACTGTGGCCAGGTATTGTCGGGCCGGCAAGCTGCTGGAAGCCACGCTGATTTCTGATGGGATTTTCGTGTGCTCAAAACCTGTAAGTATTACCGAATTGTCGTGCTTGATAAGGATCGTTTGCGGGGTGAGGTTTCGATGGATGATTGGCTCATTGTGGGTCTCCGAACCCTGCAGTTCAGTCAAGGCTCGAACAGCATTTCGCGCAAATGCGAGCCGACTCTCCACCGTCCAAGTGGCATCCTTTGCTCGATCCTCGAGAGAAGGTGCTGCCGGATCAATGACAGTGAAAAAAAACATCTCGCCTGCGTATCCTGGGGCATCCTGATAGGAGTCCAGAATCCGCGGCGCCCAGGGATGGAGTTGCAAACGGTGCAGCGCTTCGAACTCCCGCTTCGCCCTGGTTTCGGCATTCTTATCGTCGCCGGCAGACAAATCATAAAGGTGTAACATCACCCGATCGCGCCGTGCAGGGTGGCTCCCCTTGTAAATGCGGTGGAAACGCTTGTCCTTGGCGGTTTGGAGTTCTAGGTTCACGTATCCGGCTAGTCGCCTCAGCGAGCCATCTATGGCAACTGCGCTTCGCGGCTGCAAGACACCGGTCAATCTCTTTATTTGCTGGGGTGACAACACCCGTGGAGCTTCAAAGCCGATCGCGGCTTTCCAATCATTGAGCGTGTGGAGCCGGACGCCGCGGGCATAAAGGTCGGCAAGCCGCTTTACCTTCGATGGCTCCTGAGTGAGCAGGAAGGCACCATCCACGCGCGGAAGCTCGGGGACGATACGGCGGAGTGTCGACCCAACCTTCCGGGCCTTGTTCGTGACTCGCTCGGCTTCATCCTCTACATTGCTCTTATGGGAGTCGAACCATTGTGCTGCCCAGTGTTTGACTTCGATGACTCGAACTCCAGTTGGTCCGATGGCGACGAGGTCAATTTCGTCGGACTGGAGCTGATGGGTGACAGAGAACGTCAGGTTAGTCAGCAGGATCCACTCTTCGCTGGATGCTTCGGACTGTAACCGATTCTTCAAATGCTCTAAGGCCTTCAACTCACTCTCGTTCGCTGCTGGCCCGCATGCAAAGACAGTTACTCTCATCTTGTCTCTTCCGAGTAGCCCTTGCCAAAAACTGCACCGAGAGTGGATTCGTTACACTCGATGTTAGCCATGAACCCCACAACAACCTCCTTGTTGTCGGGTTGCTTACCTCACCGTGCAGATGCAGTCGTCTGGCCGCTAGACCGCATAACTACAGCCTCAGATTTTTCTATTAGTTATTGCGCCGAAGAATACGCTTTTATTATCTGGAAATCACCCTATCTTCGGGGGGGGCCTGGAATTGGCCGCATTCTGAGGTGGGTGAGCGCGAGAGAGTTCTTTTCTGGCACACATTCTGTCATTTTCTGCTTTGAGGAGCCTGCGAAGCATACCGTAACCTTTTCTTCCGTGGAATTAGTTTTCCTGTCTAGCATACATTGAAATTGCATCCCCGCCCGTCGCATTGACCTGTTCCCCTGAGCACTTTAAAGCATCTTGAAGCACACTTAAGCATGCGTAAGCAAAAGGAGCGAAACAGCAGACTTTACTCACGGCAAAAGAATTGGCAAAGGCTCTCGATGTGCATATCACGACGATCCAAAACCCTAGAAACCTCCTCAAAACCGAGTTAAAACCTGGTTACAAGACCTGCCTACTTAACTGTTATGCATTCACAGAATACCCTGGCAACTCTGCTATTTGCTCCGCGATTTTCTTGCTCGCACAGCCATATTAGTCCGGTCTCTCTATAACTGAGCTTGTAGTTTTCCAATTTAGTCTTCCACTGTTCGAGTATTTGGGTGCCTGCCATCAGCCGTCACATGCTGGCTCAAGCTCCAGCTGGCCCTTTCACCTCTCCCACTCTCACAACGAACATGGCTTCTGCCTCATTCTTCCCCACGAGGAGACTGATCAGCCGGCGCCGTGGCGGTTGTCCGTCTCTGACTACTGAAGGCGTGGTCTGCCTCGCCAACCAGCGCAGCGCCCTTCGCGCTTCGCGCTCGTCCATCTCGATCGCCTTCCCGAAGAGCCGCCAGGCCCCCGCTTGAAACGCTTGCGTGATCGCATGAAGTTCCTTGGCGGATACACGGCTGGGTCGTGAATCGATTGAACCCAGCTATCTGACGAGACAGATCCTCGATGCGGAGTGAGGACAACGAATCAGCAGCTCACGCCTTGGTTGCGGCCGCTCGCACAGCAAAGGTCTTAGCTGACTAGGTAGTACCACCAAATGGGTGGTCCCAACGGGATTTAAACCCGTGTTTGAATACCGTTGTTGTCCCGATTCTCCACAGGCCACGCCAACCTGATTCTTGCCTGACGGTAGTTGCCCTGGCAATTCCAGGACGGGCGGCTGACTAAACAGCTCCACGGTCGGAGGAGAGTCCGCTTGTATCACATGAGACGGAACCTGCTTCCAACGCGCCGGCTTCAATCGACGACGGAGCCCCATTATCCGCTGTAACGCGGCTAACTTACCGAACCTGGAGACCATAGAGTTTCCGTTCCATCAACGCGATCAAGATTTCATTGGCATGACAACCATGCACCACACTATGCCGCTCAAGTTCCTGGTTTAATCGATAGAACCACACATAGGCATTCTCAGGCTTCAGGGCCAAGAGCCAGTCGGAAACACCTTCAAACCAGGCATAGTTCAACGTCTGAAGGGGGTTCTGTCGCAGGGTGGTCACAAATTCGTCCAGGACCACTTCAATTGCTCCACGCGATTCATACACCTCGTCCGACATATCTCTTCCTCCTTGATACACCAAACAATATGTCTGGCAGCGACCGACAGTTCTCCAAACTCCCGAGAAACAAAGACACGAATCTTCCGTTTCACCATGACCCATTGGCAGTTGTTCGGATCGTCGACCTAATCATCGTGACATATCCGGCTATCGTCACGTCCCCTGTCATGGAGTAATCCCCTTTTTCTTCCCATGATTTGCAACATTCATCACCCGAGGAAATGAATCTTGCAATTAACAGAACATCGATCCCTCCCAGAACACCCTTAGACCCCTCCAGCTCAATCCTGGCCGCGCCACTCCATCTCTGTCGTGGCCTTTCCCAACCATTTTCACCAAGGATCAACCAATGCTTGCTGAACTGATCCATCCCATTGCCGCGATGGGCTACGAAGAGTGGCCCTATCGACCACGTCCTTCCAACGCCGGGCCAGAGATCTGCATCAGAAAGCTTTCGTACCAAGCCAATGAGATCGCCGGCAAGGATCCCCATGGACGATTCCTTGTCGTGTTGGACGACGGGACTTGGCACGAAGAGCTCGTGTTGAACTGGATCGAGAAAACCGTCTTTCAATTGCATAGCCGCCAACTGCGCGTCACCTGTGGCACGACGACCTGGAATGGCCAGACCTATGACATCAACGGCGCGATCGATGGCATCGTGACCGATCTGCTCGGTGTCGACCGTCTGCTCGAACTCAAGGGTCATGAACACTTCACTTTTACCCGGTTCTCCAACGGCGACTATCCCATCAACCATTTCACTCAATGCGCGATGTACGTAACCGGGGTACAACGGATCAACCCGGAAATCAATGAGTGCCTCCTCCTCATTAAGAACAAGAATCAAAGCGCCTTTCTTGAATTCCGCCTGCGGTACGACACCGACGCCGACCGGTTAACCGTCGTAGAGACCATCCATTCCAACGGCGAGCACACATTTCCCAACCAGGAGTTCATCGGTCTGTACAAGCAGGCCATGACCAAATTCGACCAGATCGAAACACACCGAGAATTTGGAACACTCCCTACCCGACCATTCGAGAATGACGATTCCTACCACTGCCACTACTGTCCATACCGGACGCAGTGCTGGGAGGGGTTTGTCCGTCAACCCCTGACTGGAATTGCGGAATTACGCACGGAGCTGATTCCGACGATCGAGGAATATCTGAAATTGGAGGCTGAGCTGAAACCTAAAAACAAGCGGTTCAAAGAGATCAAACAATTATTGAAACTGGAACTCACGAGCCAACATATCCAACGAGCACAGGGTCAAGGCTATGTCCTCGCCATCAATGAATCAACAGAAGAACGGCTTGACCAAAGCCTGCTGCCGACCGATCTCGTCGAACGATCGAAGACAACCCGGAAAAAGGAAGAATTAGAGGTGTACCGCTTCCACGAAAAAGCTCTGAAACGCAAACAGAGGAAACAAACCGAATCCCTGGCTAGCTAACATTCATTCCCTCACGGAAGGAGATCACCATGGGCGAAGCACTCAAGACCCAAGACGCACGAATCAGCACATTCATCCCGTTCCACAGAATCAAAGGGCTCTCGGACCGACGCAGGGTGCCTGTCATCGGACGCATTAAACTCGGGGTGAGAGTAAATGGGAAAGACGGCCTCTACCCCAAGGAGACTCCCTATTTCGTCGTGCCATCGGAAGTCGAACACGTCTATGGACCCAAACCAACAGAACTGGACATCATTTTCGTTTCCGATGATGAAACGAAAATGTTTCCACAGGCCCTCAAATTGTACGGAGAGAACCAGTTGCTGAAATGCATCGGCAACGGCGAACAAGCCTCGCGGTTAAACGAGCGATTCAAATGGGAACCGCGAGCTTGTACATGCGAATTCTATGATCAGCGGAAATGCCGGGCGCGTGCCAACCTCATGGTTATGCTACCCAAGGTAGGATCCGGGGGACTGTACCAAATCGACACGGGCAATCAGGACAGTATCCCGAGCATCAACAGTTACTTCGAATTCCTCTACATGACATTCGGGCGCATCGCGAATATCCCGCTCAAGCTCCGCCGTGTTCCTCTCACGCGGCGCCGAGAAAACCGATCCGAAACGCACTACCCATTGGTCCTTCGATATGAGGGCACACTCGAGGAAAGCAAGCAATTGA
>WBZQ01000652.1_pt1 | contig 26320 bp, 20 predicted proteins | sample 5204251 | NCBI WGS metagenome assembly WBZQ01 (sample SAMN12412402, study PRJNA552823) | activated sludge metagenome | isolation source: activated sludge from nitrification reactor of wastewater treatment plant... | place: USA: Virginia | collected 2017-09
GGATCGAGTCAACCGTCACGCACCTGCGTGGATGAGGATCGCGCTAGCCTCGATGCAGCACAATGGGGCGAGTGACCCCAGGAGAGTGGACCGCCCAAGGCGAGAGCGTGCCGGTGTGGCCCGGGCGTGGTTGGCCTTTAGGGGCGACCTGGAGTGAGGAGTCCACGAACTTCGCGGTCTACGCGCCCGAAGCAACCCAGGTGTGGGTGTGCTTCTTCTATGACACGCCCGACGGCGATCTGGAGAGTCAGCATCTGCTCACCGAACACACCCTGGGGGTCTGGCACGGAGCAGTCCCGGAGGTTCCCGTCGGCCAGCGCTACGGGATTCGCGCCGATGGCCCCTGGGAGCCCCGGTTGGGTTTCCGGTTTAACCCGACCAAGTTGTTGATCGATCCATACGCACAAGCCATCAGCGGCGACGTCACCCCAAACCCGGCCGTCTTCGGTTACGACATGGACTCCCACGCTGAGTCTCAACGGCGCAACGAGACTGATTCAGCGCAGTACATGCCCAAATCCGTGATCGTTCGCAACGACTTCGACTGGGGCGACGACGCGCCAATCCGCCGCAAGTGGCGCGACACGGTCATCTACGAACTGCATGTCAAAGGGTTCACAGAACTGCACGATCGCATCCCCCCCGAACTTCGGGGGACGTACGCCGGCCTGGGACATCCCACGACCGTGGAGTACCTGCGCGACCTAGGCATCACGGCTGTTGAACTCCTTCCGGTCCACCAGTTCGTCACCGAACCTGCGCTAGCTCAACGTGGGCTGACCAACTTTTGGGGATACAACTCGATTGGCTACTTCGCTCCACACGGCGCCTACTCGGCTAGCGGTGACGCAGGCACGCAGGTGGCGGAGTTCAAGCAGATGGTCAAGAACTTTCATGCTGCTGGCATCGAGGTCATCCTCGACGTGGTCTACAACCACACCGCTGAGGCCGGGGTGCTTGGTCCGACACTGTCTTTTCGGGGACTCGACGATCGCGGCTTCTACCAGCGCGTGCGCGAAGACAATGCGCAATTCGATATTTCCGAACCCGACACCTACTGGGACGTCACTGGCTGCGGCAACACTGTTGCTGCCTATCGCCCCAGCCCGCTGCGCCTGATCTTGGACTCCTTGCGCTACTGGGTCAGCGAGATGCACGTCGATGGATTCAGGTTCGACCTGATGTCAGCCATCGCACGCACCGGCCACGAAGTCGACATGCGCGGCCACCTGCTCACCACCATCGGACAAGACCCGATCCTGCGGCACGTGAAACTCATCGCCGAACCATGGGACGCCTCCATCGACGGCTACCGAGTCGGTGAGTTCCCTCCCCCGTGGGTGGAGTGGAACGACCAATTCCGCGACACCATGCGCGACTTTTGGCGAGCCCAGACCTCCGGGGTGCGCACCGTGGCTACCCGGTTGGCCGGCTCATCAGATCTTTACCTCGACGACGGCCGCTCGCCCTACAACTCAGTCAACTTCGTCACCGCCCACGACGGGTTCACCTTGCGCGACTTGGTGTCCTACAACGACAAACACAACGAGGCCAACGGCGAAGACAACCGCGACGGCACCGACAACAACCGATCATGGAACTGCGGCGTCGAAGGCCCCACTCAAGATCCCGACATCAACGCCTTGCGCAAACGCCAGGCCGCGAACCTGATCGTCAGCCTGTGCCTGTCGAACGGCGTGCCGATGCTGGTGGCCGGTGATGAACGCGGACGCACCCAAGGCGGCAACAACAACGCCTACGCCCAAGACAACGAGACTTCATGGGTGGATTGGCGAGCCGAGGACGCCTGGCTTGACGTCTACGAACTCACCAAGAAGGCACTGCGGATTCGTCGCGACCATCCAGCACTGCGCCAACGGCACTGGTTCGAAGGCCGACCCACCATCGTCGGAGGCCCCAAAGACCTCGCCTGGATCCACCCCGCTGGACGCGAAATGACGCCGGAGGATTGGCAAGACGACGGGCTAGCTGTGGTGGGGATGTTCGTCTCAGGGGATCCACTGCGCTCACCTGGTCCTCGAGGCGAGCAGTTGCGCGACTCCTCATTCCTGCTGTGGCTCAATGGGTCAGGCAACGACGTCGAAGTGTCTTTGCCCGATAGCCCCTGGGTGCGCGAAGGACGCGTGGTCTTGTCCACGGATCCAGGGGTTGATGAAGAGACTCCCATGGTCGGAGGGCAGCGCTTTGTCCTCGCCGCGCGGTCCCTGGTTCTGATGCAGCACGACTGAAGTCGTTGTGAGGGGTGCGTTGTACGCCGTACTCTCGCCACCGTGAGCGACTACCCAACCTTCAGCAACTACATCGGCGGCCAACCCGGAGTCGGCACCGGCCCTGAGCAGACAGTGATCAATCCCGCGACCGGGGAAACGATTTGGACCTACCTTGCCGATGAGCCAGCGGCCGTCGAGGCGGCCCTTGATGCCGCCCACGCCGCCTTCCCGGAATGGTCTGGGGCGACGCCGGGCGATCGGTCTGGCGCGTTGCTCAAGCTCGGCGCGGAACTGGAGGCAATCGCCGACGAACTCGCGGCAACCGAGACTGCACAGGCAGGCAAGCCGATCCGGCTCTCCACGGAGTTTGATGTGCCGGGCTCGATCGACAACGTGCTGTTCTTCGCTGGGGCCGCCCGTCGCCTTGATGGTCATGCGTCTGGGGAGTACTCCGGTGATCACACCTCCTCGATCCGGCGTGAAGCGCTCGGCGTGGTCGGTTCGATCGCACCGTGGAACTACCCGCTGCAGATGGCCGTGTGGAAGGTGCTGCCTGCCATCGCCGCTGGCAACACCATCGTGTTGAAGGCTGCCGAGAACACTCCCCTGACCACATTGATGCTGGCCGAAGCCTGCACCCGGGCAGGCATCCCTGCCGGTGTGGTGAACGTGGTCAACGGCCCCGGCCCCCTCACCGGTCAAGCGCTGGTGGCTAGCCCCCGCATCGCGATGACTTCCTTCACTGGCTCGACTGCGGTGGGACGTCATATCGCCGGTCTGGCAGCGGTGAACGGCACTCGCCTGCACCTCGAACTTGGCGGCAAGGCTCCCTTTGTGGTCTTCGACGACGCCGACATCGAAGCCGCTGCGCGCGGAGCCGTTGCTGCCTCCCTGATCAACACTGGCCAAGACTGCACCGCAGCCACTCGGGCCTATGTGCACTCCTCAAAGTTCGCTGAGTTCACCAGCGCGGTGGCCGACTTGATGTCTTCGGTCAAGCTGGGAGACCCCACCGACCCTGACACCGATCAGGGTCCGCTGGTGTCGTTCAAGCAGCGCGACAAGGTGGCCGCGATGGTCGATCGCGCCGTGGCAGGTGGTGGCAGGGCACTCGCGGGTGGCAAGAAGCCCGACAGCCCTGGCGCCTACTACCGACCCACCTTGCTCGTGGACTGCGATCAAAAGTCCGAGATCGTCCAAGACGAGACCTTCGGGCCGGTTTTGGCCGCGCTGCCCTTCGACTCAGACGACTCAGCGATTGCGCTTGCTAACGACGTGCCGTTCGGTCTGGCTGCCTCAGCGTGGACTCGCGATGTGTTCCGTGCCCAACGCGCCGGGCGCGAACTCAAGGCCGGCACCGTCTGGATCAACGACCACATTCCGATCATCTCGGAGATGCCTCACGGTGGATACAAGGCCTCGGGCTATGGCAAGGACATGTCGACGTACTCCTTTGAGGAGTACACCCAGATCAAGCACGTCATGTCTGACATCACCGGGGCTGTATCCAAGCCCTGGCACGAGACGATCTATCGCTAAGGCGAAGGCCTCAGGCCTGCGCAACCAATCCCAGCTCAGCAACCGACGCTAAGCCGGGGTGCTTAGGCACGATCCGCACGGTGTAGCCGAAGGGGCCAGTGCGGTCGGGCGTAAGCACTCCGTCGAAGCGGTAACGACCGGCTTCGTAGGTTTCGGTAAGTTGCAGCGGGTGCGACACGGGGTCGATCAGGTCGTCCTCGAGGCCCTTGACGCGTCCGTGCACGACCTGCACGTCGACGTCTTCGGGGCGAAGGTTGCCCAACGAGACGAAGGCGTGCAGTGACACGTGGCCGCCGATTTCGACAGCGTCTTCGGCGCCGGAGGCCTCAACGTGGTCAACGTGCACTCCGGACCATTCGCTGCGCACCTTCTTCTTCCAGGTAGCCATCTCGGTGGCGCCGTGGAAGTCGGTGTTGAGGGCGTGGGCCGCGACCGATGCGGGCTTGTAAAGCTGCACGACGTAGTCACGAAGCATGCGGGTGGACAGCACCTTGGGGCCAAGTGACTTCAAGGTGTGCCTGACCATGTGGATCCAGCTTTGGGGCACCCCGTTGGCGTCGTGGTCGTAGAACCGGGGAGCGACCTCGCGTTCGATGAGGTCATAGAGCGCGGAGGCTTCGAGATCATCGCGGTGGTCGGGGTCTTCGACGCCATCAGCTGAGGGGATCGCCCAACCGTTGTTGCCGTCGTACCACTCATCCCACCATCCATCGAGGATGGACAGGTTGAGACCGCCGTTCAACGCGGCCTTCATGCCAGAGGTGCCACAGGCTTCGTAGGGTCGCAGCGGGTTGTTCAACCACACGTCACAGCCTGGGTAAAGCGGTTGGGCCATCGCGATGTCGTAGTTCGGCAAGAACGCGATGCGGTGGCGAACCTCCGGGTCATCGGCAAAGCGCACCATCTCTTGGATAAGTAATTTCCCGCCCTCATCGGCCGGGTGGGCCTTGCCCGCGATGATCAACTGCACTGGGCGCTCGGGGTCAAGCAAGATCCGCTTGAGCCGCGCCGGGTCGCTCAGCATCAGCGTCAGTCGCTTGTACGACGGCACTCGCCGGGCAAATCCGATGGTCAACACGTCGGGATCGAGAGCGGTGTCGATCCAGCCCAACTCCGCAGCCGAGGCACCACGCTTGATCCACGAGCGGGTGAGGCGACGACGCGCGTCTTCGACGAGGCGCTGACGCAGCACCCGTTTGGTCGCCCACAACTCACCAGCATCGACTCGGTCGACGACGTCGAACACGTCGAGGTGATCGACGGCCAGGTCGCCACCAGCGCGAGCAGCCAACTCAAAGACTTCGCGGGCGACCCAGGTCGGGGCGTGCACTCCGTTAGTGATGGAACTGATGGGCACTTCGGTCTCATCGAATGCTGGCCACAGACCGTGGAACATGTCACGACTGACTTCGCCGTGCAGTTGAGACACTCCGTTGGCACGCTGCGAGAGACGGAAACCCATCACTGCCATGTTGAACACGCCCGGGTCTCCCCCAGCGAAGTCTTCGGCGCCTAGCGCCAAGATCCGATCGAGCGGCACACCGGGCACTGGCGAGGTGGGACCGAAGAACTGCTCGATGAGTTCGCGCGGGAACCTGTCGATACCGGCAGGCACGGGGGTGTGCGTGGTGAAGACGGTGCTGGCTCGCGAGACCTCCAACGCCGTGTCGAAGTCCAACTTCGGCCCGGCTTCGTCGACGCTGAGTTCACGAATGCGTTCCAAGCCGAGGAAGCCCGCGTGGCCTTCGTTGGTGTGGAACACCTCAGGTGCGGGGGCACCGGTGAGGCGGGAGTAGGCACGCAGCGCGCGCACGCCGCCAACGCCGAGGAGGAGTTCTTGGAGGAGTCGGTGCTCGGCCGTGCCGCCGTACAACCGATCGGTGACGGCTCGCAGGTTGTCGGGGTTTTCCTCGACATCAGAGTCGAGCAGAAGTTGGGCAACGCGTCCCACCTGGGCGATCCAGATGCGAGCGACGAGTTCTTGCCCCCCAATAACGGTGATGCGCACCTTGGCGGCGCTGCCGTCGGCCTCACGCAACAAGGTGATTGGCAAGCCGTCCGGGTCAACAACGGGGTAGGTCTCTTGCTGCCAGCCGTCGCGGTTCAGCGATTGCCGGAAGTAGCCGCTGGCGTAGAGCAGGCCGACTCCAATAATCGGAATGCCGAGGTCGCTGGCGGTCTTGAGGTGGTCGCCAGCCAGGATGCCCAGGCCGCCGGAGTACTGCGGCAGCACTGAGGTGATGCCGTATTCGGGTGAGAAGTAGGCGATCGCCTTGGGGCCATCGGCGTGCTTGGTTTGGTACCACCGATCTTCGTGCATGTAGCGATCAAGTTCGCTGGCTGCATGGGTGATCGAGGCCACGAAGTCGGAGTCAGCGGCCAACTCAGCCAAGCGCTCCGAACTGAGTTCGCCGAGCAACTTGACCGGGTCGTTGCCACCTGCCTCCCACAACTCGGGATCCATGGCCGCAAAGACGTCTTGGGTCGAGGGGTGCCATGACCACCGCAGGTTGGTGATCAACTCTCCCAATGGGGCCAAGGGCTCGGGCAGCACGGGACGGACTGTGAATCGACGAATAGCACGCACGGGCGACACGCTAGCCGACCAGCTTGGATCGTTCCAATAGGGGCGGCCCAGCGAAGGCTCGATGTTCTTGCACCAGAACCGGTTTGCCGCAAGGGTGGAGCACATGCACACCTCGATGCAGCGCATCCCGATCATGTCCACCGCACCGGTGATTGAGCACGGCCGATTCGCGGCCAAGGCAACGGTTGGTGAGTCGTTCCAGGTGAGTGCGACTGTGTTTCGTGAGGGGCACGACGAGTTGGCCTGCGAGGTCGTCGCGACCGACCCGACCGGAGTTCGCCGGGCACCCGTTGCGATGACGCTGCAGGGCTGTGGGGTTTCGCAGTACGCCGCCACTCTCACTCCAGACGTGATGGGCGCCTGGACCTTCGAAGTGCGTGCCTGGAGTGATCCGCTGGCCACCTGGTTGCACCACACCGAGGTCAAGGTTCCGGTGGGAGTCGACGTTGAGTTGATGTTTGCCGAGGGCAGTTTGCTGCTTGATCGGATCATCGCCGAGCACACGTTGACTGCTGGGGACTTGGTCACCATCGACAACACCCGGGCTGGCATGTGCGATCAGTTGCGCCCGATCAGGGCGCGTTTAGCCGTCGCTTTAGGCCACGAGATCAAAGAGATCTTTAGCCGCTACCCGTTGCGCGACCTGCTAAGCGTCGATGGCCCCTACCCGTTCTTCGCTGACCGCACCCGGGCCTTGTTTGGCAGTTGGTATGAGTTCTTCCCGCGCTCAGAGGGAGCCAAGCGCTCTAAGAGCGGCGTGGTCACCTCAGGCACGTTCAAAACAGCGGCCAAGCGACTCCCTGCCGTGGCGGCAATGGGCTTCGACGTGCTCTATCTGCCACCGATTCACCCCATTGGCGAGGTGAACCGCAAGGGCCCCAACAACACGCTCACCCCAGCACCGACAGATGTGGGCAGCCCCTGGGCGATCGGCTCAGCCCAAGGCGGGCATGACGCAGTGCACCCCGACCTGGGCACATTGAAGGACTTTGACGACTTCGTCCGCCGCGCCAACAAACTCGGCATCGAAGTCGCCCTCGATCTGGCGTTGCAGGCCGCACCTGACCACCCCTGGGCAACGAGCAACCCAGAATGGTTCACCACTCGCGCCGACGGCACCATCGCCTATGCGGAGAACCCGCCGAAGAAGTACCAAGACATCTACCCGATCAACTTCGACAACGACCCCGAAGGCATCTATCAAGAGGTGCTTCGGATCGTGCGGCATTGGATGAGCCACGGGGTGCGCATCTTCAGAGTTGATAACCCGCACACCAAGCCAGTGGCGTTCTGGGAGCGGCTTCTAGGCGAAATCCGTAGCACCGACCCCGACGTGCTGTTCCTGTCGGAGGCATTCACCAAACCGCCCATGATGCACGCGCTGGGTGCCGTGGGTTTCCACCAGAGTTATACCTACTTCACCTGGCGTACCGGCAAGCAAGAGTTGGGTGAATACCTCACTGAGGTCGCCCACCAGTCCAGTCACCTGATGCGCCCCAACTTCTTCGTCAACACCCCCGATATCTTGCACGCCTACTTGCAGTACGGCGGCCCAGCGGCCTTCAAGATCCGCGCCGTCTTAGCGGCATGTGGCTCACCGAGTTGGGGTGTCTATGCAGGCTTCGATCTCTTTGAGCACGTGGCCGTGAAGCCTGGCAGCGAGGAATACCTGGACTCAGAGAAGTACCAGATCCGCATCCGTGATTGGGCCGGGGCGCAGGCCGAGGGCACCTCGCTCGCGCCGTACCTCACCGTGTTGAACCAGATCCGGCGCGACCAGCCTGCACTGCAGCAACTGCGCAACTTGCAGGTGCATGAGACCGATAACGATGCGGTGCTCTGTTTCTCGAAGACCGCCGGGGACAACACGGTGATTGTGGTGGTCAACCTTGACCCCCACTCCCCCCGCGAAACCATGGTGCATCTGGACCTGCCCGCGATTGGCGCCAATTGGGGCGACACCCTGATGGTCCACGACGAACTCAGTGGCGAAACCTGGCACTGGGGCCAACACAACTACGTGCGCTTGGACCCCCACGTGGAGCCTGCGCACATTCTGGTTGTCCGGCATCCCTGATGCGATGGTCGACCGGGTCGCTAGATCAGGCGCGGCGCTACATCGAGTCTCAACGCTGGTTCGCAGGTAAGGGCCAGGACTGGGCGATCGTTGATGCTTCCTGCCTGCTCGATCTAGGCGCACTGAGTCTCGAACTTGTGACTGTTGAGCATGCCGATCGCACTCGCGAGCGCTACCACTTGCCGTTGAGTCGCTACGACAGAGAGCGCCCAGAGTTGGCGCTCTCGCTGGTGGGCGAGATCGACGGGCTCTGGGTGTACGACGCGGTTCACGACTCTGAGGCCGTTGCCCATCTGATCGATGCCTGTGGTGACGGGCCAGAGATCAAGGCGCTCACCGATGCCTCACTCCCAACCCGGGTGACCCAGCACAGCAACTCCACCATCACCATGGGTGACCAGGCTGTGCTCAAGATTTTCCGCAGAGCACACCCGGGGGTGAACCCTGACATCGAGATCCATCGCGCGCTCACCGCAGCTGGCCACAACGCCACGGCCGAGCTCTTGGGTTGGATCGAGGTCGAACACCATGGAGAGGTCTTCCAACTCGGGATGCTCCAGAGGTTCGTGCCACACGCCCAAGCAGGCTGGGAGTTGGCCCTGGCCTCCCGCGACTTCCCCGCCCACTCACTGGGCGTCACAATCGCTGGCCTTCACCAGCAACTTGCTGATGTGTTTGGCACGAGCCAATCGCTAGTGGGCTCACTCACCGACCCGATGAAGCAGCGCTGGCATCACGCGTTGCGACAGGTTGGCGCGCTTGCGCAGTGTGAAGACCAAGTGCTCCATGCCTACTCGGCACCTTCGCCTGCCAGCACCCATCCCACTCAGCGGGTGCACGGCGACCTCCACCTCGCCCAGGTGCTCTCAGGCCCCGACGGCTGGACAGTGCTGGACTTTGAAGGCCCACCAGCCCTGCCTTTGGATCAGCGCCGACTACCCGACTCGCGCTGGCGAGACGTTGCCGGCATGGTGCGCAGTTTCGATTACGCCGCCAGAGTGGGCGGCCATGACATCGGTTGGGCACAACAGTGCCGCGACGAGTTTCTCGAGGGGTATCTGGCTCGAGCGCTCACCAATGAAGAGCGGGCACTGTTGCAGGCATATGTCGTTGACCGGGCGGTCTATGAAGTGGTTTACGAAGCCCGCCACCGCCCTGACTGGGTCGAGATCGCGCTGACCGGGCTCCGCGATTGCCTAACTCACGCGGACCACTAGCTCGCTTCGGCGGCTGCCTTCAGGCGATCCAATGTCGTGCGAGCACCCTGCGTCACAGCGGCGGCGAAACTTTCGGAGCCGCCGAGGTTCTGCTCGACGTACTCCTGTGCAAGGGGGTTGACGCCCTGAGGAGCGACCCTGCGCTGAACGACGCGGGTGCCGCTGGGAGTCGGGGAACACTCATAGGACCAGATGGTCCAGTTTTCGATGATCTTGAACGCGACCCGAAGCGGCGGTTCCCACTCCACGATCTGAGCGTGGGTGACCCATTGCTGATCGCCGTCGTGGTTCAAGTTGGTGAACTTCGTGCCGACCCCGAGCTCGGTGGCGCCGTCGCTGAGTCGCACCGAATCCACCTGCGGGCTCCACTCAGCCATGCGTCGCACGTCGCCAATCAGCGCCCACACCGTCTCGACAGGGGCATTGATGTCAACGGTCTGTTCTAACGACAGCGGTTCCATGTCGCACTCCATCTCTGCGGTGGATTTGAGAAATATTTGCTCTCAACCAACGTTCGGGCAAAGGTTGGTCTATGAGTGACTTCGATCTGCTCCTGGCAGGTCACCACGGCGACCCTCACTCGATTCTGGGACCTCATCTGCATGGTGCCAATGTGAGAGTGCGCACTTACAAGCCTTTGGCCCAGTCGGTTGCGGTGCTGCATGGCGGCATGCGCTCGCAGTTGGCCCATGTGCGCGACGGGTTTTGGGAGGGTCTGCTCGAAGTCGCGCAGGTGCCTGACTACCGCCTTGAAGTTGAGTACGACGGCACCGAACCTGCCATCGTCGACGACCCCTACCGGTTCTTGCCCACTCTGGGCGAGGCGGACCTGCATCTGATCAATGAGGGCCGCCACGAGCAGCTGTGGCAGGTGCTGGGCGCCCATGTGCGCACCTACTCCGGCCTGGGCGGCCCCGACATCACGGGCACATCGTTTGCCGTGTGGGCTCCAGGTGCTCGCGGCATCCGACTCAAGGGCGACTTCAACAACTGGGATGGGCGCGAGCACCCGATGCGCCAACTCGGCGTGTCTGGCGTGTGGGAACTGTTCATGCCCGATGTTGTCGCCGGGGCAAAGTACAAATTCCTGATTGGTGCCGCCGATGGCACCTGGCAGGAAAAGGCCGACCCGATGGCGTTCTTTGCCCAAGTGCCTCCCGAAACCGCATCGGTGGTGACGGCGTCGTCGTACACCTGGGGCGATGGGGAGTGGATGAGCGCACGCGCAGACACCTCCCCCATCAACGCGCCCATGAGCACCTACGAAATGCACCTGGCCAGTTGGCGACGCGGTCGAAGTTACGTGCAACTCGCTGATGAGCTTGTTGACTATCTGAGCGACCTGAACTTCACCCACGTCGAGTTCATGCCGGTGATGCAACACCCCTTCGGCGGGTCGTGGGGCTACCACGTGACGTCGTACTTCGCACCCGACTCGCACTTTGGTGACCCCGACGGACTTAGGTATCTCATCGATCGACTTCACCAAGCCGGCATCGGGGTGATCCTGGATTGGGTGCCCGGTCACTTTGCTACCGACCCGTGGGCGCTCGTTCGCTTTGATGGCACGCCGCTCTATGAAGACCCCAACCCGCAGCGGGGCTGGCACCCCGAATGGGGTTCGTGGATCTTTAACTTCGGACGCCCCGAGGTGCGCAACTTCTTGTATGCCAACGCGGTCTATTGGGCCGAGGAGTTCCACGCCGACGGACTGCGTGTGGACGGCGTGGCCTCCATGCTCTATCTCAACTACGCCCGCAAGGACGGCGAGTGGACCCCCAATATCCACGGCGGGCAAGAGAACCTCGAAGCGGTGCAGTTCCTCCAAGAGATGAACGCCACGTTGTACCGACGCTGCCCCGGCGTGGTCACGATTGCTGAGGAATCAACGTCATGGCCTGGCGTGACCAAGCCCACGACCCAAGGTGGTCTTGGCTTCGGGTTCAAATGGAACATGGGCTGGATGCACGACTCGCTGGACTACATGGCCGAAGACCCCATGAACCGTTCGCACCACCACAACAAGTTGACGTTCTCGCTCGTCTACGCCTTCTCGGAGAACTTCGTGCTCCCGATCTCCCACGACGAGGTGGTGCACGGCAAAGGCTCACTGCTTCGCAAGATGCCCGGAGATCGTTGGCAACAACTAGCCAACCTGCGAGCCTTCCTCTCCACCATGTGGGCCCACCCTGGCAAGCAACTGCTTTTCATGGGTTGTGAGTTTGGCCAAGAGTCCGAATGGGCCGAGTCACGAGAGTTGGACTGGTGGTTGCTCGAGCACAGCGAGCACCGAGGTCTTCAAGCACTCGTGCGCGACCTCAATGCGATCTATGCCTCATCTCGGCCGTTGTGGACCCAAGACGGCGACAGCGCCGGGTTTAGCTGGATCGATGCCAACGACGCCGGGCGCAACGTCTTCGCCTTCACCCGTTGGTCGAGCGAGGGCGAACCACTGGTGTGCATCTCGAACTTCGCCGGCAACCCCCACACCGACTACGTCATCGACCTGCCCGGCGGTGGCACCTGGCGCGAAGTACTCAACACCGACGCCACCTTCTACGGCGGATCGGGCGTAGGCAATCTCGGCACCGTCGAGTCTGGCCACCCCTTCACCCTCCCGCCGTTGGGAGCGTTGTGGCTGGTGCCTGCGGGTGTCGAAATCCCAGGTTAAGTACCCAATTTGTCACTTCACCTAGGTTGCAACCTGGGTTAAGTGACAAACACTTGGGTGAAGTACGACGAGTTCGTATGACGCAGCCAAACCACCAGCCCGTTAGGGTCTGATCTGTGCCAAGCACTCACCTCATCGCCCCAGGGGTTTATCGACTCACTTGGGAGGCCCACGAGACTGCCGAGGACCTCAGCTTGGCGGTGCTGGCTGCATTTGAGGAAGGCGCACACCGCATCGAGGCCTATGTCGCACTCGATGACCACCCCGGCCAACGGCTGGCCAGTTTCGCTGGATTGCTCAAAGAGGGCATCGCCCGCGGATCGGTTGACCAACGCGACCATGCGGTCTTCGCCCGACTTGCCACCGATGTGCCGGCGAAAACTCCCGACGGCTTCCGAGCACTGCTCAACTCGGTGTTGCCCCGCAAACGCGCGATCAGCCAACTCTTGATCCGCAGCGATGATGCCCGGGTGCTGCTATGCCAACTGACCTACAAGACCGACTGGGATCTGCCCGGCGGCGTCGTCGAGGTCAACGAATCTCCCCAGATTGCTGTGGGCCGCGAAATCGAGGAAGAACTCTCCCTCACACTCAACGTCGGCCAGCTCCTGCTCACTGACTGGCTGCCGGCCTGGCGCGGTTGGGATGACGCGATCTGCTTGGTCTTCGACGGCGGTGAACACCCGGCCTCACTAGCAGACCAGATCGTTGGGGACCGACGAGAAATCCGCTCTGCTGAGTTTTGCACCCTCGATCAGGTCAACGAGCGCTGCACCGACTTCACCGCGCGTCGGATCCACTCGGCGTTGGCCAACCTGGCCGGTGGCCCCTCCTACGTCGAAAGTGGCGGCTGAACACAGCGGTCCCATAAGCATTTGTTCAACGCTTGATACAAGGCTATCGTGTGAAGCATGGTACCCGGTCAGGACGGCATCCTCACGCACTTGCGCCGGGGCGCATTGGAATACTGCATTCTTGCCATGCTCGAAGTCGAGGACCGCTACGGGTTCGACATCGCGCGCAACCTCGACCCACTATTGCTCTCTAGCGAGGGAACGCTTTACCCACTTCTGGCTCGACTCCGAAAAGCAGGATGGGTTCAAACCAATTGGCAAGAATCTGCCACCGGCCCGCCGCGCCGTTATTACCGACTTACGTCTTCGGGTCGAGAGACCTTGCATGAGTTTCGGATCGCTTGGAAAGCCTTCAGCGCAGCAGTGGACAACCAAATATTTGGAGCACCGAATGAATAGCGTCTCGCAACACCCTCTCGTTCGACGCTACCTCGCCGACGTCGAGATAGCCCTCTCAGATTCGCCCCCAGATGAGCGCCGTGAAGCGATCGCGGGCCTCGAGGAACACCTACTCAGTGCCCTACCTGAGAATGCCAGCGACTCAGACGTGCACGAGGTCCTGAATCGATTAGGCGCCCCCTCTGATTTGGCCGCGGACTCTCCCAGCCAGCGCCGTAGAACCCTCCGGTCCGCACTGGAGGGCAGGTGGGTTCCTGTACTGGCCGGCCTCGTCCTAGTTCTCATGTTCCTGTGGCTAGCCGCAATGGGGCTCTTTATCGAAAGCCGCACAAGTTCTCAGGTTTGTTCGGGGGGTCCTGAGGGGACCTCGCATTGTCAGCCAGAACAAATCGACCCCTTCTTGCCGCGGCCTGGTGCCCTCTTCTCCGTTTTCGTGGCACTGTTCCCGTACGCGATCATCCCTTACACCTTGATCTTGGCTTCAAGGCTGTGGTCGCCGCGCGCTCGTGTGGTTCTCCTGTCCGCGATTCCGGCCTGGACTCTCCTCGTCGACGTACCGGCATGGGCAGCCTGGAAACTCGGTGCGAGCGACAGTCTGGTGTTCGGGCTCACTCAAGCGGTATTCGTCTCTGGAATCCTGATCCCGCTTCTCATTACCTGGCAAGCAGTGAAGGCGTTTAGGAAGTCAAGTCACCAGCTGTAGCCGCTGAACTCAGCGGTCCTTGGCGAGCAAATCCCAGTGGATCAAGTCGACGGGCCCTGATGGGAGTACGTCGACTTCTCGTTCGCGGCCGAACTGGGTGAACCCCAGTGTCGTGAGGGTGCGGTTGCTCGCTTCGTTGTCGGCGGTGGTCATGGCGACGAGGCGGCGTACTCCAAGGCCACCGGCCTCAATCGAGCCGAAGGCATGAGCAACGGCGGCCTGCGCGGCAGCGGTGACGACACCGCGTCCGCGGGCTGAGGGGAAGACGTAGTAGCCGAGTTCGGCGTAATCGCCGATCGGTCCACCGCGACTGAAGACGGTGACGTAACCCATCGCTCGATCCTCAGCATTAGCAATGCACCAGCTCAAACCTGTGCCCAAGATGCGGTGTTCGAGACGCGTCATTCGCCAGGTCTCGAAGAAGTCAACCGGCGGGATCGCGGTCATCGGCAAGTAGTGCTCGGGGTGGTTGGCAGGTTCGAGAGCGTCGACGTCGCTGGGTCGCCAGTCGCGAAGCAGCACTGGTCCGTGAGCGGTGTCCACGCTTATCTCGGGGAACGCCAGCCACGGTGTCTTCGGAGTCGTCGGCTCATCGCGACCCAGACTGGCCACCCAGTCATCTCGCAGGCGTTCTCCTTGGAGGGTGGTCTGCGGAATCGTCGCGTGCATCGTGAACCCACACGCCCTGGCCACGCGCCACGACGCCTCATTGCCCCGGAAGGCTGCCCAGTGAAGACGTTCGCCGGAGTAGGCGCCGAAGAAGTGCGCACTTGCCAGGCGCAGCGCCCGCGTCATCAGGCCGCGACCGCGAGCCTCAGGGTGCAAGCTGTAACTCACTGTCGCTGCGGGCAAACGTGCGCCAACCCAGGCATGCGGGCGCAACACAATCGTGCCGAGGTAGGTGTCGTCATCGAGCGTGCAGATTGCCCAGCGCGGGTGCGGGTGCTGTGACTCCCAACCCTCACGGACAACTTCGAGGTACTTCGCCATATCGGCCAACGTGTTCTGCCCGACGGTCATCTGAGCCAGAGTCTGGGCATCGCCGGCTTCTTCGACCATGCGTGCGAGATCGCCCGTGTTGTGGGCCCGCAGGCGCACCACGTCGTCACGAAGTTCGGGCACAAGATCAGGAAACGGCACCTGCGCAGTGAACCAGCCCACTCACGCTCCGTCGAGTGAAAATGTGGCGGCGCGGGCAAGTTACCCTGCTGCGGTGACTACGAATCGACTTTCCGCCCTGCTTGGTGACCGCATGCCCCTCCTTGATGGTGGCTACGGTTGGCTGCTTCAGGAGCGCGGCCTCGAAGCCGGTGTTCCTGCCGAGTTGTGGAACCTCACCAACCCCGAGGGCATCGCGGGTTTGCATGAGGAGTACGCCGCCGCCGGGTCGACCATTTTGACGACCAACACCTTCGGTGCGACTGCTCCCCGACTCGCGGGCTATGACCTTGCTGAGCGTGGATCTGAAGTCGCCGAGCAAGGCGCGGCCATTGCCCGCGCGGTCGCTGACCGGCACGGAATCTTGGTGGCCGGCGACATCGGCCCCACCGGCGAACTCCTCGAACCCTTGGGCACGCTCACAGTTGAGGAAGCCGTCGAACTGTTCGCCGCCCAGATCAAGGGCATGCTGCGAGGTGGCATCGACTTGATCTTGATCGAGACCATGTCAGATCTCGAAGAGTCGAAGGCGGCCATCACTGCCGCACGGCGTGAGGCGCCGGACCTGCCGATCATCGCGACGATGAGTTTCGACACCAACCTGCGCACCATGATGGGTGTCACCCCTGCTGCCGCTGTTGCTGCACTCGGCGAGGCGGGTGCAGACGCGGTCGGGGCTAACTGCGGGCGCGGCCCCGAGGAGATGACCCAGATCGCCGCATCCCTGGTCTCGGCTCGACCCGAGGGCCTGCTGCTCATCGCCCAGTCGAACGCCGGGCTCCCCCAAATCAGTGGCGACGGCTTCGCTTACACCGTCGACCCGGCGGGCATGGCCGCTCACGCCGTCGAACTGCGAGGTGCGGGCATTGACGTGCTGGGCGCGTGCTGCGGGTCGGCACCTGAGCACATCGCAGCGATGGCTCAGGCCCTCAAATGAGCGCCTGCTGACCGGAACTTAGAACAGCGCTGAAGCAAGATCCCGGCGGGCCTTGAGCACCCGCTGGTCCTCGTTGCCGACCGCGGCAAAGAGCCCAATCAGATGGTTTCGAGCGGCATCGCGATCGGAGTCGGACGTGCGTCGTACGACATCGATCAAGCGCCGGAAGGCGTCTTCGACGTGGCCGCCAAGCAAGTCGAGATCGGCGACGAGCGTTTGGGCTGCGACGTCATCGGGAGACTCAGCGGCGGCCGTACGAGCTGCCTGAAGGTCAACACCCAAGGTCCGCTGGAGCACCTTGGCCATGGCCAATCCGCCCGCGGCTTCGGTGTCGTGGGCGTTGGCAGCCACGAGTTTCTCGTACTCAGCGACCGCTGCGTCGATGTCTCCGCGCTCGAGGGCGTCTTGAGCCGGGGCATACCTCGGGTCGATCTCAGGTTCGCCGTCAGCAGACTCCGCGTGGCGCGGCTGGTGCTGGCCGCTGACACCTTGGGCCAACAACTGTTGGAAGAGTTGGGTGAGGGCGGGTCGTAGTTCGGCCAGGGGAACTGCGTCTTGGAACAGAGGTTGCGGGCGACCTTGCACCACGATGGCAACCATCGGCACCGAGGGCACCTGCATGGCTTGGGCGATCGCTGGGGCGGTCTCGATGTCGACTCGCCCGAGCAGGAATTTGCCCTCAAATTCGTTGCTCAGCACCTGCAGGTCGTTGGCTAGCTGAACGCTGCCTGGGGATCGGGTGCTGGAGTAAAACACCAACATCACTGGTGCCTGCATCGAGGCCTCGACGACCGCCTGGAAGTTCTGCTCGTCGGCTTGCACGCAATAGGCCGAACTCATCCCGGAGGCATCGGGAGTGGGTGCGGCAACGGGAGCCTTGTTGAATCCTGAGAGGTCGATGGCGCCTGGCCGTGAAAAGGGTCGCTGCGTCATGGGCACATTGTGTCAGGCAAGCCCGAGGGAGACTGCGTCCTCCCATAGTTCGTCGCGTACGTCTGGGTGTGCGGCATGCTCGATGATGTGCGCCGCCTGCTTTTGCTGGTCGTGCCCAAAGAGTTCGGCGGTGCCGTTTTCGGTGATGATCGCGGTCTGCTGAAAGCTGGTGACTGGTTCATCAACTAGAGCAACGATGGTCGACACATTCGCTTTGGGGTGCCACGAACGCAACCCCATCAGCGCCTGGCCTCCAGGGCAGTGCATGGCTCCGACGATGAAGTCGGTTTGCCCACCGAAGCCCGAGTGGATGCGCGCGTTGATGCGCGAAGCATTGGCCTGACCAAACAAATCGACCTGAAGCGCGGTGTTCACGCTGGTCATGAGCGGCTGCGCTGCGATCCGTGAGGGGTCGTTGGCCACTTCGCTGCGGATCATCCGCACTCGAGCGTTTTGGTCTAGCCATTCGTAAAGCTCAGTCGAGCCGAAAATGAATGAGGTGTGCAACGGCGCTGCGGTGGACAGCGATCCGGACTTTTCTAGTTCCAAAATCGAGTCGGAAAACATCTCTGTCCACACCCGCAAATCACGGCGTTCAGTCAGCCCGCGTAACGCCGCATCGGGCACCGCCCCGATGCCTGCTTGCAACGTGGCCCCATTTGGCACCCGGGCAGCCACCGCAGCACCAATCGCGATCGATTCATCATCAAGCGGGGGTGCGATATGCGCTGCTAGGGGTACGTCGACCTCGATCATCAGGTCGAAAGCAGACTCGGGGAGCAAGGCGTCGCCGTACGTGAACGGCATATTCGGGTTCACCTGGGCCACCAACACGCCCCCACGCTTTTTCAGGGCTTCGACTGCGCCAGGCAAGATGTTGACCTCGGTGCCCATGGAGACCAGGCCCTTGCGGGGAACGCTGGTGTGCAGCACCACGACATCTGGCTTCATCGCGGTGTCAAAGAGGCGCGGCACCATCGAGAGGCGGCTTGGAACATAGCGAAGCCGCGGGCTCTTGCGCATGCCAGGGCCGACGAACGAAGTCTCCAAGACCATGCCTTCACGGTCCGGAATGCCTTTTTGCGGGTTGAGCACGCACAGACGCCAGCGATCCAAGCCCGCGTCAATCTCTGCCAACGTCTGCAGCGGAGTGGCGAAGTTCCCCGAGGTCACCACACGAGGTTCGGCGGGAAGATTCGGGATTGCTTTGATCAAGTCAAGGAGCGCGCTCACCGCCACAGTCTAGAAGCGTGCCGGCTCCCGATAGACGCCCCATTCGGCTCGCAGTGCGTCGCAAATCTCACCAAGCGTCGCCTCGACTCGGCACGCGGCAAGCATGGGCTCGACCATGTTGGCTCCACTCCGGGCTGCCTGGATCATCTCGCCCAGTGCGGCCTGCACTGCGGCCTCATCACGAGCCGCCTTGCGAGCGCGCAGCAACGCGACCTGTTCGGTCTCGACTTCATGGCTGACCCGCATGATGTCCAACTCCGCACTCACCGACTCCAGGTGCGTGTTGACCCCCACCACCAACTTCTCCCCCTTTTCCAAGGCGCGTTGGTAGTTGAAGGCTGCATCGGCGATCTCAGACATGAACCAACCGTCTTCGATGCCGCGCAAGAGTCCCTTAGTGATCGGTTTGTCGGCTGTGGAGCGAGCCAGCGCCTCTGTGTCGTTGTGGGTGAGTGTTGACCCACCCAAACTCAAAATCTTGTCGAAAATGCAGTTCGCCTCAGCCTCGATCTGATCCGTCAGCGCTTCGAGGTACCACGATCCACCCAGCGGATCAGCCACATTCGTCACGCCGATCTCATCCATGATCACCTGTTGAGTGCGCAAGGCAATCTCAGCGGCCTGCTCACTGGGCAACGCCAGCGTTTCGTCGAGGGCATTGGTGTGCAACGAGTTCGTGCCACCCAACACCCCGGCAAGCGCCTCGATGGCGGTGCGGACCACGTTGTTATACGGCTGCTGGGCGGTCAACGACACCCCTGCCGTTTGCGTATGGAAACGCATCCACTGCGCTTTGGGGCTGGTGGCGCCGTAAACATCGCGCATCCAGCGCGCCCAAATCCGTCGAGCCGCGCGGAACTTCGCGATCTCCTCAAAGAAGTCCAGGTGCGCGTCGAAGAAGAAGCTCAGGCCCGGGGCAAAGACGTTGACGTCGAGGCCGCGGGAGAGGCCGAGTTCGACGTACCCAAATCCATCGGCCAGTGTGAATGCGAGTTCTTGAGCGGCAGTGCTGCCCGCCTCACGGATGTGATAGCCGCTGACGCTGAGGGGCTTGTACGCCGCGATGTTGGCCGCGCAGTACTCCATCAGATCGCCGATCAACCGCAGGTGCGGTTCGGGCCCAAAGAGCCACTCCTTTTGAGCGATGTACTCCTTGAAGATGTCTGTTTGCAGCGTGCCGTTGAGGATCGTGGTGTCGACGCCTTGGCGTTCGGCAGCGACGAGGTACATGCAAAAGATGGGGACTGCCGGCCCGCTGATCGTCATGCTGGTGGTGACTTCGCCCAGCGGGATGCCCTCGAAGAGCACGTCCATGTCAGCAGCCGAATCGATCGCGACACCGCAATGCCCGACCTCGCCCAGGGCCATCGGATCATCGGAGTCTCGGCCCATCAACGTCGGCATATCGAAGGCTACGCTGAGGCCACCGCCGCCACGACCAAGGATCATCTTGTAGCGCTCGTTGGTCTGTTGCGCGTTGCCAAAGCCTGCGAACTGACGAATCGTCCAGGGCCGACCGCGATGACCCGTGGCATGGAGTCCGCGGGTGAACGGGAACTCGCCGGGCCACTCCCCCTCATCGGTGCCGTAGGCCGGTTCGACCTCCAGTCCAGAAAGAGTCGTGAAGTCCGCATCGCGGATCAGCCCCTTGGCCTGGGCCTCCGCGTAGCGGTTTTCCCATCGCTGACGGGCTGTGAGCCTCGTCTCATCGCTCATGGGGGGATCCTATGCCGGGGCTCGGGCGCCTTGGTGGTTGGTCGCGGGCTGCTTGCGTCATAAGAACTGGTTCCACTTCACCTAGCAGTTCCTCACCTCACCTAGATTGCAACCTGGGTGAAGTGCCAATTCGGGTACATAACCTGGGATTTCGACACCCGGCGCTAGGGTGAACGCCGATGGCTCACACACCCCGACTGATCTTGGCCTCCGCATCGCCCGCGAGGCTCATCACGCTACGCAACGCCGGACTCGAGCCGGAGGTGATCGTGAGCGGAGTCGACGAAGACAACGTCGATGAGGCCACTCCAGCTGAGACTGCGTTGAAACTGGCTCAACTCAAGGCGGTTGCCGTTGCGGCGCACGAGCCTCGGAGTTTGGTGATCGGATGTGACTCACTCTTGGAGTTTGAGGGGCGCACCCTAGGCAAGCCGGTCGATGCCGACGATGCGATCCGGCGCTGGAAGATGATGCGCGGGCGATCTGGGGTCCTGCACACCGGGCACTGCCTGATCGACAACCATCGCGAAGTGTGGGTGAGTCGCACCGCCTCGACCAAGGTGCGGTTTGCGCAGGTGCGCGATGAGGAGATTGCGGCGTACGTCGCCACCGGCGAACCCCTGCGCGTCGCGGGCGCCTTCACCATCGACGGCCTAGGGTCGGCATTCATTAGCGGGATCAGTGGCGACCCCCACAACGTCGTGGGGATCAGCGTGCCACTGTTGCGGCTGATGTTTGAGGAGATCGGCTACAACTGGACCGACTTCTGGGCCAGATAGCCCCTACTCCACCGGCAATCCGAGCCCTCTAGCGATCAGCATGCGCTGGACTTCTGAGGTGCCCTCACCGATCTCGAGGATCTTGGCGTCGCGGTAGAAGCGAGCCACGGGATACTCCTCCATGAACCCGTAGCCACCAAACACCTGCGTCGCGATGCGGGTCGCGGTCACGGCCGATTCGGTGGCATATAACTTCGCGATCGACGCCGCGTGCTTGAACTTCGCGGCGCTCGCGCCGGAGTCTTTGAGCGCAGCGGCCTGATAGGTCAAGGCACGAGCCGCATGCAACAGCACTTCCATGTCGGCGATCTGGAATGCAACACCCTGCTTGCGACCGATGGGGCCACCGAAGGTTTGGCGCTGGCCGGCGTACTCAACACTCATGTCGACGCAGGCCTGGATGCAGCCCACCGCCAACGCGGCAATCGCCACTCGCCCGTCATCAAGCGTGGCCAAGAACTGGGCGAACCCGCGCCCGCGCTCCCCCAAAAGGTTCGCCTCCGGCACGCGGGCGTCGGTGAAGCTCAGCGGGTGGGTGTCAGAGGCGTTCCACCCCAATTTGTCGTACGCCGCCTCAACCTCAAACCCAGGAGTCGAGTTCGGCACGATGATCGCCGAAATCTCCGGCCGGCCCGCGTTATCGCCCGTGCGGGCAGTGATCGTGACCAAGGACGTGATCTCAGAACCGGAGTTCGTAATGAACTGCTTCGAGCCGTTGATCACCCACTCGCCGCCATCAAGGTCGGCCTTGGTCTTGGTCGCACCCGCGTCTGAACCTGCGCCGGGTTCGGTGAGACCAAATCCAGCCAAAGTCCGGCCGGCCACCAAGTCAGGCAGCCACTGATCCTTCTGGGCTTGGGTGCCAAAGGTCAGGATCGGGTTGATGCCCAGGCCCACAGCGGCCTCCAAGGTGATCCCCATGGCTTGGTCAACGCGACCAATCTCCTCGATGGCTAGGCACAACGAAGTGAAGGCACCATCCTCTCCGGTGAGTCCCGCGCCGCCGAACTCCTCGGGGGCAGTGAGCCCCATCAACCCCAGCTCGCCCATCTTGTGGACCACATCAACCGGGAAGTGGTGAGCCTTGTCCCAGGCAGCAATATGAGGGGCGATCTCCCCCTCAGCGAAGTCGCGGACAGTGTGGCGAAATGCCTCAAGTTCGGGGGTGAGCTGCATACTGGAGATGCTACCCCGAGAGGTTAACGATCGCTAACCGAATCGGGTGTTGGTTTCACCGGGTACCCGGTGAAACTTGCGCTTCCCATGTGAAACTTCACATGGGAAGCGCAAGTTTTCCATGGGAAGTGCACCGACTTTCGCCCTTACTCCGCGAACATCACACCCGGGTTGAAAACCCCATCCGGGTCAAGCGCCTTCTTGATCTTCAGCGACAAAGCCATCACATCGGGGCCCAGTTGATCGGGCAGTGCCGATCTCTTTGCCCGGCCGACACCGTGCTCGCCGGTGATAGTGCCTTCCAGAGCGATCGCGGCCTGCATGATCGCAGCGAATGCTTCTTTGGCTCGCTTACTCGAGCCCGGATCGGTTGCGTCGTACACCACCAACGGGTGCGTGTTTCCATCGCCAGCATGTGCGACGACCGGGATCTCAAGGTCATATCGCTCGGCGATCCCAGCCACAGCAGCGAGCAACTCGGGCAGGCGCGGTACTGGCACACCGACATCTTCAAAGAACAGCGAGCCCCGGCAGTCCACCGCATCGAATACGAGTCTTCGCGCGCTGACGAACGCTTCGCCCTCCTCGGCGTCGTCGGTCACGAACACCTCAAGGGCCTCGCTGCATGCGGCTTCAACAATCGCGACCTCGGCCTGACGTGCAGGTCCGGGGGCATCACACTGCACCACCAACATGGCTCCCGCATTGCGGTCGAGCCCCATCGGTCGATAGTCCTCCACAGCGTTGATGGAGGGCCGATCCATCAACTCCAACATCGAGGGTCGACAACTGCGGCGAATCGCCACGACCGCGTTTGCTGCAGCCTCCACCGACGCAAACGTCGCCACCAATGTCGATCGTGCGCCCTGCAACGGGATCAGCCGCAGGACCGCTCGAGTCACGATGCCCAAGGTGCCCTCGGAACCCACGAACAGTTTGACCAGTGACAACCCAGCGACATCCTTGATTCGTTTGCCGCCCAGTTTCACTAGCGTGCCATCGGCCAGCACGACATCGAGGCCGAGCACGTAGTCAGTGGTGACGCCGTACTTCACACAACACAGGCCGCCTGCATTCGTCGCGACGTTGCCGCCGATCGAGCAGATTTCGTACGACGAGGGGTCTGGTGGATACCAAAGCCCATGCTCGGCTGCGCTCACTTTGACGCACTTGTTGAGTGCACCGGGTTCGACGATCGCGACTTGCGAGGCGGCGTCGATCTCGATGCCCACCATCTCTTCCAGCGAGACGACCAGCCCGCCATCGATGGCTGAGGAGCCACCGGAGAGCCCAGTGCCCGCACCACGAGTCGTGATCGGAACATGGTTCGCCGCTGCCCATCGAACCGCGATTTGGACGTGCTCGGCCGTGCGTGCCCTGACGACGGCGAGCGGCACCCCCGCTGACGCGTCGCGCGACCAGTCCCAGCGGTATTTCTCGGTACGAGCCGGGTCGGTAATCAACACCCTTGGCGGCAACTGGGCCTCGAGTTGTGACAGAGCACTCACTTGCTCATCGAAGCACACCGCGATGGGCGTCGTACTCCACCAACAGCGCCCACTTCCCATGCAAAACTGACGCTTCCCATGTGAAGTTTCACGTGGGAAGCGTCAGTTTCACCGGGTACCCGGTGAAACTTGCACCCCGCATCCGGGACCAGCGCTCACCCGACCAACAAACCTCACTAGACTCCGAGGGGTCCGATCCCAGCCCGAGGAGCGCTTGCGAATGTCGTTGAAGAAGGTCCTAGTCGCCAACCGTGGCGAAATCGCCGTACGAATCATTCGCGGCTGCAAGGACGCTGGCATCGCCAGTGTGGCGGTGTACGCCGAACCCGACCGCGACGCCTTGTTCGTGCGTCTGGCCGATGAGGCTCATGCACTAGGTGGTTCGACCCCTGCTGATTCTTACCTCGACATGGGCAAGATCATTGCGATCGCCCAGAAGACTGGCGCTGACTCGGTGCACCCTGGCTACGGGTTCTTGGCTGAAAACGCTGCCTTTGCACAGGCAGTTATTGACGCTGGCCTGATTTGGATCGGTCCCCCGCCGGAGGCGATCGAGAAGCTGGGCGACAAGGTGCAGGCTCGCCACATTGCCGCCAAGGTGGGCGCTCCCCAGGTGGAGGGCACCCCCGACCCGGTCCAGAACGCTGACGAGGTCATCGAGTTTGCCCGCACGCACGGTTTGCCGATCGCGATCAAGGCTGCCTTCGGTGGCGGCGGTCGCGGCTTGAAGGTCGCTCGCGAGATGGATGAAATCCGCGATCTTTATGACTCTGCGGTCCGTGAGGCGGTCACTGCCTTTGGTCGTGGTGAGTGCTTCGTCGAGCAGTACCTCGATCACCCCCGGCACGTCGAAACTCAGTGCCTGGCCGATCAGCACGGCAACGTGGTGGTCGTTTCGACGCGCGACTGTTCGTTGCAGCGTCGTCACCAAAAGCTGGTCGAGGAGGCGCCCGCGCCGTACCTCACCGAAGACCAAATGCACCGGCTCTATTCATCCTCCAAGGCGATCTTGAAGGAGGCTGGCTACCTCGGCGCCGGCACGTGTGAGTTCTTGGTGGCACCCAGCGGTTTGATTTCGTTCCTTGAGGTCAACACGCGTTTGCAGGTCGAGCACCCGGTTTCTGAAGAAGTCACCGGCATCGACTTGGTGCGCGAAATGTTCCGCATCGCAGCAGGTGAAGAACTTGGGTACGACGACCCCGTCGTCGAAGGCCACTCCTTCGAGTTCCGCATCAACGCCGAGGACGCCGGGCGCAACTTCATGCCCGCTCCTGGCACGTTGACGGTGTGGGACCCGCCGAGCGGACCTGGCGTGCGCGTCGACGGTGGCTACGTCGCCGGGGAAACCATTCCGGGCGCCTTTGACTCCTTGATCGCCAAACTGATCGTCACCGGCCGCGACCGCACCCAGGCTTTGGAGCGCTCACGTCGGGCACTCTCTGAGTTCAAGGTTGATGGGATGCCCACCGTGATCCCCTTCCACGCTGCGGTTGTGAACGACCCCGCTTTCGTCGGCGAAGGCGATGACCAAACGGGTCGCTTCGGCATCTACACGTTGTGGATCGAGTCGGAGTTCAACAACACCATCGAGCCATATTCAGGTGCAGCCGCCGAAGCAGACGAGCCCGCTGAGCGCCAGAAGGTCACTGTCGAGGTCGGCGGACGTCGACTCGAGGTTGTCTTGCCTGGCGGATTGGGCGGCATCGCGGCGGCGCCAAGCGGCGGCGCGAAGCGTCCCAAGCGCTCGGCTGGCAAGAAGGTTGGCGCTGCCGTGTCAGGTGACGCGGTGAGTTCGCCGATGCAGGGCACCATCGTCAAGGTCGCCGTCGAAGAGGGCGCCGAGGTCGCTGAGGGCGATGTCATCGTGGTCTTGGAGGCCATGAAGATGGAGCAGCCCCTCAAGGCTCACAAGGCCGGTGTCGTCACCGGTCTCGCCGCCGAAGTGGGCGCGACCGTCGGCAACGGCGCGGTGATCTGCGAACTCAAGTAGTCCCGGCAACGATCACCGCCATGAGCACGGGGAGACGGCCCGGGCACAACGGATGCCCGGAGGTCAGTTGAACGGAGCACCGTTCGCAGGGCGCTACGAACGGTGTGGCTCATGGCGTTTGCCACCATGGCCGAGCACTACCTGAGCGGGTTGGGATTCGGCGACAGAGCCCTCTGGGTGGGGGCATTCGTGGTGACAGGGTGCCTGATCTTGGCCTTCTGGTTGAGCACCAAAGCCTCGATGTGGTCGGGTTCGCGCGACTGGGTTGTGACGACGATTGGATTCCTGAGTGCAACGGCGCTCGCAGGACCGGTCGTGCTCATGGTGCTCTCGACGTCGACGGTGACGGTTATTGATCCCACTCCCGCGCCTGCGCTTCCCCCCTTCATGGTTTGGGTCGTAGGCGCGTTCTTTACCTATGGGCTTCCAATCGCTGGTCTGACCGCCTTCACTCGGTACTGGCTGCACCGGACAGCCCCCGTCGGACAGATGTGGCAACCCTGGATCGAACTGGCGGTCATTGCGCTGGCCCTCGCGACGGCCACGCTGGCCGCCTTCCTTCCCGTGCTGCCTGCCTATCTCTGATCGGTTGCGAAAGTGGCGCAGCCGGGC
>WBZQ01000653.1_pt1 | contig 26283 bp, 17 predicted proteins | sample 5204251 | NCBI WGS metagenome assembly WBZQ01 (sample SAMN12412402, study PRJNA552823) | activated sludge metagenome | isolation source: activated sludge from nitrification reactor of wastewater treatment plant... | place: USA: Virginia | collected 2017-09
GCTCTATCATGCTGAAGAAGGGGCCTACGAAGAAGCATGGCAACAGCTCATGCAGGACAACCCGATGCCCGCGATCCACGGCCGCGTCTGTTATCACCTGTCGGGTCCAAATAAGCCTGCCACTCCACATCCTTGATTAACAACTACTTATACCATGTCACTGATATCACTTTTGGCACTGCAATCCAAGAATTATTGGCTCTGCCTGGATTTTCTCTGAAAATTCTTGGCACTGCCTGCAAGCTCTCAGATCCCCAATAAATGGCCTCGAATCTATCCAGTGACGGTGCTAATCTTTCATGTATGTTCAGGTAGGAATGGATAGACACCTCACTGTTCCTAGACTGCCATGTCGCGCTTTAAGAAGGGATCTTCTCAATGACGCTGGGTATGATGGAGGGGTATCGTCAAGCAATTCAAAAGTTTAGTGGCATCAAGAAACTCACTGACCAGGCCATGACAGATTGGCTCTACATCACTTTGCCAAAACTGCCGCCACGCACACAGCAGATGTTCGTCGATGAGGTCTTCTTTCTTACAACAGGGTTGCCGCCTGTGTACGCCGACTCGGAGCCCACTAAGAAAAGCAAATCTGCCGAGGACCCCCCGGGAAAGCGGAAAACGGTCAAGACGAGCGCACAAGCAACACAAGACGCGTTTTATATTCAGCACGAAGCGGTTGAAGCATTTGGAACAGAGTCCGAAGCGAATGTCTGGCTCACGCGACCGAACTCTCGCCTCAAGAACAAGACTCCACTGTCCCTACTTGGGACCAAAGCCGGTAATGCGCGCGTACAGAACCTTCTCACACAGATTGAACACGAAAAGCAGAGTTAACGTGTGGCAAGAGAACCTGTTTGCCCGTTCCCAGAATCGTGCGTCGCACGAACAGGCCTTAAAGAGATAGCGGGGGGAACTCACACAATGTCTATTGAAATGGTGGCCCTGGTCATTCTGGGGTCAGGGGTGAGTGGGATCCTGGCGCTGCGAGCGATGCTGGCGATCTTCCTCGATTCCCGCAGTGGGTTGCTCCTCGCGCGTTACAACCGAACGTGCACGCCAGAACAGCCCTCGTGAAGGAGAGCAAGATCCACGATCAATGACTCGAAGAAAGGCAGATGCGTACGACCTGATGATCCGTTGTCGGTCTCTCCCACGGCGTTAGTGCTTTCTCCACTCCCACGGCGGCACCGGCAAGGGTTCAGCCCATAACCCTTTGTGTGCCTCTCGTGCCTCCTGTTCCAATTGCTCAAGCTGTTTCTCTCCTGGTGCATACTTCCGATACCACCAGCACCAGCCTTCTCTCACAAGTTCCCGATTCACGTTCGTGCCGTCCGGGAACAGCACCTCGGCAATTGTGCGCTTGTACTTGTCCTTGCCGTGGGTTGCGACGGTCACATCCTTTCCAAAGACATGTTCTGCCGTAGCCTGCTTCGCCCGTGTCCCAAAGGGCTGTCCCTTCTCCGGACAGTCGATGCCGTGCAAGCGAATCCGGTCCACTTCACCATTGTGGATCACGTCGATCGTATCGCCGTCGATGCCCCCCACCACGCGGCCAGCGAACTCTCTCGCGAACGCGGAGCAGGTAAACAGCGTTGTGAGGAGGGTGATCCAGACGACACGCATAAGCTGCATGCTAGCAGTCTTCCCCTGTCCTGGCGAGGGCCTGACGACCGAGGGGCAAATCGCGCGACTTATACAAGACTTGCTTCCTTGCCCGCGACTTCATGACAGGTGTTCAAGGCCAACCTTAGTGACTCCGCAACTTGCGGACCGCTTCAGTTTGCTTCTCAATGCAATAGGCGCGCATCTTGAAATCATCAGGCCATTGTTTCGAACAGTGTGCGAGCGCTGTGTTGTAATCCGCTTCCGCAATGTCGGAAGGGCGCGGTCTCGCTAGTGCCTCCACGCCTTTCACCTGTTGCTGCTCACAATGGGCCCGCATTTGAAAATCCTCTGGCCATTCCTTCGCACACTTACTTTGAATACTGGCTTTGTGAGATTCGGACAGGTTCTCCATTGATGCCCCGGCCGAGAGCGACTGCAATGCTTTCTGCTGCTTCTCGATACAATACGTCTGCATTTGGAAATCGGTCGGCCACTGTTCCGCACATTTCGTTTTAATCGTCTCTTGCGCCACGTCCGGTCTCGGAGAAACCACCGCCGATTGCGCGGCGGCGGTCTGAATCGACTGTGTAGCCATGCTCGCTCGGTCAGCTCGTGTCCATGTAATATGATCCCGATAGCACTGATTCTGTTGAGTGAGATCGGACATCCTACTGCAGAGCGATTGGATTTCCATGTACCGAGACTCCACAATGTCTGCTGGACGTCCAGTTACCAGTGTACGAAATCGCTTCCGATACGGCTCTTCACAGCGTTCGCGTGCTTTATTGCTTAAGTTGTCGTCGGTCGCACAGAGCCGATAAATAGCCTGATCCGCGCCTGCGCCCCGCTCCCCCAGCCGACTAAAGAGATCCTTGATGGTCGTCGGTTGCCCTTGTAGCGCAAGGACATACGACAGAATCGCGTGCAGCTCTTCGTCTGATAATCCCGCATCCTCTTGGACGGGGACCATACCGGTTCCTGCCACGCCATACTTGATCGTAAAATATAGTTCTCGGACACTTTTCCCCAACGGCACGCGTAAATCCGTTGGTGCAGGATTTAATTTCGCAACGTCCGCATCCTTCACCTGGCTGGTATAGGCATCGCGCCCATGGCAGCCATTACACACGGCTTTCCCGTTGAACAAGGCACGGCCTTGCTCAACAAAAGAAAAGTCGGTCCCCGTTAAGTTTTTCGCTTCGGGGATACGTTGACGACTTTCCTCCCGTAACTGACTGAGGCGATCCTGCCGCTGGCGATAAACCTCATCCGCTCGTTGAGCGACACAGCCTGCGAGCACCGCACCACAGCACAGACTCATCAGGAACAACGAGGCTCTTGTCATAACAGGAAAACACCGCATCACTCTCCTCCCAACTCGGGCAGCACTGTCCATTCAATAAATGAGGACAGTGTGGTCAGCTACTGCACCGGACCCAATCAAGAGACACTGGATAAGTCTGGTTTTGAACACGCATAGGCCGCATGCTAGCAGTCTTTCCCTATTCTGGCGAGGGCATACGAACGACGAGCAAATCGAACGAGCACGCGGAAGACAACAAACTCAGCTGGATTGACCGGCGCCATGCCGACCTCACAGATCAAGATCCCATCGTCGAGATCCGTCTGAGTGGTGGTGTGATCGCACCGGATGAAGAAGGCGTCTTGTACAGATCGTCCCTCGAGCAACCCCTTCGCCCAACGCATCACGAGATACCCTCGTAAATGGGCTGTGAACTGTATTGGGGTCCTGGGCGTCTGCTCCTCGTAGACCCATCCGGCCAACTCATGCTCGCAGATCTGTTCCAGTGAAGCCCGAGTCAGTTCTCGTGTGACGGCCGGCATATCAGTAGCACCAGGATCAATTTCATCGACATAAATACCGGGCGCTAATGGGGCACGAGTTGGAACCGTCTGGGCATTCGACATGGTTGGCGCTCTCTGTGTGAGGTGTGGTGCTCTGAGAAGTTCAGCAAGCCGCGTGCCGAAGGGCTCAGAGCCGTCACAACGGAAAATCATTCAGATGTCGTGAGGAATAATCGCGGAATGTGCTGTGGGGCGTATCGATCCCGATACGGCCATGCACGAAAGCGATACAGGGGGGAGTCGCGCAGAGTTTCGATAGTGTTGCAGTCGAGGATTGATATGACGAACCTGAGAGAGTGTGGCGGCGCACCGTGGTGGCCTAAGCCGTAGACGTGTCCGGCACGATGACGATTTGCGGGCAGGAACATACACACCATCTTACGCAAACCATATCGTGTGTGCTTTGTGCAAATCGATCCGGTTGCACCACTTCATATGGACAAGGAGGTTCACAGCTGTTGGTAAGGAAGGGACTCGGTCAGGCCCCTTCTAAAGTAGGTATCCACACCGCTACTTTTCTTTGCTATAAATAGCCTTCCTTTACTATCCCCCGATCGCATGTCAGGAGAATGCACTATGCTGATATATAGTCCTCTCCCTTGCCACAAATTATCCTCAACCTTCAGGATTTTCTTTGCATGACTACCCCCCCAACGCCTTTGGAATCATTCGAACAAGTACTCATCGATTTAGCGATTGAGAATTGGCGACTCGCCCGAATGTTTCAAAGAGTTCTTGCCAATCTCGATGCAGGAGAAGCGGATCGCTATACAGGACAGTTACGTTATTCACAAAGGAAGACAGAAGAAGCTCTTGCGACGGCCGGGTTAAGACTCGTAAATCTCGAAGGCCAACCCTTCGACCCAGGCATGGCTGCAGATCCGGTGAACTTGGGAGATTTTGACTCCGAAGTTCCTCTCCTTGTGGATCAAATGCTTGAGCCGATCATTATGGGTACAACTGGGCTCAAAAAAACTGGCACAGTTATCCTTCGAAAGGCGCACATATGAATTACGTTGGGATCGATTTAGGGACCACGAATAGTGCGATTTGTTCCTATGATGGTGAGAGTGTTCGCCTCTACAAGAGCCCCGAGCAGCATGACGTGACACCATCAGCCATCTTTCTCGACAAACGTGGCAATAAATATGTGGGGGCCCGTGCGTATATTAACGCCGCACGAAACCCTGACCAGGCCGCCCTCAAATTCAAGCGTTTCATGGGCACAAGCACACCAATTGAGTTGCCCGGAGTGCACCGCACAATGAAGCCTGAGGAATGCTCTGCCGAACTCTTGCGCGTTTTGTTTGGCTATCTTCCTGAGGAAATTAGGAATGATGATGGCGTTGGTACCGTCATCACCGTGCCGGCCGCATTCAACCAAATGCAAAAAGACGCGACCACGGAAGCTGCCACCATGGCGAAGATTGGCCAAGTTGCTTTGATGCAGGAGCCCGTGGCTGCCGTCATGAGTGTGATGCGCCAGCGCAAGCACGATGGCTTATTTTGCATCTATGACCTTGGCGGGGGGACCTTGGACATTGCTCTTGCACAGAGTATTGCCGGACGTGTGAGCCTCCTGGCTGGTGGCGGCATTGCCATGTGTGGAGGCACCGACATTGATCGGCACATTTTCCATGCTCTCGTGAAGCCATGGCTACTCAAACAGTTTTCATTACCTGAAGACTTTGCAGGACAACCAGTCTATAAATCACTCGCCCGCATGGCTCTGTGGGCAGCGGAAAAGGCCAAGATTGAGTTGTCCCAGCGCGACGAGAGCCTGATTAGCCTGTCTGAAACCGAACTCAATGTTCGGGATTGCAACGGCCAAGAAATCTATCTGGATGTACCACTCACCCGGTCGCAACTTGACGACTTGATCGCGCCGCATGTGAAAGAATCTATCCAAACTGCTCGAGAGACGTTGCGTAAGGCCGGATATGAGCCGCAAGACGTGGAACGTTTGATCTTCGTTGGCGGCCCCACTCAATATAAGCCGTTACGCGATCAGGTAGCATTCGAACTTGGCATCGCTGCATCAACCGAAGTCAACCCCATGACAGCGGTTGCCGAAGGAGCGGCCATCTTCGCGGAATCAATAGATTGGAATACCAAAAACCGAGGGCGCAAGAGTGCCCGCGGAACCATCACCGTTAGTGGGCCAGTGGCTATTTCCTTTGCCTACGCCAGTCGCACCCCAGACGTCAAAGCCAAAATCCTGGTGAAAGTGACCGGCCCAGTTTCATCTGGCAGCGAGTTCCAAGTCGACTCCTTGGATACGGGATGGTCATCTGGACGCACCGCGCTTCGAGATGGAGTTGCTGTAGAAGTCACACTGAGCAGACCCGGTGAGAACCGGTTTAAAGTATTCGTGTTTGACTCGGCTGGTGCACCAATGACTTTGGAGCACAATCAGCTCATCATTTCTCGAACGGCGGCCACAATTGACGCCATCCCGGCTTCGCACTCCATTGCGGTTGCGGTCAAGGACAAGATTGGGGGACCAGTGATCCTAGCGCATCTCGTCCGAGAAGGGGATGCCTTACCCAAGAAGGGTGTGCTCGTTGTCCGTGCTGAGGAATCGCTTAAATCAGGGAGCCCGGGAGCACTGAATTTTCAGTTGTGGGAAGGTGAGTGTAAAGATCCCATTACGGACAATCGCTTCATTGGCCTCTTTAAGATCTCGGGTAAGGATTTCTCTGATGGAGTCATCGCGGCCGGCGCTGCACTCGAATGTCACTACGAGGTCTTAGATTCTGGCCAAATTGTTTTGGAGGTATCTGTGCCCTCCATTAGTGGATCTTTTCACAGCGGGCGGAATTTCTATTCTCGATTGGAAGGCCAGATCGACTATAGCAATGCAGCAAGACTCCTTACCCAAGAGTCCAATCAGATGCTTGAACGCTTAGATGAAATGGCCTCAAAGATTGAGGACCCACGAATTTCTGATGCTAGAGACAAATTGAGTCAGACAGAAGCCGCTGTGGCAGCCCAGGATCCAGAAAGCGCCAAACATGCGATGGACGATTTACAACAAATCAAGCGGCAGCTAGGGGAAATCCGCCAGGCGCATTTGAAAGTTATTCGGCAAATCGAGCTAGACAAAGCCGTAACCTTCTTCGAGACATACGTAAAAATGCATGCGCGCCCATCGGAAATCTCAATAATTGAGAATCTGGTGAAAACTGTGCAGCGCACCATGACCGTCGCGAATAATGAATTCGAATCTTATATCGAAGACTTGCGTTCAAAAAGCTTCATGATTCTCTGGAGGCAGGATTGGTTTGTCCTGGATCGTTTTAAGATGTTGGCGGAGGCTGCCCATCTGTATCCCAACGTACAGGAACATGCCCAGTTGGTGACCATGGGTACGGAGGCGCTTAAGGCAAACGACATGGATAAACTTCGCGGCATTGTTGCTCAGCTCGATGCAGCACGAATCGGCACGACGGGAGACAACGATATGTTGGCCACAACAAACATTGTGCGCGGGTGACGCATGGTCTTCGACAATTGGTTACCCATAGGCCTATCCTTACCAAATGGGACTAAGGCGAAACAGGCTCTGTTTGAGGGGCCCGGCTGGCAAATCATTGAAACGCTCGGCGACGGGCGCGCATTGTTGGCAAACGTTGCCCTCACTAAGCGATGGATTACATCCGGCCTTTTAGATCAAGGCGCTGTCACAAGCTTTTCATTCGGGAATCAGCAGCTGTATATCCTCTGCAGCCCGCGTAACCAAGTCATATCCCCCGTATCCGCAGGCCGCGCTCCAAAATCAAAGAGCGAGGCGCTCGCCTTTGCACTCGCCGTTAAAGCCACCCGACTGTGTGATATCGACTCTCCGTTACAAGACGCACTATACATCGAAAAACTGAGCCGGCTCCTGCCGACATACAGCATTTCCTCCCGGACGGACGATGCAACCGTGTTGGGTTACTGGCTTACTGGTGGTGCCAGCATTCCTGCCACCTCATTTAGGCGGCTGTCACAAACCTTGAGCTGGCTGGAGCCGGTCTACCTTAAAGAGATTGTGGAGACCGCAGGGATCGCCGTGACCGAGATAGTTTCGGCTGCTGCTGGGACTACAGGCGAGAACGCGGGCTTGGCAGACAACCCCGCCGTTGCGCGATTTGAACTTGCTGGACGCCCTGAGTTGGAGGCCTTTTTCAATGAACACATCGTCGATATCGTGCAGCACCCCGAGCGGTATCGCGCGCTTGGTATCGATTTCCCATCAGCGGTCATTCTCCACGGTCCACCTGGCTGTGGCAAAACGTATGCAGTTCAGCGACTGATAGATTTCCTCGGTTGGCCTAGCTACGAAATCAATGCCTCTAGCGTGGCCAGTCCATATATCCACGAAACCAGTAAGAAAGTGGCCCAGGTCTTTGAAGAGGCCATGAGTCATATTCCCTCTGTTCTGGTCATTGACGAAATGGAATCATTTCTCGCCGACCGTGCGGACGGGGCAGGCCACCATCGGGTAGAGGAAGTGGCAGAGTTTCTTCGGCGCATCCCAGAGGCTGTTCAGAATCACGTATTAATAATCGCTATGACGAATCGTTTGGACATGATCGATCCGGCAATTCTTCGGCGCGGTCGGTTCGATCATATCATTGCCGTGGGACCAGCCTCTGAGGGCGAAATTACTGCCTTACTCACCAAGCTTCTTGCTTCCTTACCAACGGAGGCAGATATCCAGGTCGGTCCACTCGCACAAGCTTTGGCCGGGCGCCCCCTCTCCGACGTTACGTATGTTGTGAGGGAGGCTGCACGCTTGGCAGCTCGAGCCGGCCAGACTAGTCTTGGGCTTGGACATCTGCACACCGCACTACGGGCCAGCCCGGCACGCCGTGCAGATACCGCCTCTACCGCACGAATTGGATTCGTGTAGGAGCCTGCATGTCTACAGGCCAAAACAAAGAAGGCAACGTCCCCATCGGATTTGCCGGTATGTCGCAAATGGTCTCGGACGTTGATTCTCTATTGCGTAGCGCGAGACGTCAGGCGATGCCACCTGAACCTCCTGCGTTCAAACCAGCTGTGGCTTCATCCCCTCCAGTTTCCCATCACAAACCTGACCCATCACCTTTGCGACCCTACATTTTGGCCTTGGGAGCACTTATATTATTCGTCCTCGCAACCATGCTTTTCGGTCCGCCAAGGGAACAGTCTGTCTCGATTACCACCCCGTCAAGTTCAGCACTTCCTAACGCCCCCGCCTCACGGACGCCGGAAACATCCGCGCCGGAACAGCCCTCGCGTTTTGTGGAGGAAAAACCTTCTGTCGGCAAAGATCAAATTCTGACACGCAACCAAATCCAGTATTGTCTTGCTGAAAACATTCGACTGGAGGCAGGCCAAACCCTGGTCCATGACACAAACAATGCTCGCGCCGTGGAGCAATTTAACAACCTGATCGACGACTACAATAGCCGGTGTGCACAATTTCGATATCACCGCTCCATCATGGAGACCGCCAAGCAAGAGGTTGAACGTCAGCGATCCGCCTTACAGGACGAAGGAGCACGACGTTTCCATACCATAGGAGCCAGGTCCCCTCGTTCGTCATCATGGGATCTAAGCAATCCTAGAGCTACTCGAGAGAACGACGTTCGATTTATCACCCCATCACCGGAGCTAGAGGCGAAGCACCCATCTCCTAGTGTTGGTCGCAAGGCTATCGACCGTTCCGAAGCTGAGACGGCTTCTACCGAAGGTACACCGACCAATAGTTCTGTCGATTCGCCATTGCAGGCCGATACGGATGTTAATAAGGATCCATGCCTGGATGGATCTAATCCAACTCTATGTAAGCCCGAGTTACTTTCGGAGGCTGAACGCAGATCAGTCGGCAGCGCCGAACGCACAGGTAGATCAAGGCAGTGCGCAGATGGGCAGCCTCTTTCCCTTTGCGATCAAGAGCGGATGCCAATTTCAGAGGGTGATCGAGCCGATGCGGCTGAACGGGCCAGGAATCTGAAGGAATGTCTCGATGGCCGATATCCGGCCCTATGCAACCACTCACTCCTCACCCGGTCTGAGGCTAGCGATGTGGCGATTACTGAACGGAGTGCGAATTTAAAACGATGTATGACAGGTGAACACCCTTTGCTCTGCGACCATAATCTGTTAACCCCTGCTCAAGCTCATGACGTCGAGGAAGCAGAGCGCCGGGTCATGTTCGCTATATGTATGGAAGGGCGATACCCTGTATTGTGCGCAGAAACTACACTGACGCCCACTCAACGACTTGCCATACGTAACGCCCGTGCCCAACGGGGAGCATTGGCTGAGCAATGAGCACGACGGCCTTGTACAGGAATCCCTTTTGGCTCCTAGGAGCCTCGACGCGAGATGATAGTAGACGTTTGATCGAATTAGCCGATGAGCGCTCGCTTACTCACGACCCCCAAGCCTGCCAACACGCACGAGCCACCCTCTCCAATCCCCGGACGCGACTTGCTGCCGAACTCAGTTGGTTGCCAGGAATATCACCCACTCGCGCGGTCCATTTAGCAGACAAAGTCCTAACGGATCCACTCTCGCTTGCTTACGAAACTGGGTTACCCGCTCTTGCTCATGCCAACCTGCTGGCTGCAGTGTTCGAGAGTCCTAATACCACTACCGACGCGAAAACACTGGCCGACCTCATCCAGCGTTTAGCCGACTTGGCCAGCCAGTGTACTACCGAGACGATGGTCCGGGAGCTTAATGAAGATCGAAGCATTGCAGGCTTTCCGACCGTAAAGCCAGAAGCTCTGGAGGCGGAGTGGCAGGAACAGACCCGATACTATCGAGTGGCCGTCAAGGACAGCCTAAATCGTCTGCCAACTCAGTGGATTATTGAAGCAGTGAGCGTCGCGGTTGACCGGACCACTTATTCTGGCACCGTGCATGCTCCAGCACTGATCGATGAACTAGTTGGCAGCTATGAGATTGAATGCCAACCATTTCTCCACGCAGAGGCACTGAATATTGAGAAAATCGTGGCCGCAATTCGGGAAGAGGCCAAGTCAAGAGGTCCTGCAGTAAATTGCTTGATCGATACCTTGTCTCATGTTGTTCGCAAATGGGACACGGTGGCACAACCGATTCAACTGAATGCTCGCGTTCGCGGCGTTCAGCATGCCCTGAGCCAAAACCTCGCCTTTACGATCAGAGAACTGGCCGTCGACCTTACGAACGAATATAACTGCATGGCAGAGTCTCAACGCCTCACGGATCTTATTGCTGCTGTTTTTGCCGAACTCCCAGACGTACATGAGCGCGCTGGCGAAGATACAGCCGCACTGCAGCGACTTCTGACTAAGCAACGACAGTCGGCTGAGGAACTCGAGTCATGGAAGAAAGACATCAGTTGCGAGGTCGAATTCGGAACCTTGTTCAAGGACACATTTCGACTTTCCGCTGAAGGTATTTCATGGAAGCAGAAGCTTTATTCACTATCCGCAATCTCACGCATTCGTTACGGGGGCCTCAAAGAATCGGGAGGGGTAACCTTTACCGTAGCCTTTGGTGATGCCACGTCAGAAGGTGAGCTGGTGTTTCGAGGCGAAGAGTTATTCAACACGATCATCGATAAACTGTGGCGAGCTGTCGGTCATCGCCTAGCCTTTGATTTGCTGCAGTGTCTCCGGGGAGGAACTCAGGTAACTATCGGAAATGCCCTTTTGACCGACGAACGCGTGTTGTTAACACAACATAGTAGCTTTGGGGACGATTCCGTCTGGTGTTCGTGGCAAGACGTCCAAGTCTGGGCTGCCGACGGTGACTTCTATATTGGTTCGGCCAAGGATGACACAGTCTACGAACAGCTCTCCTATATCCGGACTTGGAATGCCCACGTACTCGAACTGGTACTTCGTGCAGCGTTCAAACATCCCGGAGGGTTTCACCGGCTAAGTGACACCTTCCTCTCATAACTGTGCTAACGGGTGATCGGACGTGCACTAGGTGGAGTTTCACAAATTTGACCTCGTTTACGGGATAGGCTTAGACTCTCGACTTTGTAGCCTGAGATGGTAAGCAATGACTTCAGCGGCGACGCTGCTCCACAAACTCCTTGAGTATGTCCATGAGCAAGCGAAAGAGATTGATCCTCGCGGTTTCCGGCTATCCACGTCTAAGAATTTCGTCTGGCGTCGGGAGGCCCTTCTCGGGTTACCAGGCGTCGAATTTGATCTAAAAGTTGACGGCGATCATATCTGGCTTCGGCTTGGTCGCCTTGAGGCCCACTCTCCCCCACCAATTCCAATCTTGTACAAAGACGTCATTCGTGTAAGCACTGATCCGAATGGACCGAAACCAGCGCTTGACGAGGCGGCGTTGCGTCATCGATTGAGCAAAGCGAGTGCAGGCCACACTCCAGAGGAGCAGCCAAGGCGCGAAGGGCTCGAGCGAGACAACGTAGTGGAAACGCTGGATGTATATACCACGCTATGGGAGTCATGGGCGGAAGGCGAACGTCCACGCCGGAAAAGCATCGACTTGTATGGAGACGTATTTGCCCTCAAACACCAACTGGAGTCAGAGGAAACGGGCAAGCCCCAGGAATTGGTCTGGGGTATTGGGGTCTCTTCGTGGAAGCTATCTTTTGAAGGGAGTTCCGTTCCGTTCGAATACCCACTGCTGACCCAAGCCGTCGAAATCTCCATGGATGAGTCCACCCTGGCCCTCGACATTCGTCCACGTACCACACCGTCGCGGGTGGAATTGGATGCTCTCATTGCGTGTGGTGTGACTGGGGCAACGGATGTCGAGCGTGCCATGCGTGAGCATCTCGAAAAACACCCCAATCAGCCCGTGACGCCTTTTGATAGTTCAAGTTATGGCGATGTGCTGAAACTTGCAGCAGGTGGATTAGATAGTCAGGGAAGTTACCAGGACTACCTGTCCCGTGAGTCCATGATTCCCGCTCCTGGCGAACACCTGGTGGTGACGAATGCGTGGGTGGTCTTTGCGAGGCCACGTTCGCATAATTACCTCCTAGAAGATCTTCGCCATCTACAGGCCAATCTGAAGGAGGGATGCGCGATTCCGCTTGGACCACTGTCCTTGGTTACCCCGCCGTCAGACCAACCGATTGAGTATGAGCCCGTCCGATTCAGAGGGCTGTCGAGCCGAGGCGATATGGGATCCGGCCCCGCCGAAGAGCTCTATTTTCCCCTTCCGTACAACGACGAACAAGTTACGATTATTCAGCGATTGGAACGAGCGGCGGGGGTGACGGTGCAGGGGCCGCCCGGTACAGGGAAGACCCATACGATCGCCAATATCATTTGTCATTACCTCGCCACAGGCCGCCGCGTGCTTGTCACCTCGAGGGGGGAACCTGCCCTCGAAGTCCTCCAAGCAAAGATTCCTGAAGAGGTCCGGCCGCTCACGGTTGCATTGCTCGCAAGTGACCGAGAGGGTGTTCGTCAATTCCAGGCCTCGATTGAAGCCATCCAGCATCAGGTCTCGCAACTCAACCCTGAACAGATGCGACAGGACATCGCTCTGTTACAGAGCGCCATTGGGCAAGCGCATACGGATTTAATGAGAATTGATCGGCGGATCGACGACATTGCCGTTGCACAACTGACAAATATCACGATCGACGGAGTCGAACGACGCGCACAGAACTTGGCGGAGTTGGTCGTAACAGGCGAAGAACGATATCGATGGTTCGACGACCTCGTTACGCTCTCAGCGGAGCAAGCGCCACCCCTATCGGATGAGGAAGCTGGGGCTTTGCGGACTGCGCGGAGGATGCTTGGCGAGGATTTGGTGTATGTCCGGGCCGCAGTGCCTTCGACGGATGATTTATTGCCGGCCGCACAGATGGCCAGACTGCATGACGTGCTGTCCCGAATGAAAGTGATTGAGAGTGAGATCGCCTCGGGTGCGCTGCTTCCCTTGAAAGCGATGACCCCGGATGTGCTGCAGGCCGCTCGTGAATTGGTCGGTTGCGTCGAGGAAGCGATCAAGCTGGTAGAGACGGTGGATGGAATTGACGACAGCTGGCCGGGACAGCTTCGTACCAAGTGTCGGGCGGATTCATATGCGTCCGAACGCCAAGCCCTTGAGGCGCTCTTTCTCGATCTATCTCGACTCATGAAGGCCCGGGCAGAATTTCTCAAACGTCCCGTCGAGTTTCCTGAGGCCGGACTCACCTCGCTCAAAGCCCGTGAGGCGGTGACACGTGGCGTCTCAGATGGCAAACCCTTTGGCCGCTTATCATTCGGCCAAAGCGAGGCAAAGGTGTATCTCGCAGACGTGCGTATCGGTGGGCTGACCCCGCAAGGGGCTGACGACTGGATGCACGTCCTGCGCTATCTGGATCTGCGTGAAGATGTGGTGTCGTTTACGACACGATGGAACCATGTGGCTCCTGACCTCTCAATTCCCACGCTGAACGGTGGGAGAAATGTACTACGAGAGATCGAAGTGGTCGCGATGGCTGCACAGAAGGTTCATCACCTGGCAATGCGCTACGATGTGGTCCTTCCCAAACAGGCCGAAGCCGTGTTTCTGCAAGTGCCTGCCAAAGCTCTCTTAGGCTCGGCAACCGAATTGAAGCTGGTCCGGGACCAGCTATTGAAACACCTCAGCAAGGCCGACTTGGCACGAGCAGCCACGGACTTGGCCACGTTGCAAGAGAAACTCGCGGGGAAGACCGGGCCGATTGCTGAGCAACTTGGTGCGTTTCTCCACCGCACTTTGGGAAATCCTGAGGTCTCTACCGACGAGGCGAACGCTCGCTATGCTGAGTTGCTTGCGGAGCTGACACGTCTTGCGAGACTGTCCCAACCAATCGCCATCGTACGAGATTTCACTGCACGTTTAGAAAAGGCTGGCGCTCAGAAATTGGCAGCGAGACTTCGCAGCATACCCATGACCGCCTCGGGGGATGACGGCGTCTTTCCCGTGAACTGGCGAGAGGCCTGGAATTGGTCGCGTATGCGGAAACATTTAGAAGGAATCGAATCACGCCGGGAACTGCTGGAACTGGCGTCGCAGCGCCAGGAGTTGGAAAGAGGGCTGGCGAGGCACTATCGAGAGATGGTGGCAAAGGCCGCCTGGGTGGCTACAAAGCGCAATGCGACGCCCAAAGTGCTTCAGGCGTTGGCGGGATACGCAACGGCCATCCGACGGATCGGGCAAGGGACTGGGCCGAATGCCACTCGCTATCGCCGTGATGCCCAGGAGGCGATGACGGATGCCGCGGGGGCAGTTCCTTGCTGGATTATGAGTCACGCGAGGATTTCTGAAGCGATGCCGGCCGATATTGGCGCATTCGATTTGGTGATTGTCGACGAAGCGAGCCAATCGGATTTATGGGCGCTACCGGCGATTTTGCGTGGGAAAAAGATTCTCGTAGTAGGGGACGACAAGCAGGTCTCACCAGATGCAGGGTTCATCGCTGGCGAGCGCATTCGAGAATTGAAGTCGCGCTTTCTGTCCGAGCAGCCTTACGGTACGGAGATGACTCCCGAAAAGTCGCTGTACGATTTAGCCGCTCGTGTCTTTGCGGCTGAACAAGTCATGCTACGGGAGCACTTTCGGTGTGTGCCTCCCATCATCGCCTATTCCAACCGCGTGTTTTATCGAGGGGGGATTCGACCATTGCGGATTCCTCGAGCGAGTGAGCGGATCGAGCCGCCGTTGGTAGATCTGTATGTGGAAGGTGGCCTGCGAGATCAGCGTGATTGTAATGCATATGAGGCACAGGCGATTGCGGAGGAGATCGAGTCCATTCTGAAGGACGCGAGATTTACGAATCGGACGATCGGAGTCGTTTCCCTACTTGGGATAGAGCAAGCCAAACACATTGATACCATCGTGCGCCAACGATGCAAGGGACCGGAGCTGATCCGCCGTCGGTTTGAGTGTGGGGATGCTCGCACATTTCAAGGTAGTGAGCGCGATATCATGTTTCTCTCTCTGGTCGTGGATGCGGCGAATTGCAAAGCGGTGTCAGGGAACATGTTTGATCAGCGTTTTAACGTAGCGGCATCTCGAGCACGAGATCGCATGTACCTCGTCCGGTCTGTGGAGATGAACGACCTTTCCGATAAAGATCTGCGCACAACCCTGCTTGGGCATTTCGAAAAGCCGCTGGTGGCAGATCAGGAAGAAGCGGATCGATTGATCGAACGATGCGAGTCAGGATTTGAGAAACAGGTATTCAGTGCCCTTACTGACAAGGGATATCGGGTGCTTCCGCAAGTGAAAACGGGTGCGTATCGTATCGACATGGTGGTAGAGGGAGCTGGCGATGCCCGGCTTGCAATTGAGTGTGATGGCGATGAGTTTCACGGTCCAGACCGATGGCCACATGATATGAACCGCCAACGCATTCTCGAGCGGGCTGGGTGGCGATTCTGGCGATGCTTTGCTTCCACATGGACCTTGCATCGCGAAGATGTCCTTGAAGAGTTACTAAGAGTGTTAACTTCACTGAGCATTGAGCCAGTCGGAGCACTCTATCAAGCGCCAACCTTGGTGGAGAAACGACACTGGACTGTTTCCGAAATGAGCGCAGGAGCACATTGAAACACTTGATGCGACCGTAAAGATGTACAGCATCTCTGCTGCACCTCATGCTTTCTGACGGCTGATTCGTCTCATCATTTATAAGAGTGGCATAGTGTAGTTATTATAGCTGAGGCTCCAATCTGTCCGGCCCAAGGAATTATTGCATGGCTAAAACACAAGCTCATGTCATTGTCAAACCACTCCTGTTCGTCCAGCTAAATGACGTGTACTTACACGATGCAAAAGCTGATTATGCAAAACCCAATGGGTACTTGTTGCCTCGCGTTGCAACTGCCGTAAAAAGACTCCGTGCCAAATTTAACAAGCAGCTTGTCAAGTTCGTCCTGCCAGGTGACTTCATGGCTCCTTCCTGCTTGGGGAAAATGTTCCAAGGACGACATATGGTCAACATTCTCGATCAAATGGAAGTCGATTACCTATCATTAGGGAATCATGAGCTGGAGGACACAATTGGCCCGAAAGGACTTGCGGCTGCAATCAAGAATTCGAAGGCAGTATGGCTGACATCCAATTTTCAACCGACCAATCCAGTACTAAAGCAACTCTCATGCTCTCGATGGAAAGAGTGGGATTGCATTCCTTTAAGATCAGACCTTCACCTTCTGATACTTGGTCTATTGGAGCCAGAGTCATATGCAACTTTTGGTGTAGCTAAAGATCCAATTACGGTAGCGAACCAAATTATGCACAAGGTTGAACGCAAGCTTCACCAGGAGAAGAACCCGTCCGAATTGGTCACAGTCGCACTAACACATCAACGCCTGCAGCAGGATAAGGCTTTGGCAAAACGAGCTCACCGAAGTCTCGTTTTAATAATGGGCGGACATGATCACGATGTGGCGCTTCCTCATCGTGACAATGGGAAAAAGGTTCTGATTGCCAAGGCCCTTTCAAATGCCAGAACTTTACGAATTAATTGCATGGTTGGTATTGATGCAAACCAGGTTAACGATCTTAAACAGTTGAAACTGGCTGGGGAAAAGCAAATCACCCAGGTTTGGGATGGAGTTAGAAGTCAAATCCTCACCGCCATCTTCGGAACCAACACACCTACTGCTACCTACGAAGCTAAACTCGACACCTTCAGGCTATTCGGGAGTTGCTATGTGGGGCTATTTTCACTTGCCATTGACACGCGAAATGCGAATTTTCTTAGACATGTACCGGAAGATAAGACCGTCAGGAAACTGATCAAGTCATGGAACATCAAATCGAAGTTACAGGCGAGAACACCTTCCCGACAAAGAACAAAACTAAAAATCGAATTGATTGCCGAAGACAAAGAGTTACGTCGACGTTCAACTAACTTGGGCAATTTAATTGCCGATGGCGTGAGGAGAGAGGCTGTACAAACCGCTGAGAGTGAGGAGCCTATTGTCGCACTAGTCAATAGTGGGGCGATTAGAATCGATCGTGTTCTGAACAAGGGAGAACTCGTAACAGCTCGCACGCTTTGCGACATGCTTTTCTATAACAATAAACTGAAATTATTCAGGGTACGTGGACGTGAGTTGAGAAGGATTCTAGAGAAATCCGCCTCACTTGTATCTCGCATTGCTGAAGAAGAGGGAGACGGAGACTTTTTACAGGTAGCAGGCCTTAGATCCCAACGAAATAGGGGAAAGCGCCTTACAATTACTATAGGGCAGCGAGGGAATGAACACCCCCTTCGGGACAAGAACTACTACCAGGTTGTCTGTCTCGACTACATCTCCGATAAATCGAGGGCCTATAGTCAATTTTTCAAAGGGAGAAAATACGAACTCCTTGGCTCTGACCTTAAGAAGGTTACAAATCTTAGCCTTAGCGAGTTAAACCAGAGAAAATTCACCTCTCAGGCTCAGATACGACGAATTTCTGAGAGACGCTGGAGGTTGTAATTATGTTTATAGGATAGCATTGGAACCAACTAATAATATCAAAATGTCTACTGCCCGTTGGCGGGATGCGGGTCAGATACGTCAAGCATTTTGAGGTAAGGGCTGCGATTTTCCAGATAGAGCCGGACAAATCGAGGCTCACAAATTCAATACTTCGATAGCCACAAGCAATGGATTCAGAAATGTGGAGGAGTTAGCCATGGGAGCTGCCGCAGGATCCAAGAACTTGAATCATGGATTTCCAACCCCCGGGCCACAGAATCCATTGGGGCAACAAGTTATGGACCACGTTTTCTTTCTATCCAAAGAAGGATGGAAGAAAGCGTGTGAAGAGGAAAGTTTTGATATTGTCATTATTGGAACGGGGTTCTGTTCACTCGCCGTGGTCGAACGGGCATTAACCCAAGATCCTCAATGCAGAATCTTAATCATTGAGCGGGGATCATTTTTTCTACCCGAGCATTTTCAGAACTTGCCTCTCCCTTTTGTTAACACGCTTGGCGGGTTATCTGAAACATTTCCATGGACAGTTTCAGCTCTAACAGCGTCAGGCAGTGGGGGGAACATACGTTGGCAGCATGGCATGGTGCCATTTTTTGGCGGGCGGTCAACCCTTTGGAGTTCCTGGTGCCCCCGTCCAACTCCAAAGGAAATGGACGGATGGCCTAAAGAAGTAATTGCTTCTGCCCAAAAGTATTTTGATTCAGCAGAAGAGCTTCTGCATGTTCGTGCTGCGGACAAGATTGATGCTGGCAAGAATGCAGCAATGTTGAAGGTCGCTGGTCTCAAACGCCCTGTGTACGGAAAGCTTCAAGAGACTATACAGCAACGATTAAAGACACACTCGGTGTCAGGAATCTATCGCACAGAGGCTGCCCCACTCGCCTCTTACGACCAGGACAACAGTGGGATCGACTTTCAAAAATTCTCAACACCAGGAATTCTCCTGTCAATTGCCATGAAACAGGCAGAGTTGGCTCGTGATGGGAAGGGCGCACGGCTTAGCATTGCCACGGAATGCGTTGTTGAGCGCATTCTCGAGCAAGGAGGGACCGCGACAGCCCTACAAACTTCTCGCGGGATCTTACCGCTGGGCAATGCGAAGCTTGTTTTGGCAATGGGAACTCTTCCTCCAACCACTCTTGTTCGTAACTCCTTTGCATGTGCAAGTGGGGTGGGGACAAGGTTCTCGGCACACTTTATTTCGGCCATCATCGCGCGTGTCCCAAAAGCGCATTTGGACCCAGACGCCGAATTTGGCGACTTGGAATTAGCTGCCTGCTATGTCGGTGGGAAGGGGGAGGATTATAAGCAGCAATATCATATTCAGCTTACCGCCTTGTGGAACAAGGATCCTGCAAAGAACGCAGGAATAGCACTTCGGTACATGCCAGATGTAGTGGCGACCGCGTCCAAAGCCCAACTTGAATCATCTCCAAATCACGTTGTGTTCGTGTGTGCTGTGTTGGGAGAGTTAGATTATCGCAATAGGGATAACTGGTTCATAAAAAACTCGCAGGACGATGACGTCACCACGAACTCTTTGTTGCAGGTGACAGAAAATGCAAATGACCGAGCGACGTGGCACGCGATGGATGAGGCGACTTTTGGAATATTGGAGAATGCGCTCTCAGCTAAGGGGCCGACAGCGATCGAATACTGGCATGGTACTCCTAACCAAGGGAGGTGGGTTCGTGCGCGTCCATCCGATGTTGATAGAAGAGTCGATGCTCTTGTCCATGAAAGTTCTACTCTGCATATCGGCAAGGGTTCAAAAGATCCTGTCGACTTGAACTATCAATTGCGCGGAACAAGCAATGTGTTTATTACCGGTGGTGCTCTCTGGCCTCAAGGCGGCTCCTGGAACCCTACTCTGACTATGGTGGCTCTTGCCCAAGATCTTGCAGATAAACTACTCAAAGAGATTCAGCGCAACCGTTCCATAGGCTAAACATTGTGGGAACTTTCTATGGTTAGAAACTAGCTACAGCAGAAAGTCTGGGGACCTTGGAAATTCTTTTCCAGTTGGATGAGGTAGCTGTTTTATCAGTTCCCTCGGTAAGGAGAGTGATATGAAGCTTATTACAGTCGTTCTAGCTCTTGCACTAGTTATTATGGACAACAACGGCGCGTGGCCGGCTGTTTCCGAGGTCGAAAGTGACGCGTATAGCACCGTCGATACCATTCTACTCGACAAACAACATCGATACGGGATTGATGAGGTGTTGTTGGTTCTCGATCTCGATAATACTTTGCTCACTATGGATACAGACCTTGGAAGTGATATTTGGTATCGATGGCAGACCGCTGGTGTCGATGGACTGACAGCGCCACAGGCCGATCGACCAAGGTGCTTGTTCGACACCATTGGAACTCTCTTCGAACTCAATACTATGAGAGCGGTTGAAAGGGATATACCGGCCTCTGTTGCTAGTTGGCGGGATAAAGGAATGTCAATTCTAGTCCTTAGCAGTCGCGGCCCAAAGTATCGTTCAGCCACAGAGAGAGAGTTAAAGCGAAACGGTCTTGAATTTTCACATTCCGCGTTGAGACGGATTGGTGAGAGTACCTCGGAGTTTTCTTACATGGCCCTAAACAAAGGGAAGTCCAAATCAGATAGCGCTTACTCCAAAGCGGATCTCCGAGAGATAAGCTACAAGAATGGCATTCTCTTGAGCTCTGGAATCCATAAAGGCACTATGCTTGATCAAATTCTAGAAAAGGTAAACCGTCAATTTGATGCAATTGTAGTAGTTGATGACGGAAAGGATAATCTTGACGCTATGAAAGATACCTTTTCGCATAGGGACGATGTAGATCTCAGTCTAATTCATTACACCAAGGTTGAGAGAGAGCGACGCCAAATATCAGGTAAAGTTCTTACGGAAGAGCAGGCTAAGAAGATGAGTCAGGATTGGAGAAGTCTTGAGAAGGCGCTCGACGACCTTTTCCCAAATCGCAAGCAAATGCCTTGTTCTTAGTGAGGACGCACAAGACCAGTTTTCAGGAAGTCAAAGGAATTTCCCAAGAATGTCCGACCTGATCCCCGCGTATTAACTCTTCAGGGGTGGTGCCCCTCTACCGTAGTCTCCTTATGCCGCACTGTCCTGCAGTGGAGAACCTAGGTACACCTAATTGGGTCACAATAGGCCCCCTCCTACGTCCCAATTTGATACTGAGATGCGCATTCTGGCCTAGGCAGGAGTCGGTTTCGAATTTTCCTGCCCAGCGATGCTCTGCGGCACTGTCAACATGACAGTAAAATGCAGACAATACTCCGTCCAGCTCTCCTCCGTGAATTCCCATTCATGGAGCTGTGCTAGGTCTTTCATTAACACTTTCTTCAGTCTTCCCAACTGTTTCGCTCCAGAATCATCCACAGTAAGATCCTTCGCCCGAAACAGACGGGCAATCGTGACCGACTGATTACCCAGCTCATTTAGTTCATCAGAATTGAGGGCTTTTGATCTTGCGCGCTCTAGGATGGCCTTGATGCGTTTGTCCATAGTCCTTTCCATCGCGCCCCGATGAGCTCCCTTCTTCGCCCGCTGCGCGTTTCCAAGGCCTTCCGTTGAACTCCCCCAGATCAGACGCCTTATATTCTTCCGATAGGTCCGTTCAAATTCTTTTGATACGACGTCTCGCTCCGCAGCATCTAGTCCTGACATACACATAAGTAAAACATCAGAGATAATTGCCGCTCGCTTTTGAAGTTTTGTGGAACGATTCAAATTTTTGGCGTTCATCTGCATCAAATGCTCGACAATCTGCAGATACTCCAGGACCGCTCTGAATCCCCGGGGCTCCAGCACCTCTGTGATAATCCGGAGCAACACACCTCGGCTGACAGGGTCGAGCATCGGCCACGCCCGCTCCAACTGCTTCCACTCCAATTGGTCCTTTTCACCTTTGGCGCCAGACTGTCCAGTGGACTGAGAGGCCTCCCGCATCTCTGCGAGCTCGCTCACCAAATCCTTCCCTGTCAATAACCACTCGATCGTCGTACCACCCCACGCCGCAATCGTCAGAAGCTTGGCTGGATCAGGGGTCTGACCGTTGAGATATCGCGACATCTGAGGTATCGGAATCCCCAGCGAGGCGGCAGCGGCCTTTTGCGTGAGCCCCTTCCCCTCGATTAACCCCCGAAGGCGGACTCCGAACTCAAATTTATCGATCTTCCCCAACACCGACTTTCCCCTTGACAATGAAAACTAACTCATCTATTAACACTTCAACACATTAACCGCCGTTCGCGCAACCGTACCCGATTGAGTCTTTCGATACAAGCGACGGCTCCGAGGACTTTGCACTTCCATCAGGGAAGACGACATGTCCCTCATCGCCGTGTCCTTTGCGACTCACCTCGCGCACCTCTTTCAGAGTCACAATCTAGCCCTATTCTCCACACTTACCCTGAGAGTGGACGCATGCTGAGCGATCTACAGCAACGGCTATTAGCTCGCGCTCTCAGAGAAAGCCCAGTCCGCAAAGTCGATAATTTTGGCAAGAACATTATTGGGCAGATCGTCATCTCGAAGGCTCCCCGGCCTTTGCAATTTGAGTCGCTCCTTGAGTGTAGCCATATCATCCGCAGGGAACGTGATTCGCGCGTCATCCAAATCCTTGATCAAGCACTGACCATTCCAATTACCTACGAGGATAAACGCTCCAGCAGGAACACCACTCATGTCCCCGATTTCCTCGTGGAGTGGTGCGATGGATTGACGATTGAGGAGGTCAAACCACTCAAACGGGTACTGAACGATCGTCGTTTTTTAGAAAAACGTAGGCAGGCAGAACTTTTCGCGGCCGAGTACGAAGCTGAATACCGGGTGTATACAGAGGCGGACCAGGGAGAGCAGACGCTGTCGTCAAACTTGGAATTTCTTTCCTGTTTTCGTTTTGCGCCTTACCACCTTCACGACTTCGAAGAGCGCTTCATCCAAACGGTCACCCAGTCGCCAGGCATGACGGTTCTTGAGCTCGTCGATACAGCTCACCCCTGTACCCCGTATCAATCGTTGCCCTGCATTTGGCACCTGATCTATGCCGGAAGACTGTGCGCGGATTTAGTTTCAGAGGAAATCCGAACAGGCTCAGAGCACACCCTGCAGCTCTATCCCAGTTCATGGTCACGAGTGGATTCGAGCTCATACCAGCTTCCACTCAAGCCTGGAGCGATATAACGCCGCCCGATAGCGAAAGGAGACTCGCCTATGTATGCGATCGGCTGGGAGCGGGGATTAATCTTTCGGCTGAACGGTCTCCGCTGGACGATCGCCGATAGCGACGGGCCGCTGAAGATATTCGCCAAACGGCACAGCGACGCATCACATGAGCGGTTTTTTATCCCAGACCTTATTCGATGGATGGGAGACGGAACTCTCATCATTGAATCCGCTTATCCACAGAATAGACCGGAGCAACCAGACAACCTCCTCAGCTGGGTAGATCCTAAGTACGTGAAGATCGCAGAGCAACGACGGGAAATACTCAAACCCGTCCTGAACAAGGCTACCGTGCCGAATGAGGAGTTAGCAGCCCTCGCAGTTACGCACCACTCATCGCTACGAACTCTTCGGCGGTGGTGGCGTGACTATCAGAAACGAGGTCTAGAGGGATTAGTTCCTTGCACGGCCTTAATGCGCCAACGAGCCATCAATTTCCCAGATCAGCGGTTTGCTCGCATTTTCTGGTTTATCGTCAACGAACACTACCTGACACCCCGCGCGCCCAATAAACACGCGGCTGTTCAGATGATGAAGGCCGAGGTGACGAAAGCAAATATCATCGAGATTCCTCTGATCATTGTTCCCCCACGGAGCACGCTATATCTCGACTTGAAACGAATCCACCCATCTATCGAAGCCCTCCGACGTGAGGGGCTTCAAGCATTCGAGAACAATTTTCTCCTCACTCCCACTCTGTTCTCAGATAGATGTGTCAGGTTCCCCACACACATCGTTGAAATCGATCATACCTTGCTAGACTTAGAGCTCCGTGACCCACGGACCAATACCCCTCTGGGTCGTCCTTGGCTCACCCTCGCCTTCGATGTCTACTCCCGTCTCCCCTGGGGCTACTACCTGAGCCTCGACCATCCGAGTGCAACGAGTCTCATGATGGTCATGCGACATGGCGCCCAGCTCAAAAGAGCGAAGGAGCTTTATGAAACTGACCGAGAATGGTCCGCCTTTGGAATTCCCTCTATTGTCATTGTAGATAATGGAAAGGATTTCCGATCACACCACTTTCGCACGATGTGCGCAGAACTCGGAGTCACTATTCACTATCGGCCACGCCGAAAACCTCGGTATGGGGCCGTCATTGAACGGATGTTCGGCACCATCAATCAACAACTGCTCCATAACGCGTTTGGGAATACCAAAACGATGGTCAAGGTCAAGATGAAGAACCGGAACCCTCGCGAGGAAACTCCATGGACGCCAAAATTATTAGATATTGCCCTGAACGTCTACTTCACACAAATCTACCCGCTGCGAGAGCACAAAGGCTTAGACGGACAACTGCCCGTAACTCAATGGAACAAAGGCTTACTCTTTACGGGGCACCCACGGTTTCCCAATGATTTGCCAGCCTTCTATCGGGCGACTCTTCCCGTTGTGGATCGGATGATCACCCGCATGGGCATTGAGCTTCATCACCATCATTACAGCCATCCGCTTCTTGCCAATTATGTAGGGCTCAAGCAGCGCGTAAAGGTGAAATGGGATCCGCTAGATCTGTCCTATATCGAGGTTCTGCTTCCGAAGGAGAAGATCTGGGTCACGGCATCTGCACAGTCAAAGGCCGCACACAAGATGAGTTACTTGGACTATCGACTGGCAAAGAAACTCATCGCTCACGAGAATGGACTAGTCAACATGGAATCGCTCTTCTCGGGCTGGGAACGGATTTATAACCTTGAACAGCAGGGACTGGATGAACGGGAGGAGGTCCAGCAACAGCTCTTGCGACGCGAAGCCAGTCGGAAACTCTTGGACGGGGACGGACCTTCCCAAAAAGAACAGCCTGCGTCATCGATCGATGTCTGGTCAGACCTAACGGTCTTGGAAGAGCTCGACCAATTTCAAGGATATCCATCCATGTAACTCAAAACTATCAGGGAGGTCATCATGGGACAGACGGCCACTCAGTCCTTCGTCGAGACCCCGTTACCTGGCACAGTCGAGTTCAAGCTGAAGGCTTTCGATGAGGCGAGAGTACTTCACCCAATGGTCGAACGAGCCTATGAACAGATCGAGCACTATCTTCCTCGGTATCGCAAGCGCGCCGAACACATAACCCATGTGGTGCTACATGGGCCGACAGGAACAGGGAAAACGGAGGTGGGGCTCGCCCTTCATGAACGATTCATGAAGGGAGCGGAAAACACCCTTGGCCACGTGCCGGCTATTCGGTTCAAATCCCCCATCCCATTCACATGGAAAGCATTCACCATACGTGCCTTGCAAAGCCTCAATGTGCCAGCTCCCACCGAAGCTGTCGCGATACGCCAAGAAGAGGATGGAACCCATCTACTTGACCGAAACACGGAATTCGCCTTGGCGCAGCGCCTTGTGGCCATGATTAAACAGGCCCAGACTTCGGTGTGCATCGTGGATGAGTTCGGACACATGAACTTCGCAAATCGGTCTACGATTGTGAACATCGAGCATCTCAAATCCTCGGCCGACGACTTCCAAGTCATGATGATTCTCATAGGACTTCCCGATGTCCGCCGTTTGATCAATCTGAACAGCCAGACGATCCGCCGTTTTCGGCCAATTCCGCTTGAGCGCTACAAGGTTCCGACAAAAAATGGGGATCCTGATGATCGTCGAGATTTTGCAAAATTAGTAGTCAGCCTTGAAAAGAAATTGCCTTTGCCCGGAAAGTCCGCTCTGCACGAGCACTGCGGACTCCTTTACAAGCACTCCTTTGGGTTGATCGGACCACTCAAGCATCTCTTGGCAACCTGCCTAGAACATGCATTGGTGAAGGGCAAGGACACCATCACACCACAAATGATTGAAGAATTCCGCATGCCAGACGACCAAATGAAAGCACTTCAAGCTCAGGTCATGATGGAGGAAGCTCAACTCCACTGAGAGAACCATTGATGGCTAGACCTTTGCTCATCACTGTCGGCTAATGGAAGGACCGAATCCCATTCTCATTTACCCCACCCCCATGGGACTGAATAGACCCACTGTTGAATCACTTTCTAGCTATGTGCAACGGCTAGCCGCAGCGAACTATCTATCAATTGCGTCCACCATCAACCTCATGGCGACGCAGGCGTATCTTTCGCTGCCGAGACAAATCAATAGCCGTTTTCTCAAAACTCTCGACACCCAGCTCACCTTTGTTTCTTCGCCAC
>WBZQ01000654.1_pt1 | contig 26279 bp, 13 predicted proteins | sample 5204251 | NCBI WGS metagenome assembly WBZQ01 (sample SAMN12412402, study PRJNA552823) | activated sludge metagenome | isolation source: activated sludge from nitrification reactor of wastewater treatment plant... | place: USA: Virginia | collected 2017-09
TGCCCGCGAAGTAGAAGTTTCGCTGGCAGCCTTCCCCGACTACGTATTCGAAAGCGAATATCCCCTGTTGTCGCTGGACGCCCTGAGGCAGTATATTGCCGGCAACAACCACCTGCCCAATATTCCCTCGGCCGCGGAAGTGGCGGATTGCGGCGCAGGCCTGGGAGATCTCGCCATCCGGCAGATGGAAAAGATCGAAGAACTGACGCTCTATATTCTTCAACTGGACGAACGCATCAAAAAACTGGAAAAGGAAAATGCTGCGCTTAGCGGGCAATCCGCTAAAAAATAAGCGTACGATCCCGATTCCGGCGGACCTTCCCCGGTACTGATTCCGCATCTTTTTTATCCATTATCGAGAAATGTCCTTTTCTCCCGGTCCCGGGAGAAAGGCGGTCTTCGATTTCCTCTTAAATCATTTTTGCCATGATACGATCGGCTATAATGCTTGCCCTTCTTTTTTGGGCGCATCGCTCCTATGCCCAAAATACCATAATTCTGGACCAGCCGCTTTTTGGGAACCAGGTCCACAAAGCCAAAACGACGGTCCGGATGATGCACGGCTACCGGTACGTGCCCTCCGGGTCCTATACCATGCGGGCGTATATCGACAATACGTTGCCGACCGGCGACGAACCGCCTTCCGGCAGTGTTTCGTATAGCCCGCTTTTCACTACGGCCGACTTCAATAACCGGGCGATCAGCACATCCAAAATTGTGGGCCTGACCACCGGAACGGCCGATGTGACGGCTTCCGGAGCGGCGTCGTATGCGATGCCAATTTTCACACCGCCGGGGGTCGGTGGTGTCTCCCCGGAGTTATCCCTGGTTTACAGCAGCCAGGGTGGAAACGGGATGCTGGGTATCGGCTGGGGGCTTTCAGGAATGTCCCAGATCACCAGGATTAACAAGACCCTGCACACTGACGGCGAGGCAGCGCCGGTCGCCATCAATTTCGGCGACCGTTTCGCGCTGGACGGCAACCCCTTGCACTGCGGAGGTTGCGACCCCGACGACGCGTTTGACGATCAATTCCACACCGAAACGGAGACATTCTCCTACATCTCTTCCAAAGGGTTTTCCGGTAATGGCCCCAACTGGTTTGAACTGGAAACCAAAGACGGCATTAAAATGGAGTTCGGCCGGAATGCAGATGCCAAACTACTGGCTGAAGGCAGTTCTACGGTCATGACCTGGCGGATCAACAAGGTGTACGACCAGTACGGGAATTATATGGAGTTTAAATACAACAACTCGGACCGGGACCTGCGCATTGAAGAAATTTCCTATACGGGAAATGCGACGGCCGGGGTGCTGCCGTATAACAAAATTAAATTCTACTACGACCAGCGTACCGACGACCAGACGCTTTATATGGCCGGCTCAACCATCCGGAACCTTTATCTGCTGCGAAAAATAAAAATAACGGCGGAAGGGGATTTGCCGGTAAAGGACTATGAGTTCAAATACGGTATCCAGTACAGCGGTCAGGATCAGGTACACTCCTATCTGAAAGAAGTGATCGAGTACGCTTCCGACGGAACTACCCTGAACTCCACCATTATGGAATACGGAGAGTTTCAGGCTGAAATATCAACCACCGTTTCCACAACCCTGACCAACCAGTCCGCCGACCTTATTCCGGGCGATTTTAACGGCGACGGACTGACGGATCTGCTGGCGGCCCGCCGCAACACCGCCGATCCTACTTTCCACGATTACCTGACGATTTACAAAAAGGATATTTTTCCGGGTTCTTTCACGGCCGGCGCCGTATTGCCGCTTGCTTCAAATACCATTGTCGACCTCAGCAACAGCGAACCCTCCGCTACCCGGTTCCTGCCCAGCGATGTGAACGGCGACGGGCGTGACGACGTCATCTGGAGCAAAATCTTCAATTCGAACGGGAATAAACTCCAGGAGATCCGGGTAAAACTGACCAACGCGGATGCATCGGGTTTTTTGCCCAACGACCTGGTATTAACGCCCGGTGTCTACAATGAAGCCACCGGGATAAACAACATAGTGACTACCGGCGATTTTGACGGCGACGGCCGGAGCGACATCGTTTCGCCGCTGGGTTATCAGGGCCTGGTCAAAGTTTTCGTTACCTATCCCGCCCTTACGAGTGGCTCTTACGTCGAGAGCGACCTCGGCATCCCCGCTTCCCTGGACGTCCAGTTCGGTAAAATGGTCCAGGCCATCAACTTTGACGGCGACGGCAAACAGGACTTGTTCGTGTTGCGTGGCGGTACGAACTGTAAAATTTACAGTTTCAAGAAAAACGGCAATATAGTAAATGCCAGTTTGCTGTATTCCGGCACTTATCCGACGAGCGATCATGAAATTTACTTCGCCGACTTTAACGGGGACGGCAAAACCGACCTGCTGACCAAAAACACGTCCAATACCTGGGAAATAGCCATTTCCAAAGGTACGACCGCAGGTTTTGCCATCAGCACTTTTACTCCGCTCAACGGCGTCTCGCTGGGATTCGATCACAAGGTGACCGTAGTTGACTGCAATGGCGACGGCCTGAGTGACATCGTTCATACCTACCCCGATCCGAATATGAACGTCAATCCCAATATTTTGGTCGACATTTTCTATTCGCGCGGTGAAGATTTCTATGCCGCCCCTACGGACCTGGTCACCTACAACGGTACCGGTTCTCTTTTTGGAGGCATTGCTATCCGGGTAATCCCCGGAGACTACGACGGCGACGGAAACCAGGACTTTATTTTCCGGAACGCCAACGGGAACTACGATATGACCATTTTTCTGGGCAATACGTTCGATAAAGCCAAATATCTGTTCCGGATCAAGGATGGGTTCAACACAACCACCGAGTTCGTTTACCGGTCGATGACCAACAGTGATATCCAGACGTACACCAAAGGGACGGGCGCCGCCTATCCGCTGACGGATGTGACTATACCCACATTTATTGTGAAGTCGATCAGTAAACCGAACGGGGTGGATAAACTGGACTTTACCGCTTTTGATTATGAAGGGGCGATCGTCCACCAGCAAGGAAAGGGCTGGCTGGGGTTCAAAAAAGTGATCGCCAACAATAATCCGGAATATGTGAACGGGTCGTCCGGCAATCCCAACGGGGTAAAGACCACCCGCGAATTCGAAGCCAATTCTACATACGGCATACTTATGCCTTATAAAAAAACGGCCTGCCGTTCGGCCAACAATTCGATCCAGATTTCAGACCTGACCTTTTTAAATGAATACATCCCGCTAAGTAATTTCAGCAAGCAGGTATGGCCGCGGGTGCAAACCACGACCAACATCGATAAACTGAGAAATACCACCGAAACGGCTTCTTTTGCCTACGACGACTACGGCAACATTACCCAAACCGTGATTTCCAACGGAGTGGAGACGGTTACCACCACCGAACAGTACAACTATTGGTACGGATCTCCGTATCCCGCCAGGCCGACGTTGACGACTATTGTGAAAGCCAGGTCCGGAGAGCCTTCTTTCACCACGGTTACTTCAAGGTCTTACAATACCAAGGGTAAACTGATCTCAAAAACCGATTTCAACGGCCAACCCAAGGCTCTCACCACGGCTTACACCAATTTTGACAATTTTGGAAATGCCCGCATGGAGACGATCAGCGCCACGGGATTGGTCAGCCGGGTCTCTCAATTCGAATTCGATGCCAAAGGCCGCTTCGTTACCAAAGCGACCAATGCCCTGAACCAGGTCTCGACGGCCACGTACGATCCGAGATGGGGCGCGCCCCAACTTCAAAAAGGGGCCGACGGACGGGAAACGGCCTCGTTTTACGATCCTTTGGGGCGTTTGAACCGAACCCTTTCCCCGGAAGCAATGAACACCGGTGTCACCTGGGGCTGGGACATTAAAACCGGGAACGGCACGAACAATACGGATGTGGACAACTCCATATTCACCACCTATACGAATGTTGACAACCGGCCGGATGGCAAAGTCTGGTATGACCGTTTCATGCGGCAGCGCAAATCCGAGGTGGAGGGTTACAACCAGGCTATCTACCAGGTGACCACCTACGACGGACGCGGGAACATCAGTTACCAGACGGCGCCGTTCTACATGGCCGCCACTCCGGTTATCACAGCCAACACCTTCGATGAATTCAACCGTCCTTCGACGATACTAACCAGTGTGTCGGGCGGTGGAAACAAGGGTACCAATACGTTCACCTATTCCAGCACCACCAACGGTGAATATACGGTTGAAATGAACAATAATCTTAATCCCAATGCTTTCCAGAAGAGCGTAACGGATGCTTCCGGACGGACCATCCGCGCGGAAGACCGGGGCGGAGTATTGAAATACTACTACCACAGCAGCGGACAACAACGCCGGGTGGAACTGAACGATGCCGAATTGCTGACAATGAGCTATGACCCTTGCGGCCGGCCCAATCAATTGTCGGAAAAAAATTCAGGTATCACTACCTATGTGTACAATGCCTACGGGGAACTGGAAAGCCAGACGGATGCCAACGCCAAAACGCACCAGACGCAATACGACGAACTGGGCCGTATCATAAACGTGACCTTGCCGGAAGGAACCATAACCTATCAGTACGTAACCAGCGGAAACGGCCTCGGCCAGCCCCAAAAGATTACCGGTTACAACGGTAACTACATGGAATATGGTTACGACAACCTGAGCCGCCCCATTCAGTCTAAAGAACTCATCAACGGGGTGTTGTTTACCACATCCTATACGTACGATCCTTCGAACAACCTGGCCTCCATCATCTTCCCGTCCGGGTTTGCCATCAACAAGTTGTATGACTCAAAAGGTATTTTAACGCACATCAAAAATGGAGACAATACCGTCACCCTGTTTTCGGCGGGAGGGTTAAATGCCTACAGTCAGTACACCTCCTACACCCTGGGTAACGGTAAAACATCTTCCATGCAGTACAACCAGTTCGGTTTGCCGGATTTGTTTTCTACCACCGGAGTCCAGAACCTGGATTTTACCTTCAACATTGCCAAAGGCAACCTGGATTCAAGGAACGATATCCTCAAAAGCAAAACCGAATCTTTCCTTTTTGACAACCTGAACCGGTTGACCACATCTACCATTGGCGCAACCTCGAAAACCGTGACCTATAAAGTCAACGGGACCACCACCAACGGAAATATCGATACCAAGACGGATATCGGCACTTACGAATATGATCCCGTCCGGGTAAATGCGGTGGCTACGGTGACGAATCCCAACTCGACGATCAGCCTGTTGCAGCAAGACATCATCTTCAACTCGTTCCAGCAACCGTCGAAGATCACGGAAAACAACTTCGAATTGACGCTGGACTACGGACCCGACGAGATGCGCAAGCGGGCCGTACTCAAACAGGGCGCTACAGTACAGTACACCCGGTATTTTTTACCTGATTTTGAGCGTACCAATACCGCGGCCGGAACGGAAGACGTGCATTACATTCAGGGACCCGACGGACTGGTGGCCATGGTAGTCCGGACCAACGGAACCGACCAGTACTACTACGTATATAAGGATCACCTGGGATCGATCCTGACCGTCACCAACTCGGCCGGCACCATCGTAGCCGAACAGAACTTCGACGCCTGGGGACGCCAGCGCAATCCCACCGATTGGACGTTTAACAGCATCCCGGCGAATCCCTCCTGGCTGTACCGTGGATTTACCACCCACGAGCACCTGCCCCAGTTTTCGCTGATCAACATGAACGGGCGTCTGTACGACCCGCTGGCCAGCCGCATGTTAAGCCCGGACAATTTTGTAGCGGATGGGCAGTCATCCCAGGATTACAACCGCTATAGCTATGGCAATAACAATCCGCTGAGTTTTTCCGACCCCTCCGGAGAACTCGTCTGGTGGGTGCCCATCGCCTTCGCTGTTGGCGTCGGCGCCGCAACGGGTTACGCCAAAGCCGACCTGGCACGGCAGGAAGACCCCTGGAAAGGAGCGCTGAGAGGCGCATTGGTCGGATTGGCCAGCTCTGCCCTGGGCGGAGTCGGCGGCGGTTCATTTGTAGAGAATATCCTCTGGGGTATCGGCGAAGGTGCGGCCGTTGGGACCCTCAATGCCGCGCTTTGGGGTGAAGACGTGGGCAAGGCGGCGTTGAACGGCGGCATTGCCGGAGGCGCCTTTGCTGCCCTGACCACTTTGCCCGAAGCGATCCGGAATTACAACGACGGCTGTGGGTTCAATACCAACGACGGTGTATTTGACCGAATGGTAAGGGAATCTGTGACGAATGGAACGGTGGATGTTGCCAAAGCGCAGGATGCACTGGACTTTTGGTCGGTGAGAAACAGGCATCCCAAGATGCTGGTAGTTGATGGCGGAAGTCCTCATGTAAGCAGATTTGACCTGATGCCCAAAATTCCGAAAGGAGTTTTTAAAGAGGGCCCCGGGTTGGTACGTTTGAGTATCGCCCACGAAATAGGCCACCTGAATAACTTTACTTACAACGAACGAGGCGAGGTGATCGAAGACCGGAGGACCGGAACCTATTATTTTGACGCTCACGGTAAGGAGGGGTATTTCGATGCGATTGAAACGGCCGGCCGGTACAGGATACCTGTGCGCATGTTGAGCCATAATAATATCGGGTCGTTTTCCAATCCTTATCTTGAAACTGCCTGGAAATTATACGGACCTAAAAAATGGCTCCACGTCATTCCGCGACGTTTTTACTGATTAAATGATTGCGACGCGGCAGGCGTGGAAGAACTTGAAAAAACGAAACCAGGAAGGAAAGGTAATCTCTCCGCCGGTTCCTTCATCGGGTTTTTCTATGCCTGCCCGTCGCAAAAAATTAAGATCACAAACGGAAACCGGCTGACCTGGTCACTTTCAAGAAAAAAGTTTTCAAACCATTAAAAGATTTAACCATGCGATATCTGGTCATACTCTTTTTACTGATTCTTACCTCTCCCGCCTTCTCCCAAACCAAAATAAAATACACCTACGACAACGCCGGCAACCGCATTAAGCGCGAAATGACGCCTATGCTCCGGGAAGAAATTGTAGACCGCGGGGCCATCCCGGACTCCTCCTGGACGTCGGACCAGATCCGGGTTTTTCCCAACCCGACCCTGGACTATCTCTATGTGGCGCTGCCGCCCGGGATACAGGAAACCGGCTCCCTGCAACTGTTCGACCCGGCCGGCCGCCTGGTCCGGCAGGAACCGCTTTCCAGCGAAACCACCTCGCTCGATATGACCGGCCAGCCCAACGGCAATTATGCCCTGGTGATCCGGCTCGGCCAGCGCACCCTGCACTGGAAGGTGGTGGTAGTCCGATAAAACAGACGAGGGGGGGCGCCGGTTGGTTGCTGTAACCTGTTCACCGCAGCAGCCCGACGTCCCCCTTTTTTATTCTGACTTCGCCTCCGCACCCGCCTTCCAGTATGCAGGCGTATACGTCGGAAGGGGCCGGCCGACCGTTCAGGGTGCCGTCCCAGGCCGCGTCGGAGCCCGTACCCCGCCACACCCGCTGCCCCCAGCGGTTGTACACCGTCAGGCTGTACACCTCGGCGACGTTTTCCGAAGGCACGATCCGGAATACGTCGTTCACCCCGTCGCCGTTCGGGGTGAACGCATTCGGTACCAGCAGTTTTTCAAAATCGCACAGCAGAACCCGGTAGGTCACCGCTGCGCCGCAGCCGTTGGTATCCACCACGGCAAGCCGGTAAAGGGTAGTGGTGTCCGGGCTGGCCAGCGGGTCGGGGCAGTCGCCGCAATTCAACCCGGCCACCGGCGTCCAGGTATAGGCCTCGAAGCCGGGCGGTCCCTGCAACTGGATCACCTCACCCGTGCCGATGACGAAGGAGTCCTGCACAGCGGGCAACACCGGCTCCGGCCACATTTGCACCGTAATGCAATGGGTACTGTCGCAGCCAGCCTGCGACATATAGGTACGGCACAACTGGCCTTCCGCGGTAAATACGGTGTCGAAAACCGGTACCGAGTCGCCGGGACAAATGGACTCCAGCAAAAAAGTCTCCGCCGGGTAAACGACGATCTGCAGGGTACTGATGCTGTCGCAGCCCCCGCTGTTCAGTAGTTTTTGGGTATATATTCCCGGCTGGTCGGTCAGGGTGCCGAACACATCCACCGGATTACCTGCGCATACGACCATTGTGCCCAGGTCGATGCTGTCCACCGGAACGACGTATACCGTCACCGAGCCGGTGCCCGTACAGCCGCCGGCAAAGGTGATGGTGACACTGTAAGTGGAGGTCTGACCGGGATGTACCGTTTGCACCCCGGCAGCCGGGTTGTCAAGGCCGGGGCCGCTCCACTGGTAACTACCGCCGGGCGTGGGCGCCAGTTGCAGCGTTTCTCCCCGGCAGATGGTCGGGTCGGGAATGTCCCAGCCCGGCTGAACCCCGAACTCCAGTTCGAAACGGTGGGTAACGGTGCAGGTCCCGGTAGTTTCCTCCAGGAGGAGCACGACGGTACTGCCGGGCTGTACTCCCGGCGGCGGCGTGTACACGCTCCCGGCGCAATCCGTACAGGATAACCCGTTGGGAGTCAGCCAGGTGTAGCTGTGCCCCGCTATGCTGTCTACGCCGAGCGGCGCGGCCAGAACCTCGCAAAAACCGACGACCGTTGTGAGGGCAGGGTTTTGACCCAGCGGAAAAACCTGGTCCGAACAGGCACAATTGGCCTCCCCGGGCACGACGGCCAGGAGTTGGCACAAGGCGGTGGCCGGAATATTCAGCATCCCGCTCAGCGGCAGGCTTCCGCCCGGCGCCAGGGGCTGGCCGGCGTTCAGGCTACCCGCCAGGGGCTCCCCGGCATCCACCGTGCCGTTGCCGTTCTGGTCGAGGTAAAACTGCACCAGCGGATCGCCCGCCGTTCCGTTCCCTGCATTCTGCAAGTTGGCCGTCAGCAACAGTTCATTGCCAGATACGGTAGCCTCGAAATTCTGTAGCACGAGGTCGGGATTTTTGGCCGCCAGTAGCAGCACCGCCTCGCCGGTGGCTACATATACGGCGCATTCCTCGCTGGCCGACGGGCAAAAAACCGAGGTTCTTTCCCGGACCTGCAACAGGATGGTCTTGTCGGCGCAGCCGGCCGGAGCGTCGTATCGCACGCCGAAACTGAATTTTACGGTGGCATTCGACGGCAAATCCGCCGGGAAGGGGAGCCACAGGGTGTTGCCGGAAATTTGCGGCGGCCCGCCCGGCGCGTTCTGTCCCTGTAGGTAGGAACCAATGACGTACGAAACACCCGTCGGTAGCAGGATGTAGATGCCGTCGCCGGTATGCGACATGCCGTCCAGCGTGAGCGTGGCGTTGAGCGTGGCGCCCGCTCCGCAATCGAGCCCGTCCTGCGGAGTGGCGTAGGCCAGGACGGCGTTTACCTGGTAGGAAGGGTCGGTGCCCTGCAACCGGACCGGATTGCCCGGTTTGCGCAAAACGTTGGAGCTGATGCTGCAGGGCTGGGCCGCTTCGGCTCCGTAGACCGGCCGGGTATTGGCGACAAACCCGCATTCGGCCTGAACCCGGAACCGGATGCGCAGGGCGTTTTCCGGTTCATCGGCGATGCTTTTTAATCCCTGGGCCGCCAGGGCCGCCGAAACGGCCCCGGGATCCCAGCGATACACATCGCCCGGCAGGGCCGCCGGGTCGGGCAGGGCCACGAAGGGGCTGCCCGCCGGGTAAGACAACTGCGACGAGCCCGGCGCCAGGGTAAGCCCGGCCGGCAGTTTGACCGAACCCTGCACCCCGAAAGCCAGCCCGTCCGCAGCGTTGTAGATCTCGAACTCGAACAGGTCCGACGGCGCGCACATCGGCACTTCGGCGGGCTGGCTCAGGATCACCAGTTCCAGTTCCGGTGAAGCGGGGGTAATGGTGATCGTTTTTTCATAGTACCCGCACAGGTCGCTGTTCGGAACACTGACCGGGGCGCAATCCCATCCGTAGCGCAGGGTAAGCGACACCGGCGCACAGGTTTTCAGGGTACCCGTGAGCCGCAGGGAAAGTTCGCTGAATGCTGCCAGCGTGTCCAGCCGGAACACATTCCCGGTAAGAGGTAATTGTTGCTGCTGGGGCATCAGCAGCAATTGCACGCCGCTGAGATCGCCACTGGTTTCCCAACTAAGCCAGGTATTCAGGGACGGGCTGCCGTCGGGGTTTTGCAGCAGCAGATCGATGGCCAGATCCTTGCCTTCCAGCAGGACCGGCGAAGCCGGTGGGTTGAGCACCGGTTCGGGCCGGCCATCGGGGTAGGCGGTCGGGCTGGTGATCTCCGCCGTGAAAGGATTGGGGCTGTGGAACTGATTGCTGAAATAAGCGATCTGCACGGAGGTGGTGCCCGGTTTCGGCTCTTTGTAAGTGCAATCGGGACCGAATTTAAAGGCGGTTTCCAGGTTGAAACCTTCGTCGGGCAGGGTCGCAAAAAACGGTTGAAAGTCAACTTCGAAGGTGTCGTTCACTACGTTTAACGGCAGCAACTGGCTGCTGAAAACGGGGGTGTTTTCCTGGAGTCGCAAATACCGCAACTCCGCTTCCAGCAGGGGGATGCCGGGCGGCAACGTCTGTATATAGTTCAGGATCCGGGCCAGCGGCCGCACCTCGTAGGGAAACAGATTTTCCCGGGCAATGCGCATGGAGTAGCGGAACGGCGACAGTTCGCTGGCCCCGCTGCACGGTTCGATGCGGTAAACGGGCGGAATGATGCGTTCTTTGTAGCCGGAGTACTGGCGCAACTGGTAGGGCAGGCATTTGGCGCTGTTCCAGGCGAATATGCGGTCCGTGCCGCAGACGACGTTGCGGAAATTGATGAGCGGGGGTATGGATTGTGACGCCGGCACGAAGTTTTGCCGGAAGGTGAAATCGCTGCGAAAAACCAGCGAATCGCCTGCGGAAAGCGTGAAGCCGGGCGGCACACAGCCCGCCGCCGCCAGCGCGTTCACATCCAGTTCGAACTGGTGAAACATGGACGACAATTTGTCCAGTACGTCGGCCGGGCGTTTGTTGGGTGGCAGCAGCGTGATAAGATGCTGGTCGGAGCGGATGGCCGGCGTGCCGGGCGGGCAGGTGTATTGCTGGCCGCCGGCCGTATATATGACCACTTCTCCGCCGATAAATTCGGTCTGGTCGTAGTTGACAAAAACAGTTTTGCCGGCATCCACGCTGTAGGCATCGCCGCCGCCCAGGCCGAAATCGCTCTCCAGCGATTCGAGGAACAGGCGGAACTTTATTTTGGACAACTGGCCGGCCGACACGGATACACCCAGTTCGGTCCGCATCGTGTCGCCCGGCAAAAAGCGGTCGAGCCGGATGGCGGGCGAATCGGCCGGGCCGGCGCCGTCTGCCACCCGGTCGTCGTCGTTGTCGCGCAGCCCCACGTTCAGGCGATAAGAATTGAAGGTGGAAGCGCCCAGGTTCAAGCCGCTTAGGCCTCCTTCGGACCCTCCGCCGCCACCACCGCCACCACCGCCACCACCGCCACCGCTACAGGAATTGTCCACCACCAGTTCGAAGGCGTCGCAAACCAGGACGCCGCAGGTGACCGGCGTATCCAGCGCCGGCAGAATGGCCGTTTCACAGACCACGTTCACGATGCACTGGGCACAACTTTCCGGCGCGGCGTACAGGCGGAAATCGGCCCCCCGCGGCGGCGGGTTGGGCAGAGCCGGAGCACAGGACATCGAGGAATCGCAGAAATAGCGCAGGCACAGCGCATCTCCCACCGAATCCGTGGAAAAAGGCAGGGCATAAGCCAGCCGCACCGTGCTGGAAACATTGATCGTGCTGTCGGTTTCGATCAAAACCGGCGTTTTGCCGTCCAGCACCGGGATGCAGGCGGGATCCCAGTGCAGGCCCCAGGGCAGCCGCAATACCACGTCCAGGAATCCGGTGGCGCTGAGCAGGCGTTTCGACTGGGCGAAATAATTGAAGGGGTAAGACTGGCCGTCCTGCAGGCAGTCGCCGATGTCGTAGTGCACCTCCGCCTTCAGGGTCAGGTCGGCGGAATTGGGCGGTATGGTCAGCGTGCCGGTTATGGTGCCCTGTACCGGACATATCCGTCGGTAACTGTACTTGCCCACGATGCCCACATTGTCCACCTGGCAACGGGGCTGACAGAAATAGGTGGCGAACCGGAGCCGCAGCGTATCGCCCGGTGCGACCGGCGGCAGGTCCAGCAGCACCTTTGCGTAGTAGCCGGCCAGGCCGCAGGAAGCCAGCAGGGTCGTGTCGCCTTCCTTCGGCGTCACGGGTACCCAGCCGGCGCCGCTGTTCATTTGAAAGGACTGGTAGTCCATCCCGAGGCGGGTAATGTCGCCGCCGGCCAATTCCAGGCCGATCTCTTCGGCCGGGGCGTTTCCGGTATTGACGATCAGCAGTTCCTGCACCGCCGGAGCGGCGCCGCAATAACTCGGCGGCGGGGCGTAGACCGGTACAAAAAGCAGATTGGGATTGATGTTGGACGGCAATATCTCCACACTGGCCTGGGTAGAGTCGCTCTGGCACAGATTCCCGCCACAACCCCAGCCCACCCGGATCAGCGAACCTGCGGTCAGGGGAGGAACGCCGCAGTCGAGCAGGGTGATCTCCTCGGTCAGGGTGACGGTTTCGTCGAACTCGAACAGCGCGTCGCCGTCGCCGAAAGCGGTAAAATAACTGCCCGGCACGGCGGCGGAAAACAGGGTAGGGGAGTTCTGGCCGCCCACCCCGGTCAGTTGGATGTGGAGGCCCGCCGGGTGTTCGTCGGTGAACTCCAGTGCATCGATGGGGCCCTGCCGGGTGTTGCGCAGCGTAACGGTGCGGGTCAGGACCGAGCCGCCCAGGCCCTGCTGCGTTACGGGAGTGACAGAGATTACGGACAACAACGCCGTTTCCACTTTGTAGAAATCGCTGGTCCACTGTCCGCTGCCGCCGGCAGAAGTTACCGTTACGGTATTGGCAAACTGCTGGCCGTTGTTGATGGGCCCGATCAGGTTGCAATCGGCCTGTACGATCAGGAAAAAGGTAAGGGAGGCATTGGCGGCCAGGTCGGTTGCGGCGAACCGGGGGGCATTCAGGTTGGCAATGTCCGACTCGGTCACCCCGGCGACCGACCCGGGCAGATACCCGATGCCGGCGGGCAGGCTGACGGCGATCACCGGATCGGTTGCCGTGCCCGCCGAAGTATTCTGCACGGTAACGTACAGCGTATCGGCGCCACAGACGTACAGGGCGTCGGGATTCTGGCTGGAAATAAGGATGTTTTGGGAAAAAACAGGCGTATAACAGCCAATACAGGCTGCTACCGCGAGAAGCAGGCAGGAGTACTTTGGCATGGGAAGTGTTTACCGTTTAGTGAACCGGATCGGGTTTCGCCGGACAAGGTAAGGTACTTCCGCAGTCGTTGTTGAATGCAAGGTGTGAATTGGGCTGGAAACGGAGCGATTGCCGGGAGCGGCTGAGCAAAGCGGCCGGCCGCTTATTCCCAGATCACGCTTTTCCCCTTCCGGATATACCGCCGCACGTTCACCCAGAAAGCCACGAACAGGTAAACGATGAGCGGCGAGCCCATGCCGATAAAAGAGGTGTAGATAAAGTACTTGCGTACTTCACCGGGAGCGATGTGCATTTTGTCGCCGAGGTGTTGGCAAACGCCGAAGGCGTGCCGTTCCACCAGATCTTTCAGCCAATGTTGCAACATGACGGTGAGAGGTTAAGAATGCGGTTACAAAATAAAGCCATTTCAACGGTTTGTGCAAAAGTATATCGGGTCCGCGAATTCAAACGGTTTTCAAACGGCCGCCTTTTGGCGTCATTCTTGGTAAATACCCCGGCAGGTACCAACAACATTGCAAACTCAATCTTGCTCATTTAAACCCGAATTAATTATGCTAATCCTCGGAGTAGCCTTCGGCCTCTTCGTCGTAGGAGGCGGGCTTATTTCACTGACCAACGCGATATCCAAACGCGACTGAATTTCCCGTTACAGAAACAGACAACTACCATGAGTCATCCCGAATTTTCGGGGTGGCTCATGGTGCTTTTATTCGGCAGGGGCAGCGCCCCGTAATATTGGTAGCATCCCATGCCGGTTATCCGGCTGAAGGTGCAGCGCACCGAAACAGTATATTGCGGTGCGCTGCACCTCCACCATTTTGCCGAATTGCAGGTTACAAATCTTTCGCCGCGCTGCGGCTACCCCGGTACCCGGGATACTCCTGTAAACGGAGTGACGCTACATCAGCCAAAATGGTATTAGAGAGAGGGGCAACCGGATGCCCGGTTGCCCCTCTACAGACTTGGAATCGCTCCCGAATTTTTCCTCAATGACTTCGTTGCTCAAAATTCGGGATAATTCATATTTTTTATGGGTATATCAGCCGGAGGAAAACAGCCCGGATGAAAACCCGGCGGTTACAAAACTTTCAACAGTTCCTGTTCGAGCGTCTCCCGCGGGTTGACGGCCAGGATCTTGCCGTCGCGGCCGATGAGGAAGGTTTTGGGGATGCCGCGCACGCCGTAGGTTGCAGCCGGAGCGCTGTTCCAGTACTGCAGGTCGCTGACGTGGTTGTCCCAAACCAGTCCGTCTTTTTTGATGGCCTGAACCCAGTTTTCCTTGCCGTCCTGCTTGTCGAGCGACACGCTGAACACATCGAAGCCCTTGTCTTTGTATTTTTTATACACTTCCACCACGTGGGGGTTGGCCCGGCGGCAGGGGCCGCACCAGGAGGCCCAGAAGTCGAGCAGCACGATCTTGCCTTTCAGCGACGACAGCGAACGAACTTTGCCGTCGGGTCCGGGCAGGCTGATCTCCGGGGCGGGCATACCGACCTGGATGAGTTCGCCGGCCTGCTGCTGGGCCATCTGATTTTCCAGGGAGGTGATCATGCTGGCATAGTCGGTGGCGTATTTCGTGCCGGGCATGTAATCGCTCAGGTCTTTGGAGGCCGTTTTGAAATCGGCGAGGAAGGCTCCGGCCTGGCTGCCGAGGAAAGAAGAGGTCAGGATCGCCTTGATGAACGGGTTGCAGCCTTTGTTGATGGCGGCACGGGCTTCGTCGGGCGATTTGAACTGATTTTTCAGTACGTCTTTCGAGATGTTGGCGTAGCAGGTAAAGGCTTCCGAACCTTTCACTTCCACCTCGTAGCGGTCGATGGTGTTGAGGTCGCCTTTGATCTCCACGGTTTTTTCCTTGCCGTCGAGCACGAAGAACAAGCGTTTGGCGCCAATGGTCAGGCGGTAAAGGCCCTGCTCGAAGGGTTTCTCCGATTTGATCTCGAAATTGCCGCCGGCGTCGCAGGTGGCTTTACCCAGTGCCGTATTGGACCGGTCGAAGTGGGCCTGTTCGAACATTACCTGAAGGTTGGCGGCGTTGGAAATGGTGCCTTTTACACCATAGCCTCCTCCTTGTCCGTTGCATGCATACATGAAGGCCAGAGCGGGGAGGATGAAGAGCAGCAGTGACGTTATCTTTTTCATAAAAATCAGTTTCGATGTGCGTGGTTTGGAGCAGGGTAAATTGTTGTTTAAACCAATGTTTGGGCAAAAATAGAGTTTTTAACGATGCCGGGAACCCCGGGAAGGGGTTACTCCTCACCGTTCATGGCCCGCTCCAGCACGTTTTCATACGCGCGTTCCCAATCCGAAAGGCTGCCCCAGTCCTCGCCGTCCACCATTACCTTGGTGCCGGTCACGGTGCCGATCGCCTCGAACGGCAGGTTTTCAACCTGCAAAAAACGCTCAAATGCGGCGGCTTGTTCTGTCCGCACGCTGACAATTACCCGACTTTGCGCTTCGCCGAACAGCCAGGCATCCTTGCGCACGGCCGGGTTGGTGTTCACGGCAAATCCCAGTCCGCGCGGCATGGCGCTTTCCAGCAGGGCGGTCAATACGCCGCCGTCGGCGACATCGTGGACCGACCCGGCCAGGTTGCCGGCAATCGCCTTTTTGACCACCTGCTGCACGGCGTATTCCTCTTCCAGGTCGAAATGCGGGCAGGGGCTGTACTCCACGCCCAGCACCCCGCGCAGGTATTCGCTGCTGCCCAGATCGTTGCGGCTGGTACCGATCAGGTAGATGCGGTCGCCTTCATTTTTGAAATCGAGCGTCATTACCTGCCGGTAGTCGTCGAGGATGCCCAGCATCCCGATGGTGGGGGTGGGGTAGACCGGGATCGTTTGGCCGTTGTGGGAGTACTGGTTATAGAAACTCACGTTGCCGCCCGTCACCGGGGTTTCGAAGCGGCGGCAGGCCTCGCCCATACCGCGGATGGCTTCGGCGAACTGGTAGTAGACCTCCGGGTTGTAGGGGTTGCCGAAATTCAGGCAGTTGGTGATGGCCACCGGTTCGCCGCCGGCGCAGACGATGTTGCGCGCGGCTTCGGCTACGGCGATCATGCCGCCCCGGTGCGGGTCGGCGTACACGTAAGCCGAATTGCAGTCGGTGGTCAGGGCCAGGGCTTTCCGGGTACCCTTGACGTACACGATGGCCGCATCGCTGGGGCGGTTGGTGGTCATGGTACCGGTACGGACCATGCTGTCGTACTGCCGCGTGATCCAGTTCCTGGAAGCGAGGTTGGGCGAATTCCACAGTTTGCGGGCCGCTTCCAGATAGTTCTCCGGCTCCTGTACTTTTCCAATTTCAAATTTTTCAATTTCTTTTAAATAAGCCGGTGCCTGCTGTTCCCGGACGTATACCGGCGCGCCGCCGCCCAGTACCAGGGACTCGGCCGGCACGTCGGCTACTTTTTCGCCGTGGTAGAAGTATTCGAGCCGGCCGCCGGCCGTAGTCTCGCCGATCAGGGCGCAGGGAAGGTCCCACTTGTCGAAAACAGCCTTGATCTTGTCCTCCTGGCCGGGCTGGCATACGATGAGCATCCGCTCCTGGCTTTCGGAGAGCAGGATTTCCCAGTCTTTCATATTGGCCTGGCGGGTCGGCACCTTGCTCAGGTCGATGCGCATGCCACAGCCGGCTTTGGCGCTCATTTCGGAGGTGGAGCAGGTAATGCCCGCCGCGCCCATGTCCTGCATGCCGACGATCGCGCCGGTCTGGATGGCTTCGAGCGAGGCTTCCAGCAGCAGTTTTTCCTGGAAAGGGTCGCCCACCTGCACGGCCGGCAGATCCTCATGGCTGTCGGCGGAAAGGTCGGCGCTGGCGAAGGTGGCGCCGTGGATGCCGTCCTTGCCCGTGGCCGAGCCGACGATGAACACCGGGTTGCCCGGGCCGCCGGCCGTGGCGCTCACCGTCTCGCCGGCCTTGACGATGCCGGCCGACATGGCGTTGACCAGAATATCGTGGTGGTAACAGGGCATGAAATATACTTCGCCACCCACCGTAGGCACGCCGAAGCAGTTGCCGTAGTCGCCGATGCCTTTCACCACGCCGGCGATCAGGCGCCTCATGCGCGGGTTGTCGGGCGGGCCGAAGCGCAGGCTGTTCAGCGCGGCGATGGGCCGGGCGCCCATGGTAAAGATGTCGCGGTGGATGCCGCCGACCCCGGTAGCGGCGCCTTGGTAGGGTTCGATGGCCGAGGGGTGGTTGTGGCTTTCTATTTTAAAAACGCAACCCAGGTTGTCGCCGATGTCGACCAGGATCACGTTTTCCTCGCCGGCGCCCACCAGCAGGCGTTTGCCGCTGCGGGGCAGGGTCTTGAGTTGCAGAATGGAATTTTTATAGGAGCAGTGTTCGCTCCACATCACCGAGTAGACGCTGAGTTCGGTGAAGTTGGGGGTGCGCCCCAGGATTTCGCGGATCTTTTCGAATTCTTCGGCGGTGAGGCCCAGGTTTTTGGCCGTTTCTACGGTGGACTCCATGGTATGCGAGCAGTGTGAGAGAGGTAGGAGACAGCAAGAAGAGGTCTCGGATTCGGAAGGCGCAAAAGTAAGGCGAATGCGGGAGAGAAAATTGGAAATTGGAAATTAGAAATTGGGAAATGGAAATTAAAAACCCCCGGCTGGAATCAGCCGGGGGTTCCGAATTCTAGTATGAATCTTGATGCCGGATTGCGATTAGGCAATCTTGACATTCACTGCGTTCATGCCTTTCTTGCCGCGGGCGGTGTTGTAATTGACAACGTCGCCTTCGCGAATGTTGTCGATCAGACCCGTGACGTGTACGAAAATTTCCTCTTTGGTGGAGTTGTCAACGATGAAGCCAAAACCTTTGGATTCGTTGAAGAACTTTACTGTTCCAGTATTCATTGAAAAAAATTGAAAAGAAAAAAGAAAAGGGTGATGTGGCAAAGTGCCGGTGCAAAAGTAAGGACTTGTTTGGTAAAAAACTGAAATTCAAGGTGTTTTTTATGAATTTTAACCTAATCGTTCTTCAGGGCATCCGAAAACCGCCGCCGCCCGGCGCGTAATCTCCCGGCATGATGGGGCAAAGTCGACCCGGCAAATCCCCAAATATCGACAAAAAGCCCCGTGGTATGCTTTTTTGCTATTGTCAATACAATGTTTGGACGATCCGGATTTTAAAAAAAGTGAGTAAAAAATTACCCTTTGTACGTAAAAAGCCGGCCCGAAGGAACATACCGGGAATAAGACGAAATTATACCCAAAATTTGTTATTTTCCAGCATTAAACCGATTTTGCATTGCAGTATCCATCCTGGCCCAGTGTCAACATTTTACTTCCATACCGCATGACTTGCTACGGAATTCATCACCAAGCCGCCCACCATCACCGCGCTGACCCAAAAACTGGCAAAATTTTTCAGCCGGTAAGGCCGCCGGCCGGCAACCGCTTGGTACCCTTTTCCCGGGTAATCACCAGTGAATTCAATTCAACAAAAATATGAAAATGAGTCTGTAAAAATCCTGCAACGGAAAAAGAAACAAATCCTGGAAGAATGGATGAAAAACCAGTTGGCCGACGAGGGCCTGCGGGAGGATTTGATGGAGAGCGATGAATTGCGTGCCCAGTCGGAAGAACTGCTGGAAGAATTGCTGAATAAAATTACCGAAACCAACCTGGAAAACGTGCGGTCCGCCGAGTTCGGCACGGTCGCCGATATCCTGTCGGGCATTTCCCGGTCAAGAGCCCGGCAGGGTTTTTCGCCGCGGGAAACCGGGGGCTACATTTTTCTCCCTACGACGAACTGGAACAATTCGCCTATATCGCCAGCCACGACCTGCAGGAGCCGCTCCGCAAGATCCGGGTCTTTGCCGACCTGCTGCAACTGAACGCCCGGGATGAACTGAAAGCGAAATTTTACTTCGATAAAATACACGCTTCCGCCGAGCGCATGACCGCTCTTATCAAAGGCGTGCTGGAATATTCGCGCCTGTCCAAAGCCGAAGAGCAGTTCGAAGAGGTCAACCTGGACCGCATCCTGGAAAATGTCGAAACGGATTTTGAGTTGATCATTCACCAGAAAAAAGCCATCATCCGCCACGGCAAACTCCCGGTGATCCGGGGCATTGCCATGCAGTTATACCAACTCTTCGCCAACATCATCGGCAATTCGCTGAAATTCAGCAGCGAGCGCCCGGTCATCGACATCGGTTCGCGGAACCTTCCGCCCGATGCTCCGGCCAGCCACCCGCTGCTGAACGCTGCCCGGCAATACGTCGAACTGACGTTCCGCGACAACGGCATCGGCTTCGAACAAAAATACGCCCAGCAGGTATTTACCATTTTCCGGCGCCTGAACAACCGCCAGTCCTACCACGGCACCGGTATTGGCCTGGCCCTCTGCAAAAAAATTGTGGAGAACCACCGGGGCGTCATCGAAGCGATCAGCGAACCCAACCGGGGCACCACTTTTAAAGTGTACCTGCCGGTGGGCTGATGGCTATTTCTTTACCGCCGTCACCACCCGGGCCTGCAGCGGTACCTGCAGGTCGGTTTCGCCGAACAGGGCGGCCAGGTGCTCGGCCAGCGTCTGGGTCATGACCGGCAACACTTCCGGGTCGCGCTCCAGGATGGCCGTGTGTACGGGCGTGCCTTCGTACAGCCCGCGGGCGGCGTCCTCCGCCGTGTCGGCATGGCCGGTCAGCCGCAATACCTGCATCGAGGTCACGTCGAAGCCGGCCGATTCGAGGTCGGCCCGGATCTCGTCGGGCTGGTGGTAGGAGAACGGCACCTTGTAGAAAGCCGGCGTATTTACCGGAAAATATTGTTCGAGTACCTCGTCGGCGAGGCGGGCGACCGGATTGCGGTGGATGTGGTCCCAGGCGTTGAAGAGGAACACTCCGCCCGGGCGCAGCACGCGGTAAGCCTCGGCGTAGGCCTTCCGGCGGTCGCTGTAGAACATGACCCCGAACTGGCTGACAATGCAGTCGAACTGCCGGTTCTGGTAGGGCAGTGAGACCGCGTCCACGACGTCCCACTGAATGCCGGATTGTTCGCGCAGCACTTCCCGGGCGTGGTCCACCATGGCCGGGTTGATGTCGGTGGCGGTGAGGAGCGCTCCCTGCGGCAGGACGCCGGGCAGGTGTTTGGTCACGCGGCCGGTACCGCAGGCGAGCTCCAGCAGCGAACGGGGCTGGAAATTCCGCACCCGCTGGGCCATGTCGAGGGCGAAGGGTTCGAAGAAAAGCGGGCCGAGATAGTTTTCATAGTTGGCAGGAATGCTGCCGGAAAAAGCGATCGATACTGTTTGCGTCATCATCGTTTTAAAGTTTAGTTGTTGATGACACAAAAGTGGGGTAGGCGGGCCGCGGCCGGTTTTTCCAGGCAGCCCAGGTTTTTTGCTCAGCAGTTCAAAGTGCGGGCTGGGCGCGAAAAGCGGCGGGAGATTGGCCGAAATGCTCGCGGAAAGCCCGGCTGAAATGGGAAAGGTTTTCAAAACCGCTGTCGTAGGCGACCTCGCTGACGGCGGTGTCGGCGTTGAGCAGCAGCAGCCGGGCGTGGGCCAGCCGGCGTTCGAGCAGCCATTTGCCGGGCGGCGTGCCGTACACTTTCTGGAAGTCGCGCTTGAAAGCCGAAAGGCTGCGGTTGCACAGTTGGGCGTATTCTTCCAGTTTCAGGTTGTAGCAGAAGTTGTCCTCCATGATCTTGCGCAGCGACACCGCGGCGGGCTCGTGCAGCAGCGAACAGAAATACGACAGCACTTCCTGGTTGCGGCGGTTCTCCACTACGTTCAGCAGCAGTTCGCGAAACTTGAGTTCGAGCAGCGACTTGTCGGGCTGCGGGTTTCGCGAGAAATAAGGGATCATGGAATGCATGAAGGCCAGCAGGATATCGTTCAGTTCGACCGACATCACCGGCGGGTATTTTTCCTGCGACCGGGGCATGGACGCCGCCCGCGGGCGCAGGGTTTCGCAGATAAATTCGTCGGGTATGAAAAACAGCACCACGCAAAATTCGGCGTCGAAAAACTGCTCCACAATGCTGGCTCCCTTGCGCACGAACAGGCAGGAGTTTTTATCCAGTTCATACGATCCCTGCGGGGTGTGCCACACTTTTTTCCCTTCCAGCACGTACACGAAGTAGTTGTGCTGCGACCACAGGGCCTGCATCCGGCCTTCCAGCGGGCAGGTGAACTCGGTCATCAGCAACGCATCGCAGGTCAACTGCCGGTAGCGCTCCCGGTCGAGGCGGATCGATTCGTAAAAATTATACAGTGGGTACTGGCTGTAATCTCCGTTGGGAACACTCATCGTTACAGGAGGTAAATGGTTGAATAAATAACAAGGAATTAGAAACGTCCGGAGGCAGAAAAGTTGCTTGCAACCTGAAAAAACTCCGCGCCTCCGCGGTTGGTAATTCTATCAACGAATATACGATCTGTAATTACATACTTACCCCTCCGGAAACTCAAATCACCAGCGTCGGCAACTCCGGCCGGGTCTGCAATCCCTGCTCGATGATATTGAAAACCCGCTCCCGCTCCTCGCCTTCCAGCACCAGCCGCGGGGCGCGCACGTATTCGGTGCCGAGGCCGCACAGGTGTTCGGCCAGTTTGATGTACTGCACCAGTTTGGGGTGAATGTCCAGTTCCAGCAGGGGCAGAAACCAGCGGTAAATGGCCAGGGCTTCTTCCACCCAGTCGGCCTTGACCAGGTTGTAGACGGCCACCGTTTCGGCCGGGAAAGCGCAGACCAGGCCGGCTACCCAGCCGTCGGCGCCCATCAGCAGTTCTTCCATGGCCAGGGTATCCACCCCGCACAGGATCTTCAGGCGGTCGCCGAAGGCATTTTTCAAACGCGTTACGTTGGATACGTCGCGGGTCGATTCCTTTACCGCCCGGATGTGCGGGTGCCGGAGCAGTTCTTCGAACATCGGCAGGGTAACCTCGGTCTTGTAGTCCACCGGATTGTTGTACACCATAACGGGCAGCGGCGTGGCGTCGGCGATGGCCCGGAACCAGGCCACGGTTTCCCGGTGATCGGTCCGGTAGCGCATGGCCGGGAGTACCATCAGGCCGTCGGCGCCCAAGGCGGCAGCCCGTTTGGCGGCGGCGATAGCGGCCCGGGTGGAGCCTTCCGCCACGTTCATGACGACCGGAACCCGCCCGGCCGATCTCTCCAGGGCGAATTCCAGCAGCCGGTCTTTTTCGGCGTCGGTGAGGGTGCTGGCTTCTCCGAGCGTACCGCCCAGAATGATGCCCTCCACCCCGGCAGCGATCTGGGCGTCGAGGTTCAGGCCGAATGCCGGCAGGTCGAGTTCGTCGGCGGCGGTGAATTTGGTGGTCACTGCGGGGTATACGCCGGTCCAGTTAACTTGCATGGGATGCTATTTTTGAATTGAATTTTTGTAGAACAAATGTAGGAATGATTGACGACTTACGACCTGCGACCTACGACTTGTCCCGGTCGTAAATCGTCAGTCGCAGGTCGTAGATCACTTCGCTTTCATGGCGGCCTTATACACCGCCCTCGCCACTTTTTTCGCCACCGTTTTGTCGAGTGCCGGCGGAATGATCTGCTCGCGTTCGGGGTGTTTCACACACCCGGCAATGGCGTAGGCGGCGGCCAGTTTCATTTCCATGGTGATGCGCGGTGCCCGGGCATCCAGGGCGCCGCGGAAGATGCCGGGGAAACCGAGCACGTTGTTCACCTGGTTGGGCAGGTCGCTGCGTCCGGTGCCGACAATGGCGGCACCACCTGCATACGCTTCCTCAGGCATAATTTCCGGGGTGGGGTTGGCCAAAGCGAGGACAATGGCATCCTTCGCCATGGTCCGGATGTCCTCCGCCTTGAGCAGTCCGGCCTGGCTCACGCCGATGAACACATCGGCTCCGCGCAGGGCATCGAACACGGTTCCGCTGATGTCGGCGGCATTGGTGTAGCGCAGCGCCTCGCGTTTGGAGTCGTTCAATTCGGTGCGCCGGGAGGAAATGATGCCGCCCCGGTCGCACAGGATGGCGTCGCGTACCGAGACTTTGGGGCGCTCCAGCCCGTAGCCTTTCAGCAGTTTGGTAATGGCGATGCCCGCCGCGCCGGCGCCGTTTACCACGACCTTCATGTCGTTCAGCGGCTTGTGGAGTACCTTGGAGGCATTGATGAGGGCGGCCAGAGCCACCACGGCCGTGCCGTGCTGATCGTCGTGAAAAACCGGGATGCCCAGGTCCTGCAGGCGTTGTTCGATCACGAAACAGTTCGGCGCGGCGATGTCTTCGAGGTTGATCCCTCCAAAAACCGGGGCGATGTTCCGGACGGTGCGGATGGTTTCCTCCAGGTCCTGCGAGGCCAGGCAAATGGGGAACGCGTCGATGCCGGCGAATTTTTTGAAGAGCATGGCCTTGCCTTCCATGACCGGAATGGCGGCCAAAGCGCCGATGTTGCCCAGCCCCAGCACCGCCGAGCCATCGCTCACAATGGCGACCGTGTTGCTTTTGACGGTATAGGTGTACACGTCCTGCGGATTGGCGGCAATGGCTTCGCAGGGCGCCGCCACACCGGGCGAATACACTACGGAGAGGTCTTCCCGGTTGCTGACCTTCATTTTGGGGGTGACGCCGATCTTGCCTTTGTATTTGCGGTGTAGTTCGAGGGATTCTTTCGAGTAATCTTTTACGGCCATGAATAATTTGGTTTAGGCATTGCTTTGCTTGGCAAAAAGAGCGGCTAATGTAGGTGGAAAAATACTTGCGCCTTGCTTTCCTTTTTTCCGAAAATTGCCGGGTAAATTTTCGACCATGCAATACATCGGCTTTTTCCTCCTTCTCCTGACCGGCTTTACGGCCGCTGCCCAGGTCCGCGTCGCGGAACTCCGTACCGAAAACCTCGTCAACCCGGCCGGCCTCGACATCGCCCGCCCGCGCTTCGGCTGGCAACTCCGGTCCGAACGCCGCAACGTGCTCCAGACCGCCTACGTGATCCGGGTGGCCACTACCGCCGCCAGCCTCAACAGCGGGAAAAACCTGCTCTGGACTTCCGGCAAGGTCGCCTCCGATGCTTCCGTGTGGGTGCCCTACGGCGGCCCGGACCTGCAATCCGGAAGAAAATACTGGTGGCAGGTGATGGTCTGGGACGATGCCGGCAATGCCTCCGCCTGGAGCGAACCGGCTACCTGGCAAATGGGCCTGCTGAGCCCCGCCGACTGGAAAGCGAAATGGATCCAGGTGGGCTATACCGAAGACAGCACCCGGCCCAGCCCGCTGTTCCGCCGCGAATTCGCGGTGAAGAAAAAGATCGCTTCGGCCACGGCCTGGATCACCGCGCGCGGGCTCTACGAAGCCGAAATAAACGGAAAACGCGTGGGCGACGCCTTCCTGACGCCCGGCTGGACGGCCTATCCCCAACGCCTGCAATACCAGGCCTGCGACGTGACACCCCTGCTGCAAAGCGGACCGAATGCCGTCGGCGTCACCCTCGGCAACGGCTGGTGGCGCGGCTCGTTCGGCTTCGAAGGACAAAGCGATACCTACGGCTCGGAAGTGGCCCTGCTTTTCCAACTAGATATCAAATATGACGACGGCAGCCAGGAGACTATCGTATCGGACGAGAACTGGCAGTGCTCCACCGGACCGGTCCGCAGCACGGAGATCTACCACGGCGAAACCTATGACGCCCGCCTGGAAAAAGCCGGCTGGACCTCGCCCGGCTACCATACCGCCGGCTGGTCGGCGGTGCAGGTCAAAAACCACCCGAAAGACAACCTGGTGGGTACCTATAACGAACCGGTGCGCAAGCACGAAACCTTCCGGCCGGTGCGCATCTTCCGCACGCCGAAAGGCGAACTCGTCGCCGATTTCGGCCAGAACCTGGTCGGCTGGGTGGCCCTGAAAGCGCAGGGGAAAAGCGGCGACCGCATCCGCCTTCAATTTGCCGAGGTGCTGGACAAAAAAGGCAATTTTTATACGGACAACCTGCGCGCCGCCCGCGCTACCGATACCTGGTTCCTGCGCGGCGGCGGGGAGGAATCCTTCGAGCCCCGCTTTACTTTCCACGGCTTCCGCTACGCCAGGATCGACGGCTATCCCGGCGAACTGAAACCGGAAAACATCACCGCCGTAGCGCTGTATTCGGACATGCGGCCTACCGGCCAGTTCACCTGCTCCAACCCGCTCGTCAACCAGTTGCAGCACAACATCCAGTGGGGGCAAAAAGGAAACTTCCTCGACGTGCCCACCGACTGCCCCCAGCGCGATGAACGCATGGGCTGGACGGGCGACGCCCAGGCTTTCGCCCGCACCGGCACTTTCAACATGGACGCCCATAATTTTTATGCAAAATGGCTGAAAGACGTGGCTGCCGACCAGTTGGCCAACGGCGCCGTGCCCTTCGTCATTCCCAACGTGCTCGGCCCCGGCGCGGTGGCCTCCACCGGCTGGGCCGACGTGGCCACCATTATCCCCTGGGAAATGTACCAGGTCTACGGCGACGCGCGGGTGCTGGAAGACCAGTACGCCAGCATGAAAGCCTGGGTGGAATACATGCGCTCGGAAAGCAAAAACGACCTCTGGAATACCGGCTTCCACTTCGGCGACTGGCTGTTCTACAGCATCAACGACGACCGCGACGGGCGTTCGGCCATTACCGACAAATACCTCATCGCGCAGAGTTTTTACGCCCACTCCACCCAACTGCTGGTGAATGCCGCGCGGGTGCTGGGTAAAAAAGACGACGTGGCTACCTATACCGAATTGCTGCAACGGGTCAAGGCGGCCTACCTGCGTGAGTACGTTACGCCCAACGGCCGGCTGGTATCGCCGACCCAGACCGCCTACGTCCTGGCCCTGCACTTCGACATGCTGCCCGAGTCCATGCGCCTGCGGGCCGTGCAGATGCTGGTCGACAACGTAAAAAGTTACGGGAACCACCTGACCACCGGCTTTCCGTTGACCGGCCTGCACGAGGACGTGCGCTGCGAGACCTGCCACATCAAGGGCATCTTCAAGTCGACGCCGCGCGACTGCGCGACCT
>WBZQ01000655.1_pt1 | contig 26256 bp, 27 predicted proteins | sample 5204251 | NCBI WGS metagenome assembly WBZQ01 (sample SAMN12412402, study PRJNA552823) | activated sludge metagenome | isolation source: activated sludge from nitrification reactor of wastewater treatment plant... | place: USA: Virginia | collected 2017-09
TGAGGCACCGCTCACCGCTTCACGCTCACTTTTATGTGCGGCACCCCGCATTTGGTACTGCGCCCGCGACACGAGCGGGCGTCAGCGGTCCAGCAACGCCTCGGTGGCGGCCAGCAGGGCCGACGTGGCCAGGCCGTCGATGGCGTCACGCAGGTCCGGCAGCGACGGGAAGCTCGGCGCGATCCGGATGTTGGTGTCCTCGGGATCCCGCCGGTAGGGGAAGGAGGCGCCCGCCGCGGTGACCGCGATACCGGCGTCCTTGGCCAGCGAAACCGTGCGCTTTGCGGTGCCGGGCAGCACGTCGAGGCTGACGAAGTAGCCGCCCTTGGGGTCGGTCCAGGACGCCACCTTGGAATCGCCGAACCGCTCCGCCAGAATCTCGGCGACCAGGGCGAACTTCGGCGCCAGGATCTGCTGGTGGGCCAGCATGTGCCGGCGCACCCCGTCCGCGTCGCCGAAGAACCGCAGGTGCCGCAGCTGGTTGACCTTGTCCGGGCCGATCGTCTTCTTCCCGGCGTACGAGCTGTACCAGGCGATGTTGTCCTTCGAGCCGCCGAAGAACGACACCCCGGAACCGGCGAAGGTGACCTTGGAGGTGGAGGCGAAGACGTAGGGCCGATTCGGGTAGCCGGCCGCGGCGGCCAGACCGAGCACGTCGACGGGCGCGACGAACTCGCCGGTCAGCGTGTGGATGGGGTACGCGTTGTCCCAGAACAACCGGAAATCCGGTGCGGCGGTGGGCATCTGGGCCAGCCGTTGCACCTTCTCGGCGGAGTACACCACGCCGGTGGGGTTGGCATAGACCGGCACGCACCACATGCCGCGGATCGCCGGGTCGGCGGCCACCAGCGATTCGATCAGATCCAGGTCGGGGCCGTCGTCGAGCATCGGAACGGTGATCATCTCGATGCCCGCGGTCTCGGTGATGGCGAAGTGCCGGTCATACCCCGGCGACGGGCACAGGAACTTCACCCCGGTGCCGGCGCGCAACTCATCGACCCAGGGCCGGGGCGAATCCACCCCGCCGTGCAGCAGCGAATACATCACTGTGTCGTGCATGAATTCCAGGCTGGCGTTGTTGCCGGCGATCAGGTTCGACGCCGGGATGCCGAGCAGTTCGCCGAAGATCGCCCGCAGTTCCGGCAGCCCGTGCAGGCCGCCGTAGTTGCGGGTGTCGGTGCCGTCGGCGTCGCGGAAATCGCCCGGGCCGGGCAGGCCCAGCAGCGCGTCGGAGAGATCCAGTTGCTCCGGCGACGGCTTGCCGCGGGTCAGATCCAGCGACAGCTTCTTGGCCTGGAGATCGGCGTATGCGTGGCGCAATTTTTCGTGTTCGGCCTGCAGTTCAGCGCGGCCGAGGGAATGGAATGACACCGGGGGCCTCTCGCCGGAGGGGGCACGAAGGACGTCAGGGGACCCCGCGCACCCGCCAGAGCCCGTTGACCCTTGCTGCCTTCCGGCCCTGGGGGAGTTCACAGGATGGACGCCGCGCGGGGTCCATCACAGAGTGTAGTACGACGGCCGCAGGGCCACCCGCCACCGACCCCGGGCCGGCCGGTTCAGTTCGGCGCAACCACCGCGATGCCGTGCGCCCGCGCGGCGTCGGCCATCCGGTCGTCGTAGGTGATCATTCCGGCCAGGTCGTCGCCGAGTTCCAGTGCGGTCGCCACATGCACGGCGTCCAGGCTGCGCAAGAGCATGGGGTCGAGGTGACCCGCCGCGTCGAACGTCGCGGTACTCGGGGTGATGAGGGTGAGCCCGTCCAGCACCGTTCGGACGGCTACCACGCGATCCGGAGCCGCGCGGCGCACCGCCCGCAGCAGCTCGGTTCGCGTCAGATCGGAGGACACCGGGTCCGAATCGGTATCGGCGATCCAGGCGGTCAGAGCGTTCGTTTCCGGCTCGGCGACGACCAGCTTGACCAGGGCCGAGGTGTCGAAGTAGTAGGCCACCGGATCAGTAGCGTTCGGCGTCGCGCATCGCGGCCAACTCGGCCGTCAGGCTGGGGCCGGGGCTCGGCGCGGGGAGTTCCCGGATGTTGCGGCGCGCGGGGCGGGCCCGGCCCGCGGCCAGCAGGCGCTGCAGCGGCGAGGCGGGCAGCGGGGTGAGCTGCGCGACGGGACGCCCGCGGTCGGTGACGATGATCGTTTCGCCCGCGGCGGCCTCGGCGACGACGGCGGAGGCGTTCTGTTTGAGGGCCCGGATCCCCACCTCGGTCATGTGCTTCATTGTAGCTCAATGTGCTGCGCTAGACTCTGCGGCGGAGGATTCGCCTAGTGGCCTATGGCGCTCGCCTGGAACGCGGGTTGGGTTAACAGCCCTCAGGGGTTCAAATCCCCTATCCTCCGCACCTGATCCGGGTGCCCGCAGGTACCTTCAGTACCGTTGCGGGCACCCGGATCGTTTTTGTCGCGGCCACCGCGGCGCCGGGCCGGTGCCGACGTCCGCCCGAGGAGGAACATGACGCGCAGGCTGATCGTCGTCTGGCACGCGCTGACCCTCCTGATCGCCGCGGTGTTGTTCTTCCTGTTCACGCTGCCGCGCTGGTGGGAGTTCGCCGGCAGCGTGTCGCACACCACCGGCACCGTCCTGCGCATCGTGACCGGCGCGCTGGTGGCCTCGCTGGCCGCCCCGACGTACCTGGACCTGGCGCGCGTGCGGCGCCCGGAACTGCGGACCCCGCAGCTGTCGCTGACCCTGCACTGGTGCTCGATCGCCGGGAGCGCGCTGGCCGGGCTGACCATCGCCGGGATCGCCGTCGCCGAGATTCCGGTCCCGCTGGAGAAGGCCGGGGCGTGGTTCTTCGCCGGGTACGCCGGGGCCGCTGCCGTGGCACTGCTGGCCTCGCTGGCCTGCTACCTGGCGTTTGCCGCCGAGACGACGCCGAAGGTCAAGCCGATCAAGCCGCTGAAGGCGGGCCTCACCTCCGGCCCCGACGACACCGACGACACCGACGACACCGACGACACCGACGACGCCGAGTCCATCGACGACGAGACAGAGGGCGCGGCCGGCGACACGGCCGACGAGGTTGTCGTGCTGGAGGTCGACGAGGTTGACGTCGTCGACGTGGAGGACGCCGACGGCAACCAGGAGGTCGTCGTCGCGGAAGCCCACGAAGTGATCGTGGTGGAGAACCAGGAGCCCACCGCAGAGGAACCCGGGGAGAAACCCGAGGACGCCCCGGTGTCCTACTGGAAGCCCGACGAGGCCGAGACCAAGGCCGGGAAGACCCGCCGGCTGCGCAACCGCCGCCCCCAGCGCTGAAGCACCCGGCGGACAAGCGCCGCCTCCGCCGAAACCGCCCGCCGCTGCGCATCACCTCGATACGCTGAGCGAGTGCTCAACAATTCTCAGCGCACCGCCCCGTACCGCGTCGTGCAGTGGACCACCGGAAACGTCGGCAAAAGCTCGGTCAAGGCCGTGGCGGCCAATCCCAACCTGGAGCTGATCGGCTGTTACGCCTGGTCACCCGACAAGGCCGGACGCGACGTCGGCGAACTCGTCGGCATCGAACCGCTCGGCGTGACGGCCAGCAACGACGCCGACGCCCTGCTCGCGCTCAAGCCCGACGTCGTCGTCTACAACCCGATGTGGTGCAACGCCGACGAGCTGGTGAAGATCCTGGAATCCGGCGCCAACGTGGTGGCCACCGCGTCGTTCATCACCGGCCACAACCTCGGCGCCGGCCGGGACCGGATCATCGCGGCCTGCGAACGCGGCGGGTCGACCATCCTCGGCTCGGGCATCAGCCCCGGCTACATCGAGCTGCTGGCCATCGTGTCGGCGATGATCTCCGACCGGGTCGACAAGGTCACCGTGACCGAGGCCGCCGACACCACCTTCTACGACTCCCCCGAGACCGAGAAACCCGTCGGCTTCGGCCGCCCGATCGACGACCCGGAGCTGGCGGCGATGACCGCCAAGGGCACCGGCGTGTTCGGCGAGGCCGTCCGGCTGGTCGGCGACGCGCTGGGCGTCGAGCTCGACGAGGTGCGCTGCGACGCCGAGTACGCCCAGACCACCGCCGACCTGGACCTCGGTTCGTGGACCATCGGCGCCGGCTGCGTGGCCGGGGTGTTCGCCTCGTGGAAGGGCATCAAGAACGGGAAGACCCTGGTGGAGCTGACCGTCCGGTGGCGCAAGGGCCAGACCCTGGAGCCGGACTGGAAGATCGACCAGGACGGCTGGGTGATCCAGGTCGACGGCCGCCCGACGGTCAAGACGGTCGTCAGTTTCGCCCCGCCGGCCGACTTCGCCGCCGAGACGCTGGCCGACTTCATGGAGATCGGCCACATCATGACGGCCACCCCGCCGATCAATGCGATCCCGGCCGTCGTCGCCGCAGCGCCGGGTATCGCCACCTACAACGACCTGCCGCTGACGCTGCCGTTCGGGGTGGCGGCCATCGGCTGATACTCCCCGGTAACGCCGGGGCCCGATTCGCCGACAGACAGACATGGTCGTGAACGAACCTCGCCGTCGACGGCTGCCCAAATGGCCGGCCCTGATCGTGGCCGCGCTGCTCGCCGTGTCGGCCCCGCTGGCTGCGCCCGCGACGGTGCACGCCAACCCGACCACCCAGGTCGACGCGAACGTGGTCGCCGCCCAGGTGGAGCCCGGGCTGGTGCAGATCGATACCCTCAACGACTTCCAGGGCCTGGTCGGCAACGGCACCGGCATCATCCTGTCGTCCGACGGCGTCGTGCTGACCAACCACCACGTCGTGCAGGGCGCGAACTCCATCAAGGCCACCAGCGTGGCCACCGGCCGGGTGTTCGACGCCGACGTGCTCGGTTATTCGCGCACCAACGACGTCGCCGTCATCGCCCTGCGCGGCGCGACGGGCCTGCCGGTCGCGCCGCTGGGTTCGTCGTCCACCCTGACGCTGGGCGACGCGGTGTTGACCATCGGCAACGCCAACGGCACCGGGCACCCGCTGACCCGGGAAACCGGCAAGATCACCAGCCTCAGCCGCGTGGTCGACGTCTCCGACGAGACCACCAACACCTCCCACGAGATGGGCGGGCTGATCGAGTCGTCGACCAACCTGCGCGCCGGCGACTCCGGTGGCGCGCTGGTCAACACGGAGGGCCAGGTCGTCGGCATGAACGCGGCCGCCACCATCAACTACCGGCTCGACGGCGGGTCCGATCCGGCCGGCGAGGGCTTCGCGATCCCGATCGACAAGGCCGTCGCCCTGGCCAACGAGATCCGCTCCGGCGCTGGCACCCCGTATGTCCACATCGGGCCGTCGGCGATGATCGGCATCGGCATCGACGCCGGCGGGCGCAACCGCCCCGACGGGCTGCCCGTGCGGTCGGTGCTGCGCGACGGGCCCGCGGCCCAGGTCGGGCTGGTGCCCGGTGACACGCTGCGCGCCATCGACGGAACCCCCATCGACTCGGCAAACACCCTGACCGGCCTGCTCGACCAGCGCCACGGCGGCGACGTGGTCACCATGGAATGGACGGATCGCTCCGGGACGCCGCAGAGCGCGGCGGTCACCCTGGTACCCGGCCCGGTCAGCTGACCGGATCACTCCCAGGTTCCGGGGGTTCGGCGCCCTGGTCCGAGGCCGAGGCCCGGGTGTGCGACGACGGGTTCCCGGCGGGGTTCGATGGCCGGTCAGCGCCGGCGGTCGGCGTCGCGGGAGGGCTGCACCCGTTTGGGTTCGCCGGGCATCTTCGGATAGTTCGGCGGGTACGGCATGTCGCCGAGGCCGCGCTCGGCGTCGGCGTCGGCCATCGCCAGCAGCGGCGCCAACGACTGGCGGACGTCGTCGATACCGGCCCACGGGTCGGCCCGGCCGGCGATGATGCCGTCGGCGGTGGTCAGGGTGAAATCGTCGGGGTCGGCGTCGGCCAGGTCCGACCAGTTCAGCGGCATGGAGACCGTCGCGATCGGGGTCCGGCGCACCGAGTAGGGCGACGCCATGGTGCGGTCCCGAGCGTTCTGGTTGAAGTCGATGAAGATCCGTTGCCCGCGCTCCTCCTTCCACCAGGAGGCGGTGACCAGCTCCGGGGCCCGGCGCTCCAGCTCGCGGGCCAGCGCGATCCCGGCCCGGCGCACCGCGATGAAATCCCAGTCGGTGGCGATCCGCAGATACACGTGGATGCCGCGGCCCCCGGAGGTCTTCGGGTAGCCGATCAGGCCCAGCTCGTCGAGCAGCGGTTTGAGCACGTCGAGGGCGACGGTCCGGGCCTCGGCGAAGGCGGTGCCCGGCTGCGGGTCGAGGTCGATGCGCAGTTCGTCGGGATGCTCGACGTCGTCGCGGCGCACCGGCCACGGATGCAGTGTGACGGTGCCCATCTGGGCCGCCCAGACGATCGCCGCCGGGCGGGTGACGCACAACGCGTCGGCGGTGCGACCCGACGGGAACACCACCCGGACGGTGTCCAGGTAGTCGGGATGCCTTGGTGGCAGCCGCTTCTGATAGATCTCCTCGCCGTCGATGCCGTCCGGGAAGCGCTGCAGGTGAGTCGGCCGGTCGCGCAGCGCGGTGAACATCGGGCCCAGCGCGACGCTGCGGTAGTAGTCGACCAGCGCGCCCTTGCTGCCGGCGGCGCCCAACTGCGGGAAATACACCTTGTCCCGGTTGGTGATTCGCACGGCGATGCCGTCGACGTCGACCTCCTCGGCGGCTGCGGGACTCATCGGCTCTCCAATACGTCATAGAGGTCGTAGCGGTTCGGTACGTCGAGCTGGCCGAAGGTGCACGACGACGGGTCGCGGTCGGGTCGCCAGCGGCGGAAGGTCACCGCGTGGCGGAACCGGCGGCCGGGGCCGGCGCCCTCCATCTGGTCATAGCCCACCTCGGCTATCCGTTCCGGCCGGATCGGAATCCAGCGTTTGTCGGCCGCGGAGTTCCACCGGCTCGGTTCGCCGTCGCGAACGAGGTCCTCGGCCAGCCGCAGCGGTTCGAGCTCGGCCAGCAGTTCGCTGCGGGCCGCGGTGGTGAACGACGCCGCGCCGCCCACCATCTGCAGGTCACCGGCCTCGTCGTAGAGCCCGAGCAGCATCGAGCCGAGTCCCGTTCCGCTCTTGTGGATCCGGTAGCCGATGACCACGGCGTCGGCGTCGCGGGAGTGCTTGAGCTTGACCATGTCCCGTTTGCCCGGCAGGTAGTGTCCGTCGCGGCGTTTGGCGATCACCCCGTCCAGGCCGGCGCCCTCGAAGGTGCTCAGCCACTGCGCCGCCAGTTCGGGGTCGCCGGTGCTGCGGGTGCGGTGGCACCACTGTCCGCCGGGCAGCAGCGCGGTCAGGGCTTGGCGACGATCCGCGAACGGGCCTTCCAGCAGCGCCCGGTCGCCGTCGGCCAGCGCGTCGAATCCGATGAAGTGCGCCGGCGTCTCGGCCGCGAGCAGGCGAATCCGGCTGTCGGCCGGGTGGATTCGCGCCGAGAGTGCGTCCCAGTCGAGCCGGGTCATCCCGTCGACCTGACGTGGGACGACGATCTCGCCGTCAAGCACGCACCGCGGGGCGATCTCGTCGCGCAGCGCGTCGAGCAGTTCGGGAAAGTAGCGGCCCAGGTCCTTGCCGGAGCGTGACTGCAACTCGATCTCGTCACCGTCGCGGAACACCAGGGCGCGGAAGCCGTCCCACTTCGGTTCGTAACACCAGCCGCCGGGCAGCGCATCATGGGGCAGCGCGACGGCAGCCTTCGCCAGCATCGGTTGGATGGGCGGTTCGACCGGCAACTGCACTCCCCCATCCTTGCCCTCTCGGCCGCCGATCGCCAGGGCGCGGGTTAGATTGCGGGCGTGACCCGCCCCGCCGGCGCGGGCCGGTTCGCCCCCAGCCCGTCGGCCGACCTGCACATCGGCAACCTGCGTACCGCCGTGCTGGCCTGGCTGTTCGCCCGCTCGACCGGGCGGCGTTTCCTGCTGCGCGTCGAGGACCTCGACGACCGCACCTTTCCCGAAGTCGGCGAGCGGCAGGTGGCCGATCTGGCGGCGATCGGGATCACCTGGGATGAGCCGCCGCAGTATCAGAGCAGCCACCCGGAGCGGTACAACACCGTGGTCGAACAGCTACTGGAAGCCGACATGGCGTACGAATGCTTTTGCAGCAGAAGGGAAATCCTGGCCGCACCGCGGGCCCCGCACGCACCCGAGGGAGCTTATCCGGGTACCTGCCGTGATCTGACCGCCGCCGAGCGCGCCGACCGCCGCGCGGCATCCGGACGGCCGCCCGCACTGCGGCTGCGCTCTCAGCGCACCGAGTTCACCGTGACCGATCTGCTGCACGGCGAGTACTCCGGCGTGGTCGACGACTTCGTGCTGCGCCGATTCGACGGCGTGCCCGCCTACAACCTGGCGGTCGTCGTCGACGACGGCGCTTCCGGCGTCGACCAGGTGGTGCGCGGTGATGATCTGCTGTCCTCGGCGCCCCGCCAGGCCTATCTGGCATCGCTGCTGGACCTGCCGCGACCGGTCTACGCGCACGTGCCGCTGGCGCGGGGCGCCGACGGCAAGCGGCTGGCCAAACGCGACGGCCCGGTGTCGCTGGGGCAGATCGGGGCGCCGGTGGCGCTGGCGGAGATCGCCGGCTCGCTGGGCTACACCGCCGTCACGCTCGACGGCATGCTGGCCGAGTTCGACCCGGCCCGGTTGCCGCGACAGCCGTGGATCTACCGGCCGGCGACGCTTCCGGGATAGTTCGGCCTACCGCCGCGCGGTTTCACCCGAAGCGCTTGAACTTTGCGCTTGATATACCCCTAGGGGTATAGTTTCAGGCAATGGCGCGGTCTCAGCGCCAACACCACCAGCCCGAGCCTGGGCCGAGAGAAGGAGCGAAGCCATGTGCCGAGCCGTGAAATGCCGCGAGTGCGGGAAAACGACGTGGTCCGGTTGCGGCATGCACGTCGATGCCGTCAAGCGCAGCGTCCCGGCCGGCCAGTGGTGCGGCGGTCACCCGAAGTCGACGACCGAAAAGCCCAAGGGCGGCTGGTTCCGGTTCCGCCGCGGCTGAGCCTCAGCGGTCCCGGTAGTAGCGGCCCAGCACCTCGGCGCGCAGCTCGTCGAAAATGCCGTCGGTGATCGACGCCCGGATCCGGTCGACGAGCGAGATGGTGAACCGCTCGTTGTGGATGGTGCACAGCGTGGCTGACAGGATTTCCTTTGCCTTGAACAGGTGATGGATGTAGGCCCGGGTGTAGTTGGCGCAGGTGTAGCAGTCACATTCGGGGTCCAGCGGGGTGAAGTCGCGCTTGTAGCGCGCCCCGGTGATGTTGTACCGGCCGGCGTGCGAATAGATCGCGGCGTTGCGCGCCACCCGCGACGGGGACACGCAGTCGAAGGTATCCGCCCCGGCCTCGATGGCGGCGAACAGGTCGTCGGGCTCGCTGATACCGAGCAGGTGGCGCGGTTTGTCCTCGGGTAGCTCATCGACGACCCAGCCGACGATGGTGCCCAGGTTCTGCTTCTCCAGCGCCCCGCCGATGCCGTAGCCGTCGAAACTCAAGCCCTCCGCTGCACCGGGCTGCTCACCGATGTGCACCAGGCCGCGAGTCGCGGCGCGCCGCAGATCCTCGTACTGGGCGCCCTGGATCACGCCGAACAGCGCCTGGGCGGGACGCTGCGGCGCCGCGGAGCGCAGCCGGTGGTGCTCGACCAGGCAGCGGATCGCCCACGCGTGCGTGCGGGCCACCGAATCCTCTTGATATTTGCGGGTATTGATCAGCGTGGTGAGCTCGTCGAAGGCGAAGATGATGTCGGCGCCCAGCTGGTGCTGGATGCCCATCGACACCTCGGGGGTGAAGCGGTGGGTGGATCCGTCCAGGTGCGAGGTGAAGGTCACGCCGTCGTCGTCGACCCGGGCCAACCTGTCCTTGCCCTTGGCGATGACGTCGTCGGCGCGGACCCGTTCGGTGTCCATCGCGAGCACCTTGCGGAACCCGCTGCCCAGCGACAGCACCTGGAACCCGCCGCTGTCGGTGAACGTGGGTCCGGGCCAGTTCATGAACCGCCCCAGGCCGCCGGCCTCGTCGACAACGTCGGCGCCCGGTTGCAGGTACAGGTGGTAGGCGTTGGCGAGCACCGCCTGGGCACCAAGGGATTTCACCGTCTCGGGCAGCATCGCCTTGACCGTCGCCTTGGTGCCGACGGGAACGAACGCCGGGGTGGCAATCTCGCCGTGCGGGGTGCGCAGTGTCCCGGTTCGGCCGCGCCGTCCGGGCAGCCGGTCGCCCACGGTGAAGTTCTCGCCCACGGCCGCCCATTCAACCAGCCTGCTCCGCCGGCCCGGGTTCAGCCTCACCCAGTTTTGGTATGCAACTGGTCGGCCAACCCGCCCGACGGTGCCGAAAGACCAGTTACGTACACCGCGCCCACGGTCAACGGTCCGAACCGCCCGGTTTCGTCACGGGCGGTCCCGGTATCGCTCCGGCTCCGCATCAATGGTCGGTTCCGGCCAGCGCGGGCTCCGCAAGCTCCGCCCGCTCGGCCTCCACCTCCGAAGCCACTCGCTGCGCTCCCGTCCACTCCGCCGAGCATCGCCGAACCACCCGATTTCGTCCTCTCGGCGCGCGGCACCATACTCGGGGGGTGAAAAACGTCGTGACGGCGGCTGCGGTATGCGCGGCCGGAATGCTGACCGTGGTGGGTTGCTCTAATTCAGAGTCCGGCTCCACCGGCAGCGGGACGCTGCGCCTCGGGGACACCGATCTGGGCAAGGTGACCGCGGTGACGTGCGATACCACCGACAACCTGACCACGTTGACCATCGAAACCGGGGACAACACCGGCGAGAAGGCGGTCAAGAAGTCGGTGGTCAAACTCAGCGCCGAGGGCACCCCGACGGTCATGTCGGTGCGCATCGGCGAGGTCGGCACCACCGAGCCGGCACTGCTGTACTCGTCGGCCGCCGCCGAAGATCCGCCCACCGCCACCCACCAGGGCAACCAGTACACGGTCCGCGGCACCGGGCTGGGCACCACGGCCGGCGATCCGAACCGCCCGGTCAACACCGCGTTCGACATCGACGTGCACTGCCCGTAGTCGGGACGGCCATTCCCAGCGAACTCTTTCCCCACGCGCAGTTCCCGGCAATACTGGCTAGCAGGCTCGGCCGACCTCGGCGGAGCACAACAGACAGGAGAGCAGTGGTGAAGCACGCAATGACGCTCGCAGTGGGCGGAGTCGCGATCGTGGCCCTTGGCCTGACCGGCTGTTCGAAGAACAACGACAAAGAGTCCACCGAGACCACCGGCACCAGCGCCTCGGCCAGCAGCAAGGCCGAGACCCCGGCCGCCGAGGCACCCGCGGGCAAGCCCGAGGCCGGGCATGCGTCGATAAAGATCGGCGACGGCGAGGCGAAAGAGGTCAGCGGCGCGGCGGTCTGCACCGTCGCCGCTGGCAGCATGAACATCGCGGTCGGCGGTGGCGACACCGGCGTTGCGGCCGTGGTGGCCGAGGACGGCTCGGCGGTCCACTCGGTCGGGCTGGGCAGCACCGACGGCCTGACCGGGCTGGCGTACCAGGAGAGCATGCCCAACGGCGGTTCGGCGACGGCCACCAAGGACGACAAGACCTACACCATCTCCGGTGAGGCGATCGGCTTCGATGCGGCGAACCCGACCGCCCCGGCCAAGAGGGCGTTCGTCCTCGTGGTCACCTGCCCCTGACGCAGACCGACACAATGGCGGCGGGCCCGATTCGGGTCCGCCGCCATTGTCTGTCTACCCGGCCTCAGCCGGGAATGGCCTCCTCCAACGCGACCAGCGAATCCTCCACGTGTGTCAGCAGCCGCTGCAGGTGGGGCACGCTGCGCCGGCAGCCGATGAACCCGAATTCCAGGTTGTCGGCGTTGTTGGCCAGGGTGATGTTCAGCGCCATGTTGTCCAGCACGATCGACACCGGGTAGTTGCCCACGAGCTTCGCGCCGTTGAAGTACATCTGCTCCCGAGGCCCCGGAACGTTGGAGATCACCAGGTTGAACGGCGGCGGCGCGGTGGACACGAAACCGGGCACCGCCCCGAGCCCGAGCGCGGCGATGTTGATCGCCGACAGCGCCAGCGTCTCCAGCTTCGGCAGACCCGCGAACACCGACTTGTTGTCCCGCATCGACCCGCTGACCACCTTGAGGCGCTCGGACGGATCCTCGATGTCGGTGCCGAGATTGCACAGCAGTGCGCCGACCTGGTTGCCGCCGGCGGCGTCGTCCTCACGCAGGCTCATCGGCACCATGGCGATCAACGGCGTGTCCGGAAGCGCGTTTTCCTCGATCAGGTAGGCGCGCAGCGCACCCGCGCACATGGCCAGCACGACGTCGTTGACGGTCACCCCGGCGGCCCGCTTGATGCGCTGGATCCGCTCCAGGGACCAGGATTGGGCGGCGAACCGTCGCGCACCGCCGATCTTGACGTTGAGCATGGTCTTGGGCGCCTGGAACGGCAGCGTCAGCTGACTGTCGAGCAGGGCCGCCCGGGCCACCTTCAGCGTCGAGGGGGCCAGCCCCAAAGCGGTCCCCACCACACCGGCGGCGGCACCGAAGGCACCGGAGGCCATCCCCAGCAGTGAGCGGCCGCCGTCATCGTCGGCCTGCGGCTTCGGCGGTCCCATCGGCAGATCCCACGGCACCCGCACGGTGGTGTCGTCGGGGTCGTTGGACAGGCTGCGTTGCATCGTCCTGCTCGCCGACACGCCGTCGAGCAGCGCGTGATGCACCTTGGTGTAGACGGCGAACCGCCCGTCGTTGAGTCCCTCGATCAGGTGGGCCTCCCACAGCGGCCGGTGCCGGTCCAGCAGGCTGCCGTGCAGCCGTCCGGTCAGCTCCAGCAGGTCGCGCACCCGGCCGGGGGTGGGCAGGGCGGACCGGCGCAAGTGGTACTCGATGTCCACCTCGTCGTCGACCGACCAGGCGAGGTCGACGACGCCGCCGAGCACGGTTGCCGGATGTGTCCGGAACGTCGGGTTGAAATGGGTGTGGGCGACCATCTGCTCGTGGATGTCGAGCAGGAACTCCGGTCCAGCGCCCTCGGGCGGCTCGAACAGCTGCAGACCGGCAACGTGCATGGGATGTTCCCGGGATTCGGCGAGCAGGAACATGGAATCCACGGGCGAGATCAATTGCATGGTTGACCATTCAACCCGCCGCGGTGTCCCCGCGCGGACATTACCCCCATTCGCTCCTGTGATCTTGGCCAAGGCCGGAGCGGGCGGTCCCGAACCCCGGACCGCTACGGGGCGACGAAACGCTCACGGTAGGCGCGGAACCGGTCGGCGACCTCCTCGGGGCCCAGACCGAGGGCGGCCAGGTCGTAGTCGACACCGCCGTAGCGCCCGCGTGGATGCTCGGTGAGGAAGTCGGCCATGGCTTGTTGCGCGGTACCGTCCAGCGGTTGCCCGGCCAGCCGGTAAATCGCTGCCAGGGTGCCTTTTTCGTCCGCCATGAAGTCGTCGAACCGGATGTCGACGGACCGTTCCGCGGGCAGCACGTCGCGATCCCGCAGGCACCCGTTGAGCAGGTTGTCGGTGCGGTCGAGCCAGCGGGCGGCCAGTTTCCCGACGTCGGGTTCGTCCACCGCCATCCTCGCCGAGTAGCAGATCATCGTGATCATGGACCGGACCACCTCGACCGGGTCGCGGTGGGTCACCACGAACGTCGCGTCACCGAAGGTGTCCAGCAGTGCGGGGAACTGCTCGAGGTGCTGCGGCGATTTGAGCACCCACCGCTTGCCCCCGCGCAGCCACTGCATGACCGCCAGGCTGCGTTTGAGGTAGCGGTAGGACGGCCGCTGATCGTGGGCGCGGTAGTGCGCCGCGAAACCCGGTAGATGATAGGTGGTTTCGAACAGCATTCCGGAGATGTCGTTGGCCAGCAGCTGGATTTCCTCGTGCGCGTGGTCGACGGTCATCTCGTGCATCCGTTTGAATTCCGGCATCACCGTGTCGATCAGCCCGACCCCGGCCGCGCACCGCTCGCGGCGGGGTCCCGGGTCGCCGGGCTCGCCCGTCGGGAACGGTTCCAGGCTCTCCCAGTAGGGCAGGTGCCGCAGTCCGGGATCGGCGGCCAGCAGGTTGTGCAGATGCGTGGTGCCGGTGCGCGGCAGGCCGCAGATGATGATCGGTGCGACGATCTGTTCGTCGAGGATCTCCGGATGCTCGCCGATGAGCGCCTCCAGCCGCAGCCGGTTGACCAGGTTGCCGACGAGTTGCTCGAAGACCACCGCGGTGCCGGTGTCACCGAGTCCGGCCTCGGTGCGCAGACTTTCGCACAGCACGTCCAGGCGTTCGGCGAAGTCGTCGTCGCCGAACTCGTCGAGACCGGTGCGGGCCACCGCCGCCTCCCGCAGCGCCTGCGGCGTCAGCGTCAGGGTCGCGCCGTAGCCGGCCAGTCCCTCGCGTATGGCGCGGGCATCCTCGGAGTAGACCGGTGCCGAGAGGTCGGTGAAGGTGATCGACGGCGGCCGGGTGCTCACCGGCTAGCCTCGGCGATGTCGACGACCCGGCACACCGGCCGATCCGGGGTGCGCTCGGGCAGGAACCAGCGCAGCCACATCAGGCCCTGGCTGCGCCCGGCCGTCGACACCCAGTTGGGGTGTCCCGGATCGGTCTCGGCGATGACGATCCGCCAGGACCCGTCGTCGTTGTAGTCGACGGCGGCGCCGTTGATGGTGACCCGCTCGTGGGTGTAGTCGTAGGTGTGCAGGAACGGGTTCCACAGGCACAGATTCCAGAACACGCACGGCGGCGAGGTCCCGTCGATGACCAGGGCCTGCCCGGGTTCCAGCCGGTAGCTGCCCATCGAGTAGGCGGCGTCGCCGGCCGCCCAGCCGTAGGTCACCGACGGCACCGGGTAGGGGTCGCAGAGTTCGTTGGCCATGTCGACCCGCACCGGCAGCATCGAGAGTTGTTCGTGCAGCCAGGTTTTCGCCGAGCGGAAGCGCCGGGCCAGGTCTTCGCGGTCGTCGTGGCGGCGCGCCGGCGGGTCGATGGTCTCGATCCGCCACTCCGGGCGACGGCCACCCACCGGGTCGGTCAGATAGTCGCGGGTGAGCATGAACTCGGCGTCGGGGGCGGTCTGCAGGCGGGGCCCGGGGCCGGGCGCGGGTCCGATGGTGAATTCGAAGTTGCCGTCGTCGTCGAAGGTGAGGTCCCGGTCGTTGATGGTGCCGACGATGCGGGTGGAGTAGTGGCCGCCGCCGGGGCCGCCGTAGACGGTCATCGACAGGTAGACCGCGTCGCCGCGGTTGCCGCGCACTACGTAGCTGCGCTGGGGATCGACGGGGGCCAGCCGGTAGAACGCGTCGGAGTTGTCACCGCCCCATTTCAGATACGGGCTGATGACGTCGACCAGGATCGGTTTGTCCTTGTCGCCCCAGACGTAGGCGTCGACGGCGACCCGCAACAGGCTCAAGGCCAGGCGGTAGCCGTCGAGGATGTCGGCCTCGGCCAGGGGCGGTTGGGTTTCGGTGAAGCGGGTCTCGGCCGCGCGGACCTCGTCGAGCAGCTCGGCGAAGGCCGCGGCGAGGTCGGGGGCCGGTTCGGGGGTGGGTGCGCCTGCGGTCACACCTCATAACGTTACTCTTAGTAGCGTAATTACGGGGCGGTTTTCCGGGTGCCTCCTCGCGCCTCAGCCGGTGACCCGGTCGCCCTGCAGGTAGCGCAGGACCGCGGCGACCCGGCGGTTGGTCGCATCGTCGGGCGGCAGGCCGAACTTGGTGAAGATGCTGTTGATGTTGGCCTCGACGGTGCGGCCGCTGAGCGTCAGTTCGGTGGCGATCGCGCCGTTGGAGCGGCCCTGCGCCATGCGGGAGAGCACCTCGGACTCCCGCGGCGTCAACTTGCCCGGACCGCTGCGCTGCCGTCGGCCCAGTAGTCCCTCGACCACCTCGGGGTCGATCACCGTCCCGCCCTCGGCGACCGACCGCACATCGGCGACGAACGTGGCGAGGTCACTGACCCGGTCCTTGAGCAGGTATCCGACGCCCGACGGCGTGTCCTGCAGCAGCCGCATGGCGTGGACGACGTCGACATGCGCCGACAGCAGGAGCACACCGGTGCCCGGGTGGTCCCGGCGGATCTGCAGCGCGGCCTCGATGCCCTCGGTGGTGCACGTCGGCGGCATCCGGATGTCGGTCACCACCACCGCCGGGCGGTGCTCGGCCACCAGCTCCAGCAGGCCCGGGGCATCGGCGGCAGACCCCACGATGGTGAACCCGGCGTCGGCGAGCACTCGGGCGACGCCCTCTCGGAACAGCGCCGAGTCGTCGGCCAGAACCGCGCGCATCACCTCTCCGTCTCCCCTCGACCACCGATCATGGTGCGCGAACCGGATTACCGTACTACCACGGTAGTGCCGCAGGCGTCGCCTCCGTAGCTTTTGGATAACGGATTTCGACGCAGGGAGGCGGTTGCAATGCCGGTCGTGATTGAAGAGGAACTGACCCAACGGGGTTCGGGGCGAGGGGTTCTCGAAACCAGCAGCCTGGTGGTCGACGCGGTGGCGGGCGCACGTCGCGGAATCGGCATCACCGCGCTCGCCGCGCAGACCGGGCTGCCCAAATCCACCGTGCACCGGATCGCCGGGCAGTTGACCGAGTCCGGTCTGCTGGAGCGGGTGGGCCAGCGGTACTTCATCGGCGCGACGGTCGGGAGATGGGGACGCAGTCACCGGCCCGCCCGGGAACTGCACCAGGCGGCGATGCTGCCGTCGATCCGGCTGGGCCAGCTGTCCCTGGGGCTCGTCGGCCTGGTGATCGTCTCCGGTGAGACACCCGAGACGGTGCTGACGTACTCGACCAATGCGCTGCCCGTCAGCGTCGACCTGACCACCGACGCGTGGCGGGCCACCGCGGTGGGCCGGGTACTGGGTTTCGGACCCGGCGGGCCGGTGCGCCACGACATCGGCCCGGCGCTGGTTACCGAGGAGTGCGAGTCGGTGCCCGGTGTGAGCTGTGTCGCCGGCGAGCTGACACTGCCCGGTCTGGGTTGCCCGGCCGCGTTGTGCACCTTGTTCTTTCGGCCGACGCTTCCGGCCGCGGCACCCGGGCAGCTGGTCTCGGCGATGCGGGCAGTGGAACGGAACTGGCGGCTGGCCCTGGAAGACGTGGGCTGAATCGACTGCCCCGGAACGGGATAGACGTCCGGGCGTCAGGGGCAGGCGGCGGTGATATCGACCGGGACCTTCTCGATCTTCACATTGCTGACGATGATCCGCTGCGCGGTCGCGGTGACGTGGTAGGTCTTGCCGTCCTTGGTCACCGACACTCCGCTCATCGGCGATCCGAGCAGGTACTCCTCGGCGTGGACCTGGATTTCGGTCACCGTGGGGTTGTCGAAGCTGCCGAGTTTCACGACGGCGGTGGGCACCCGGGTACCGATCGTGATGGTGGGGATGTTGTCGACCCCGTCGCAGCTGACCGGTCCGGAGATGTGCTGATCGACCCCGTCGACGAGGACGCTACCGGTGGACTCGGCGGTGGCCGACGGGCTTTCGGCCGCCGCACCCGGCGCCGATTCCCCGCTCACCGGCTCGGTGGCCGTCGTCTCACCGTGTGAGCAGCCGGCAACCGCCGCGACGATGATGCCCGTCAGGGCGATGGTCACTGCACGACGCTGCACAGCACTCCCCGCCCTCGGTCAGCCGGGTGAAAACTTGGCGGTGGCGGAGGGATTTGAACCCTCGGACGGGGGTTACCCGTCACACGCTTTCGAGGCGTGCTCCTTAGGCCGCTCGGACACGCCACCGCCGGAGAGCTTACCGGCCCGGTGCGCGCGGCCCTAATCGGGCGGTTCGGCGAGCGTAGGCGGAGTTGGCGCGAGCGCAGCGAGTGCCGGCGAAGCCGCAGTGAAGCCGGGGCCGCCCCCCTCAAACCGGGCGGTTCGGCGAGCGTAGGCGGAGTTGGCGCGAGCGCAGCGAGTGCCGGCGAAGCCGCAGTGAAGCCGGGGCCGCCCCCCTCAAACCGGGCGGTTCGGCGGCTTCAGGTGCACGTAACTGGTCATTCGATGCCTCAGTGCGAGTCGAAAGACCAGTTAGATGCAGGCAACGTCGAAGACTGCAGCCAAAACCGCAGGTGAGCGATCCGAATTCCGGACGTCGCTGCACCTAAGTGGTCTTTCAACGCGACCGAGGGTGTTGAAAGACCACTTACGTAGGCACCGAATGCCCGAACCCCGACGCAGCGGGCCCGAAACGCGGCCGAGGCGCAGCCACGCTGGCCGGATCCGCCCGGCACCGAAGAATTGAGTGCGCCAAATGAACCGGGGACACGCACGCTCAGCGGAAGGGCGGCGTCAATCCGCCCGGTGGGTGGCGAAGAACTCGACCAGCGGGGCGGCGCACTCGGCCTCCAGCACTCCCCCGCGCACCTGCGGCCGGTGCGAGAGCCGACGGTCGCGCACCACGTCCCACAGCGAGCCGACGGCCCCGGTCTTGGGTTCCCACGCCCCGAACACCAACCGCCCGACCCGGGCCGCGACCAGCGCACCCGCGCACATCGTGCACGGCTCGACCGTCACCGCCAGCGTCGCACCTTCCAATCGCCAGCCGTCGCCGTGGCGGGCCGCGGCCTCGCGCAGCGCCAGGATCTCGGCGTGTGCGGTCGGGTCGCCGGTCCGTTCCCGGGCGTTGGCCGCCCGCGCCAGCTCCACCCCGTCCGCGTCGACGATCACCGCGCCGATCGGCACATCGTCGGCCCCGGCGGCCGATGCCGCCTCCAGCGCGGCGCGGATCAGTGTCTCGTCGTCAAGCACCCGCACCCGCTCAGCGGTCGAACGCGTCCAGCACGGCGGCGAACTCGGCGCCAAAGCCCATCTCCCGGGCGATCCGGGTCAGCTGCTCGTCGGCATAGAGTTCGGTTTCGGTCAGGATGACCCCGAGCACTCCGGCCGGCAGCCCGAGGTCAGACAGCACCTCCAGGTCCCCGACCTCAAACGGCTCGGAATCCTCCAGCTCCTCGTCGTCGATGTCGGCGTCGAGGCGCTCCAGCACCTCGGCCGCCAGGTCGTAGTCCAGCGCGGCGGTGGCGTCCGACAACAGCAGTCGAGTACCCGCCGGGGCCGGCCGGACGATGACGAAGAACTCGTGGTCGATGTCGAGCAGGCCGAACACGGCGCCGGCGGCCCGCAGCTCGCGCAGCTGGGTCTCCGCGGCGGGCAGGCCCTCGGATGCGGTGGCGGGCAGCGCCGCGCAACGCCACTTGCCGTCCTCCTGCACGACCGAGATCCCGAATGCCTCCGGGTGGTCGGCTTCCGGCGCGGACGCCCGCTGTGCTCCCATGCCGGGTAACGCTAGTCCGCCGGAGCGACCCGCACCAGGTGAGCCGGGCGCCGGGCCGCCGCATATGTCAACCTTGAGCGGTGACGGCGACAGCGCAGCGATCCCCGGTGTGTGTCCTGGGGCTCGGACTCATCGGCGGCTCACTGCTGCGGGCGGCAACCGCGGCCGGCTACCGGACGTTCGGCTACAACCGCGGTCTCGACGGGGCCCAGGCCGCCCGCGCCGACGGGTTCGACGTCTCCACCGACCTGACCGCGACGCTGGCCCGCGCCGCCGAGGCCGACGCGCTGATCGTCATCGCCGTGCCGATGCCGGCCCTGGCCCACCTGCTCGATCGCATCGCCAATACCGCCCCGGGCTGCCCGCTGACCGATGTGATCAGCGTCAAGGGCGCGGTGCGCGATGCGGTGACCGCGGCCGGCCTGGACGCCAATTTCGTCGGTGGGCATCCGATGACCGGTACCGCCCATTCCGGCTGGGCCGCCGGTGACCAGCGGCTGTTCGTCGGGGCGCCGTGGGTGCTGACCGTCGACGATCACGTCGACGCCGGAAACTGGATGACGGTGATGCGGCTGGCCCTGGACTGCGGCGCGGTGGTCGTTCCGGCGAAGGCCGACGAGCACGACGCGGCCGCCGCCGCGATCTCACACCTGCCGCATCTGGTGGCCGAGGCGGTCGCCGAATCCGCCGCCGACGTCCCGCTGGCGTTCGCGCTGGCCGCCGGGTCGTTCCGGGACGCCACCCGGGTCGCAGCCACCGCCCCCGACCTGGTGCGCGCCATGTGCGAGGCCAACGCCGACGAACTGCTCAAGGCCCTCGACCGCACCATCGAACTGCTCGAACGGGCACGGACCACGCTCGTCGAACAAGGATCGGTGGCCGAACTGGTGGAGGCCGGGCACGCGTCCCGGGTGCGCTACGACAATTTCCCGCGGCCCGAGGTGGTCACCGTGACGGTCGGCGAGCCGGGCTGGCGCGCCCAGCTGGCCGCCGCCGGGCGGGCCGGTTCGGTGATCAGATCCGCTCTGCCAGGCCCGGGTACTCCACGATGAATCCGTCGTCGTCGACGCTGAGCGGGGTGTTGGCGACCGGCGACTGCAAGTTGATCACCCCGTCGCCCTCGCTGGAGTAGCTCAGCGTGGCGGGCTTGACCTCGAGCTCGGGCAGCCAGACGTAGACCACCGGCAGGATCAGCGAGTCGATCCGCCGGTGCAGCGCGGTCCGCCGGATCGGCAGCGCGTTGAAGAACGGGCTGAACACCACGTCGACGTCCAGCGCCCCGTCGAAGGTCAACCGGGAGGTCTGGCCGGTCTGGCTCTGCACCAGCCACATGTTCTCGTCGTCGCGGGCGATGGACAGCTGCCGCTCGCGCTCGGCGAGGGTGACCGTCATGGACAGCCGCTTGGTCGCACCGGACTCGTCGGTAACCAGGTCGTAGGAGGCAGAGAACGCCGGTGCGGTGTCGGTGTGGGCCGACACGATGCGGCCGTAGGCCTTGAGCCGGTTGCCGGAGAGCTGCACCCGCACCGACTCCATCCGCGACACCTGCTGCGCACGCCAGGTCAGAATCGCCGGCCAGGCGCTGGGGCTCTCGTGCTCGGATGCGCTCACGGTTCCAATCTAGGGTAAGGATCGGGTCGTTCGCAGTCCGGGAGCCGGTCAATTTTGACCAACCGGCGCGGGACCCATGCACAATGTGCTGATGGGCACTCATCCGGATCCACCCGTCGAGCCGTCGAAGCCGCCGGCCACCCCGGCCGTGCCCGCACCCGAGCCCTCCGGCCATCTCGTCGAGGACGAGGCCAGCCGGCTGACCCGGGCCGGGGCCCTGTGGACCGCGCTGACCCTGGGCTTCCTGGTGCTGATCCTGCTGCTGGTCTTCGTCGTCCAGAATCCCGATCAGGTGCCGTTCCAGTTCCTGGGCTGGCACTGGAACCTTTCTCTGGGGGTGGCAACGCTGTTCGCGGCCATCGCCGGCGGCCTGGTCACCGTCGCCGTCGGCATGGTGCGGATCATCCAGCTGCGCCGAGTGGCCAAGAAGAGCCTCAAGGGCCACTGACCGCCGCTGCGCCCGACGCGATTCAGTCGCGGACGCGGCTGGGCAGCAGATCCCAGACGTGGTCGGCGGAGTTCACCGCGGCGACCCGCACCGTCCCGCGCCGGGAGTACAGCACCCGGGTGAGCGACGCGTAGTCGATGGTGAACGCCAGCAGCGCGCGGGTGCCCAGCAACTCGTGCAGCAGCACGTTGATCACCCCGCCGTGGCTGAAGATCGCGACGGTGTCGGCGGGATCGGTGGCCGCGACGAGCTCCCCGACCGCCGCGCGGATCCGTTCCCGGAAGGCCTGCTCGTCGACCCCGGCGGGCAGCTGCCCGGCCACCATCCGGGCCCACGCTTCGGGCCGTTCGGTGCGCAGTTGCTCCACGGGCAGATACTCGGCCATCCCGCGGTCGTATTCGGCCAGCCGCTCGTCGATCTCGATGGGCAGTCCCCGCGCGGCGGCCACCGGCTCGGCGGTCTGCACGGCGCGGCGCTGCGGGCTGCTGACGACACGCGCGATCCGGAACCGGTCCAGCGCCTCGGGCAGCCGGGCGGCCTGCTCGACGCCGATCTCCGAGAGCGCCGGGTCGGCACCGTGGCCGGGTTCGCTGCGCAGCGGCAGGGCGTGCCGGATCGCGATCAGCTGCACTGGTTCTCCTACCGGCCGTCCACCCGTGTTATCCCGCCCAATATAGAGCCCGGTCTCCTCAGCCCTGCAGGTCGTAGACGGTGACCCCGTCAACGGTCTGCGACGCGAAGTTGTCCTTCACCCACGCGCTGATCTGATTCCCGGCGCTGTCGGTGCCGCCGCGGAATCCGCCCGGACCCTTGCGGCCGCCGAAGCCCTGGCCGACCAGGAAGTAGCGGATCTGGCCGTCGGCGACGTAGCGCTGGAACTGCTCGGGTGTCGGGGCGTCGTCGCCGCCGGAGAAACCGCCGATCGCCATGATCGCGGCGCCGGTCTTGAGTTCCAGGTCACCGGCGGTGTGCGAGCCGACCGTCGCGGCCGCCCACCGGGTCTGCGTCGAGGTCAGCAGATGCTCCAGCGCCGTGGTGTCCTGGTCCTGACCGCCGCCGGGAGGCCGCGGCATTGCCGACCCACCGCGTGCCGATCCCGACGTGGGCAACCCGCCGCTGTGCGCGGCGATGACCGTCTCCAGGGTGTAGGCGGCGGTCGGCGCCACACCGAGCAGCAGGCCCGCGACGGCCAGCGCGGCACTGCGCCGCCGGTCGAGCCCGACGATCAGCACGGCGGCCACCGCGATCGCGCCCACCAGGACCGTCCAGCGCAGCCACGGCAGCCAGTCCGGTGTGCGGTCGAGCAGTACGAAGCTCCACACGCCGGTGGCGGCGAGCATCAGACCCAATACCAGTCGGGATGCGAAATAGGCTCGGCCCCGCCATAATTCGACCACCGCGACACCGATGACTCCGGCCACACCGGGCGCCAGCGCGATGGTGTAGTACGGGTGCACGATGCCCTTCATGTAACTCAGCACGCCCGCGGTGACCACCATCCAGCCGCCCCACAGCAGCAGGGCCGCGCGGGTCCGGTCGGTGCGCATCTCCCGGCGGGTGAACCAGGCCCCGGCGATCAGACCGATCACCGCGGCCGGCAGCAGCCAGGAAATCTCGGTGCCGAACGCCTCGCCGAACATCCTGGTGAACCCCGGGTCTCCGCCGAACGCGGCCCCGCCCGGACCCCCGGGGCCGCCCGAGCCGCCGGGGGTGCGAGTGGGATTGCCCGATCCGCCGAGCACCCGGCCCAGCCCGTTGTAGCCGATCGCCAGTTCCAGCAGGCTGTTGTCGGTCGACCCACCGATGTAGGGACGCGCATCGGCCGGCCACCGTTGCACCAGCAGCAGATACCAGCCGGCGGACGCGATCATCGCGGCCAGGCCGATCAGCAGGTTCCGCACCCGCGTCCACACCCCACCCGCGGTGGCGACCAGCACGACGACGGCCAGCGCCGGGATCACCAGGAACGCCTGCATGAGCTTGGTCAGGAAGGCGAACCCCAGCGCCACCCCGGACAGCGCCACCCACCGCGTCGGGTTGGTGTCGATCGCCCGCACGACGGCATAGGCGGCGACGACCAGCAGCAGCACCAGCAGCGCGTCGGGGTTGTTGTAGCGGAACATCAGCGCGGCGACGGGCGTCAGCGCCAGCACCGTGCCGGCCAGCAGGCCGGCCGCCGGGCCGTTGGTGCGCCGGACCGCGGCGTAGAGCAGCCCGACGGACCCGACGCCCATCAGCGCCTGCGGGACCAGCATGCTCCAGGAGTTGAAGCCGAAGATCCGACCGGCGGCGGCCATCACCCAGATCGACGCCGGCGGCTTGTCGACGGTGATCGCGTTGGCCGAGTCCAGCGAACCGAACAGCCAAGCCCGCAGATCCTGGGTGCCGGCCTGCACGGCCGCGGCGTAGAACTGGTTGCCGTACCCCAGCGAGCCGAGTGACCACAGGTACAGCGCCGCGGTGAGGACCAGCAGGGCAGCCAGCGCGGGCCGCTCCCACCGCGGCCGAACCCCCGGGCGGGCGGCCGTCGGCTCCGGGGCGGTGTCGGTGACGGTCACGTCATCGATCATGGTCGTGGTCATCGGGGCGGTCCGGGTTCAGCCCTGCCGGCCGGTGCGCCGCGGATGGAACACCCACCCGCGCAGCAGCACGAACCGCACCACGGTGGCCAGCAGGTTCGCCGCGACCAGCACGCTCAGCTCGACCAGCCGGTGCGGTTCGCCGAGGCTGTGCAGCAGTGCCAGGGCACCGCTGGTCAACCCCAGCCCGATGCCGAAGACGACCAGGCCCTCGAACTGGTGCCGGGCCGCGCCGGCCACGCCACGCACCCCGAAGGTGAACCGCCGGTTGGCGGCGGTGTTGCCGACGGCGGTGACCAGCAGCACGACCAGGTTCGCGCCCTGCGGACCGAGCACGCCGCGCAGCGCCGTGAACAGCAACAGGTAGGCGACGGTGCTCAGCACGCCGATGGTCGCGAAGAACACGCCCTGGCGCAGCCGTGAGCGCTGCTGGCCGGCCAGCGCGGCGCTGCCCGGGCCGACGCCGAACTGCGCGGCGATGGCGGCGACCGGGATCTCGCCGGTGGCGAAGCCCTTCAGCAGCCGGGCCACGCCCCGCAGGTCGGCGACGGCGGTGGCGACGATGTCGACGCGGCTGTCCGGGTCATCGACCCAGTCCACCGGAATTTCGTGGATGCGCAGGCCGCTGCGTTCGGCGAGTACCAGCAGTTCGGTGTCGAAGAACCAGCCGGTGTCCTCCACCAGCGGCAGCAGCGCGTGCGCGACGTCGGCACGGATGGCCTTGAACCCGCACTGGGCGTCGGAGAACTTGGCCGACAGGGTGGAGCGCAGGATCAGGTTGTAGCAGCGGGAGATGAACTCGCGCTTGGGTCCGCGGACCACCCGCGATGCGCGGTCCAGCCGGGTGCCGATCGCGACGTCGGAGTGCCCGGAGATCAGCGGGGCGACCAGCGGCAGCAGGGCGGCCAGGTCGGTGGACAGGTCGACGTCCATGTAGGCCAGCACCGGGGCGTCCGAGGCGTCCCACACCGCGTGCAGCGCGCGGCCGCGGCCCTTCTGCTCCAGCCGCACGACGCGGACCTCGTCGAACTCGTCGGCCAACGCCGCGGCGATGCGCGGGCTCTGGTCGATGCTGGCGTTGTCGGCGATGGTGATCCGGTAGCTGAAGCCGAACTGCTGCTCCAGGTAGCGGTGCAGCCGCCGCACCGAACCGGCCAGTGCGACCTGCTCGTTGTAGACCGGGACGACGACGTCGAGCACCGGGACCCCGTGTTCGGCGGCGAACCGGGCGGCATTGGGCCGGAAGTCGCGCTCGCGTGCCGTGTCGGCGACGGGGGTGGTATCGGCGTCGGCCGGCGGGGCGATCGGGGTGTCCAGTGTGGCGGTCATGCGTTCATCCTGGATTTCCGAAATTAGCCGGCAGTTGGCCTTTGCTATGTGCTCCCTGTGAGTCATCGGGCCAGCTGGTAGACGGTGAGGCCGTCGACAACCCGGGATCCGAAGCTCTCGGCCACCCAGTCGGCGATACGGCGGGCATCGTCGCTACCGCTAGTCGCGCGCCCGAAACCTGGTGTGGTTCGGCGAGGCTCGGCGGAGGTGGTCAGGAAGTAGCCGATCTGATTGTCGGCGACGTACTGCTGGAACTGCTCCAGGGTGGGCGCCGGGTCGGTGCCGTTGAAGCCGCCGACGGCGAACACCGGGGTGCCGGCGGCCAGCTGGTAGCCGGCGGCGTTGTTGGAGCCGACGGTCGCCGCCGCCCATCGGTGCTCATCGGCGGCCAGCAGCGCCACCAGGTTCGGCCCGGGTTCGCTCAGCGACAGGAAGCCCGCCGGCCCGCCGCGCCCGTGCGGGTTGGCCGGCCCGACCGACGGGATGGCGCCGCTGTGCGGGGTGGCGGCGGTGGCGATCGAATAGGCGCCCGACCCGGCCAGGGCGACGACGACGGCGAGCCCGGCGAGCACCGTGGGCATCGGCGGGGCCAGCCGTCGTACTCCGAGCAGCAGGACGGCGATGATCAGACCGGCCGCCAGTACCGTCGGCCCGAGCCACCGCATCCAGTCGGAATTACGTTGCAGCAGTATGTAGCTCAGTATCGCGGTGATCGCCGTCATGCCGGCCAGGGTGGTGGCGACGCGGATGTCGTCGCGGCGGGCCCACAGCAGCGGCACCCCGGTAGCCAGGGTTGCGCCGACGGCCGGCGCCAGCGCCACCGTGTACCGATCCTGGGTGGCGGCTAGGTATCGGCTGTGTCTGTCGCGGGCGGTCCCGGCTTCACTCCGGATCCGCCGGCACTCGCTGCGCTCGCGCCAACTCCACCTACGCTCGCCGAACCACCCGGGCCTGTCGCGGGCGGTCCCGGCTTCACTCCGGATCCGCCGGCACTCGCTGCGCTCGCGCCAACTCCACCTACGCTCGCCGAACCACCCGGGTCTGTCGCGGGCGGTCCCGGCTTCACTC
>WBZQ01000243.1_pt2 | contig 26250 bp, 22 predicted proteins | sample 5204251 | NCBI WGS metagenome assembly WBZQ01 (sample SAMN12412402, study PRJNA552823) | activated sludge metagenome | isolation source: activated sludge from nitrification reactor of wastewater treatment plant... | place: USA: Virginia | collected 2017-09
GCACCGTCGTGGTGCGCTCGTTCCCGGTGGCCGCTTCCTTATACAAGACGCATTTCTCCACGATTCTCAGGGGTTGTATCCGGAAGAGGCTAGTCTCTTTGCCGTGAGCATGTTGCTCTATACAGAGCAGGGCAATACGTATTCAAGGCGTGAGACGACTGAGTGGCTGCGGGATGCAGGACTTGTGAAGGTACGGCCGCTTAAGTTGAGGAAGGGAACTGAAGATTGGGATGGGGGGCTTCTGGAGGCTGTTCGTCCGGGCGGAAGGTGAGCGCGCATCGTCCACCGAAAATCATGATAAGGAAATTCAATACGCTGCTCCCGACCGTAAGTGCCAAGATGGTTCCCCGCGGAGCGGCCTGACTCGCTTCCTGAACAATAGTCGCTAAATCCAGTGCCAATGCGATCGTGCTATACATCACGGCTGCCATCACGACCCAATGTTTGCGAATTGCAGCCAGGCCTCCTATTAACAAGGTCGGCATACCGAACAGAAACCCTAGTAGTAGTCCATCCCGGATCGTTGATGCTGACGAGGATGACTGGGACAGAAAGAGCAGGGCTTCGAGCGCGGTCAGCCCGGTGAGAAGAACGATGACGGGGCGAGTTCCGTTCATGCTGGCACTATAATCCCCCTCTGAGTCTGCCGCAAGCTACCTTCTTACACCGGTGCCACAATGCGCGACGGCGCTCTCGAACGTTCAACCTGAAATGTTTCCGACCACGGCACTCGTCAGGCCGGTAATTTCCCGGCTCCATGCGTACACCGCGAATGATCCTGTTCCCATCCTTCGAGGGGCCCGCCAGACCCGCTGGGTGATTTACCGCGGTTGCATCTCCAGGGGAGAATTCGCCTCTCACCAGGGAGGCGCAGGTGAACCAACACACATTCCGAACATGCACTGCAGCTTGTGTTTCTGGGAATAGACCTGACACAGCACCGAGGCGATTTCACTGTGCAAATTCTGTTCGACAGCCACTGTTTCTGCTCGCTCTGTTAATTGTTCACGGCTTTGTATTCGGTCCCTCGATAGCGACCTCCTACGAAATGCCCGCCGACCCCATCTGGGTTTCTGAGGTTGTTCCAGAGCAGCCTGCGCAACCCTCTCACGGCCATCCGGAAGTGTTGGCCGCCGGCTTCGGGTTTCAGGCTGCTGGATCGTCGATGATTATGGTTCGGACGTATGATCCATCGACAGGTGTCATCCTGTCTGACGATTCCTTCGACCTGAGCATAAAAGAGGAGGGAGCCGAGGCGGCCACTGAGCAAAGGGGGCGGATCTTCGCCGGTGGGATCGGGGGCGACCAGCATGGGAAATCAAAATTCATGTTGAGTGTGTATGATGCAGAAACTGGGAAATTTCTGTGGGAAGGCCAACTGAACTTGATGAAAGTCAGTGATGAGGGAGTGGTAAAGGTGAAGGCCAGCGTCACGCCGATCCGCCACTCGGCGTTCCTCGTAGCTGCTGGCAGTTCCAAGGCATTTGACACGCTCTTTTCTCTTCGAGCGGTCAATCCTGTTACGGGAGTCCTCGTCTGGCAGGATCAATTTGCCCCTGGGAGTAGACGGCAGGGACAGGCGAACGGGGTGTCGATAGGCAATGCACACTCGGGGCCGACAAGCTCACCTATCGCCCATATTTTTGATCTGAGGATTCGAACGTACGACCACAGATCCGGTGTGCTGCTATGGGAGGATTCCTTCGAACAGTTGGATCAAGTCGAGGAGGATCCAGGGGCGCCGGAAACGAATCGCTTTCCACAGGCAATTCCGTTCTGGAGTCTCACGGACGGCTCTGCCATCAATGTGGTGAGAGTCACAATGCCAGCAGCATTACGATTTGGCTGGTGATACCGTGGCTTTCAGGCTTTCTGCCCATTGTTGTTGAAAGTGTTCGTAGGACATCTGGAGCCGGTCCTGCATGGCTGCCGCCATCGTTTGTCTGGCTTTGAGATGGGCTAGCACCTCATGGACCTTGTGCATCCCGAATCGCTCTATGAGGTAATGGGTGGCACCATTAGCCTCAACATAGGCCACGGTCACTTTGTCGGCCGGTAGGCTCTCCCAACTCCCCTCAAGTACAGCCAGCGGAACCAGGCCGTGTTCCTCCTGCGGTAGACTCGCGACATCCTGCCAGGGATCGCCGGCGAGCTGCATGGCTAATCCTTCGTTCAGCCAGGTGGGAATGGAGCCGGCGGTTGCTCCCAAATCTTCGTGAATCAACGCATGAACAAACTCATGGCGAAGGACTCTTGTCAACCAGGCTCGATCCGTCGCGGCGCCCTGGGTGGGAATCTGGATGCGCCCTAGAACAGGATCGAATAGCCCGTCTGCCCAGTTCGGACTTCCAGTGGCAGCCTGGAACTGGCTCTTGGTATGAAGTACGACGATGATCGGTTTTGTCGGGAAAAAGTTAAACTTCTGACCGATTTCCCGGTAGGCCTCCTCTAGGATGTCGAGAACAGCTGTCCAGGTTTCAGGGTCCTCGGTCCCATCATACTTGACCGTAAAGTGCGCGCCGTGGTGGGTGGAGAACTTCTCCTCCACTTTTTCTGTGCGGTGCACCTTGGCCGTGACGGCTTTCACATAGGACTGCAGACCAGGATCTTTCTTCAGCCGATCCTTGGCTTGGGCCAGATGTTTCCCCGCCTCTGAGAGACGATCCTTCTCCTGCAAGAGGTCCGCAAGAGCAATATGGGGGAATGGTTCATCGGGAGTCAGCGTCACGACTTTCTGAAGGAACTCTTCAGTAAGCCCCGGGTCTCGGAGCCCCCAATAGGCGTGGGCGAGATTGAGATGGGCCACTGCGTTCTGGGGATCAAGGGCCACGGCTTTTTTGAAGGCTTTGACAGACACTTCGGTGCCACCGGTCTTCTCTTGCAGAATGCCTAAGTTATTCCACAAAATCGCGACGTGGCGCTTCGTGGCAGACTCCGTCAGGATTGAGGAGGGTAGTTCCACGAGTTTTGCTTCTGCCGCGCCGATGTTGTGTTTCTCAAGCTCCTCGTGAATCGCGCCAAGCAGTTCGGAGTGTCGTGGCACTGGAATGCTGACGGGATCGATGGTGCGGGAGCGCTTGATTTCTGCAACAGGTGCTGCTTGCGGAGGTGCCACTGGGGCGGTGGGTTCGATAGCGCCCTCTTCTGCAACGATTTGTGCCGGTGGAGCCGGACGGTCATGGAAATAGCGGGGCTTGAGCCACGTCTGATAGAAAACGAAGATGGCAATCAGCACCGCCAACGGCCCGAGAATATGCTTGATATTGCGTCGATACATAGGTGTCCTTCCATGAGTCCTACACGAATCCACTCTAGCACCTGGCCGGGGGAGGACAAAGGAAAGTTGGAAAAGCCGTCGTGGGTCAGTCAGCCGCTCGTGGCGCGAGGGGGCGATCGTTGAGCAGCCGGTGAGGCTGTGATACGATCCGGCCCCAGGATGCCTCGTCCTGATTTTTCTGATGTCCCCAATCCGCTTCGAGCATTTCTGCATCGTGTGATTCGGCCCATCGAGTTTGCCTGCCGCGATGCCTATGCCCGTCTGCCAAACGTCAAGCATCTCGACCGGTTCGTGTCCGAACAGGTGATTGGCGCGCTAGGGGAGCATCTCTATCCGCGACCGGTTGAAGCCGAGCTACTGTCGCTCCGCAATCTGTTTGTCGATTTCTACACCCGCCTCACCCTAGCCGAACAGCAGAATCGTTTGTCGCAAGCACTGGTGCTCCTTCGCCGACTGCAAGACGGGGGCGACCGGATCACGCCGCTCGTGGCGGCCTCAAGCAAGCAGCCGTCTCCGGTACCCGTCACTGCCGGTCCGCCGAGGCCCTTATGGGACCTGTCGATTCAATTTGTGAAGGGAGTTGGTCCGAAGCGAACGCTGTTGTTGCAACGATTGGGAATTAGTTCGGTCGAAGACGCGTTGTGGAGCTTGCCCTGGCGATACGACGACCGATCGGTGGTCACGCCGGTCGCTAAACTGGTTCCCGGTGGGACGCATTGCGTATGTGGCGTGATCAGTGGAGCGAAGGCGACCCGTGCGAGGTCGCGTCGGCTATCGATTCTTGACGTGTCCCTACAGGACGCAACCGGGACGATCCATGCCGTGTTTTTTAATCAACCCTACCTGGAGGAGGTTCTACAGGAGGGCGTGCGGGTCATGATGGTTGGACGGGTGGTCGCCGGTCGTCGTGGATGGATGGATCTGCGTTTGGAAGCCACACAATTTGAGGTGTTGGGCGGCGCGGACGATGAGTTGCTGCATGTTGGGCGGATCGTGCCCGTTTATCACGAAACAAAAGGCTGGACGTCGCGTCAGATGCGAGTGCTTCTGCACGGCCTCCTGTCGGAGCACGGGGCTGATTTGGAAGAAGTCCTGCCGCTGTCTGTGCGGGCGCGGCACCGGTTACTCCCGATTGGTGAGGCGGTTCAACAGGTGCATTTCCCGGTATCGCACTCTGACCTCACAGCCCTCGATCATGGTGTCACCAATGCCCATCGCCGGTTGGCGTTTGAAGAGCTGTTCCTCCTGCAAGCGGCCTTAGTGCTTCGGCAGCGTGAAGCAAAAGAGGATCGCAAGCCATTCCGATTCAACCCTCAGGCAGCGCCACTGAGGGAGCTGGCTCGCCGGTTGCCGTTCACATTGACCGCTGCTCAGGAACGGGTGTGGCAGGAGATCCAGTCGGACATGGTGACGTCCAGACCGATGAATCGGTTGGTGCAGGGAGATGTGGGTTCCGGGAAGACGGTTGTTGCGCTGCATGCGTTGGTGATGGCCTGCGGGTCCGGCTGTCAGGCGGCACTCATGGTGCCTACGGAAATTCTGGCAGAGCAACATTATCTGACGCTCAAACCCCTCTTGGAGTCAGTGGGGCTCAACGCGGTGCTGTTGACGAGCAGTGGGAAATCAAAAGCGCGTCAAACCGTGCTGCAGCAGTTGGCATCAGGCGACGCGCAGGTCGCGATCGGCACACATGCCTTGATTCAAAAGCGGGTGCACTTTGCACAGTTGGGACTCGTGGTGGTTGATGAACAGCATAAGTTCGGCGTGCTGCAGCGTAAAACCTTGCTCGAGAAGGGGTATCGCCCGGATGTGCTGGTCATGACGGCCACACCGATTCCGCGGACGTTGGCGATGACCGTGTATGGGGATTTGGATGTGTCGGTGATCGATATGCTGCCGCCTGGTCGCAAACCGGTGCGGACGATGCTGTATACGGAAGGTCAACGGCAGAAGACCTGGCAGCTGGTAGGCGATGAGCTAAAAGCCGGGCGCCAAGCCTACATCGTGTACCCGTTGGTCGAAGAATCGGAGAAGATCGATCTCAAAGCCGCGATTCAAGGAGCGGAACAACTACGGCAGGATGTCTTTCCAGGGGTACAGGTGGGGCTGCTGCATGGCAGAATGGCCACGGCGGAAAAGGAACAGACCATGGCTGCCTTCAAGGCGGGCACCATTCAGATTCTGGTGGCCACGACGGTGATAGAGGTCGGCGTGGATGTCCCCAATGCGACGGTCATGGTGATTGAGCATGCTGAACGGTTTGGGCTGGCGCAGCTCCATCAGTTGCGGGGGCGAGTTGGGCGAGGGGCACATCGGTCTCTGTGTATCCTCATGGCCTCCTATCTTCCGCGAGAGGCGAGGCCGCGGCTCAGCCGAGACGGAAGCCCGGAGCCTCACAGTTCCAATGCGCAGCAACGGTTGGCTGCACTGGTTCATTCGCAAGACGGTTTTTTCATCGCCGAGGAGGATCTTCGTATCAGGGGCCCCGGCGAGTTTCTGGGATTGCGACAGTGGGGAGTGCCGGAGTTTCGTGCGGCCAACCTGGTTCGGGATGCGCAACTGTTGGAACTGGCCAGGCAAGAGGCCTCTGCCTTGCTGGAGCAGGATCCTCGCCTGACGTGGCCGCAACATCAGACATTCAAGGCCGCCATGTTGCGACGGTGGAAGGGCAAGCTGGACTTGGGCGCCGTGAGTTAGTCGGCATCGTAAATGCCGCTCGGGTGAATGGAGGATCCATGGGACTTTTGCAACGGTTGAGCCACGACCTTCGCGCCGGATGGGTTACGTTGCGGCACGGAACTGCAAAGGCCGCGACGCGAGCGTTGGAAGAAGGGGAACTGCTTCGATACCGTCTTGAACTGCGAAAAGTCGAGCAGCAGTTGAACGACCTTCATGCCGACATCGGGGAACGTACCATCGAATTACACGATCGTGGCGAAGTGGCTGACCGCATCCTTTCCGACGGTGAGATCATACGCATGATGAAGCAGGTGCAGACGGTGCAGGACGAACGTACGAAGCTGCTATTGGAGATGAATGACATCGCGGTGGATGAGGAGTGAGCGCCGTCCGATGAATGCCCCTCAGACTCCTGCCCCTCGGATTTTCGCCGGCATCGATATCGGAACCCTGACGTGTCGTCTGCTCATCGCTGAACTCACCGCGGCTGGAACCTTGCGGGAGCTGCATTCTGATCGGCGCATTCTGCGTTTAGGGCATGGGGTTGACCGGGATCGTATTCTGCGGAGCGACGCCATGGAGCGGGTGGCGGAGACGCTGATCGAGTGGCGTAAGGTAATGGATGGGTACCAGGTGGCGGCCTCCACGGCGGTGGCGACGAGCGCGGTACGTGATGCCGGGAACCGTAATGAGTTTGTCACTTTGGTGCGGGAGCGAACCGGGCTTCAGGTGGAGATCATTTCAGGGGAAGACGAGGCACGCCGGACGATTCTCGGGATCCGATCCGGGCTGCCCGCCGGTGTGACGGACTTGTTGGCGTTGGACGTTGGGGGAGGGAGTACAGAATTTATTGTGGATCGCCCCAATCAGGCTCCAACGATGCGCTCAGTCGACATCGGTGTGGTACGCCTGTGTGAGCGCCTGTTGCACCACGACCCGCCTACCGGCGATGAAATCCGTCAGGCGCGTGAGTGGGTGCGGAACGAGACGGTTGCGGCTGTGGCAGATCTGGCGTTGCCCGCCAGCCTCACGTTTGTCGGGACGGCAGGGACGATCACCGCGCTGGCTGCGATGGCCCAGCAGTTACCGGCCTATGAACCGGCTCGAATTCACAACTACCGCCTCACGCGGGCGGTAGTGCAGGACTTGGAGTCGACCCTGCTGGCCCGCACTAAGGACGAGCGTGTAGGGCTGCCGGGGTTGGAGCGCAACCGTGAGGATGTGATCGTCGCCGGCGCCATCATCTTACGAACCGTGATGGAGACGGTGGGGATACCGAGCCTTCTGGTGAGTGATTTGGGGCTTCGAGAGGGAGTGTTGCTGCACCTGGCAGGCATGTGCAAATAGGGGGAAGTTGCTACGGTTTTGGCAGAAAATCATGAATGTTCAAGCTCTCGTCCTGGTTCTCCTAGTTGGCATTGCCTGTTACCAGGTTTATGTGATGGTTAGAGTCGTGGGGGCATCGGAATATAGTCGCACGCAAAAAATCACCCAGGCCATAATCATCTGGCTTGTGCCATTTCTTGGCGCCGGCTTGTGTCACCTCGTGCTGCATACTACCACTGATCGGGCGCGACCCCCTAAGGGCAGGTTACTTGAAGAGGATGACCTTCATACTATCGATGGCTGGTTGGCGGGCCGCCGGGGAGGCGCGCGATCTCACCCACCCGAATCTGGTGTGTCCGTAGATGTATCCGATATAGAGGGGGAGTGACCTGCATGGGAGGTGGCTACCGCTGCGAGTACCAGCGAAACCCGCCCTTTTGCTCTGTGAAATTGGCTTGCGGAATCCCCCCCGGCTTTTCCAGGAGGAGCACCTTGAAATCGATGAGGCCGAACCAGGCCGGATCGGCGATGTCGTGGTAGTGGCAGCCCTGAAGTTTCGGCAGGATGTCGCCTAACGTCTTCGTGAGTTCACTTTCGGTGTAGGCCCTCACCGCGAAGCGTTGGCCGAGCCCCTGACAAAAACGTTGAATGGTATAGGCCGCACCTGTGCAGAGCACCTTCGTGTCGGGTTTGATCTGCAAAAATTGCGGCAGTGTCAGATATCGTTCTTGAAACCCAAGCCAGCGTACCGCCTGCCGGACATGGCTATATTGCACTTCGTACTCGGTGTGATGTGGGAGTTTGACCGCCGCGGGCCAGCCCTCCTCGATGCCGAATTCTGTCAAGAACGCGCGGCCTCCCGGTTTGAGCACTCGCCAGACTTCGGCCACGAATCGCATCGGTCCTAGGTTGAAAATGACCTCGTCGGGCAGGTCTTTCTCGAGCGGCAAACGGAGCCGTCGGATCCAATCCAGAGCTTCCTGATGTTGGGCGGTCTCACCCTTGCCCTCGTTGAGTTCTTTCCGGCTCAGCTTCACAGGCGTCATGTCCGCCATATTCTCATTGTCGATAATGAGATCGACCGAGTTATCTCGAAACGGGAGGCATTCTCCGTTGGCATGGGCCCCTGTCACGGTCCAGCCGCCGGCTTTCGCCCGTTTTGTCTGCAGTTGCAAAAACGGGCGGGTCACGTCTAGCGAGATGTACTGGATGCCCTGTTTTTCGAACGGCAACAGCTCCTGTCCCAATTCACGAGCGACGTAGCCGAGCCCGCCACCGATTTCTACGATCACCTTCGGTTTTGGTTTGAACCACCCCAATCGTCGCAGTTGGCGCATGAGGAGGCGTCCATAGGTGGTGCCTCCCAATGCTTCGCAGGGTTCGCGGAACAGATGCGACACGGTGGTTTCGATGAGGTCGAAGTGGCCGTCTTCGAGATCACTCTCCTTGAGTTCATGGACATGGAAGGCCTCGAGATGCTCCTCACCCTCGAACTCCTGTTGACCGGACCACCCTTCCCGGATCTGTTGCAGCAAGAGATCCCATTTGGCTTTATGCCGATGGCCTCCTGGTGGTTCAGTGCCGAAGTAACAGAGCGAATAATTGGGGATGGACCAGCGTTCCAAGTGCCAGGATCCTGGTTGCCCGTCGGGCCCGCACATTTTGTCGCCGTACTTTTCCAGCAGCGCCCCGACGGTGATGTGCCCGTTCATGGACGTGAGCATCTCAATCCCCACCTGGTTGAGACGGACGAGTGGGAAATCGTCATCGAGCGGCGCCAGCCACCATTCGTCAAACGCATGCTGGTAGGCGATGAGGTCAGGAATGCGCCAGGCAATCAGGTTGAGGACGTCGCCGCTCAGCGTGAGCGGTTGTTGGATAGCGGCAGCAGCTTTCATCGGGATGGTAATCCACTGTGACCGAGACGCCGCAGCCTACACGAGGCTGACGTTGACCTGCAAGGACCCAGGCGGTGTTCGCCTAGGTCTGGGAGGGAAGCATGGGGGAGTCGGTCACGATAATCATGCCGCGCATGATGGGGTGAATCCGGCATTGATAGGGATAACGACCCGGAGGCAGGCTGGGAATCGTGTAGGTCCCTCCTGGCTCGACGGCGCCGGAGTCAAAGGCGCAACGACCGCTGTCTTCAAAACAGCCGTCGTGCGTGACGGTGTGATGCGTGGGGGTCGGATTCTCCCAACGAATGGCACCGCCCGTGGTGACGGTGGCGGCCGCCGGGACATAATACGGCGAGCCGCTGTCCATCAACACTTGGGTTGCCGGAGGCGTTGCAAAGGAAGGCCACGCCAGCACCATGCCCGCGACCAGGCCTAGAAATACAACTTGCGAGTTCATCGGGTCGTGACTCCAGTGGATAGATTCGAGCTCTATTATACATAGAGACCGCCTCGCTGCGGAAGGATTCACGACGGTGGGACGTGTGCGACGGAGGCAATCGGCCTGGCGCGCGGGCACAGTGTTCACACGGTTGCAACAACCCACTTGTTCATGCTAGATGGAGGCCGCTTTACCACCGACGTACCACGCTGAAGACCTGATAGGAGGACGTGGAATGGCAAAGAAGATCGTGAAGAAGAAGAGCACGACCGCGAAAACCGCACGGCCGAAAAAAGCCGCGGCGAAAAAGTCCCCGGCGAAGAAAGCCGTCAAGGCCAAGAAGGCTGCGAAGGTGCGCAAGCCGGTCAAGGCAAAGGCGTCGGCTCCAGCCAAGAAGGCTGTTGCCAAGAAAGCGGGAAAGAAGCCGGCGGCAAAAGCGGTGAAGCGGAAGGCTGCCGTGAAACCCGTCCGTGCTTCCAAAGCGAAAACGGCTCCCAAGGCTGCCAAGCCTGCGGCGAAACCGAAACCCAAGTCCAAACCGGCGGCACCGAAGGCGAAAGCCCCGGTCGAATCCCCGGTTGCGGTTCCAGAAAAGAAGCCCATAAAGCCTGCGGCGTCGGAAGCAGTCAGGCCTGCCAAGGTAGAGGCTGAACCTCAGCAGATGGATCTGGACGACGAAGAGGACATGGCCGACGACATGGATGACGTGTCGGAGGAGATCGAGGACGAGGAAGAGATAGAGGAAGAACTCGGACTCGATAGTGAAGACGACGACGTGGACTATCTGGAAAAATCGGAAGATCTGCTCGACGACGCCGACGAATACCGGAACAACTAGCCTCGGCGACTCTGCCGTGGCTCTCCGGGGTAGGTTCAGCCAACGCCGTGACGGCCCCAGCGCTCTCTACCCGCGAACGTGTTGCGGAACAAAGCAATGTGACGATGTTTGGCGGTAGGCTGCGTAGTCGCACCGCCGGGTTTGATGATCTCGGCGAGCCTCGGGATGGTGCCCCTCTCAATCCCCCTGGTCTCTGATACCTTGCATGAGCCACTTCCTGTTTATTGCCGGAGCATTACGTGAACGGAGCTCTCTGGACAGCGCCGAGCTTCAGCTCGGAGCCGGGATCTGGGGACTCTGTACGGCCTTAATTCGCGACAATCTCCAGAAATTCGTGACGACCGACTCTCATGGGTTGGTCTACGTCCTGAAGGAAGGTATTCGTGCAGAGTTTTCCATCGTTTCGCCGGTGCAACCGTTTCAAGCGCTGGACGAACTACTCAAGGACGAGGTGCGGACAGAAGCACGTTATGGATTTGTGCGAGTGCTGCCGGTGCGGCGGTGGCAGGCGCATGCGCCGGATTGTCAGGCGTTGCTTCAGACGGTGCTTGGCATTGAAGAGCAGTCGGAGCTCTCCCGGCGGCTCGCGCTCGGCATGCATCGGCTCACGGATGCGGAGTATCAGGCCATCGTGGAGGGGTTAGGCCCAGGACAGTGATCGCCGACCGACACGCGCAGAAGGGGCTACTCGAGGGTGCTTCCGGTCATAAGTTGGTAGGCCTCTTCAACTCTCCCGACTTCTTTGAGCTCGACGTTGAGTTCCCATGACAGCCGTGTCAGATTCCAGCGCGGGTCGTCCCGTTGGCCTTGCGGGATAAGGATGGTGCGATAGCCTTCGCGGGCTGCTGCCCGAATTTTATCGGGGATCCCTCCCACCGGGCCAATCGTGCCGTCCTTGGAGATTGTGCCGGTCATGGCTATGCCGCGTCTGACCTGATCCCCTTTGAGCAGCGCCGCAAATCCGACGGTCATCACTCCGCCGGCACTCGGGCCGTCGGTTCCGGTGGCCGCGTAGGCGATGCCCAAGACACTGACCGTCCCCGTGTGGTCCACATTCGGCGTATGCTCGATCGCATATTGAAACGCCTGCGCCATGGAGGTGAGGTTGGTGGGACCAGGCAGGATGTTCCCTCCCTGCAGCTGCAGCTTCATGGGCGAGGGGGCTGGCTGATGGTCCCATCGTAGCAGCAGCACTTCGAAGACGCCACGATTGTTCGCTTGGATGGCAGCAAGCATCGGCACCTCGACCACAGTCTCGGCGGAAGCCGAGGGCATGCTTGCAAACAGCCAGAAGCAGCAGAGGATGACGAGCCAGGGGAGTCGCAATCTGAGTGGAGTATGGGGCTGGGAACTGGTGGTTGGCATATGAGTGTGAGTCTAGCAAAGCTTGGAATAGCGTAAAGTGCTAACGCGATTTTATACCTGGTGGTTTGGAGCGACGGTCGGCATGGTGTCGTGGCAGGCCCGCACTCGGTTCAACCGGTGTGTGGTGGTTCTCTTGAGCCTGGTGGTGGGGGGCGGCCTGTTCGCCAATCCGGCGCGGGCTGAGTGCAAGGTTGAGACGGGCGGGCCGAATGACGCCTCCGTGTTCACGCGGCATGTGAGCGACACCTGTACTGAGGCGGAGCGGGAGGCGCGCGCTGTTTCCGCGAAAGATGTCATGCGAGCGCTCGCTGCTGGGAAGGGTGTGGATCTCGCCGGCGTGGTCATTCAGGGGGATCTGGTTCTCGATGAGTTGCCGGCGCAAAAGGTGGCGACGGTCAAGGGGTTGTCGCTGGAGGATCGTCGCCTGCTCGAAGGGCTGAACGACGAGGACGTGCATGTCATTCACGGGCCCTTGGTGATCAAACATGCGCGAGTCAAAGGACGCCTCGTCAATCGGCTCAAGCAAGGATTTCTGCTGATCACCGGACCGGTGGTGTTGGTGCATTCTGTCTTTTCCGGTCCTGTGGACTTGTCGCGGACGATCTTTCTGGGGTTGGTTGACGGATCGAACGCGAAATTTGAACAAGAAAGTTATTTCGTCCAGGATCGGTTTACGCTAGGGGCCATGTTTTCCGATACCCGTTTCGGCCCCCATGCTCGCTACCATCGCTCGATGTTTACCGGGCCGGCGATTTTTCGCGGTGCCGACTTTTCCGGAATGACGGAATTTCTGGAAGTGGTCTTTGAACAGGAGGCCAATTTCGCGCGCGCCGCGTTTCACCTGGGGACCGGGTTTTCCGGGGCTCAGTGCCGGGCCAAGTGCGATTTCTCCTCGACGCAGTTCGACCGGGAGGCCTTCTTCCTCTTTGCTCGCTTCGACCGTGCGGTGACGTTTGCTTCGGCGCGATTTCATGCGCAGGCCGACTTTTCCGACGCTGTCTTTAAGGAAGCCGATGATCTGGCCCGCGCAACGTTTGCCCGCCCGCCCGTGCTCACCAGGACCGCCAGAGTGACCCCCGCCGTGCCGGGAGGTGGAGAGGCCGGTCCATTCTCACAGCAGGTGACAATCGCCCTGTTTGTCGCCGCGCTGGGCCTTCTCATTTACATCCTGAAGGCCAAGTGATGCGCCTTCAAACCCCCAACATATAGTTTTGGTCTTGCCCCATTCCCCCATAAATTGGTATAAGATAAAAAATTTGTCCAAGGGAGCGACTGGTACCTGATGGACCAACCTGAACTGCCCTACCAAGTCAAGATCGAGAATTTCGAAGGTCCGCTCGATCTCCTCTTGCATCTCATCAAGAAAAACGAAATCAACATCTACGATATTCCGATCGCGCTGATCGCGCAGCAGTATCTGGACTATCTGTCGGTGATGAAAGAGTTGAACCTTGCCGTTGCCGGGGAGTTCTTGGTGATGGCGGCTACGTTGCTACACATTAAGTCTCGTATGCTGCTGCCAGTCGACGAGGTCGCGGTGGATGAGGAAGACGGGCCGGATCCTCGCGAAGAACTTGTGCGGCGGTTGCTCGAATATAAGCAGTTCAAAGAGGCCGCGTCCCAATTGGACTACAAGGAGCGCCTCTGGCGGGATACATTCGGCCGCGAGCCGGGTCCTCCGGTGGAACTCACGAAAGACGAAAGCCTCCTCGACGACCTTTCCCTCTTTGATCTGGTCGATGCCCTGCAAGGGGTGCTGTCGCGCCATCCGGGGAAACGGCTGGTCGAAATTATTCCGGACAATCTGACCGTCCGTACCCGCATGAGCGCCATCATCGAGGCCCTGGAGGTGCACGAGTCGATGCCGTTCACGGCGTTGTTCGAGGAATCGAGCCATCGGTTGGTGGTGATCGTCACCTTCCTGGCATTGCTGGAATTGATTCGCATTAAAGTCGTTCGTGTGTTTCAAACGGAAACCTTTGGAACCATCCTAGTTTCTCGTGCCTTTACGGCGGTGGCGGAAGGCGACCTAGTGGAGGAGTCTGAATGGAAGAACCTGTAAGTCTCAACACCGAGGACGTCGTCGGGCAGTCCACCGAAGAGCCGGAAGCGGTTGCTGAGCCACTCGAATCAACCGTCGAGCAGGAATCGGGAACCGAGTCCCCCGCACTGGCACAGGCTGAGATGTCGTCACCGGCACCTGATCCCGCTCTTTCTGACGTCCGCGCCCTGAAGGGAATTCTTGAGGCCTTGTTGTTTGTGACGGCGGAGCCCATTCCGCTGACGCGATTTCTGGCGTTGTTGGGAGCGGTGACAAAACAGGAGGTCGAGCAGGCGTTGATGGGCCTTTCCCAGGACTATGAGCAGGAGGGGCGCGGGCTTCAACTGGCAGAGGTGGCGGGAGGGTACCGCATCGTCACAAAAGCAGAGTTTGCCCCTTGGCTTAAACGGCTGGAAAAGGTCAAGGCTCCCTCAAAACTATCCCGCTCTGCCCTAGAGTCCCTGGCGATCATCGCCTACAAACAGCCCATTGTCCGTGCGGAGGTCGAGCAGATTCGCGGTGTTGAAACCTCGGGGGTGATCCGGACGCTGTTGGAGCGTAAGCTCGTGCGCATTGTGGGCCGTAAAGAGGAGCCCGGGCGTCCGATCATGTACGGGACCACCAAGGCGTTCCTCGAACATTTTGGCCTCCGGGATTTGACGCAACTCCCGCCGCTCCGTGAGTTTAAGGAGCTGGGCGAGTCAGAGCAGGCGATGCTGCCCATTGAGGAGTCTGAGTCTTTGGGCGCAGAGGCCGTTTCTGAGACGATGGAGATGCCCGTGGAGGGCATTGCCGGGGTCGTGGCTGAGTCGATTGCCGGGGTAGAACTGAACGGTCATGGCGAGTCAGGGTCTGACGATTCCCTTCCCTCAGAGAGCGAGCCTCAGGGGGAACTGATGACCGCCGAGGTTGCAGAAGAGTCCTGATCCCCCTTCACGGGCAACGGAATGGCAGGTGCCGTCTCTTCGCCTGACTCCGTGCTCGTGGATAGATGGGGGCTGAGAAACGAAATGGCCTTCGGGTGATCCAGCAGGGTGGCTGGATCCCGAAGGCCTTTTTATTGTGGGACGGCCCTGGCAGAGGGGTGGGCCGCTTAGCGGCACCCAATGGGAATGAAGCCGGCTCCGAAGATCCGCGAAAGCGCGACATAGCGGGCATTGTCATAAAACGAGTAGCTGGGAGCATACCAGTTTTGAGCGGAAGGGTTTCCGCCATAGGACGGATCCGTGCCGAATATGTGTCCCCCGCGCGTGTTCTGGTTGAGATGAATCCATTCCATATACATGCTGCAGACTTCCGTTTGCACTGAACCACTTCCAGCGTTTGCTGCGTACCAGTCGCGTCCCGAATCGGGGATCTGGGAAAGGTTCCGTAATGCTCCGATGGGGGTGTCATAGGAGAAGTCTGGTGGTCGGGGTGTTTGCCGGGAGGGCGAACTTCCGGCTGAGGGGGGAAGCGGCAGGTCCGACAGTGAAGGCACCACGGAGAGGGCCTTCAGGACTTTCGGCTGGCAATCGGGTCGCTCCTTGTTGGTATAGAGGACCGTGCCTTCGGGGCCCGGGCATTCCCACATATCGACCGCCGGGGACTCGAACGCCTGTGCGCCGGGTTGAAGAGAGAGACTCACGGCGAGAGTTGCGAGCACAAGTCGTAATGACCACATGGTAGACCTCCGATTGGTTCGCCTCGTTCGATGACGTGCGACTGTTGTAATGTCCGGAGAGCAGAGACTATGACAATCGAAAGAAATGCGTCCATCCAGCTTAGGGGGGATGGAGACCTACTGCACGACGATGGGCGGTGGGCATCCTGGTGTCGGAGCGTCGGGCTTTCTCATGCGCGTGAAAACGCGCTCCTGACGCGCGGCTCTTGCCTTGACTCCCTTCTTTTCGCTTTGTTAGACTCCCCGTTCTAAGTTGTTGAAACATCCGCCAATCTTCACCAATCTCGTATCACGAGGAACACCATGATCAAGGCTTGGCTGCTCGACGAAATGTTTCGGTTTGACCGGCGGTATATCGCCGTAGAAGGAAGTCAGAGCGAGTGGGGCGCCGGGGATTCCGTAGCCGAGGAGGAGGAATTACCTCCTGCGCCGACCGGGGTCGCTGCCAAAGCCGGAAATGGCCGAGTGATGATTACCTGGGATGCCGTGCCGGAGGCGATGTACTACAACCTCTATTTCATGACTACCAAAGGCGTGCAGATCAAGTTCTCGGAACTGACGCGCCCCATCGCCAGCGCAGAAGACTTTAAAACCGTCATCGGTGTGACGAAGGAAAAAGGGACCTGCATCGAAGGCGCACAGTCGCCCTTCATGCACGACGATCTGGCAAACGGTACCTGTTATCACTACGTCGTCACCGTGGTGACGCAAAAGGGTGAAAGCCCTGAGTCTCAGGAAGTCATGGCGATCCCGGCGCCGTATCTCATCGCCAAGGTGATCGGCCAGGAAGGGGTCGACGAGGGTGAGCTGAGTTCCCCGACCGGCATCGCAGTAGATAAAGACGGTAACATCTACGTCGCCGATACGGACAATCATTCCATCCAAAAATTCGACAAAGACGGCAAGTTCCTCGGCCGCTGGGGCGGAGAGGCAGGCAGCGCGGAAGGGAACTATTACTATCCGCGCGGACTCACCACGAACAATGATGGTCAGGTCTACGTTGCCGACACCGGCAACAATCGCGTGCAGCGCCTCGACACTGACGGCAATCCGATGAAATCCTGGGGCAAATTTGGGTTCGCCTGGCGTGGTGCGGATATGAATAAATTTGACGCGCCTTGGGGGGTGACGACCGACCAGGAAGGCAACATCTACGTCACCGATACCAACAATGCCCGGATTCAAAAGTTCAAAGGTGACGGGACTCCTCTGTTGAAATGGGGGCGTGACGGGAGCTTCGACGGCGCGTTTTTCTTCCCCCGTGGAGTGGCGGTCGACTTTGTGGGCAATACGTACGTCGCGGATGAAGGAAACAACCGGATTCAAAAGTTCGACACCCGCGGTAGCTTCCTCACCAAGTGGGGACGTGAGGGCAGTGGCCCTGGGCAGTTCAAGGCTCCCTGGGGTGTGACCTGTGATGCCTTGGGCAATGTGTACGTCGTGGATCAGGGGAACCACCGCATCCAAAAGTTCGACGGGAACGGCACGTTCCTGTGCGCCTGGGGCAATCGGGGAAAAACCGAAGGTCAGCTCAATTTCCCCTCTGGCGTCGCCGTCGACAAAGAGGGCGCCGTGTATGTCGTCGATAGCGGCAATCATCGCGTTATCAAGTATGTGCCCACCGATGAGGAACTGAATCGAGGGAAGGAAGAGCGTGAGCGGGCACAAGCGGTCAGTGAATATCCCGCTCCTGGAAGTCTGGCCATCAAGCCAGGCGACACGGAGACCTTCCTGAGCTGGATGGATGTCCCGAAGGCGGTGTCGTACAACCTGTACTTCCACACCTCGCCGAATCTCACGCAAGAGGGTGGGACGAAGATTGAAGGTGTGACCAGCCCCTACAACCACACCGGTCTGACCAACGATCAAGCCTATTTCTATGCGCTCACCGCGGTTTACGAAGACGGAACCGAAAGCAAGTTGTCGGAGGAAGTGTCGGCGACGCCGGTCCTGATCGACATCACGGCGCCTCAAACACCCTATGCCGTGGTCAATCATGGCGCATTCATGACGAATTCGCCGGAAGTCGTGGTCACGATTTCTGCCACCGACCTCGATACCGGGGTTGCGGCCTATTACATCTCGGAAAATCCGATGACCCCGATGGCAGGCACGCCAGGATGGGTTGAGGTTCCGCCGGCCATTAAATTCGGTGCGACCATTCCCTTCATTCTTTCCCCCGGGGATGGGCACAAAACCGTCATCGTCTGGTTCAAAGATCTTGGCAACAACATTTCCACGCCGGCGAGTGCCACCATTCTCGTCAATACGTCCGGTTACCTCTGCGTCTCCAAATGGGGCAAGCCGGGCCGCGGCGCATCTCTCCTGCACGGCGGCGAATTCATGGCGCCGATGTACGGGCTCGCCATGGATCAGCAAGGGTCGATCTTTGTCGTCGATAACGGCAACAATCGTATTCAGAAGTTCGACCGCAACGGTAATTTCATCATCTTATGGGGAAATTTCGGAGCGGCCAATGCGAACTTCCATAATCCGACCGGAATTGCGTGCGATGCCAAGGGCGATGTGTACGTGGTCGATACGAACAACCACCGCGTGCAAAAGTTCGATGGCAAATTGGGCGGCTACCTCATGAAGTTCGGCTCGCGCGGGAATGGCGAAGGTCAATTCAACGCGCCATGGGGCATCGCGATCGATCGGGTGCGCGGGTACATTTATGTGGTCGATAGCGCCAACTTCCGTGTGCAGAAGTTTGACATGAGCGGGGAGTTCATCATGTCCTGGGGAAGTTTCGGGAACGGCGACGGCCAGTTCTACTTCCCGCGCGGGATTGCTGTCGACCAAGCGGACGGCACCGTCTATGTCGTCGATATGGGCAATCACCGTGTGCAGAAGTTCGACACGAGCACGAACGTGCTGCCTCAGTTGCTGACCAAATGGGGCGGCAGTTCCGAGGCGGGGCACGCGAGCAGCCCCCTCGCACAGGAAGCCGGCCAGTTGCGCTCACCCTGGGGCATTGCGGTTGATGGGCAGGGTGACGTGTACGTCACCGACACCGGCAATCATCGCATTGAGAAATTCGACCGCGAAGGCAATTTCATTGCCCAGTGGGGTGGATTTGGCGGGAGCGACGGGCAGTTCAACTTCCCATACGGCATCGTGGTGGACCCGCGGGGCAGTGTCTTTGCCGTCGACAGCGGCAACACCAGGGTTCAGCAGTTCATGCCGGCAGAGGAAGGCAGCGAGCGATTGCAGGAAGAGGCGGATGCCGCAGCGGAGCTGGGGCAGATGGATAGTACCACGAAGGTCTAACGGGAACGGGCAGGAAGCCCGGGAGAGGGTGGCGGCTGATGTTAGAGAAGGAGATTCGGCTCGGGTTGACCTATGACGATGTCGTCTTGGTTCCGGCTAAATCACAGGTCCTCCCAAGTGAGGTCGACACCCGGACTCGCTTGTCTCGCAACATTCAGTTGAACATTCCCATCGTCAGCGCCGCGATGGATACCGTGACCGAAGCCCGCCTCGCCATTGCCATGGCGCAGGAGGGGGGCATCGGCATTGTGCATCGGGTGTTGTCCCCGGCGGATCAGGCGGCGGAAATCGATCGGGTGAAGAAGTCGGAAAGCGGGATGATTCTCGATCCCATTACGATCTCGCCTGACCAGACCATTCGTGATGCCCATGAGTTGATGGCCAAGTACAGAATTTCAGGGATTCCGGTGACCAAGGCCGGCAAGCTGGTCGGCATTCTCACGAATCGTGATTTGCGCTTCGAGACGAGGATGGACCTGAAGGTATCCCAGGTGATGAAGCGGGATAAACTCGTCACGGCACCGGAAGGCACCAGTCTGGAAAAGGCCCGTGAAATCCTGCACGAGCACCGGATCGAAAAACTACCGGTTGTCAACAAACAGTTCGAGCTCAAGGGGCTTATCACGATCAAGGACATTGAAAAGCGGATTAAATACCCCAATGCCTGCAAGGATGCCCATGGGCGTCTTCGGGTCGGGGCCGCGCTCGGTGTCGGTCCGGATACTGCCGATCGGGTAGCGTTGCTCGTGAAGGCGGGAGTGGACGTGGTGGTGGTGGATACGGCGCACGGACATTCTCAGGCCGTGCTCGATACAGTGAAGATGGTCAGAAAGGCGTACCCGCAACTAGACATCATTGCGGGCAACATCGCCACCGCCCAGGCGGCCAAGGATTTGGTCAAAGCCGGTGTGGATGCGGTGAAAGTCGGCGTTGGGCCGGGCTCGATTTGCACGACGCGGATGGTGTCCGGTGCCGGGATGCCGCAGTTGACGGCGATCGGCGATTGCGCCAGGGCATTGGCCGGGTCCAATATTCCGGTGATCGCCGACGGCGGGATCAAGTATTCCGGCGATATCACGAAGGCTTTGGCGGCTGGTGCCTCAGTCGTCATGTTGGGCAGTTTGCTGGCAGGGACAGAAGAAGCTCCGGGAGAAACCGTGCTGTTCCAAGCCCGGACCTATAAGGTCTATCGTGGCATGGGCTCGATCGGCGCCATGGAGCGTGGCGGCGGCGATCGTTATGGACAGGGTGGGCGACCGACTCCAAAGCTGGTTCCCGAAGGCATTGAAGGCCGTGTCCCGTACAAGGGGCTCCTGGCTCCGCACATCTACCAAATGGTCGGCGGCGTGAAGTCCGGCATGGGCTATTGCGGGTGCAAGACCATTCCCGAGCTGCAGCAAAAGGCGACCTTCATTCGTCAAACGCTGGCCGGCTTGCGGGAGGGACATGTGCACGATGTCATCATCACCAAAGAAGCACCCAATTATCGTACTGATTGGGAATAGTACTCGTACGGGTGGAAGGTGAGCCGCCCCTTCCCTGTGTTGTTCATCCCCCGCACTGAACCTCTAACGTGTTACATCTCAAGCGCTTATGGAACTTTGGCACGATCGAATTCTCGTCCTTGATTTCGGCTCCCAATACACGCAGCTGATTGCACGACGTATCCGTGAGGCGCAGGTGTATTCGCAGATCCTGCCCTGCACGGTGTCGCTTGCGACTATTCTGGCCTACCGGCCCAAGGGCATCGTACTGTCGGGCGGGCCCTCCAGCGTCTACGATAAGAAGGCCCCCAAAGTGCCCAAGGAGCTGTTCGCGCAGGGCATTCCGATTCTCGGCATCTGTTATGGGATGCAGCTGGTGACCCACCTGCAGGGTGGTGATGTAGAAAAAGCGCAGCACCGCGAATTCGGTCGGGCTGAGCTCAGACTCGATGATCGGTCGGATCTGTTCAAGGGGATCGGCACCAACGGCTCAACGGTTGTCTGGATGTCGCACGGGGATCGCATCGAGCGCATGCCCCCGGGGTTCCGGTCAATCGCGCATACCGACAACTCACCGATTGCCGCGATGAAGCGGCATGATGGGAAGCAACGCATCTACTGCCTGCAGTTTCATCCCGAAGTGGCGCACACCACCGAAGGCGCCATGATGCTCAAGAATTTCGTCTACGATATCTGTGGCTGCCAGCCCACGTGGACCATGCGTTCCTACGTCGACACGGCGGTGGAGCAGATCAAAGAGCAGGTCGGGACGGAGCGCGTGATCTGTGCGTTGAGTGGCGGGGTGGATTCGTCGGTAGCGGCTGCGCTGACGCATCGCGCGGTCGGCGACCAGTTGACGTGTATCTTCGTGGATAACGGGGTGTTACGCGCGGGTGAGCGGGACCAGGTGGAGAAGACCTTCGCCTCGCAATTGCATCTGAACATGCGGGTGCTCGATCGGACGAGTCAGTTTCTCACTGCGCTGAAGAGTGTGACCGATCCGGAACGAAAACGAAAAATCATCGGCCGCCTGTTCATCAAGAATTTTGAGGCCGAGTCCAAGAAGTTCAAGGGCGTGAAATACCTTGTTCAAGGCACGTTGTATCCGGATGTGATTGAAAGTGTCAGCTTCAAGGGGCCGTCGGCGACGATCAAAACGCATCACAACGTGGGCGGTTTGCCGACACGCATGAAGCTGAAGCTTGTGGAGCCGCTTCGCGAATTGTTCAAGGACGAAGTGCGGGTCCTGGGGAAAGAACTGGGATTGCCGGATGAGATCATCTGGCGGCAGCCGTTTCCCGGCCCCGGGTTGGCGATTCGGGTGCTGGGGGCCGTCACGAAAGAACGCTTGGCGATTCTGCGGGGAGCGGAGACCATCGTCGATCAGGAAATTCGGGCTGCAGGCCTTTATCGAGAGATCTGGCAAGCCTTTGCCGTGTTGCTTCCGATCCGAACCGTCGGCGTGATGGGTGATCAGCGCACCTATGAGCATGTGATTGCGATTCGTGCGGTGACCAGCCTCGACGGGATGACTGCGGACTGGGCTAAGATCCCGAACGAGGTATTGGGGAAAATGTCGAGTCGGATCATCAACGAGGTCAAGGGCGTCAACCGGGTTGTGTATGACATCAGCTCGAAGCCGCCATCCACCATCGAGTGGGAGTAAGCGTGCGTGAAGCGTCATGTGTGAAGCGTGACACGTGGACGGTTTCGAATCCGCGAACGATGGGATACACGAGACGTTTCACGGAGATTTGAGATGGAAGTCAGGCTGCAGAAATTGATTGCCGGAACCGGCCTTGCCTCGCGGCGGAAGGCCGAAGAATTGATTACGTCCGGCCGTGTCACGATCAACGGCAATGTGGTTCGAGAGCTTGGCACCAAGGTTGATCCAGACCGTGACCATGTCAAAGTCGACGGCAAGCATCTGCGCGCCGCTCAGCCCTATGTCTATGTGATCTTGAATAAGCCGAAGAATGTCATGTCCACGCTCGACGATCCCGAGGGACGTCCGACCGTGAAAGACTTTCTGCGTGGTGTGACTGTGCGTGTGTTTCCGGTCGGCCGGCTGGACTTCGATAGCGAAGGTCTGATGCTGCTGACGAACCACGGCGACCTGGCCCAGGCACTCCTTCATCCACGGTACCACGTCCCCAAAACCTATCTGATCAAGGTCATGGGCGTGCTGAATGATGCCGAGATCGGAACATTGGAGCGGGGTGTGAAGCTGGAAGATGGATTCACGGCGCCGGCCAAGGTGCAGAAGATCAGCCGGGCGGAGAGCAATTCCTGGCTGGAAGTGACGATTCATGAGGGACGAAAGCATCAAGTGAAACGGATGCTCGAAGCCGTCGGCCATGCAGTGATTAAGTTGACGCGTGTGCGGATGGGGCCGCTGCTGTTGGGAGATTTGGCGGCGGGCGAATATCGGTTTTTGACCGACCGTGAAGCCAATCGGTTGCGAGAACTTGTGGGGGATCGAATCGCCCGGTCAGAACGTCCGGAACTGGATGCGTCAGGAAAACCCGTGCGCTGGACGCCGCCCACCGAGCCGGCTCCGCCCCGACCACCCAAGCCTGAACGGACCGGGCGGGGGCCGCGATCGCAACGGTCGGAATCTGGCGCCAGGCCGAAGCCGGATCGGGAGAGCCGGACATCCTCACGTCCGGGATTCGGGGGGGCGAAACGACCCATGAGTCACGGTGCAAAGTTCCGTCGCCAGACGGCAGCGACCGGGGGGAAGCGGGGGCCCAAACGGGAAGGTGGGGACTCTCAAGCGCGCGCCTCCGGAACAGCACGGCCCCTTCAACGTCCTCAGGAGGAGCGGGGACGGCGGCCGTTGCGCTCCGAGGGAAATTCGCAAGGTGGTGGGCGCGGTGCGGCGCCAGGCCGTTCGGGCGCGGGTCAGAAATTTCAACAGAACCGGCGTGGCGGGCCTTCGGGATCGCGTCCGGGAGAGCGGGGCCCTGCGAAGCAATCGCGGCACTCGACGCGGAGAAAAGCATGAAGATCAGGACCCATCGGTGCGGGGAGTTGACCAAGGCGCAGGTCGGGCAGCAGGTGGTATTGAACGGGTGGGTACAACGTCGCCGCGATCACGGTATGGTGCTGTTCATCGATGTGCGCGATCGTACCGGCGTGACCCAGGTCGTCTTCAATGCCGAACGAAACGCCGCCGTGCATCAGGCCGCGCATACGTTGCGGAGTGAATGTGTTATTTCGGTCACCGGCCAGGTGATGGCTCGGCCGGAGGAATCGCGCAATCCGAATTTGCCCACGGGAGACATCGAGATTTTTGTCGATGCGGTTGAGATCCTCAATGAGGCGAAGACCCCGCCGTTCATGATCGAAGACGACATCGAAATTACCGAATCGCTGCGGTTGAAATATCGCTATCTGGACCTCAGGCGGCCACGGATGCAACGGCTCTTAGCCTTGCGACATGGGATTATGCAGGCTGTGCGCGCGTTTCTCAATGCCGAGCACTTTCTGGAAGTCGAGACGCCGGTGTTGACGAAAAGTACGCCGGAAGGCGCCCGGGATTATCTGGTGCCCAGTCGGGTGAATCCCGGGATGTTCTATGCGCTGCCGCAATCGCCGCAGCTGTTCAAACAGGTGTTGATGATCAGCGGGGTCGATCGGTATTACCAGATTGCCCGGTGTTTCCGTGACGAAGACCTGCGAAACGATCGCCAGCCGGAATTTACTCAAATCGATCTCGAACTGTCCTTTGTCGACCGCGAGCAGGTCATGTCGCTGATGGAGCGGATGATCGTGTCCGTGTTTAACGATGCCGGCGGGGTGCAATTGCCCGTGCCATTCCCACGGATGACCTATGCGGAGGCAATGGGCCGGTACGGGTCGGACAAGCCGGACTTGCGGTTCGATATGCCGCTGCACGATGTCACGTCCTTTGCCGCGAACAGCGACTTCAAGGTGTTCAAGGACGCGGCCACGAAGGGCGGGCTCGTCAAGGCGTTGATTGTCTCCGGTGGTGCCTCGATTGCGAGGAGCCGCATTGATGCGTTGGGCGAGACCGCAAAGAGCTTCGGCGCGAAGGGCCTGGCCTGGTTGAAAATTACCGCCGAAGGGCAGCTGGAGTCGGTGATCGCGAAGTTTCTCGATGCCAAGGCCTTTGCGGCAGCATTGCCGGAAGCGAAACCGGGAGATCTCGTGCTCTTCGGTGCAGACAAGCCGGCAATTGTTCATGACGTGCTGGGCCGGATTCGCCTGTTGCTCGGCGAGGAACTCAATCTCATCGACAAGACGGCGTGGAAACCACTGTGGGTGACCGAGTTCCCGCTCTTGGACTATTCGCCGGAAGAAAAGCGCTATGTGTTCATGCACAACCCCTTTGCGGCCCCGATGGATGAAGACCTCCCGTACCTCGACACCGAGCCGCTCAAGGCGCGGGCCAAGGCCTACGATATGGTGCTGAACGGGAGTGAGATTGGCGGCGGCAGTATCCGCAACCATCGCAGCGACATTCAGTTTCGCATCCTGGACTTGCTGGGGATCGGCAAAGAGCAGGCGCAGGCCAAGTTCGGCTTTCTGCTGGAGGCGCTGGAGTATGGCGCTCCTCCGCATGGTGGCATCGCGTTCGGGCTCGATCGGTTGATCATGCTGCTGGGTGGAGCCGATTCGATTCGCGATGTCATTGCGTTTCCCAAGACACAACGGGCCCAATGTCCGCTCACTGAGGCTCCCTCCGGAGTCGGGGCCGAGCAGCTCAAAGAGCTGCGGATCAAACTGGATCTCGTCGAGTAGGGAGGCGTGTTCCGCCCCATGGCCGGTAATACCTTGGGTCGAGTCTTCACCGTGACCTCGTTCGGCGAGAGCCACGGGCCGGCGATCGGCTGCGTGGTCGATGGGTGCCCTCCAGGATTGGCCCTCTCTGCAGAAGATATTCAGCAGGATCTCGACCGGCGGAAACCTGGCACCTCCCGCCATGTCACGCAGCGGCAGGAATCCGATACCGTGGAAATTCTCTCCGGCGTGTTTGAGGGGAAAACCACGGGAACTCCCATCGCGCTCCTGATCCGCAACGAAGACCAACGCAGCCGCGACTATGGCAACCTCATCGACACCTTCCGTCCAGGCCACGCCGATTATACCTACTGGCAGAAGTACGGTATCCGGGATCATCGTGGCGGCGGGCGTTCCTCCGCCCGTGAAACCGCGGTGCGGGTGGCGGCGGCCGCAATCGCCAGGAAATGGCTTGCCGAGAAACATGGCGTCGTGATCCGCGGCTACCTCAGTCAACTTGGTCCCATTGACGTCCCGTTCACACACTGGGCGGCGGTCGGGACCAATCCGTTTTTTGCCGCCAATACCGAAGTGGTCGGGCAGCTCGAATCCTTCATGGACGAATTGCGGAAAGCGGGCGACTCTGTCGGCGCAAAAATTACGACCGTGGCAGAACATGTGCCGGTCGGGTGGGGCGCTCCCGTGTATGCCAAGCTGGATGCGGATCTCGCCGGGGCCATGATGAGTATCAACGCCGTCAAGGGAGTGGAAATCGGTGCGGGATTCGCCTCAGTGGCGCAACGAGGTTCCGAGCATGGTGACGAACTGACCCCCGAGGGATTTGTCACTAACCATGCCGGAGGTATTCTGGGCGGCATTTCCACCGGGCAGGATATTATCGTCACCATCGGCATCAAGCCGACCTCCAGTATCCGTGTGCCGCGCCGTTCGATCGATAAGGCCGGCAAGCCTCAATCCGTCGAAACCAATGGCCGTCACGATCCTTGTGTCGGTATCCGTGCGACTCCTATTGCCGAAGCCATGATGGCCCTTGTGCTCATGGACCACGCCCTCTTGCATCGCGCCCAAAACGCCGATGTGAAAACCGCGACTCCGAAGATTGCCGGCTCGATTAAGACAGCCGGTTCTTCAGCCGGTAAACAAGGATCGCCGAGGATCGATCCTGAGTCCCACGAAAAATAGTTTCCGACTACCCATCAA
>WBZQ01000656.1_pt1 | contig 26210 bp, 27 predicted proteins | sample 5204251 | NCBI WGS metagenome assembly WBZQ01 (sample SAMN12412402, study PRJNA552823) | activated sludge metagenome | isolation source: activated sludge from nitrification reactor of wastewater treatment plant... | place: USA: Virginia | collected 2017-09
GACCTTGTCTCCATCCTTGGGAGAGGTAATCACGATCTTCGATCCGTCCTCTACCGGCTTGTCTGCGGCAAAGACCGGTGCTCCGCCGAGTGCGCCCACTAATGCGATACCCAGACCCACAAATCCGATGCTTTTCATCACATGCATAACGGCCTCCTCGTTTAAACCAGTGAATGATCACGACACCCTATTACCCCCCCTACGGACCAATAGCTCGCTTGGATTCTTTTCTCCGGTGTAAGACAATGCCGGTTCTTCCGACTACCTGCCATGGCGACTCACTACGACATCATCATCATCGGGACCGGGCCTGGCGGGGGCACGCTGGCCTATAAGCTGGCGCCGTCGGAGAAGAAGATTCTCCTGTTGGAGCGCGGCGACTATCTGCCGCGAGAGAAAGACAATTGGAGCTCCAAACGGGTCTTCATCGACAACAAGTACAAGGCCAAGGAAACCTGGAAGGACAAAGACGGGGGCACGTTTCACCCCGGCATCCACTACAACGTCGGCGGGAATTCAAAGGTCTACGGCGCGGCGCTCTTGCGCATGCGCGCGCAGGACTTCGGCGAAGTGAAGCATCATGGCGGCATTTCTCCGGAATGGCCGATCCGCTATGACGACCTCGAACCCTATTACACGCAGGCCGAGCACCTGTACCACGTGCACGGTAACCGAGGAGAGGATCCGACCGAGCCGAAGGCCAGCGCACCGTACAAGTATCCAGCCTTGACCCATGAGCCTCGCATTCAAGAACTGCATGAGGATTGGCAGAGGTGCGGCTACAAGCCTTTTCACCTGCCGGTCGGTGTGATGCTGGATGAGGATCATAGGGAAAAGAGCCACTGCATTCGTTGCGGAAGCTGCGACGGCTTTCCCTGTCTCGTCAACGCCAAGGCTGACTCGCAAGTGGTCTGTGTCGATCCGGCATTGCAGTATCCGAACGTGACGCTGCTCACCAACGCACTGGTCGTCAGATTGGAATCGAGAGGGACAGGTCGTGAAGTCACGGGCGTCGTCGTGGTGCGCGACGGCCGGACGGACATCTTCACGGGCAACATTGTGGTGGTCTCAGCCGGCGCGATCAACTCGGCCGCGCTCTTGTTAAAGTCCGCGAACGGGAAACATCCCAACGGGCTCGCCAATTCCTCCGACCTGGTGGGCCGGAACTACATGTGTCACAACAATTCGGCCATGCTGGCGATCTCCAAGCGGCCGAACCCGACGGTCTTTCAAAAAACCATCGGCCTCAACGACTTCTACTTTCCCTCGACTGAGTGGAATTATCCCATGGGCCACATCTCGATGATCGGCAAGCAGGATCTGGATTCACTGCGGGCCGGTGCGCCGGCCTTTGCGCCGGGGCTTGCCCTCGACAAGATGGCGAAACATTCGCTCGACTTCTGGATGACCTCGGAAGATCTGCCCGATCTGAACAACCGCGTGTTTGTCGGCAAGGATGGGAACATTACACTCGCCTATACGGAAAACAATCTGGAGGCGCATCAACGGTTGGCTGCCAAGCTCAAGAGCATGCTCAATCATCTGGGCTGTGAAGAACATCTGCTGCCCACACACCTGTATCTGGGGAAGAAGATTCCAATTGCCGGCACGGCACACCAGTGTGGCACGGTGCGGTTCGGGCGTGATCCGAAGACCAGCGTGCTGGATGTGCACTGCAAGACGCACGATCTAGATAATCTTTACGTTGTGGATGCAAGCTTCTTCGTCTCCAGCTCAGCGGTCAACCCCTCGCTGACGATCATCGCGAACGCCCTGCGAGTAGGGGACCATCTGCTCTCAAGACTCGCGTGAAACAACCGGCGTGAAAGGTGAAACGTGAAAAGTGTTGCCAAGAAGATTGCGCTCACCGCCCTGCAATTCCTTGTATTGTACACCGGGCCCTCGGAGGCCCAGGTTGCAGTCCAATCCGTCGCCTCCGTCGGCTTCACCGTTTCGGACATGGACCGGTCCATCGCCTTCTATCGGGACGTGTTGACGTTCACGCCGCTGAGTGACGTGGAGGTCGATGGGCCTGAATATGATCAATTCTGGGGTATGTTCGGCGTGCGCGCGCGAGTCGTGACGCTGCAACTCGGCGAGCAGCAACTAGTGCTGACCGAGTTTCTCTCGCCCCCGGACCTGCGACCGGTTCCGATGCCGTCCTACAGCCATGATCTCTGGTTCCAGCATTGCGCCATTGTCGTGCGCGACATGGAGGCCGCCTGGGCGCAGCTGCGGAAGCACCATGTCCGCCAGGTGTCGCCGCGACCGCAGACCATCCCGAGGTCGAATGTCGCTGCCGCCGGCATCAAGGCGATGAAGTTTCGAGATCCGGACGGACATAATCTCGAACTGCTCTGGTTTCCGGATGACAAGGGGCATCCACGCTGGCAGAGGAGCGGGACCGACCTGTTCCTGGGGATCGATCACACGGCGATGACGGTCCGGAGCACGGAGAACAGCACCAAGTTTTATCGCGACCTGTTGGGGATGACGGTTGCCGGAGGCACGCTCAATATGGGCGCGACCCAACAGTATCTCGACAGTTTGCCCGGCGCCCGTACACGCGTCACCGGCCTGGCCCCGAAGCTGAACCCGCCGAGCCTGGAATTTCTGGAATATGAACTCCCGACGGCAGGACGGCCTTTCCCCATCGATTCTCATCCGACCGATCTCTGGCACTGGCAGACGACGCTCGTGGTGTCCGATGCGGAGGCAGCCGCATCAGCACTGCGAGACGCGGCGCAGTTTGTGTCATCCGGCGTGGTGACATTGCCGGATAAGAGTGTGGGATTCGGGAAAGGCTTCCTGGTGCGAGATCCCGATGGACATGTGATGCAAGTGGTTTCACCATGAGCGCCATGACGATGGTCTCCACAGGGATGCTGCGCACGATGACGACCTGGATCAAACTCGGGTGTGGCGCCCTGGCGGTGGCCGCCGCTTGGTGGGGGGGCTCCTCATTCGACTATGAGCGATATTTTTCGCCGACCGCGCTCGCGCAATGGATCAGTGAGGCCGGCCCGCTGGGGCCGCTGCTGCTGATCGGAGGCATGGTCGGAGCGGTGATCGTCCCGCCAATCCCCAGTTTGCCGTTGGACCTCGCAGCCGGAGCGGCCTTCGGCCCGTTCTACGGCGCACTCTATGCCGTGATCGGCGCGGAGATCGGCGCGATCGTTTGTTTTCTCATTGCGCGTGCGTTGGGACGCGAGGCGCTGTCGCACCTCATGAAGACGGAGCATACGTTTTGCCGGATGTGCACGGACCATCAGTTGATGGGCGCCATGTTCATCGCCCGGTTCATCCCGATCTTTTCATTCGACGTCGTGAGTTACGGCGCCGGCCTCACGAATATTTCGCTCAAAACCTTCGCGTTGGCCACCTTGTTCGGCATGGCGCCGCCGACCTTTGCGTTCGTTTATCTGGGTAGTAGCGTCGTCAGCGCCCAATGGCCGTTGATTGCCGCCGGCGTCGTGATGGTTGCCTGCTTTCTGGCAATGCCCAAGATTCTGGCTAAGTACCGGACGAATCCCTTCGCCCGGCTCCTCCTTGGACCGCCGCCGGCCGCGGCGGTCCGAATGGAAATCCCCCTGCAGATCCGCTGTATTGGCTGCGGCGCACGGTTGTCGCCTCCATGACTGCCCCCGTTGTGCCCGCGATTCCCTTGGTTGCGGGACTTTCCCCTCCGGTGCTAGACTTTGCGCGATTTTTCCTGCCCTCCACGGTCCTCAGTAGGTGAGTGTGATGGCATCTCCCGACCTTGAAGAAGCTCTCCGACGCAGCGAGGAATTGGCCGCTCGCCTGATCGAAAGCAGTCGCGATTGCATCAAGGTGCTTGATCTCAACGGGCATCTTCTGTTCATGAACGCTCACGGCATGACGGCCCTGGAGATCTGCGACTTCGGTCCGCTGGTCGGTTCGCCCTGGATTGAGTTCTGGGACGGACAAGACCGGGAGCACGCGAGGGCTGCAATCGAACAGGCGCGTCAGGGGGAGGTCGGCCGGTTCACGGGATTCTTCGCCACGGCACAAACCAAAACGCCAAGATGGTGGGACGTCTCGGTTTCTGCCATTCTCGATCAGGACGGGAAACCCGAACGGCTACTCGCGATTTCGCGCGACGTCACGGGACTGAAACAAGCCGAACAGGCCATTCAGCAAGCCTACGATCAATTGGAGCAGCAGGTGGTGGTACGTACCCGCGAGCTTGCACAGACCGGTGTGGTCCTTCAGCAGATCGTCGAAGGGGTCGAGTCGAAAATCGGTGAACAGTTCTTTCCCTCGCTCGTGCAGCAGCTGGCCACCGCGCTCGGCGTGGATTATGCCTATGTGTCCGAGCTCAGAGAGAATGGCATCAGCTTCCGATCCAGAGCGGGATGGGGCAAGGGGCAGCCGCTTCCCCAGTTCGACGTGCCGGCACACGGCCCCTGCGAAACTGTACTGACACGCAAATGTGTCCACCATCCGGACCAACTACGCGAGCTGTATCCTCACGTTCAACTCATCCAGGACATCGGCGTCGAGAGCTACTGTGGGGTGCCGATTGTGGATGGCTCGGACCGGGTCATCGGGCACTTGGCAATCATGGATTCCAAGCCGATGCTCGATCCTGTGCGGACGACATCGATCCTTGGGATCTTTGCGACGCGAGCGGCCGCGGAGTTCGAGCGGTTACGGTTTGAACGAGCGCTACGCAAGAGCGATCTCACGTTGCGGAAGATCGATGAAGGGACGGCGGGGGCCACCGGCGCGGCCTTTTTCCCCTCATTGGTCAAAAGTCTCGCGGAAGCGCTCCAGACCAGATACGCCTTCGTCTCCAAGTTCGTCAGCGGTTCGCATACGCGTGTGCGCACGCTGGCGTTCTGGCATGGTGACGGTTTTCTCGACAACTTCGAATACGGCCTGCCCCACACCCCTTGCGAGCGCGTGTTAGCGGGAGAAGTGTGTCTGTTCCCGGAGAAGGTACAGGACTTGTTTCCCGAGCATCGGGAGGATCTGGCGAAGCTGGGTGTCGAGAGTTACCTCGCCATTCCTGTTTCGGACCGCTCCGGCACGGTCATGGGGCATCTCGCCGTCATGGATACCAAGCCGATGCACGACGACCCTCGGGTGCTGTCGGTGTTCAAAATTTTCGGGGTCCGGGCAGGTGCCGAGTTGGAGCGAGAACGCCTGGATACCCAGCTGAAGGAGAACGAGGAGCGATTGCGGGACCTGTTTGACGAGGCTCCCATTGCCTATGTGCATGAAGGATTGGACACCCGCTTTCTGCGTGCCAATCGCGCGGCGATGCGGAGCCTGGGTATCACGCCGGAAGAAATCAACGGGACGTATGGCCGCAGTTTTATTCCGGACACGCCGGATGCTCAGCGCCGCTTGAAGGAAGCCTTCGATTCCGTCGGCCGTGGTGCCGACACCAGCGGCGTGGTGCTGGAATTGCGCCGTAAGGACAACGGCAAGCCGCTCTGGATTCAGTGGTGGTCGAAACCGGATCCCAGTGGTACCTACACCCGCACCATGTTCGTGGACATTACCGAGCGTGTGCTGATGGAGCAGGAAAAGGCCCGGCTCGAAGCGCAGAACGTCTACCTGCAAGAAGAAATCAAGGGCGCGCACAATTTCGAAGAACTGATCGGGTCGTCGACGTCGCTCAGAAAAGTGCTCAAGAACGTGGAGCGGGTGGCGCCGACCGATTCGACGGTGCTCATCACCGGCGAGACCGGCACCGGCAAGGAACTGATTGCGCGCGCGGTTCATAATCTGAGCCCTCGTAAGGATCGGCCCTTGGTGAAGGTGAACTACGCCGCCATCCCGGCCGGCCTGATCGAAAGCGAACTCTTTGGCCACGAAAAGGGCGCTTTCACCGGCGCGCTGACGAAGAAGATGGGTCGCTTTGAAGTGGCGGATAAGGGCACGATTTTTCTCGATGAGATCGGCGATTTGCCGCTGGATCTGCAATCGAAGCTGCTGCGGGTGTTACAGGAAGGCGAATTCGAGCGAGTCGGCGGTACGCAGACCTTCAAAGTGAAGGTGCGGGTGATCGCCGCCACGAACCGGGATCTGGCACAGCAGTCGAAGGCCGGTCAGTACCGTCCCGATCTCTATTACCGGCTGAACGTGTTTCCGATTCACCTGCCGCCGTTGCGCGAGCGCGAGAGCGATATCCCGCTGCTGGTGCAGTACTTCGTCCGCAAGTTCGCCGCGAACTTCGGGAAGAAGATCGACCGGATTCCTGAACGGATGATGACGGCGCTCCAGCGTTATCCCTGGCCGGGCAACATCCGCGAACTGGAACATGTCATCGAACGGGCGGTCATTCTCAGCGAAGGACCGGAATTGGAACCGATCGAGTGGTTGTCGTCGTCTGACGGCAAGGCCGGTCCGGCCAAGACGCGCACCCTCGAGGAAGCAGAACGGCAACACATTGCCGACGTGTTGGAGCAGACCAGCTGGCGCGTGAGCGGTCCCAAGGGCGCGGCTGCCGTTCTTGGATTGAAACCGACGACCCTTGAAGCCAAGATGAAAAAGCTCGGCATCGAACGCAAGCAGCGTGAAGCGTAAAGCATCGTTCGTGAGGCGCGAACCGGTATAACGATCCTTATCTTTTCCCGCCCTCCCTTTTTCTGATCGTTCCCAATCCGCCACATCTCACGCCGATTCTCCGGCGAGTTTCGGCTCACGATCCACGAACGACGATCCTTTCTCCCAATATATCGTGACGGTCCCAATATTTTGGGAATCCATCCTGCGCTGACAGGCGGCTGTTTCCAGCAACGTTCTTCCATTTCTCATCGCATTGACGAGCACTTAGCGTTTCAGGCGGCACTGCCGCGCTGTGTGGCATCGCTGTTGCTGATGAGTCTTCTCAGTGCAGGAGAGCAAAGGAGATGCTGGAGCGATGTTGAAGATCACCAAGACGCAAGAAAGCGGAAGCGACGTTCTCCTCAAGCTGGAAGGAAAGATCACGGCACAGTGGGCCGATCTCCTCGACGGCGAGTGCCGCTCGTTCCTCCGACAGAAGAAGACCGTCTATCTGGACTGTTCTCATGTGGATTTTATCGATCAGCGAGGAGTGGAGGTGGTCAAGAACTTCCCTTCCACCCAAGTTACCCTGATGAGCGCTCCCGGTTTTGTGACGGAGTTGCTGCAGATTGGAGGCCAGTCATGAATTCAGCCATCACCACCTATCACGAATCGACGGGACAGTCCTTGCTGGCCGGAGAATCGACGGTCGTTTCGACAGGCACGCCGCCCCCGCAGGCAGAGCGGACCCTCCTTGCCAGGCTCCGCGCCGGTGATGAGGGTGCGTTCGGCGAGTTGGTCGACAAACATCACGGCGCACTGATTCGGATGGCCCTGAGCCATGTGGCGGATCGGGAGGTGGCCGAGGAAGTGGTGCAAGACACGTGGATAGCCGTGATCGAAGGGTTGTCCCGCTTCGAGGGGCGCTCGTCGCTGCGGACCTGGATTTTCGGGATTCTGATTCATAAGGCGAAGGACCGGGGCGTGCGCGAGAAGCGGCACACGACGTTCTCCGCCTTCGAGTCTTACGAGGACGACCAGGACGAAGCGATCGATCCCTCCCGTTTCCAACAATCGGGCGAATGGGCCGGCCATTGGGCCTTTCCTCCGCAACCGTGGGACGACCAGACTCCGGAGAAACTGTTGGCCTCTCAGCAGGCGGTTTCCGCCATGAACCAGGCGATCGAGGCGTTGCCCAGAAACTTGAAGGAGGTCTTGATTCTTCGCGATGTCGATGGGCTGGAATCACAGGAGGTGTGCGAGTTGCTGAAGATCACGGAAACCAATCTGTATGTGCGCTTACACCGGGCCCGGGAGCGCGTGCGCCGGGCGGTGGAGGTCTATCTGGAAGGGGTGCCTCAGGCAGTGTAAGAAATGCCTGAACGGGGAGACTCAGGGATGAGTACCATCATTGGAGGTCCTCCCTATGGCACACGATTCGTCTGAACGCACGGCACCGGACATCACGTGCCGTGAGGTGGTCGGCTGGACCTCGGCGTACCTCGATGAGCATGTGGGTGATCCGATAAAAGTTCGCCTGGCCCTGCATCTATCCACCTGTGTCGGTTGTGGGACGTATGTGAAACAGATTGCGTCCATTCGGAACCTGCTCGGATTGCTGCCGGGAGCAGCCGAAGAACCAGCTCGGCGTGACCGTGTGCGCCGGATATTCTCAGCGCGACAGCAGCGGCTGTAGTCGGCCACATGAGCGCAGCGCGCCCCCGTGAGACGGGGCAATCCACCGATTTGTGACGGACACAAGCGGCAGCCATTCATCCGCGAGCTTCTTTCAGCCCTGCCATGTCACAGGGAGGTCGCGATCCACAAAAGCCATGAGACTTCTCCCGGCAGGGCCGCTATAGTGTAACCATGGTTCCATGGTGCACGACCATCTGATGGGTTCAGGTCTCCCGATAGCGATCTGTCAGCATGAGGAGGCGCATGGAGAGCGCACTACTTTACGACCGGCTGCAGTTTGCCGTTACCTCCACCTTTCACTATCTCTTTCCGCAATTGACGATGGGCCTGGCCCTGCTGCTGGTCTATTTGCGGACCAGGGATCTGCTGAGTGCCGACGATCATTTTCATCACGTGGCCCGGTTCTGGACCGGCATCTTCGCGTTGAGTTTTGCCTTTGGCGTGGTGACCGGCATTCCGTTGGAATTTCAATTCGGCACGAATTGGGCGAAGTTCTCCAATTACGCCGGGGGAATCATCGGGCAAACCCTGGCGATGGAAGGGGTGTTCGCGTTCTTCCTGGAGTCTTCTTTCCTAGGCATTCTGCTGTTCGGTGAAAATCGATTCAGCCGTCGCTTGCAGTGGTTTGCCGCGCTGATGCTGTTCCTGGGCTCCTGGCTGTCCGGGTATTTCATCCTGGCGACCAACGCCTGGATGCAACATCCTGTGGCCTATCGTGTGGCAGAGGATGGCCGCCTGTTCGTGGACAGTTTGACCGGGTTGCTGACCAATCCCTGGCTCTTCTGGCAGTTCGCCCACAACATGACTGCGGCAGTGGTGACCGGGTCCTTCGTGATGGCGGCGGTCGGCGCCTTCTATCTATTGGCTGGTCAGCACCGGTCCCATGCCAAAACCTATCTACGCACCGGGGTGGTCGTCGGGGCCGTCGCTTCCGTGTTGATGATCTCGCCGACGGGACATGAAAACGCCAGGCAGGTGTTCGAGTATCAGCCGATCAAGGGTGCCGCATTCGAGGGGCTGTTTCGCACCGAGCGGGGAGCCGATGTCGTGTTGGTCGGCCAGCCGAATGTGGAAACCATGACCATCGATAATCCACTGGTGATCCCATCCGCCCTGAGTCTGCTCGTGTATTACGACCTCTATGCCAATGTGAACGGACTCGATGTGTTCGCGTTGCGAGAGTGGCCTGACAACATCCCGCTTCTCTACTACTCGTACCACATCATGGCCGGACTGGGGACCATCCTGATGGCTGTGATGGGGATTGCACTCCTCTGGTTATGGCGGGGGAGGCTCTTCGAGGCGAACTGGTTGCTTTGGTTGCTCATGCTCAGCGTCCCGTTTCCCTATATCGCCACCACGGCCGGTTGGATGACAACCGAACTGGGTCGTCAACCCTGGCTCGTGTATGGCCTGCTCCACACGGCCGACGGCGTCTCCCCGTTAGTCCATTCAGGGAATGCGCTGTTCACGCTCATCGGGTTTCTCGGCCTTTACCTGTTCCTCGGCCTGCTCTTTCTGTTTCTGCTGGCCGAGACGATTCGACAAGGACCGGCAGAGGTAGCGACTGGGGACGTCATGCCTGGCTGATTGGAGAACAGTCACGCGATGGAAACCTTCTGGTTTGGCGCCGTCACGTTGATGCTGGCGGTCTACGTGGTGCTCGATGGCTACGATTTCGGGGTCGGCATGGTATACCCCTTTGTCGCTCGGACGGATGAAGACAAACGGGTGATCCTGGCGGCCATCGGCCCGGTCTGGAGCGGTAATGAAGTATGGTTGATCGCCGCAGGCGCTGTCCTGTTTCTGGCCTTTCCCAAGGCCTATGCCGCAGGTTTCAGCGGCTTCTACCTCGCGCTGATCATTGTCCTCTGGTTGCTGATGGGCCGCGGTCTGGCCATTGAACTGCGCGGGCACCTGGACCATCCTCTCTGGAGAGAGTTCTGGGATGTAGTATTCGCCTCCACCAGTGCATTGCTGTCGATCGTGTTCGGGGCCGCGCTGGGCAACTTGATTCGCGGTGTGCCGTTGAATGCCGAGGGTTACTTCTTTGTGGCGCTCTGGACCAACTTTCTCCCAGGTCCTGAGCCGGGCATTCTCGATTGGTTCACGCTGCTGCTGGCACTCACCAGCGTCGTGCTCCTGACCCTGCACGGGGCCAATTTTCTGGCCATGAAAACCACCAATGAGTTGCAGGCCAGGGCCCGGCGCGTCGCTCGTCTGAGCGGGTATGCCACGACCCTGCTGGTCGCGTCGGTTCTGCCGGTGCTCTCCCTGGTACAGCCGTCTCTTCGGCTGAACTACGATGCCCATCCGATCGGGTATGGTCTTCCATTGATCGCGCTCGCCGCGTTGATAGCCGTGCAGGTATTCCGAGCACAAGATCGGGATGTGGCGGCGTTCACCGCATCGAGTCTGCTCCTGCTGGGCTTGCTCGGAGGCATTGCATGGGGGGCTTATCCGAATATTCTCATCGCGACGACTGATCCCGCTCACAGTTTAACGGTCACCAATGCCTCGGGCGGGAGCGATGGCCTGCAAGCGGCTTTTTGGTGGTTTACGATCGGACTGGCCATCATCATCGCCTATCAAATCTGGATCCACCGCCTCTTCTGGGGGCCCGTGAAATCGGGATCCGGCGATTTCTCTGCCCACTAACCAGCCCGTAAGATTTTCCCCTTCCCCCTGACGAAATAGCAGGTCAACCGCTTGCTGCGTTCAGGGAGAAGACATCATGAAAGCCGTCGCCGTTATTCCGGGACAGCCGGATTCCATTCATCTTGCGGAGTTACCGAAGCCGTCGGTTCATGAGATTCCGAACGGTCGTGGGGTGCTGGTGCAGGTGTTGCGTGTCGGGGTCGATGGCACGGACAAAGAAATCAACGCCGCCGAGTATGGGATGGCTCCTCCGGGTGACGGCTTTCTCGTGATCGGTCATGAGTGTCTGGGACGGGTGCTGGAAGTCGGCCCCGCTGTCAGTGAGTTCGCGCCGGGTGATTATGTGGTGCCGACGGTGCGGCGGCCGGGCGGCAGTTTTTACGATCAGATCGGCCAGTACGATATGACAAGCGAAGATACGTATTTCGAACGGGGCATCAACCTTCGACACGGTTATTTGACGGAACGGTTCGTGGATGATCCGGAATACCTCGTGAAGATTCCGAAGGGGCTCAAGCACGTGGCCGTTTTGTTGGAGCCGACGTCGATCATCGAGAAGGGCATCATCCAGGCCTACGAGGCGCAGCGGCGTTTTAAAATCTGGCGTCCGAGGAAAGCCGCTGTGTTGGGCGCCGGAACCGTGGGGCTGCTTGCCGCCCTCTCGTTGAGGATGAAAGGGTTCGATGTGACCAGTTTCGGCAAGCAGGGCGGGCCGTCGCGTAATCTTGACCTCTTGGCGGAACTCGGCGTGCGCTATGTTCCCACGAACGAGCTGTCGATCCGAGAGGCGGCAAAGCGCTTTGGCCCGTTCGATTTGATGTTCGAGGCGACCGGCTACTCTCCGGTGGTGTTCGAAGCGATGGAATGTTTGGGTAAGAACGGTGTGCTGGTGCTGGCGAGTGTAACCGGTGGGGACCGCGAGCACCCGATCCCTGCCGACAAGATCAACTTGGATTTCGTGCTGGGCAACAAACTGGTCGTAGGAACGGTTAATGCCAACCGGGAATATTTTGAAGCGGGGGTCTACGACTTCGCGCGGGCGGAGTTGGAGTTTTCCGGCTGGCTGTCGAAACTCCTCACCCATCCGGTGGAAGGCCTAGACAACTACCGGGACATGATGCGGTTGCTGACAGAGGAGCGTAGCGCGATCAAGGTCTACGTGAATGTGGCCTACGACCAGCAGGGCCCGACGCCTCGCCTTGGCCATGAGGCGGAGCCGCGATGCACAATCCCGAATGGATGAGAACAATGTGCGTAATGCAACGCGCGATATCCGGGATGCTTCTGATCCTGCTGTTCGTCGCACCTTCATGGGGCGGGCAGTTCTTTGAGCAAGACGGCATCGCGATTCGAGGCTACGACCCGGTTGCTTATTTCACGAGGGGGACACCCATGCAGGGTGTTCCCGAGTTCCACGCCGTCTTTCAAGGATCGACCTTTTACTTTGCCTCGGCAACACATCGAGACATCTTTCTTGCGAACCCGGAGAAATTCTCCCCTCAATATGGCGGTTTCTGCGCCTATGGCATGGCGAAAGGCTACAAAGCCTCCACCGATCCGGTCGCCTTTACGGTGGTCGGTGAGAAGCTTTATCTCAATTACAGTGGCACCGTGCGGGCGCTCTGGATCTTCGATATTTCCGGCTACGTCAAGAAAGCCGACCACAATTGGCCTGCCGTGCGGTTGACCACTCGGGTCACGCCATAGTTCCGTCGCCCCTTCTCAGCGTAAGAACTCCCCATACGCACCGACTCATGCACAGAGCGACACCATCTTCTCTGTTACGTGTTCACGCCGGAGGAGCCTATGACACCGACATTACACGTTGATCCCCTTGTTCCAGAAACGATGCCCGTGATGTCTGCGCCGCCGGTGGACCAGCCCTCGACAGCACCGGGGGAGTGGGCCGCCGGCCAAGACTTGCCAGAGGAGCGGATCTATCGCCACCGCCTCCCGGTGCGGATCGGCCATTGGCTGAATGTGGGCTGTCTCTTCATTCTCATCATGAGCGGGTTGCAGATTTTCAACGCCCATCCGGCACTCTATTGGGGGGATCGATCGGATCGAGACCGACCCCTACTTTCCATTCGCGCCGTCAAATCGTCGGATGGGGGCCAAGTGAACGGCATCACCACGATACTGGGCTATCCATTCGATACCACCGGGGTCCTCGGTTATTCCAACAACAGTGCCAGGGCGTTTCCCGCTTGGGCGACTGTGCCGAGCGCGAAATGGCTCGCGATGGGCCGCCAGTGGCATCTCTTCTTTGCCTGGCTGTTCGTCATCAACGGCCTGTTCTTTGCAACCTATGCCTTCATCAGCCGCCACTTCACGAAAGACCTGCTGCCGACCGGCCGAGATCTGAAGAACATCCCACAGGCGGTGAAAGACCATCTCCGGTTGCGCCACCCCAAGGGCGATGAAGCCAAGCGCTACAACGTGCTGCAGAAGCTGGCCTACATCGGCGTCCTGTTCGGACTCGCGCCGCTGATCGTGCTGACCGGTCTGACGATGTCGCCGACGATCGATACCGCGTTTCCTTGGCTCTTGACGATCTTTGGCGGGCGACAGGCGGCGCGGACGATTCATTTCATCGCCTGCTTCTCCTTCGTCGGGTTCATCGTCATCCACGTCGCGCAGGTGATGCTGACCGGTTTCTTCAACAACATCCGATCGATGGTGACCGGATACTTCGTCGTACGGCATGAAGGAGTGAAGTGATGAAACACGAACAAGCCATGGAACGTCGCGGATTCTTGAAGGCCACGGTCGGCGCAGCGGGCTTCGTTGCGCTCGCCGGTTGTGACCAGTTGACGCAGAGCAGTTGGTTCCCTTCGATTCTTCATATGGCTGAGGGCTTGACCGAACGGGCTCAGCGCACGGTCACACCGGCCAGTGCCATGGCCAAAGAGTATGGGGAGGGAGACATTTCGAATGTATTCCCGGCCAACGGCAATACGGATCCTGGGACGGAAGAGTATGCCGTGATGGTGAAGAACGATTTTGCCGACTGGCAGGTGCTGATCGATGGGCTGGTGACAACGCCCACCATGTTCTCGCTCGGCGCAATCAAGGAGATGCCCGCGCGCACGCAGATCACCCGGCACGATTGCGTCGAAGGGTGGAGCGCCATCGGAAAGTGGACCGGTGTGCCGTTGGGCGACCTGCTGCGCAAAGTCGAGCCGCTGCCGACGGCGAAGTATGCGGTCTTCTACTGCGCCGACATCGACGATGAAGGCCTGTCGTATTACGAAAGTATGGCGGTGGCCGACTGCTTTCACCCGCAGACGATCCTGGCGTATGCATTGAACGACAAAACACTCGATATTTCTCATGGGGCGCCGTTGCGCCTTCGCTTCGAACGTCAGCTGGGCTACAAACAAGCGAAGTATGTGGAACACATCGAGCTAGTTGCGTCGCTCGACGACATCGGCGGGGGTAAGGGGGGCTATTGGGAAGATCAAGGGTATGAATGGTATGCAGGCATATAGGATGTTGAAACAGGTTGCCAGCTTCGTTCCCGCTCCTTCGCACCCGGCGACGTACATACAAGCGTACGCCTCGGGTCCTCAGTCGCTCGTGCCTTGCTGGACAACCTGCTTGAATAGCCTATTAAGCAGTGTGATGCTCGTCATCCTCTCCGGATGTCTCTCGCCCATCGCCATGCATCGGGCGGTGATCGAGTACGACCGGACGGTGAGTTATGTCGAAGCGGATCTGCTCCTCTTGAACATTGCACGGGCCCGGTACCACCGGCCGGTGCATTTCACGGCGGTGTCCAGCGTCGCGGCCACGTTCGACTTTCGAACCAGCGCCGGGATCTCCGGAGGATTGGGGCGCGCGCCGGAAGCGGCCGAGCGGGCGATCAATCTGGAGTACAGCGCGAGCGTCGCGGAGAATCCGACCATCACGATTGTGCCGATCACCGGCGAGGAATTTACGAAGCGTGTGTTGCGGCCGCTCGACGAGGATAAGTTCGAATTTCTGGTTCGGCAGGGATACGACATTAATATGGTGCTGCGCCTTATGGCTCGCGGCATTGCGTTCGATGACGAGCGCGGCCCTCTCGTGTTGTTTAATGCGCCGTCCCAAGGAGAGGGCTACAGAGAGTTTCGCCGGAGGCTGTTGCATCTGGCCTGGTTGGACACGGAGCGCCAACTCTTTGTCGGTCCGATTGTGTTCGAGGAGAGTCACACGGTCCGCACGAATCGTCCGCCGAACCCCGACGAAGTCGTTGCGGCACTGGAGAAGGGATTCCGTTGGGAAGGCGACGACGAGGGAAAAGTCCACACGGTCCGCCGTAAGGCCGTCGGCAGGCTGGTGATCGCAAATTACGACCCGGCCCGATTGTCGAACGAGGAACGGCGGCACCTGCATGAGGAAGCCCAACGGGCGCCGCTCGACTCCGTCCTGGTCGATATCCGGCCGGGCTATCCGGGCGGCGACTATCCGTTGCACGGCTCGATCTTGCTCCGCAGCATGAACGCGATCATCGGCTTCGTGGCCCGGAGCATCGAGGAGGAGCAGGAGCTGATGGTGTCCCCCGATGTCAGAACGAAGACGGTCGTGCGGAACCCGGCTCGTACGCTCGAGATCGAGGAGTCCGACTCGAAGCCCGGCGATTATGAATTCTCCGTGCCGTTCGACGGTCGGTATTACTCGGTCCGGAAATATCCTGTGAGTCAGGGCATGGTACCGAGCTGGAATCAAGAAGCTTTTGCGGTTCTGTCGAATCTCTTCCAGATGACGGTGACGGATCTGACGAAGTATCCGACACCGGCGATTGCGATTGCCAAGTAGCAGCTGCGATGTGTCACTGCGCCGCCTCGCCTGAGAGCGTCCACCTTCTCTACACAATCGCCCATGGTGGATAGCCGGCTGTGGGGCCGACGCGGCCACATCACTTGGGGCTGTCAGGCTAAGCGAGAACCCCCTGTAAGGATCGGCTCTCCTGACCGACTCAGTCCATAGCTGTAACAAGCACAATCTTCCACGGTGAAGGGTCAGAAAGGAGCCATGATGCTACACCACGAGATGATAGGGGAGGTTGCGGCCCCTCCCGCAATGCCTGCCCAAGCGAGAGCCCGGGGAAAACTGATCGTCTTGCTCGTCCTCGCCCTTGGCCTCGCGGCGTTCTTCTATCTCGACGTGGGGCGCGCACTATCGCTCGGCGCATTGAAGGAGAATCGCGATCGCTTGCTCGCCTTCACAGGAGCCAACTATGCCACCGCCGTGGGGCTCTTTATTGTGTCGTATGCAATGGTTACGGGTCTGTCGCTGCCTGGCGCGGTCATCCTGACGCTGGCCGGAGGATTCTTGTTCGGCAGCATTTTCGGAACGCTCTACGTCAACCTAGGCGCGACAACCGGCGCGACTCTGTCGTTTCTCGTCGCTCGGTACCTCCTGCGTGATGCCGTCGAACAGAAATTCGGGAAATGGCTTAGCCCCTTCCAGGAAGGATTCGCCAAGAATGCTCTCAGCTATCTCATGACCCTGCGCCTGATTCCGCTGTTCCCCTTCTTTGTTGTGAATCTGGTGTCGGGGCTGACGCATGTACGCGTGGGGACTTACATCATGGCCACGGCCATCGGGATTATCCCCGGCTCCTTCGTATACGCGTACGCTGGACGACAACTGGGTACTATCAACTCGCTCAAGGAGATTGCCTCGCCCAGCGTGCTTGCTGCGTTCATCCTCCTAGGGCTTCTTGCCCTCGTCCCCATTGTCTACAAAAAGCTCTCCGTAAACAAACAGGATGGCCACTGATTGCTGATGCGAAGGAGCGACCTCCTATGATTACACATCCGACCGAGAGGATGGATTCGATGCCCCAGCCTGAGTACGGGGTGGTTTTTCCGCAAGACGAGCATAACGAGAAACTCGTCGACAATGTACACCCATCGAGTTGGATCAATCCTGAGTCCAGGGATCGCTACAATATTATTGTCATCGGGGCTGGGACGGCTGGCCTCGTCACAGCCGTGATTGCGGCCGGGGTGGGGGCCAAAGTGGCCTTGATAGAGCGGCATCTCGTGGGAGGTGATTGCTTGAACGTCGGCTGTGTGCCGTCCAAGGGGATCCTCCGAGCGGCGCGCGCCTGGGCCGACCTGCGCAATGCAGGAGAATTTGGGCTTCACATCCCTCCGGGCGTGAAATACGACTTTGGCGGCGCGATGACCCGGATGCGGAAGTTGCGGGCACGAATCAGTCACACGGACTCGGTCCACCGGTACACGAAGTTGGGCGTTGACGTGTACATCGGTAACGCACGGTTTACCGATGGCGACACAATCCAGGTCGAAGGACTGGCCGGCAACCGCACGTTGAGATTCGTCAAGGCAGCGATTTGTACAGGGGCCAGAGCCGCGGTTCCGTCCACGCCAGGATTAGCTGAGGTCGGCTACCTCACCAACGAAACAGTGTTCTCGCTGACTGAATTGCCGCAACGTATTGGGGTCATCGGGGCGGGACCGATTGGGTGCGAGCTGGCACAAGCGTTTGCCCGGTTCGGCAGCCAGGTATTTCTTATCGAGGCACAGCATGGCCTTATGCCGAATGAGGATCGAGACGCAGCGGCGATCGTTGAGCAGAAGATGGTCCGCGATGGGGTGAAGCTTCTCTGTTGTGGCAAGGAACTGAAGCTCAGCAAAATGGATAGTGGTAAGCGGCTGACCGTCGACTCGCACGGCCAATACTATGACATCACCGTCGACGAAATTCTCCTGGGTGTCGGTCGCACGCCGAACGTCCAGGGGCTTGGATTGGAAACCGCCGGTGTCAAGTACGACAGAAACGGCGTTATGGTGAACGACCGACTCCAGACGACGAATCCCAGAATCTATGCAGCGGGCGATATCTGCTCCAAGTACAAGTTCACTCACGCAGCTGATGCCATGGCACAGATCGTCATCCAGAACGCGCTGTTCCCTCATCCGTTCGGATTAGCCTATGCGAGTGCGGATTCGTTGGTCATGCCCTGGTGCACCTACACAGAGCCGGAAGTCGCGCACGTGGGAATGTATGAAGCGGATGCCAGGGCCAAGGGCCTCGAAGTCGAGACCTACACCTACCACCTCGCTGAAGTGGACCGGGCGATACTCGATGGCGAAGACGAAGGCTTTGCGCGTGTGCATATTCAGAAGGGTACCGACAAGATCCTCGGTGCCACCATTGTAGCTTACCATGCCGGTGACATGATCAATGAGTTCTCCGTAGTGATGAAAGCCGGGGCCGGTGCCAAGACGATTGCCGGGACGATTCATCCCTATCCCACGCAGGCAGAGGTTAACAAGAAGGTGATAAACCTCTGGCGCAAAGCACACTTTACGAACGGGCAAAAGAACATCCTCACGAAGTGGTTCGCTTGGACGCGAAAAAGCTAGGGTTCGCATGGCTCGCTTGCGATGCGTACATCCGCCATTCGCACAACGCCCCTGATGTTGCATGCGCAGTTGTCACGACGCCTGAAGGTGACATGCCGTGCCTGGTCGGTTCAGCTCATTGCTTCAGGAGCGGCTGATGTTCGCTCACGACCAAGAAAGCTCCCAGTCGGACCACTATGAAGTGGCGAAGAGGCCGAGCTTGAGCAAGGAAGCAATCGCGGTCTTGTCCATGCGGCGCTCCGACAGCGACCAACGTCACGACACCGATAACCTCGACCCCAAAGAGAGGTTGACCATGATTCTGAGGGTCATGACGACAATCGGGGTTCTTCTGCTCAGCATCTCTGCCCCATGGGCGACCGCCCAAGGGGATGTTGGCAGTAAAGCGCCAGATATCATGAATGAAATGTGGCTGAATAGCCTGCCCCTGAAACTGATGGACCTGAAGGGCAAGGTCGTCATGGTCGAGTTCTGGACGTTCGGCTGTTACAACTGCCGGAACGTCGAACCGTACGTGAAGGACTGGCACAAGAAATATGCCGAGCACGGATTGGTCGTGATCGGCGTCCACTCTCCAGAGTTTGCCGACGAGCGCGACATTGATAAGGTCCGACAGTATGTGGTTGAACACGACATTCGCTACGCAGTCACGATTGACAACGACTACTCAACCTGGAACCGGTATAGAAATCGCTACTGGCCGGCGCTATATCTCATCGACAAGCAAGGCATCGTTCGGTACGTGCGGATCGGGGAAGGTGGATATCAAGATACCGAACGGCTGATTCAATCGCTGTTGCAGGAGCATTTATCAGGGATCTCATGAGCTATCGGCCCATGCTTGCCAAGGTGCTTGTCTTGTGTGTTTGGATGCTCGTGTGGTCGGACTCAAGTCGAGCCGAGTGGTACCTTGCTGCTCATGGCGGGCTGCAGGTTCCGCAAGACCTGGCCAACATTCGTGGGACGGGTAGCTTTAGCGGAGTGACGTCGAACGATCTGAACCTGCGTAACCAATCGGCATACGGGGTCAAGGCGGGATACTTCTTCTCCGATGCCTGGAACTGGATTGGCCTGGAGTTTGATTTCTCTCACAGCGACGCCAATATTGAACGGCAAGGTATCACGGCCACCGCGCCGATCCTGGGTGCGACGCAGCAGAACGGGATGACTCCGCGCGTCGGGCTGACTTCAAATAATATGGTTGTGAATGTCATCGCGCGCTATCTGGGGCAACATCTCCAACCGTATATGGGGGTTGGAGCTGGCCTGGGAAATTCCCTGCTGCGTACGGCACCCCATGCAGAGTCCGTATATTACCCTGTGTTCAACGTGTTGGTCGGAGTGAAAATGTTTCTAACCGAGCATCTCGCGCTCTTTAGTGAGTACAAGCATGCCCGTGCGTCCGTCGAGTTCTCTGACAATCAATTCAAGGCTGACCTTCGGACCAATTGGTTCATGGGCGGCATTGTCTATCATTTTGGACCATGAGCTCTCTCACCCGTCGCAGCTTTCTCAAGGCGGCAAGCGCATTGGCGTTCCTGGCAGCCTGGCCAGGGTCTGCGTGCTCGGGTCTCCTCGATCGTATTCTTCGCCCTCAGCAGGCGAGAGGTACCCCGTTCATCACACCCAACGAGGAGTTTTACGTCACGTCGTATCGGAGTCCACCAACTATTCGAATCGGCGAGTGGGCGCTTTTGGTCACTGGTCTCGTGGAGAGACCGATCACACTGACCTATGACCAGCTGCTCGCGAAGCCGACAGTTTCGCGCATTGTCACATTGGAGTGTGTTGGCAATACCGTTGCCGGAGAGTTCGTCAGCACGGCAAAGTGGGAAGGTATTTCTCTTGGTGCCCTACTGGATGAAGCTGGTGCAAACGGCAGTGCCTATGATGTCGTATTTAAAGCCGCCGATGGATTCTCAGACAGTATTCGATTTCAACGAGCAATGGCCGGGGATGTGCTGATCGCGCACAGGATGAACGGCGTGCCGCTCCCACAGGGCCATGGGTTTCCAGCCCGCGTCGTTGTGCCCGGACACTACGGGATGAAAAGCGTGCAGTGGCTCACCGAGATCGAGGTCGTGAATTACGACTATAAGGGCTACTATCAGCAGAAGGGTTGGACCGACGACGCCAGCGTGAAGACGATGTCTCGAATCGATCTGCCGGGTCATGGAACGACCATTCCTGGTCTTCACCATAGAGTGCAAGGACTCGCCTTTGCAGGCACAAGGGGGATCCGGCTGGTCGAGATCAGCATAGATAATGGTGAGCATTGGACTGCAGTGACACTTGAGCCGCCGAGTTCTCCCTATGCGTGGAACTTCTGGAGCTATGATTGGGCGGTGCCGGCGCCGGGCCGTTACACGATGCTGGTCCGCGCGACCGATGGAACGGGACAGATCCAAACCTCACTTGAGCAAGATCCTGCTCCAGACGGTGCGACTGGGCTTCATGAGATTACCGTGACCGTCTCCGTCTAGAAACGGCTCAAGAAGAGGGGGCCAGTCGACTTGACCTGCCCCCTATAAACCAGGTCGGAGCCGGAATTAGGATTCCGACTGGCAAAAGGAGGGAGCATGGCGCGGAAACGGTACACGGATGAAGAAATTATTGGCCATCTGCGAACCGTGGAGATCGATCTGGGCAAAGGGAGTGCTGTGCCTGAAGCCTGTCGGAAGCTCGAGATCACCGAGCAGACCTCCTATCGCTGGAAGAAGGAGTACGGCGGGCTACGTGTGGATCAGGCCAAACGACTGAAGGGGCTGGAGCAGGAGAATGCCCGAGGCAAGCGACTCGTCGCGGACCTCTCGCTCGACAAACACATGCTGGCGGAGTCCCTGCGAAAAAAAGTCTAAGGCCCGCACGCCGTCGAAAACTGGCCGCCTGGTTTCACGAGACGTTTCAGGTCAGTTGCCTGCGGGCCTGTCGGTTGGCGCAATTCGGCCGTGCCTCCTGGTATCGACGGAGTCGAGCGAAGGATCAATCGGCTCTCCGACTGCGCATTCGTGATTTGGCACATGCGCGGCCTCGGTTTGGCTATCTGCGGATTTGGGTGTTGCTGCGGCGTGAGGGCTGGCTCGTGAATCGCAAGCGTGTCCGCCGCCTGTATCGCCTAGAGGGGTTGCAACTGCGAATGCGCGTGCGGCGGCGGAAACAGAAGTGCTCCTTTAACAGTGTCTCCTTGACGGGGGAGCTTACATGTTCACCTTCGCCGTAGCCGTGTACAACCTGGTGCGGATGCGCAATCTCGTGTAGGCCGCAATATGAGCCGACACGGTTCCGCCCTCGCGCATCGTGACCCACAGCGGGCTTCCACGGGGGCGGCCCCATCTCGGATGGGCATCGACGGCTCGTGTGAGTAGGGTTGGGGCGGAGCAGTCTCCTTCAACCCTGGTTTTTCCGCAGCCTGCTAGATGAAGTTGCCGGATCGGGTGCAATGACCGGTCGAGTTCCATGTAAAAGTCCATGTAGGACGGCTGCAATGATTGGCTGATCCGCTCAAAATTTTCGTGTAACTTGAGAAACTTGGCGATAGTAGCTCGAAGATCGTTGTTCATGGCGTCAACTTGAAGCGTGCAGCAGTCCACGCACTGCCGACGATTGGTTGCGCGTGCAGGTCTCCTACTCGCCCTATCCCCACCTTCGGACGGACGGCCCGCTTGTGCCAATGCTTCTGCGAACAGGCGGTCGAATACACCCCGCCGCACAAATAAATGCACGCGTGCGTTTCCCGTCTATAACCGTGCGTTTCCGCCGTTCATTTCCCGCCTTTCCGATAACCGACACCGCGTCCTCGCTCACCTTCACGGGCCAGAAGTCCTTGTTCTGCAAGGCGATCGAGGAGCCGGTAGGCTTGGGGGCTGCTAATCCGGCACAACTCGGCTGCCTCCTGCGCGTGATCCGGCCGTGCTTTTCGACGTACTGCAACACCATTTGCTCCTGCTGCAGGGGCTCGAAGCCCCGCTGGCGCACATAGGCGGCTCTGTCCCCGAGGGCCCGATAGGCGGCGGCTGAGAGGTGCCACGTCCGCCCCCGTTTCTCTCCCCGCTCCTCAACGAGTCCTGCCTCCACGAGCCGATGCAGGGTGGCACGGGTTTCCGCTTCGGGCTTCTGGGTCAGCCTGGCAGCCTCCGAGGTATCGACACTCCGTTCTTGCCAGAGGGCATTGAGGATGAGCAGGTCATCGAGCCCCAATGTTCGGCCGCTCCGTGCTTCAGTGACCAGCAAGCGCTCGAAGTCGAGATTGGCTTCCCCACCGGGAATGACGATGACCACCGTGACAGTGTCGCTTCGAGCGTAGGACGGAGCGAGGCGGCCATTTCGCAATTGCTCGTAAAAGATCGTGTCGATGCCGCGGGCCGTGCGTTCGATGATACCGGCTCGCTTCCACGCGTCGGCCAGCAGGGGGTTGCGGGGGCGCGGGGCAGTCACCAGTAGATTGTCGAGTCGCACTCCTTCTGGAAAGCCGGCGGGGTTGCTGATTTCGATGCGCTCGGGATGCCACTGGAAATGGACTGCCCAGATCCGCTGATAGTCGCGGTGAATGAGCGCATTGGCCACGGCTTCACGGAGCGCCCGCTCGGGATAGTCCGGCACGCCCACCCGCAGCAGGCCCACCATCAATTCCTGTTCTCGGTTGCGTGCGCGGATGCGGCTCTCGACTTCCTCCATCACGCGGAGCAAGGGCCAACGAAAGAAGTCGTTCACCTCGATGTCGAGCCCACGCAGGACTTGAAAGGCGACTTCGTGAGTGGGCACCAGGCGCCGCAAGACGTCTTCCTTGCCGAATAACAGGAGGGCGGCCAGCCGGACGGCACGGACCGATCCGTTGGCCTCAACCACCCCGAGGGCCTTGGCCAATTCTAGATCGGAGAGGTAAATGAGGGACTCATCGCTACGGCCCCGCCGCTCTCGGATGCTCCGACGGAATCGCTCAAACTCCAGAGGGTCCAGGTCTTCCCAGCGCGCGGTCGTGACGACCTGCGCGGAAGGGTTCAGCAAACCCCGATCAGACTGAAGGGATTGCACGGCCGGTATGTCCATCGGCAGAAAGGCAGGACGGCCATCTCCCCCACGTGCTCGCCGGAGAAAGACCCCGTCACTCGTGCCCACAGTGTGGCGGACAGGTGGGATCTCGATAATCAGGATGGCTCTATCCTGGAGCGAGACGATTCCCACACTGACCGAGAGGGCCGGACGCGTCCGTCCGGCAATGAGGGTCGCGATTTTGTCGGAATCGGTGGTTGTGCCATGCCTGGGGGGCGCCCTTGATACGTCTGTCGTCCTCGACTCAGACCAGCAGGTATCCCGGTTCAGATCCGGTGCGGTTCGCGAGACACACGACGGTTTCGACCAACTCGCGGTCATTGAGCGGGGATCTCTCTTCCCCCTTAAACTCCACCGCCAGGGTTTCACCGGCGGCACTCAAGTTTCGCAAGGCTTCAGGGGTCATGCGGTGTCCTTCCAGAACCCGAGTGTCCTGAGGTTGGCAGCCACGGCGGCGTCCAATTTCGCGGCTTCGGCTTGCTGCTCCTCAGGGTCTTGGTAAGCCGCGTCATCTTGTTATGGAGTGGTTCCCTGTCGTCTTCGACAGCCTCCGCGCCGACGTAGCGGCCCGGTGTGAGCACGCGCCCATGTTTGCGGAGGTCATCAAGCGTGGCGTTTTTGCAGAAACCGGGCACGTCGGCATACTTGTCCACGTCGTTATCGCCGCGCCAGGCATGGGAAGTGCCGGCAATTTTAGCAACATCCTTGTGGTTTAGCTCGCGGTCCACTAACGAGCCGAGCGTGTGCGCGTCGATGAACAGTGTCTCGCCACGCCGATCACGGAAGCGGCTGTTCTTCTTGTTCCGGGCGAGGACCCAGAGACAGACCGGGATCGGAGTGGAATAAAAGAGCTGACCCGGCAGCGCGACCATACAGCCCACGAGATCGGCCTTAATGATAGCCTTGCGGATTTCGCCCTCATTTGACTGGTTGGATGACATCGAACCGTTGGCGAGCACGAAACCAGCAAGCCTCATGGGCGCTACATGGTGAATGAAATGCTGCACCCAGGCGAAGTTGGCGTTGCCCGCAGGTGGCACGCCGTAGACCCAGCGTTTGTCGTCCTTCAGCAGTTCGCCTCGCCAGTCGCTGTCGTTGAAAGGAGGATTGGCCAGCACGTAGTCGGCCTTGAGGTCGGGATGCTTATCGTTATGAAAGGTGTCCCCGTGGGCGATCTGGGCATCGATGCCGCGTATGGCGAGGTTCATCTTGGCAAGCCGCCAGGTCGTGTAGTTCGACTCCTGGCCGTCGATGGAGATGTCATCGAGCTTGTCGCTATGGGCTTCGATGAACTTCTCGCTACTCGCGAACATGCCGCCGGAGCCGCAGCAGGGGGCGTAGCCCCCGCCACTTGAAGGAAGCCAGCATCTCGACGAGTACCCGCACGACTCGGGACGGCGTATAGAACTGCCCGCCCTTCTTGTCTTCGGCACTCGCGAACTGTGAGAGAAAGTATTCGTAGACCCGCCCCAGAATGTCTTTGGCTCGATCCGCGGGACTGCCAAGCCCCATATCACTGACCAGATTGACGAGCTGACTCAGCCGCTGCTTGTCGAGGCCTGGGCGGGCATAGTCTTTTGGGAGCACTCTCTTCAGCGAGGGGTTATCCCGCTCGATGGCGCTCATCGCATCATCGACACTCGTACCGATTGTCGGCTGCGGCGCCTTAGCCTTCAGGTGGGACCACCGCGCCTCTTTGGGCACCAAGAAGATCCTCGCGGCTTTCTATTCGTCCGGATCTTCCGGATCGGCACCCTGCTTCTTTTTCGCCTCAAGTTTAGTGTGTTTCGCCTCGAATGCATCGGAAATGTGCTTCAAGAAGATCAAGCCGAGTACGACATGCTTGTACTCCGACGGGTCCATGTTGTTGCGAAGTCCGTCGGCCATCTGCCAGAGCTTGGCCTCGAAGCCGAGATTTGCGCCGGTATCAGGTTTGGAACCAGCTGTTCCCTTTGTCGCCATCGATCTCCTAGGCTGTTGGTCGGCCTTTCGTCCTTGCCGTGCGCCCTGGCTATCGATTTGCCGACGAAGAATACCGCTTTCCACGTGAGAAATCACGTCAGGCAGGAAGGGGATAGATTGGGTGTGGTGCCTGCTTAAGGCCGCCGCCCAGCGCATCCTCCTTCTCCCAGGAGCCTTTCCTTAGGCCTGAGAGGTAAGGTTCGCAAGTTGCGGATTCGGTTACAAATGAGGCAGTCATTCCGGTCGAAATCAGCCACCTGCTCCGGTGAAGGCAGCCATCAATTATGTTTGAAACTGACCATGGTCGTTGTGACGAAACTTGCGTGGTAGCCTACCGGTTGGGGATGGATGATGTACTGCACACATGACTTGCCACATTTGGTGCCCAGCGTTATCTGTGAACTCGAAGCTAGGGAGAGGCGGGACGAATTAACGAGCACCTTCGAAGTGCTTAGGAGGGGAGGAAAAGAAGGAGTCGCTTGATGGCCCCGGGGCGACGAACAGGTGAATAGGAAGATGTGAGAGCATCTGGGAAGCGGATAGTGCGCTAGGTGGTAGCCGAGCTTCACCACCGTCCCGCGCTAGAGATCCTTGCATTTCCTAGTGCAACGGCTGCATCCAACAGCCCGGAGAGACCAGCAAGCGCCGCTTCAATTACGACAAGGCAAGGAACCATTCGACGAGCCAAAGTCCTTGATGGCGGCAATAAGACCGGTTGTCTTGGCTGTTGAGTTTTCAGGTGGAGCGGTCTGGCGCGCATCATATTTACGCTGTCGTGTTGAGCGTTTCATCCAGCCATCGCATCAGATGCGCAAACACCAACACCTAGCAGGATGCGGAAAAAGTCCGTCAGCGGCGTTCTCGCATCGCTCAGCGGCTCACCGTACCGCAAGAGTACGATTCGCCCCTTCGCTCGCTGCGGCCTTGCTGGACGGCCTTTTT
>WBZQ01000657.1_pt1 | contig 26209 bp, 24 predicted proteins | sample 5204251 | NCBI WGS metagenome assembly WBZQ01 (sample SAMN12412402, study PRJNA552823) | activated sludge metagenome | isolation source: activated sludge from nitrification reactor of wastewater treatment plant... | place: USA: Virginia | collected 2017-09
TGAGCCCAGCGAATCGACGATGCGCTGCGAGGAACGAGCAGCGAGGAGGAGTGAGCGAATGAGCCCAGCGAATCGACGATGCGCTGCGAGGAACGAGCAGCGAGGAGGAGTGAGCGAATGAGCCTGAGCTCTCCCCGTACCGATGTCGGAACCGTCGAGGATCTGCACGCGTCGGCGTCCAAGGTTGTCGGCCTGGATGATTTCGGGTCCGATGACGACGACTACCGCGAGGCGCTGGCGGTCCTGCTGGAGTCCTACCGCCGCGACGCCGACCTGACCGAGCTCGGCTCCAAGATGAGCCGGTTCTTCCTGCGCAATGCGCTGGTGGCCCGGCTGATGTCGGAGGCCTCCTGGAAGGCCAACCCGTCGTACACGCAGGTGCCGATCGAGCGGCCGATCTTCGTCACCGGGCTGCCGCGCACCGGCACCACGGCGCTGCACCGGCTGTTGACCGCGGACCCCGCCCATCAGGGGCTTCAGCTGTGGCTGGCTGAGTTCCCGCAGCCGCGCCCGCCGCGGGAAACCTGGTCGGAAGACCCGGTTTTCGCTTCTCTCGACGCGCAGTTCGCCAAGGCGCACAACGACGATCCGGAATACCTGGGCCTGCATTTCATGTCCGCGGCCGAGGTGGAGGAGTGCTGGCAGCTGCTGCGCCAGTCGTTCCACTCGGTGTCCTATGAGACGCTGGCGCACCTGCCCAGCTACGCGCACTGGCTGGCCGACCGGGACTGGACGAAATCCTATGCCCGTCACCGCCGTAACCTGCAGCTGATCGGGCTCAACGACGTCGGCAAGCGCTGGGTGCTGAAGAATCCCAGCCACCTGTTCGCCCTCGACGCGCTGATGGCCACCTACCCCGACGCGCTCGTCGTCCAGTGCCACCGGCCCGCCGAGACGATCATGGCCTCGATGTGTTCGCTGTCGGCGCACACCACCGCGGGCTGGTCCAACAGCTTCGTCGGAGCGCAGATCGGCGCCGATGCCCTCGACACCTGGTCGCGGGGCCTTGAGCTGTTCAACGCCGAGCGCGCCCGGCACGATCCGGCGCAGTTCTGCGATGTCGACTACCGGGAGTTCGTCGCGGAGCCGATCGCGACGGTGGCCGGCATCTACGGGCATTTCGGGCTGGAGCTCACCGAGGACGCGCGAACGGCGATGGTCGACATGCACGACGAGAGCCGGCGCGGCCCGCGGGCACCGAAACATGAGTATTCACTGGTCGACTACGGTTTGACGGTGGAGCAGGTGCGGGAGCGCTTCGCCCAATTGTGAGCTTACTTACAGAGGGCCGAAAGGCCCTTTCGCGGCCAGGGCTTTGTGGGCACAATGGAGTCGTAAACTTGATTCAATCCAATGTGAGAGAGTGTGACATGCCTTTGCTGACGATCGGCGACGAGTTCCCGGCCTACAACATGACCGCGGTGGTCGGTGGCGACCTGTCCGCCGTCAACGCCCAGTCACCCGATGACTACTTCACCACCGTGACCAGCGACGACAACCCCGGTAAGTGGCGCGTGGTGTTCTTCTGGCCGAAGGACTTCACCTTCATCTGCCCGACCGAGATCGCCGCCTTCGGTAAGGCCAACGACGACTTCGAGGACCGCGACACCAAGGTCGTCGGTGTCTCCATCGACAACGAGTTCGTGCACTTCCAGTGGCGTGCCCAGCACGAGGACCTCAAGACGCTGCCGTTCCCGATGGCCAGCGACCTCAAGCGTGAGCTCGTCGCGGCCACCGGTGTGCTCAACGCCGACGGTGTCGCCGACCGCGCGACCTTCATCATCGACCCCAACAACGTCATCCAGTTCGTGTCGGTGACCGCCGGCTCGGTCGGCCGCAACGTCGACGAGGTGCTCCGTGTGCTCGACGCGCTGCAGTCCGACGAGCTGTGTGCCTGCAACTGGCGCAAGGGCGACCCGACGCTGAACGTCGGCGAGCTGCTCAACGAGGCGGTGTAAGCCTTGAGCGTCGACGCACTCAAGGAAGCACTTCCCGAGTACGCCAAGGATCTCAAGCTCAACCTCGGTTCGATCGTCCGCTCGACCGAGCTGAACGAGCAGCAGCTGTGGGGAGCGCTGGTGGCCACTGCGGCCGCCACGCGCAACCCGCGGCTGATCAAGGAGATCACCGAGGACGCCCTGGACATCCTCTCCGAGGAGGCCTACAACGCCGCTCTCGGCGCGGCCTCCATCATGGGGATGAACAACGTGTTCTACCGCGCCCGGGGCTACCTGGACGGTCGTTACGACGACCAGCGGGTGGGCCTGCGGATGAACATCATCGGCAACCCCGGCGTGGACAAGGTCGATTTCGAGCTGTGGTCGATGGCGGTGTCGTCGATCAACGGCTGTGAGCACTGCGTCGCCTCCCACGAGGCGGTCGTCCGCGAGGGTGGGCTGTCCAAGACCGCCATCTTCGAGGCGATCCGGGTGGCGTCGATCATCGGTGGTGTCGGCCAGGCGCTGGCCATCGCCGACGCCCTGGCGTAAAACCGCCTGTCACAAAAGAACAATCACCCGTCGCCGGGGGATGGCGCACTGGAGAACGCTTCCAGGCATCCCTCGGCGACGGCGTGTTTGATGCTGTCGGACAGCCGCGGGCAGGACCGCTCCCGGCTGGGATGGCCGCCCTGTTCGCGAATGGCCGCGAAATGCGCGCACTGCGACGTCGCACCCGAATTCCACTGCACGGCCGTGTATTCTGGACCGAGTTTGCGCACCGCCACCGTCGCGTGGCAGAACCGGCAGTCCACCGGGGTCAGGCCCGCGGTCAGATAGCGTTGCCGGTCGGCCGCGGTGGCCGCGTGCACGGCCGCGGCCCGATCCGGGTCGCCGGCGAAATCCGGTGCCTTGCTCCATGATCGAGCGTCGTGCACGGCGTCGCCGGGAGCCGGCGGGTGATCGTGATCGTCATGACCGCCGTGCAGCGCCACCATCGACCGGGCGATCCGGTCGACGTCGGGGGTCATTGTGCCTGCTCGGCCGCGCGCTGCGCCAGGTTTTCCTCGACCTCGATGTTCCACTTGGCCACCGCCGCGGTGGTGTCGACCTCGAGCTCGAACCGGTCGGTCATCTCCGGCGTCACGTCCGCGACGTCGACGTAGAACTGCTGGTACCAGCGCCGCATCTGGTAGACCGCACCGTCCTCCTCGACCAGCAGCGGATTGTCGATGCGGGTCTTGTGCTTCCAGATCTCGACGTCCTGCAGGAAGCCCTTGCTGACGCCCTCGGTGAACGCGGTGGCGAGTTTGTCGGTGGTGGCGTCGTCGAGCCCCTTGGGCTTCTCCACGATGACGCCCCACTGCAGCATGAAGTTGTTCTGATCCACCGGATAGTGGCAGTTGATCAGGATCGACTCGGCCTTGAACGCGCCGTAGGTGTTGTGCAGCCAGTTGATCATGAACGATGGGCCGAAGTAGGACGCCTCAGAATCCAGGCTGGCCTCACCGTAGGCAGTGCCCATGTCGTTGACGTCGGGCCGGCCGACGTTGTGCAGGTACTGGCTGGCGATGTGGCCCTCGAAGACGTTCTTGAAGTACGTAGGCAGCCCGAAGTGGATGTAGAAGAAATGCGCCATGTCGGTGACGTTGTCGATGATTTCGCGGCAGTTGGAGCCCTCGATCAGCATCGAGTTCCACTTCCAGTCGGTCCACTCGCCGCTGTCGTACTCCGGCATTTCGGGGATGCGGACCTCCGGCTGCGGCGGGTTCCCCTCGTGGTCGTGCCAGACGAACAGCAGCCCGCCGCGCACGTCGGTGTGCCAGCTGCGGGTGCGGGCCAGCCGCGGGGTGCGCTTGGCGTAGGGGACGAGCTTGCACTTGCCGTCGCCGCCCCAGCGCCAGTCGTGGAACGGGCAGGCCACCTCGTCGCCCTTGATGGTGCCCTGGGACAGGTCGCCGCCCATGTGCCGGCAGTAGCCGTCGAGCACCTGCAGGTCGCCGTTGCTGTCGGCGAACACCACCAGCTTGGTGCCGAACGCGTGCACGCTGTGCGGCTGCCCGTCCCGGAAGGACGCCACCGGGCCCAGGCAGTGCCAGCCGCGTGCGTAGCGGTCCGGCAGATCACCGGTGTCGATATCGCGAATACCCGCAGTGGTCTCCGTAGCCATGACGCCTCCCAGTCCTTGCCCTCTAACTAGAACACGTTACAGTTTGTCCCCGTCGGGACGCAATAACGCAGGCTTCACCTGGTTAAACGGGTGACTAAGGTCCCGTTCCCCGGTCCCCCGCGGGTTTGTCCGCCGCAACGGTGAGGGGTTTCTCGCGGACATCGACGGCCGGGGTGTAGCCGGGTATGCCCTGCCGCCGATCTCGACGACAGGTACTCGACGCGAGCCGGGCCCGGCACACGGGGCGAGCGACCAGTTAGGTGCGGGCGCACACCGGAACAGAGGCGGGAAGAACTCGTCGCCACGCTCATGGCGCACCAGGGATGGCCGTGCGCGGCAGCTACTGCGGCTTGTCCGCCGAAACCACCCACATGGAGAAGTATTGGGCACCGCCGCCGTAGGCGTGACCGAGCGCCTTGCGGGCCCCGGGCACCTGGTGATCGCCGGCCTTGCCCATCACCTGGATCGCCGACTCGGCGAACCGGATCATGCCCGAGGCGCCGATCGGGTTCGAGGACAGCACCCCGCCGGACGGGTTGAACGGAATCCGCCCGCCGATCGCCGTCTCGCCCGCCTCGGTCAGCTTCCAGCCGTCACCCTCGGCGGCAAACCCCAGGCTCTCCAGCCACATCGGCTCGTACCAGGAGAACGGCACGTACACCTCGGCCACGTCGATCTCGTCGATCGGGCTCTCGATCCCGGCGGCTTGCCACAGCGCCGCCGCGGCATCCCGGCTGGCCTGCGGGTTCACCTGGTCGCGTCCGGCGTAGGCCAGCGGCTCGGTGCGCAGCGCGGTTGCGTTGATCCAGGCCACCGGGTGACCGTCGGCCACCCGCGCGTCCGCGGCCGCCTCGTCGCCGATCACCATGGCCGCCGCACCGTCGGAAGACGGGCAGGTCTCGTCGTAGCGGATCGGATCCCACAGCATCGGCGAGGACATCACCTTCTCCACGGTGATGTCCGGCTGGTGCAGATGCGCCAGCGGATTGCGGGCCCCGTTGAGCCGGTCTTTGACGGCCACCATCGCACCGATGTGGTTCGGCGCACCGGAACGACGGATGTAGGCGCGCACGTGCGGCGCGAAGTAGCCGCCCGCCCCGGCGCCCACCGGCTTGGTGAACGGCACCGGAATGCTCAGCGCCCACATGGCATTGGACTCGGACTGCTTCTCCCAGGCCATGGTCAGCACTCGGCGGTACTTGCCGGACTTGACCAGGCTGGCCGCGACGATCGCGGTCGAGCCACCCACCGAACCGGCGGTGTGCACCCGAATCAGCGGCTTGCCGGTCGCACCGGTCGCATCGGACATGAACAGCTCGGGCATCATCACGCCCTCGAAGAAGTCCGGCGCCTTGCCGACCACCACGGCGTCGATATCGGCCATGGTGCAACCGGAATCGGCCAACGCACGATCGATGGCCTCACGCACCAGGCCGTTCATCGATACGTCGGTGCGCTTGGCGACGTAGCGGGTCTGCCCGGTACCGAGGACCGCAGCTTTGTTCGCCATCAGTTGGCACCTTCCAGGACGGCAATCAGATTCTGTTGCAGCGCAGGGCCGCTGGTGGCATGGGCCAGGACGCGGCCGGCGGTGCCGTCGAAGATGTGCCGGGCGGCGAAACCGATGCGCTCCAGGCCCGCGGAGAACATCGGATTGGCGGCCAGCGCACCGCCGGACGGATTGATCCGGGTGCCGGCGCCCAGGCCGATGGCCTCGGCCAGGATCAGCTGCTGATGGCTGAACGGCGCGTGCAGCTCGGCCACGTCGATCGCGGTGTCCCCACCGGTGGCCGCCCGCGCCGAGGCCGTCGTGGACGGCGAGGTGGTCAGATCCCGCGCGCCCAGGACGGGTGTCTCGATGCGGTGCTCGAAACCGGTGATCCAGGCCGGGTTCTCCCGCAGTTCGCGGGCGCGGGAGGCCGAGGCCAGCACGATCGCCGAGGCGCCGTCGGTGATCGGCGCGATGTCGTGCCGGCGCAGCGGATCGGCGTAGAACGGGCGGTCCAGCAGTTCGGCGACCGTCGCGGCCGGCTCGACCCGATCGACCCGCGGGCAGGCGGCGAACGAATCCAGCGCCACTTGGGCCATCTGCTCGGCGGTCCAAGCACCCGAATCCAGCCCGGCCCGGGCCTGCAGCGCGGCCATCGAGACCGAGTCCGGCCACAGTGGCGCAACGGTGTACGGGTCGGTTTGCAGGGCCAGCACCCGGCGCAGGTTGCCGGCGCTGCCCTTGCCGAAGCCGTACACCAGAGCGGTGTCGACCTCGCCGGTCAGGATCTTGATGTAGGCCTCGTACAGGGCCCAGGCGGCGTCCATCTCCACGTGCGACTCGTTGATCGGCGGCACCGCGCCGATCGAGTCGATCGCCGAGATGAACGAGAATGCGCGCCCGGCAAGGTAATCCGAGGAACCCGAACACCAGAAACCGATGTCGGTCTGCTGCAGGCCCAACTCGGTGAACAGGCTGGCGAAACACGGCATGAGCATCTCGACACCGTTGGTGGTGCCGTCGGTGCGGCGTTCGTGCGGAGCGTGGGCGAAACCGACGACGGCCACGTCGCGGGCACTGGTTGTCATTCTCGATCCCTTACAGGTGGTGCTTGTACGTGTCGTAGTCGGCGTCCGGTTCCCCGCTGGGCTTGAAATGCGAGATGTTGTCGATGCCCAGGCCCCACTCCTCGCGGGGTTTCCACACCGCCTGCACTCGCATGCCCATCCGCACCTCGGCCGCGTCGATCTCGGTCACCAGGTGCAGGAACGGTATGTCGGCGCCGTCGAGCAGCACGTACGCCGCGACGTACGGCGGCTTGATCCGCTGCCCGGGGAACGGGATGTTGATGATCGCGAAGGTGGTGACGGTTCCGCGGTCGGGTAGCTCGACGAACTCGTCGAGCTCCATCCCGGTGGCCGGGTCGGCCTCCTTGGGGGGGAAGTACACCGGGCCGGGCTTGCCGTCCCGGCCGACCTTGGTGCGACCGCCCAGCAGCTTGCCCTGCTGCAGGGCACGCAGGAACACCCCCTCCGGATGCGAGGCGCTGTGCTGGATCTCGATGTGCGAGGGCGCCACCAGCATCCGCACCGGGTCGCGGTCGTCGGCCTCGGCGGCCGGCTCGGCGTCCTCGCCGGGGGAGAAGTAGGCGATGTCGGTGATGGCACCGACCGGCTCGTCGATCCAGTGCGCGTGCACCCGGTCGCCGGTCCGCAGCGACCCCTCCGCCACGTCGACGGCGTGCAGCATCGCGGTGTCGGCGCCGTCGAGGCGGATCAGCGCCCAGGCGAACGGCCGGTCCAGCGGCTGGCCGTCCAGCGGCTCGGACTGCCGGGACCAGGACACCACGGTGCCGACCGGGGACACCTCGACGACCTCGGTCAACGGCTCGTAGGTCACCGGGTCATACTCGGCTGGCGGGACGAACACTCGGCCGTCGGAACCGCGGGTGCCCACGATGCGTCGTGAGCGCAGCGCGGTGAAGAACGCGCCAAGCACCGGACCGACCGAACGGGTGTAGTCGAAGGACAGTTTCAGCGGCGCGGTCAGCGGCGGCTGATGGCCGTCGATCTGCGCCGGGTTGGCAGCACTGGCGTTCACGGCATCGAGTAGAACAGGTTCTAACAAGTGTCGCAAGGACTGGAGAAGGGCGCAGGAATGAAGCTTGGACTGCAGCTGGGTTATTGGGGCGCGCAGCCGCCGACCAACCACGGTGAACTCGTCGCCGCAGCCGAGGCCGCCGGCTTCGACGCCGTCTTCACTGCCGAGGCGTGGGGTTCGGACGCCTACACTCCGCTGGCCTGGTGGGGCCGGGAGACCACCCGGCTGCGGCTGGGCACCTCGGTGGTGCAGCTGTCCGCGCGCACCCCGACGGCCTGCGCGATGGCGGCGCTGACGCTCGATCACCTCAGCGGTGGCCGGCACATCCTGGGCTTGGGCGTGTCCGGGCCGCAGGTGGTGGAGGGCTGGTACGGCGCGAAATTCGGTAAGCCGCTCGCCCGGACCCGCGAATGCATCGACATTCTGCGTCAGGTCTGGGCCCGCGAGGCGCCGGTGCGCAGCGACGGCCCGCACTACCCACTGCCGCTGACCGGCGAGGGGGTCACCGGCCTGGGCAAGCCGCTCAAGCCCATCACCCACCCGCGCCGCGCCGACATCCCCATCATGCTGGGCGCCGAAGGACCCAAAAACATCGCGCTGACCGCCGAGATCGCCGACGGCTGGCTACCGATCTTCTACTCCCCGCGGCTGGCTCCGATGTACAACGAATGGCTCGACGAGGGTTTCGCCCGCCCGGGCGCCCGGCGCAGCCGCGCCGACTTCGAGATCTGCGCGACCGCGCAGGTGGTCGTCACCGACGACCGGCCCGCGGTGCTGGCCGCCATGAAGCCCTTCTTGGCCCTCTACATGGGCGGAATGGGTGCGCAGGACACCAACTTCCACGCCGACGTGTACCGCCGGATGGGGTACGCCGAGGTCGTCGACGACGTCACCCGGCTGTTCCGCTCCGGCCGCAAGGACGAAGCCGCCACGGTCATCCCCGACGAACTCGTCGACGACGCCGCGATCGTCGGCAACACCGACTACGTGCGTGAGCAGATCGCGGCGTGGCAGGCGTCCGGCGTGACCATGATGGTGGTCGGCGCCAAGACCGTCGAGCAGATCAATGACCTCGCCGCGCTGATGTAACCCGTCCTTGCGCCGGCATTAGAACACGTTCTAGATTGGCGTGATGGCCGACACAGCGCCCGTATCCCGCCACGTCATCGCCGGCACCGAACTGACCATGCCGGTGCGGGTACGCCGGGCCAGCCAGCGCACGGCGATGTTCGCCGTCGACGCCGCGGCGGCGCAGGCGATGATCGACTACAGCGGACTGAAGGTGTTCCGGCTGCGTCCCGGCAAGGCCGTCGTCGTGCTGATGCTGATGCACTACACCGACTCGGATCTGGGCCAGTACTTCGAATACGGCACCAACGTCATGGTCAACCCGCCGGGGCAGACCCTGAGCGGGCCGCGGAGGCTGGCCGAGGCCGGGGCGTTCATCCACCACCTGCCCGTCGACCAGGACTTCACCCTGGAAGCCGGGCGCACCATCTGGGGCTACCCCAAGGTCCGCGCCGAGTTCGCCGTCCGCGGCGCCGACGAGATGGCGTTCAACGTCAGCCACGACGGCCGGCTGATCGCCGATCTGGAATTCCGGCCCGGCGTACCGGTGCCGAACGCGGTCGCCGGCAAACCGACCGTCTACCGCACCTATTCGCACACCGACGGGGTGACCCGGGAGACCCTCGGCGATTCGCGTGCCACCGGGGTGCGGATGCGCCCGGGCGGGGTGCGGCTGCGACTCGGCGATCACCCGTACGCCGACGAACTGCGCGCACTCGGTCTGCCCAAACGCGCCTTCCTCAGCCAGACCGCCGATAACGTCGAGATGAGTTTCGGCGACGCACAAGAGATTCCGCAGTAGGGGGAGATCAATCACATGACCGCGACCACGCTCGACATCGACCTGACCGACGGCACGTTCTACGCCGACGGCGGCGCCCGCGAAGCCTACAAGTGGATGCGGGCCAACCAGCCGGTCTTCCGGGACCGCAACGGGCTGGCCGCCGCCGCCACCTACCAGGCCGTGCTCGACGCCGAACGCAACCCCGAGGTGTTCTCCTCGGCCGGCGGCATCCGCCCCGACCAACCCGGCATGCCCTACATGATCGACATGGACGACCCGGCGCACCTGCTGCGCCGTAAACTCGTCAACTCCGGCTTCACTCGCAAGCGGGTGATGGACAAGGTGGGATCCATCGAGGCGCTGTGCGACACGCTGATCGACGCGGTCATCGAGGTCGGTGAATGCGACTACGTCCGCCAGATCGCCGCGCCGCTGCCGATGGCCGTCATCGGCGACATGCTCGGTGTGCTGCCCGCCGAGCGTGAGATGCTGCTGACCTGGTCCGACGAGCTGGTCTGTGGGCTTAGCTCGCACCTCGACGAATCCGCCATCAACAACCTGATGGCGACGTTCGCCGCCTATACCGAGTTCACCATGAGCGTGATCGCCGACCGGCGCGCCAACCCGACCGACGACCTGTTCTCGGTACTGGTCAACGCCGAGGTCGACGGCCAGCGGATGAGCGATGACGAGATCGTCATGGAAACCTTGCTGATCCTGATCGGCGGCGACGAGACCACCCGGCACACGCTGTCCGGCGGCACCGCCGCGCTGCTGGCCCACCGCGATCAGTGGGAGGCGGTGGTGGCCGATCCGGAGTTGCTGCCCGGCGCCATCGAGGAGATGCTGCGCTGGACCTCACCGGTGAAGAACATGTGCCGCACCCTGACCCAGGACATCGAGTTCCACGGCACCTCGCTGCGCGCGGGGGAGAAGATCATGCTGATGTTCGAGTCGGCGAACTTCGACGAGACCGTGTTCGAGGACCCGGACGATTTCCGCATCGACCGCAACCCCAACAGTCACATGGCATTCGGGTTCGGCACCCATTTCTGCATGGGCAACCAGCTGGCCCGGCTGGAACTGCGGCTGATGTTGTCGCGGGTGATCGCCCGGATGCCGGATCTGCGGCTGGCCCCGGATGCCGTCCTGCCGCTGCGCCCGGCCAACTTCGTCTCCGGTCTGGAGGCGATGCCGGTGGTGTTCACCCCGGGCACCCGGCTGGACTGACGGCGGCCGCCGGGACCGAGATCGACACCGTGGTGCCCGGCGGGCCGGCCACGGTGAACTCGCCGCCGGAGGCCAGCACCTTGGTGCGGATGGAGTCGAACCCGATGTGGCCGTCGGTGACGCTGCGAGCCAGCCGCTCGGGCGCGATGCCGACCCCGTCGTCGGAGATCTGCAGCTCGGCGCGAACACCGTTGTGCCGCAGCGTGAAATCCAGCCGCCGGGCCCGGGCGTGCTTGATCGCATTGGTGGAGAACTCTCTGGCCGCGCTGTAGAGCAGGTGATCGGCCGGGGTGCGCAGGTCGTCGGGCCAGCCGTCGGCGTCCAGCCCGACGCGCAGGTCGCTGCGTGCGGCGATGCCGTCGGCCAGGGTGGTGATCGCGGCCCGCAGCCCGGACCGGGCCAGTACCTCCGGGTGTAGTTCACGCACGACGTCGCGCAGCAGCCGGGAGCACTCGGTCAGCGCGGATTCGACGCGGTCGCAGCCCTCGGGGGATCCGTCCCGCACGTCGTCCATGTCCTGGCGCGCCACCAGCACGTACTGCAGCGCACCGTCGTGCAGGCGTTCCGAGAGCGTCTGGCGTTCCCGCTTCTCCAGGTCGATCACCTCGCGCAGCAACCGGGCGCGCTCGGCGGCGAGCTCGGCGATGGTCCGGGTGCGGGACTGCTGGATCCACGACAGTGCGACCGACCCCGCGGCCAGCCCGAACACGATGGCGGTGCGGGCGAGGATCGAGGACCACGGTTCGTTCCCGTTGGCGGCCTTGTCGACCCAGCTGACGGCGAAGAAGGTGGCGACGGTGGGGACCGCGACGGCGGCGCTGACCACCGGGTCCAACTGGGCGGCGGCGATCAGCGGGACCAGGAACAATCCGTGCTGAACCACGTCGGAGGTCCAGGTGCCCGCCGAGTTGATCCCGGTGTCCATCGAGATGATCGCTGCCACAGCAAGATCCGCGCACAGCATGACCAGCGCCACCGGGCGGCGGGTGCGCCGGGACTGATCCGCGGCACGCAGCGCCCACAGGCTCCACGCCGCGATCAACCCCAGGTAGCCGCCGAAGATGCCCCAGTGCACGGGCCCGTTGGCATCCGGGGGCTGGGAGGCCAGCGCGGTACCGATGAACGCCGCCAACAGCAGCCGCAGCGCCAACTGCAGCAGCAGGCCGCGGAACAGGGACGGGTCACCGGCCGGTGCGGACGGGTCTTCGTGTGCCGACATGCCCGACTCCCATCCCGCCAGAGATGGGCCGAGCCTACTTCATCTGAGCGTTACCTCATCTTGAACAGCGGCTTGCGCTTCTCCAGGAACGCACGCGGCCCCTCCTTGGAGTCCTCCGACAGGAACACCGGGATGCCGTTTTTGGTGTCCGGGACGAAGGCCTCGTTCTCGTGCATGCCCTCGGTCTCCCGGATGGTCTTGAGGATCGCCTGCACGGCCAGCGGGCCGTTGCCGTTGATCACCTCGGCGATCTCCAACGCCTTGTCCAGGGCCGTGCCGTCGGGCACCACGTGGCCGATCAGGCCGAACTCGCGCGCCTCGGCCGCGGTGATGTGGCGTCCGGTCAGCAGCAGGTCGCAGGCGATGGTGTACGGAATCTGGCGGACCAGTCGCACCGCCGAACCGCCCATCGGGTAGAGGCTCCACTTGGCCTCGGAGATCCCGAATTTCGCGCTTTCACCGGCCACCCGGATGTCGGTGCCCTGCAGGATCTCGGTGCCGCCGGCGATCGCCGCGCCCTCGACAGCGGCGATCAGCGGCTTGGTCAGCCGCCGGCCCTTGAGCAGGCCGTCGATCCGGGTCGGGTCGTAGCCGGCCTTGAAGGTGTCACCGGGCGCGGACTTGTCCGCATTCTTCAGATCCATCCCCGCGCAGAACGCGCCGCCGGCCCCGGTGAGGACACAGGTGCGGATCTCCGGATCGGCGTCCACCCGGTCCCAGGCGTCCACCATGATCGCCAGCATCTCGCCGGTGAGCGCGTTGCGCCGCTCGGGCCGGTTGATGGTCACGATCAGGGCGTGTCCACGCTGTTCGACCAGGGCGTGCGGCTGAGCATCCGAAGCGGTCACCGGGAGGGTCCTTCCTGCCGAATTGACGAAAACTTGTCTGAAAATGTAACACGTTCTAATTTGTCTCTATGGCCTTGAACATCGCGGACCTTGCCGAGCACGCCATCGATGCCGTTCCGGATCGTGTTGCCGTCATCTGCGGGGACGAAGAGCTGACCTTCGCCGAGTTGGAGGAGCGGGCCAACCGGTTCGCGCACTACCTCATCGACCGCGGCGTCAAGAAGGACGACAAGGTCGGCCTGTACTGCCGAAACCGAACCGAGATCGTCATCGCGATGCTCGGCATCGTCAAGGCCGGCGCCATCGCGGTCAACGTCAACTTCCGCTACGTCGAGGCCGAGTTGCGCTACCTGTTCGACAACTCCGACATGGTCGCCCTGGTGCACGAACGCCAGTACGCCGACCGGGTCGCCGCCGTCCTGCCCGAGCTGCCCAAGCTGAAAACGGTGATCGTCGTCGAGGACGGCTCCGATCTGGACTACCGGCGCTACGGCGGTGTCGAGTTCACCGAGGCGCTGGCCGAGGGATCGCCGGAGCGCGACTTCGCCCAACTTCTCGGCGAGCGGAGTCCTGACGACATCTACCTGCTCTACACCGGCGGCACCACCGGCTTCCCCAAGGGCGTCATGTGGCGCCACGAGGACATCTACCGGGTGCTGTTCGGCGGCACCGACTTCGCCACCGGCCAACCCCTGGCCGACGAGTACGACCTGTCCCGCCAAGCCGCGGCCAACCCGCCGATGGTGCGCTACCCGATACCGCCGATGATTCACGGCGCCACCCAGTCGGCCACCTGGATGGCACTATTCGCCGGCCAGACCACCGTGCTGACACCGGAATTCGACGCCGCCGCGGTGTGGCGCACCATCCACGACCGCAAGGTCAACCTGCTGTTCTTCACCGGCGACGCCATGGGCCGCCCGCTGTTGGACGCCCTGATCGAGGCCCAGGGCGCAGACGGTCAGGACTACGACCTGTCGTCGCTGTTCCTGTTGGCCAGCACCGCCGCACTGTTCTCCACGAGCATCAAGGAGAAGTTCCTGGAGCTGCTGCCCAACCGGGTGATCACCGACTCGATCGGCTCCTCGGAGACCGGCTTCGGCGGCACCAGCATCGTCGCCAAGGGTCAGTCCCACACCGGCGGCCCGCGGGTCACCATCGACAAGAGCACCACCGTGCTCGACGACGACGGCAACGAGGTGGTGCCCGGTTCCGGGGTGCGGGGCATCATCGCCAAGCGCGGCCACATCCCCGTCGGGTACTACAAGGACGAGAAGAAGACCGCCGAGACCTTCCGCACGATCAACGGGGTGCGCTACGCGATCCCGGGGGACTATGCCACCGTCGAGGCCGACGGCTCGGTCACCATGCTGGGCCGCGGCTCGGTGTCGATCAACTCCGGCGGTGAGAAGGTTTACCCGGAAGAGGTCGAGGCCGCGCTCAAGGGACACCCCGATGTGTTCGACGCACTGGTGGTGGGCGTGCCCGACGAGCGCTACGGACAGCACGTCGCGGCCGTCGTGCAACCCCGCGACGGGGCCGCCGTGACGCTGGCCGATCTGGGCGGCTTCGTCCGTTCCGAGATCGCCGGCTACAAGGTTCCGCGCAGCCTGTGGCTGGTCGACGAGGTGAAGCGTTCCCCGGCGGGCAAACCCGACTACCGGTGGGCCAAGGAACAGACCGAGGTCCGTCCCGCCGACGAGACCAAGGCCGCCCGCTGATGCGCACCGCCCTGTGTGACAGGTTCGGCATCGAGTACCCGATCTTCGTCTTCACCCCGTCGGAGAAGGTGGCCGCCGCGGTCAGCCGCGCCGGTGGCCTCGGGGTGCTCGGCTGTGTACGGTTCAACGACGCCGAGGACCTCGACGCCGTACTGGACTGGATGGACGCCAACACCGACGGCCGGCCCTACGGCGTCGACGTCGTGATGCCGGCGAAGGTGCCCACCGAGGGCAGCGCCGTCGACATCGACAAGCTGATCCCGCAGGGGCACAAGGACTTCGTCGCCAAAACCCTCGCGGACCTCGGCGTACCTCCGCTGCCCGGAGATGCCGGCGACGGCGTGCTCGGCTGGCTGCACTCGGTGGCCCGCAGCCACGTCGAGGTGGCGCTGCGGCACCCGATCAAGCTGATCGCCAACGCGCTCGGCTCCCCGCCGGTCGACGTCATCGAGCAGGTGCACGCCGCCGGGGTTCCGGTCGCCGCACTGGCCGGCAGCGCCAAACACGCACTGCGGCATGTGGAGAACGGCGTCGACATCATCGTCGCGCAGGGGCACGAGGCCGGCGGGCACACCGGGGAGATCGGTTCCATGGTGCTGTGGCCGGAGATCGTCGACGCCGTCGGCGACACCCCGGTGCTGGCCGCCGGCGGCATCGGCACCGGCCGGCAGGTGGCCGCCGCACTGGCGCTGGGCACCCAGGGCGTCTGGATGGGCTCGGCGTTCCTCACCGCCGCCGAATACGACCTCGGGGTGCGCACCGAGTCCGGCACCACCATGGTGCAGGAGGCCATGCTGGCCGCCACCTCCGCCGACACCGTGCGCCGGCGCGTCTACACCGGCAAGCCCGCCCGGCTGCTGCGCAGCCGATGGACCGACGCGTGGGACGCCGACGGCGCGCCCGAGCCGCTGCCCATGCCGCTGCAGAACATCCTGGTCAGCGAGGCCCACCAGCGGATGAGCCTGGGATCGGATCCCAGCGCGGTCGCCATGCCGGTCGGCCAGATCGTCGGACGGATGAACGAGATCCGCCCGGTCGCCGACATCATCGCCGAGCTGGTCACCGGATTCGAGGCCGCCACCGGCCGGTTGGACACCATCCGCGACCGGTAGCCGCACCCGGCGGGGCAGGATGGACACCATGACCGGTGCCCAATCCCTGATCGAGACCCTGGTCGACAACGGCGTGGACGTCTGCTTCGCCAACCCCGGCACGTCGGAGATGCATTTCGTCGCCGCGCTGGACCGGGTGCCGGCCATGCGCGGGGTGCTCGCGCTGTTCGAGGGCGTGGCCAATCTGCACAACGCCCGCCGCGCACACACCCCGGTGCTGGTGATCGTCGGCGACCACGCGACCTATCACAAGCGCTTCGACGCGGGGTGCGCTTGGCGTAGGGGACGAGTTTGCACTTACCGTCGCCGCCCCAGCGCCAGTCGTGGAACGGGCAGGCCACCTCGTCGCCCTTGATGGTGCCCTGGGCTAGGTCGCCGCCCATGTGCCGGCAATAGCCGTCCAGCACGTGCACCTGGCCGTTGCTGTCGGCGAACACCACCAGCTTGGTGCCGAACGCGTTGATGGGATGCGGCGTGCCGTCGCGGAAGTCGTCGGCCAACCCGAGGCAGTGCCAGCCCCGGGCGTAGCGGGTCGGCGGTGTTCCGGTGTCGATCTCGCGGATGCCGGTCATCGCCTCGTTCCGTTCGCCATATCCATTGCCGCCAGGTGGGAGAAGACCATGGAGGTGCCGATCGGATTGCCGCCACCGGGATAGACCGTGCCACTCGGCGCGGCCATGGTGTTGCCGGCGGCGTACAGACCGGCGATGACGGCACCGCCGGTGTCGAGTACCCGGCCTGCGGTGTCGGTGCGCAGACCGCCCTTGGTGCCCAGGTCGGACACCCCGAACGCCGCGGCGTGAAACGGCGGCTGCTCAATCGGGTACAGCGGCGCCGCGCCGCCGGAGAACGCCCGGTCATACGGTTCGTCGCCGCGGCCGAAATCCTCGTCGACACCGCGGGCGGCGAACTCGTTGAACCGGGCCACGGTCTCCACCAGATTCGCCGGTGGCACACCGATTTTCCCGGCGAGCTCCGCCAGCGTGTCCGCGGTGACCCACAAGCCCGCGTCGATGTAGCGCTGCGGATCGACCATCGACACGTTGGTGGCTTTGACCGGCGGAATACCGGCCGCGTTGTCCCCGGAGGAGTCGTAGACCATCCAGTACGGCAGCGTCACCGAACCGTCGTCGATCGCCGCGAGCACCGCGCGGCCCAACCGGTCGTAGGCCGCGGACTCGTTGGCGAACCGGCGCCCGTCGTCGTCGACGAAGATGCCGCCGACAAACCACAGCGCGAACGCCGACCGGCCGTCGGGGTGGGTCAGCCCCGGCGACCACCAGGCCTGGTCCATCAGGTCGGTGTCGGCCCCGGCTGCCATCCCGGCCAGATGTGCAAGACCCTGATTCCCCCACGGCCCCATGGTGTCCCGGGAGGAGCCTGGCACCCCGAACCGCTCCCGCAGCTCGTCGTTGCGCTCGAAGCCACCGGCGGCCAGCAGCACACCGCGGCGCGTCCGGATCGCGCGGCGCATCCCCGCGTGCTCGACGACGGCGCCGATCACCCGGTGATCCTCGACCACCAGCTCCACCAGCGCGGTGTCCAGGCGCGCCGAGAACCCCGGGTACGCCCGGGCAGCCAGCAGGAATCGGGCGATCAGCGCTCGGCCGCCGACGAAGTAGTTCTCGGGCACTGCGGCGCCGAGCCGGTCGACGTCCAGCGGCCCGCGTACCAGCTCCCGCAGGTCCGGGGCCGCCGAGACCCGCAGCGGTTTGGCCGAGATGTGGCGCATGCCGTCGCCGCGGGCCTTGGGCGCGGCGCCGAAATAGTCCGGCCAGGGCAGCAATTGGAACTTGAACTGCTCGTCGTCCTCCAGATAGGCGATCAGCGGCGCGCCGGCGCGCACGTAGGTCTCCTGCAGGTCGGCCGGGGTGCGGTCACCGACGACGGCGCGGTAGTACTCCAGCGCATCCTCGACGGTGTCGTCGGTGCCGGCGCGCACCAGTACCGGGTTGACCGGGAGCCACATGCCGCCACCGGCGGAGTACGCCGTGGTGCCGCCGAACCGGTCGGTGGCCTCGACCAGGATGACCGACAGGCCCTCCCGGGCGGCGGTGTAGGCACCGGTGACCCCGCCCGCGCCGGAACCGGCCACCAGCACATCGGTCTCTTCATCCCAATCAGGCATCGCTGTTCTTTCCGTGGTGAGCCCGGCCGTGGCGGGTGAATTCGGCGTCGAGGTCGGCGCAGTCGGTCCCGCTCATCCGATGGTAGGTCGGATGTCCGCGGCCCACCCACCGATACACCGGATCCTGTGTGTGCCAGCGCTGCGCCTGCAGGTCGCGCTTGAGCACCTTGTTCGAACCGGTGACGGGAAGCCGCCGGGACAGCCTGATGAACCGCGGAATTCCCTTGGCGCCCAGGTCGTCCTGGGTCACCAGGTAGTCCGCGAAGGCACCGATGTCGAAGGCGTCGGGGTCGGTCACCTCCAGGGCTGCCATCACCTGGTCCCCGGAGCGCGGGTCGGGCACCCCGTACACCCCGGCGGCCACCACCTCGCGATGGCGCCGCAGCACCCGCTCGATGACCAGCGCCGAGATGTTCTCCCCGTCCACCCGGATCCAGTCGCCGCGGCGGCCGGCGAAGTACAGGAACCCGGCCTCATCGACATAGCCGAGGTCGCCGCTCCAGTACCAGCCGTTGCGCACCCGGTCGGCGTCGGCCTCGTCGTTGCGGTAGTAGCCCTCGAAGCCCGAGGAACCGCGCTTGTCGACGATCTCGCCGATCGCCTCGTCGGGGTTTCTCACCCGGCCGTGGGCATCGGTCACCGCGCGCGGGCAGTCCCGGCAGGTGGCGGGATCGACGATCGCCACGTCGTCGTGTGCGGGGCGGCCCAGCGCCCCCGGCGGCGCCTGCGGGTCGGGGGTCGCCACCGCACCGCCCTCGCTGGACCCGTAGCCCTCAAACAGTCTCGCGCCGAACCGACGGGCGAACTCGGCCTGGTCCTCCGGGGACGCCTCGGTGCCGAAGCCGCGGTTGAGCGGATTGTCCGCGTCGTCGGGACGCTCGGGGGTGGCCAGCAGGTAACCCAGCGCCTTGCCGACGTAGGTGAAATACGTGGCGCCGAAAAACCTTACGTCGGACAGGAATCCGGATGCCGAGAACGACGGCGTCAGGCACACGGTGGCGCCGTTGGCCAGCGCCGGGGCCCACAGCGCCATGATGGCGTTGCCGTGGAACAGCGGCATGCAGCAGTAGTCGACATCGTCGCGGACGTGCCCGAACTTCTCGGTGGCGGCGTAGGCGATGGTGGCCAGCCGGCCCTGGCTGCACCGCACCGCCTTGGATGCCCCGGTGGTGCCCGAGGTGAACAGCAGCAGCATCAGCGTGCCCGGCCCCACCCCCGGTGTGACGGTGGGCTCGACCCGGTGGGCGGCCACCGCGTCGCGGTAGGACTCCTCGTCGACCACCAGGAACCGGTCGGCACCCAGGTCCAGGTCCAGCCCGGCCAGCCGGGCCCGGCCGGCGGCGTCGGTGACGATCAGCTGGCAGTCGGTGTGGGCGATCTCGGCGGCCATCTCGGCGTTGCCGCGGGTCGGGTTGATACCGACGACGGTGGCCCCGGACAGTGCCGCCGCGCCCAGCCACAGCGGATAGTCGGCCACATTGGGCAGCAGCACCCCGATGTGGAACGGCCCGTCGCGGCGCAGGCTCTGCGCCAGTGCGCCGCGGGCCGCCGACTCGCGGACCACCTCGTCCCAGGTCCAGTCCCGCTCCCGGGTTCGCAGCCCGAGCCGCTGATCGTCCAGGCGGTCCAGCAGCATGGTCGCGATATCGCGGCGTTGCTCAGGCATCGGCGGTTGCGGCGGCTTTGCTGGCGATCTGGTCGAGGTACTTCTGCGGCAACTCGTCGTGGCTGAGCTTGGTGACGCTGACCGGCCCGGTCTGGTAGGCGTCCTCGCCGACGATCAGCCCGTCGGCGTCGATCGGCCAGACGATCAGTTGCCGGAACAACACCAGGTATGCGACGTCGGGGTCGTCGACGTCGATGCCGATGCCCTGCGCGGCCGCACCCGGGTAGATCATCTTCATCCAGCCCTCGGTCATCACCACATCGTCGTCGACCGCGATCCGATCGATCTCGAACACCAGCACATTGGCGCCGCTCTCCACGAACGCCGTGTAGTACGCACGGACGCCCTCGGTGGTTTTGGGCCCCAGATCGGTGCCGGCGAACCAGAAGTGGTACTCGGGGTTCGGGCTCAGCGTCGCCATGAGCCGCTCCATCTCCGGCTCGGCCTCGGCCTTCATATGCTCGATGACGATGCCGAGCATCTGGCGGTGCCGCGCATCGGTGGTCCGGGCCAGTCGTTCCTCCACGGGCACCCAGGTCTGGGTGGGGTCGATGATCGCCATGTGCGGGCTCCCTTGATCTCGTTTATCCGGGCGATGTCGTGGTTGGCGGCGATCCGCTCGGCCGGCAACCGCGCCAACAGCTCCAGCACGCCGAGCCGTTCGTAGGCGACGACGTGGCGGCCATAGCCGGTCGAGGAGGCGAACCGCAGCGCTCCCAGCGCCTCGCTCCAGGACTTCGGCGCAGCAAAAATCCCTGTCTCCGAACCGATCCCCACCCACGGACCACGATCACCGGGACGCGTCCGCGGGGCCGGATAGGCGGCGGCAATCGCCGCCTCGATGGCGTCGCCGAGCGGCCGGGCCGCCGGACCGCCCGGGTATAACACCGCGACCGTGCGGCCGAGCGTCGCGGTGGCGACGCGTCCGCCGGACAGCGCACCGAGGACCAGACGGAGGGTCGCCGGCACGTCGGCCGAGACTGCCAGCACCCGAACGTCCCGGGATTCGTCGAAGCCGAGCAGCCGGATGGCTCGACCCCGGTCCACCCGGTCCTCCTTGCCGGAGGTGACGACCTCGACCGGTGCCGGGTCGCCGAGATGCGGTACCGCGCCGCGCAGCGCGCCAGCAGGCGGCTCAGCCGGTCGGCGACGAGTTCGTCGAGTGGGTGGGCGGGACCGCGGCGTTCCAACCGCGCGATTCCGGCATCCACCACCACCGGACAGCCCGCGAGTTCGGCGACGGCGGCGAGGATGTCCTCGGTGCCACGGCCGCCGTCGGCCAGGGCATCGAAGTGCCGGAGGACGGTCAGTACCGATCCCGGGTCCGAACCGAGTTCCGCGAGCCGCGGCCGTCCGGTCATGGGCGCGGTATCCGGTGGACCGGGTCTGCGCAATCGGTGGCTTCGGCGGACAGTTCGCGCTTGAGGATCTTGAAGGTCTCGGTTCGCGGCAGTCCGGCCGAGATCCGGACGTAGCGCGGCCACTGCTTCGGGCCGAGATCGGGTTGTGTGGAGAGGAATTCGGTGAAGCCCGCGAGGTCGAAGGCGGTGGGTTCGGCCGGCACCAGCGCGGCCATCACCTGATCGCCGACCAGCGGATCGGGTATCGGGTAGACGGCGACGTCGGTGAGCCCCGGATAGCGCAGCAGGACGGCCTCGATGGGGGCGGTGCCCAGGTTCTCGCCGTCGACCCGCAACCAGTCGCCGAGCCGCCCGGCGAAGTACGCGTACCCGTCGTCGTCCCGGTACGCCAGGTCGCCGGTGTGATACACGCCGCCGGCCATCCGGGCGGCGTCGGCGCCGGGATCGTTGTAGTAGCCGCGGAACTGGCCCGCGCCGGCGGTGTTGACCAGCTCGCCGACCACGCCGGGCGGGCACGACGCGCCGGTGTCCGGCTCGACGATGTCGATGCCCTCGGGCAGTGGCCCGAGCGCGCCGGCCGGGGTGTCCGGTGTGCGGGCGATGGACACCCCGCCCTCGCTGGACCCGAAACCGTCGACGACGGTGACCGCAAACCGGGCCGCGAAACGGTCCAGATCCCTTGCCGCACCCTCGTTTCCGTACACGATCCGCAGCGGGTTGTCGGCGTCGTCGGGGGCCTCGGAGGTGGCCAGGATGTAGGACAGCGGCTTGCCGACGTAGTTGGCGTAGGTCGCGCCGAACCGGCGGACATCGGGCAGGAAGCCCGACGCGGAGAACTTCCGGCGCAACGCGACGGATGCGCCGGCGGCGACCGCGGGGGCCCAGCCGGCCATGATGGCGTTGGAGTGGAACAGCGGCATGGACAGATAGCAGACGTCGGCGCGGCCCAGGTCGAACCGCTGTGCCAGCATCACCCCGGGCACCGCCACCTTCTCGTGGGTGCAGCGCACTGCCTTGGGGTCACCGCTGGTGCCGGAGGTGAAGATCAGGATGAACAGGTCGTCGGGATCGGGGTCGCCGAACACCACAGGCGCGCCGCGGTGGGTGTCCAGTTCCGCGGCGAATTCGGCTGATTCCACATCGATGGACCCGATGCCGGACTCTGGGTCACTGTGATCGGCCAGGACGAACTGGCAGTCGGCGTGGTCGACGTCGCGCTGCAGGGCCGCGCCGCGGCGGGTCGGGTTCAGCCCGACGGGCACGATCCCCGACAGTGCGGCGGCCACCAGCACCCGGGAGAAGAACTCGGTGTTGCCGGCCAGGATCCCGACGTGCGGGGGTCGAGCGGGGTCCAGCCAGGACCGCAGCGCCGCGGCCAGCGCGGCCCCGTCGCGAATGTGGTTGCGCCAACTGACGAAGGACACCGCACCCGAATCGTCGGCCCAGTAGATTCCGGCGTCGTCGACGTCGGCCAGCGGTTCCAGCAGTCGGGTGACGGTCACCGGTTACACCGGGGTGTCCGCCAGTTCGCGGCCGATGGCCAGCAGCTGCCCGGTCGCACCGCCCAGACCGAACTCGGTTTGCTTGGCGGACAGGAAGTACCGGTGGATCGGATGGTCCTCGTCGATCCCGACGCCGCCGTGCACGTGCACCGCGGTATGGGCGACCCGGTGACCGGCCTCGGCGGCCCAGAACGCCGCCGAGGCGATGTCGACAGCGGCGGTGCTGTAGACGGCCTGGGTCAGCGTCAGGCGCAGACCCTTGACGTCGATGTAGCCGTCGGCGAGGCGCTGCGCGACGGCCTGGAAGCTGCCGATGGGCCGGTCGAACTGCTCGCGCTCGGCGGCATAGGCCGCGGTGAGCTCCAGCGCCCGCTCCAGCACCCCGAGCTGATAGGCGCTGTAGCCCAACAGGGTCCGGGCGCGCAGCCAGTCGAGGGCGCCGTCGCCGAGGCGCCGGTCGGCGCCGACGGACACACCGTCGAGCCTCAGGTGCGCGACGTTGCCCTTGCCGGTGGTGTCCAGCGGGGTGACCGTCAGTCCGGGCGCATCGGCGTCGACGAGATAAACGGCTGTCCCGGAATCGGTTTCGGCGGGCACCAGGATCGCGTCGGCGACCTGGGCGTAGTTGACCTGGGTGCGGGTTCCGGTCAGCAGCACACCGTCGTCGCCGGTGGCGGCCCGCACCGGGCCGGCGCCCATCTCGGGCGTGAGCGCGACGGTGAGGATCTTCGTCCCGGCGACGGCCGGGGCCGCCCACTCGGTCGCCAGTGCGGGCGAACCGAATTCGGCGATGGCGCCGGCGGCCAGCAGTACCGATTCCAGGTAGGGGACCGCGGCCAGCTGGCGGCCCAGCGCGGTGGCGATCGCGGCGGCTTCCTCGATGCCGTAACCGCCGCCGCCGATGCTCTCCGGCGCGGCGGCCGAGAGCACGTCGGCGGTGATCAGCGTTGCCCACAGGGCGCGGTCGAAACGCTGGCCGGCCCGGTCGAGCTCACGCTGGTGTTGGTTGGTGCACACCGATTCGGTGATGGTGGCGACCAGCCCGCCCAGATCGGTGGCCGCTTCGGAGACAGTGAAATCCATTGGTATCGTTGGCCTTTCGGGTTACCGGTTGGCTCGGGGGAGACCGAGTGCGACCATGCCGATGATGTCGCGCTGAATTTCGTTGGTGCCGCCGCCGAAGGTCAGGATCAGCGCGGAGCGGTGCATCCGCTCGATGCGGCCGCGCAGCAGGGCGCCGGGGGTGTCGGTGCGCAGGGTGGCCGAACCACCGAGCACTTCCATCAGCAGCCGGTAGGCCTCGGTGGCCAGTTCGGTGCCGAACACCTTGGCCGCCGACGCGTCGGCGGGCGACGGGGAGCCGGCCGACGAGGCCAGTTCCCAGTTGATCAGCTTGAGCACCTCGGCCTTGGCGTGCACCCGGGCCAGGTTCATCTGCACCCATTCGGAGTCGATGACGCGGCGGCCGTGGACATCGGTGGTGTTCTGGGCCCATTCCCGCACGCCGTCCAGCGCCAGGTAGATCGGTTGGGCCGAAACCAGCGCCACCCGTTCGTGATTGAGCTGGTTGGTGACCAGCTTCCAGCCGCCGTTCTCCTCGCCGACCAGCGCCGAGATCGGCACCCGGACATCGGAGTAGTAGGTGGCCGAGGTGTCCACCCCGCTCATGGTGTGCACCGGGGTCCAGGAGAAGCCCTCGGCGGTCGTCGGCACGATCAGCATGGAGATCCCGCGGTGCTTTTTGGCCTCGGGGTTGGTGCGTACCGCCAGCCACACGTAGTCGGCGTAGGCGATCAGCGAGGTCCACATCTTCTGCCCGTTGATCACGTAGTCGTCGCCGTCGCGGACCGCGGCGGTGCGCAGCGACGCCAGGTCGGTGCCGGCGCCGGGCTCGGAGTAGCCGATGGAGAAGTGCAGATCACCGGCGGCGATGCGGGGCAGGAAGAACTTCTTCTGCTCCTCGGTGCCGAACGCCATGATGGTCGGCGCGACGGAGTTGATGGTCAGAAACGGCACCGGGACCGCTGCGATGGCCGCCTCGTCGGTGAAGATCAGCGCGTCCATCGGGTCGCGGCCGGCGCCGCCGTACTGGGTCGGCCAGTTCAGCGTCAGGTAGCCGTCGCGCCCCATCTGGGCGACCGTCTCGCGATAGACGTTTCCGCGGCCCATCTCCCCGTCGGCCGACGCCAGCGCCTCGGCCCGCTCGGGGGTCATCAGTCTGGTGAAGTATGCGCGCAGCTCGCGCCGCAATTCTTCCTGCTCGGGGGTGTAGCCGATCCGCATCCGCCCAGTCCTTGCCTCGTCGCTGTCTCGGGTCCGCCCACGGTGAATCGGGCGCCCGAACTTCCCCGAGGTTGTAACACGTTCTAGTCTGAGGCGTCTAGACACACCGCGGGTTGCCGCCGGTCCAGTGGAAGGAGTTCTGTCATGCGTGTGCACGTCGACCGTGATCGCTGCGAGGGTAATGCAATTTGTGTGGGTATCGCACCGGACCTGTTCGAACTCGATGACGACGACTACGCGGTGGTGCTGATCGACCCGGTGCCGGCCGACGCGGAGGAACGCGTCGAGCGGGCCATCGCCGACTGCCCCCGGGCCGCCCTGAGCCGCCAAGACTAGAGCCGAGAAGACTAGAGGTATTCGTAAATGAGTTCTACCGCTGATCTGTCGGGCCGGGTCGCCGTCGTCACCGGCGCCGCCGCCGGCTTGGGCCGTGCCGAGGCGATCGGGTTGGCCGCCTCCGGAGCGACCGTCGTCGTCAACGACATGGCCGGAGCGCTGGACGCCTCCGACGTGCTGGCCGAGATCGCCGCCGCCGGTACCACCGGGGTGGCCGTGGCCGGGGACATCTCCCAGCGCGCCACCGCCGACGAGCTGGTGGCCACCGCCGACCGGCTCGGTGGGCTGAACATCGTGGTCAACAACGCCGGCATCACCCGGGACCGGATGCTGTTCAACATGTCCGACGAGGACTTCGACGCGGTGATCGCGGTGCACCTGCGCGGACACTTCCTGCTGACCCGCAACGCCGCCACCTACTGGCGGGACAAGGCCAAGACCGACGGTCAGGTCTACGGCCGGCTGATCAACACCTCGTCGGAGGCGGCGATGGCCGGCCCGCCCGGCCAGGCCAACTACGGCGCCGCCAAGGCCGGCATCACCGCGCTGACCCTGTCGGCGGCCCGGGGGCTGAGCCGCTACGGGGTACGGGCCAACGCCATCGCGCCGCGGGCGCGCACCGCGATGACCGCCGACGTGTTCGGCGAGGAGCCCGACCTGCCCGCCGGTGAGCTCGACCCGCTGTCCCCCGAACACGTGGTGGAACTCGTCCGCTATCTCGCCTCGGCGGCCTCCGATGCCGTCAACGCGCAGCTGTTCGTCGTCTACGGGCCCCAGGTCGCCATGATCGCCGCCCCGACGGTGGCCGGGCGGTTCGCCGCCGCCGGCAGCGGCTGGGCTCCCGGGGAACTCGCCGGGGCATTCGCCGATTACTTTGCTGAACACGACCCGGCGGATTGCTTCTCGGTAATGGGCCTGCTGGACGAGTGAGTCGACAGCGCATTCCGGGCCGCTGGCGCAGCGCCGCGGAACATGTTCTAATCAGGAGCTATTTTACGTCGTGAACTGGACAAATATGTCGGCAGACCACTAATTTTGAGTGCTTTGACTTCGGAAAGTTCGGCTGGTTAGTATGATCCGCACACGGAGGCTCCGCTCGACGGCCGCGACGGTAGCTGCCGGGTCCGAGAAGGGATGGCGAGGTTGCTCGAACAGCTGACCGTCCCGGCGCGGGCCGTGGGCGGCTTCATGGAGATGTCCCTGGAGACGCTGCGTGAGACCTTTCGTCGGCCCTTCCACTTCCGGGAGTTCCTCG